>WNEW01001263.1_pt1 | contig 12367 bp, 10 predicted proteins | sample 5399891 | NCBI WGS metagenome assembly WNEW01 (sample SAMN13153336, study PRJNA577476) | soil metagenome | isolation source: 40 cm grassland meadow soil pre-rain plot 5 | place: USA:California | collected 2015-09-08 | reverse complement strand
GGCGGGGGTGAGGCTGCCGATGCCGCGCGCCGAGATCTTGTCGAGCACGCGGTCGATCTCGGCTTGTGCGGGATCGCGCTCGGCCCGACGCGGCTTCCCCATGTCGCTCCCGCGCGCCGCCCGCGCGGGGTGGACGAGCACGCTGGGCGCGACCGCGCGCCGCAGCTCGCGCTCCGCGCGGCCCAGCCGCCACGCCGCCGTCTTCAGGTAGAGGAACCCGGTCGCGAACCCCCCCAGGTGCGCGAGGTGCGCCACGCCGCCGCTCGCCGGCGCGAGGGCCAGCGCCAGCGAGATCGCCACGGCGAACGTCACGAGCCACTTCGCGGGGACCGGTGCGGGGAGCGGGAACACGTAGATCGGCTGGTCGGGCCACGCCCAGGCGAACGCCAGCATCACGCCGTACACGGCGGCCGACGCGCCCACGACCACGTCCAACGGACGGAACTGCATCAGCACCAGCGACAGCGCGGCGCCGCCGAGCCCGCACAGCAGATAGTAGAACAGGAACGAGCCGCTCCCCATCCGCTCCTCGACCGGCGACCCGAAGACGAAGAGCGCCAGCAGGTTGAACGCGAGGTGGAGGAGGTTCGCATGGACGAACATGTAGGTGAGGAAGGTCCACGGCTGCGCGAAGGCGGACAGCGGCGCGAACCCGAACGTGGCGATGAAGCGCGGGCTCACGAAGATCGTCTCCTGCAGGAGGAAGACGACCAGGTTGGCGACCATCAGCCGCCGCACCCACGGGGTCATGCCGAACGTCCGCTGCGGGCCCATCAGGTGTCTTATCCCCCGCTCGCGCTCCCCGAGTTCCGGGCCAACCGGCAGATGCGCTCGCACAACTCCGGAAACTCGATCCCCGCAGCCCGGGCGGCCTGCGGGAGGAGGCTGGTGCGCGTCATGCCCGGGAGCGTGTTGGCCTCCAGACAAAAGATGTCGCCCTCGGGGCTCAACCGGAAGTCGACGCGTGAGTATCCGCCCAGCTTGAGCGCGCGGTGCGCCGTGAGCGCGAGCTCCTGGAGCTGGCGCGCGAGCGTCGTGTCGAGCGCGGCGGGAAAGATCTCCTCCGACATGCCCGGCGTGTACTTGCACTCGTAATCGAACAGCTCGTGCTTCGGAATGATCTCGCCAACCGGCAGCGGCACGTCGCCGAGGATCCCGACCGTCAGCTCCCGCCCGGGAATGAACTGCTCCGCCATCACCTCGTTGTCGTAGCGCCGCGCCAGCTCGACCGCGGCGTCCAGCCCCTTGGCGCTCTTCACGAACGTCATGCCCACCGAGGAGCCCATCTTGGACGGCTTCACGATCACGGGCCAGCCGAGCGCCGTGGTGACGTCCTCCGGGGCCACGGGCGCCATGAACCAGGCGGGAACGGGGACGCCGGCGGCGCGGAACAACCGTTTGGAGAGGTCCTTGTCCATCGCCAAGGCGCTCGCGAGCGCGCCGCTGCCCGTGTACGGCACGCCGATCACGTCGAGCACCGCCTGCAGCACGCCGCCCTCGCCGCGCCCCGCGTGCAGGCACAGGAACAGCACCTCCGCGCCCTTCACGGGGGGGAGGGTGGCGAGGCCGTTGGAGAGCAGCTCGCGCTCGCGTTCGTCGAGCTCGGCCACGGCGGGCGGCTCGCGCCCCACGCTCCCGGTGAGGAGCCGTTGCTCGTCCGCCGGCGCGAGCACCCCGGTGACCGTGTCCACGACGTGAACCTTGTGTCCCCGGCCGCGCAACGCCTCGACGATTTGCGCCGCGCCGGCGAACGCCACCGTGCGCTCCGCCGTCGCCCCCCCCGTGAGCACGGTGACCCGCATCAGTGGATCCCGGCGAGCTGGTGGAGCACGTCGTAGCGCGTCACGATCCCCGCGATCTTCCCGTCGCGCCGTACCAGCGCGGCGGGCGTCTCGCGCGACAGCAGCGCCGTGAGCCGCTCCACGGGAAGGTCCGCGTCCACCACCGGGAACGGCGGGTCCATCACGTCGCCGACGGGCGTGTCGAGCGTTGCGGGCGCTTCCAGCGCCCGCCCCATCAGCACCTGCTCCGCCACCGCGCCGACGCCGTCGCCGCCGTCCAGTACGGGCAGCTGCGACACGTTGTAGGTGCTCATCAGGTTCAGCGCCTGGCGCACCGTAGCCGTGGGCGCCACAGAGATGAGCGGCGGGGCGCCCGAGTTCTTCGCGTCGAGCAGGCGCGCGACGGCGATGCGCTCGACTTCGAGGATCTGGTTCTCCCGGAGCCACTCGTCGTTGTAGACCTTGGAGAGGTAGCGCTCGCCCGTGTCGCACAGCACCGTCACCACGAGCGCCTCCGGGTCGTTCACCCGCCGCGCCACCTCTAGCGCGGCGACGAGGTTCACGCCGGTCGAGCCCCCGGCGAACAGGGCCTCTTCCTTGGCGAGCCGCCGGACCAGCAGCATCGCGTCCTTGTCGGACACGGTGATCCACTCGTCGATCACGTCCCAGTGGAGCGAAGTCGGGATCTTGTCGCCCCCGATCCCTTCCACCTTGTAGGGATGCCCCTCGGTCTTCTGGCGGGTCCGGGCGTAGTCCGAGTAGATCGAGCCGACCGGATCGCCCGCGATCACGCGCACCCGCGGGTTCTGCTCCTTCAAGTAGCGGCCCGCCCCGCTCACGGTACCGCCCGTGCCGGGCGCGCACACGAAGTGCGTGATCTTCCCGTCCGTCTGTTGCCAGATTTCCGGGCCGGTCGTGCGGTAGTGGACTTCCGGGTTGACCGGGTTGTAATGCTGGTCAGCGAAGATCGCGTTGGAGTGGGCCGCGGCGATGGCGCGACCCTTCACGATGTAGCTCTCGGGGTGGTCGGGCGGCACCGCGCTGGGGGTGATGATCACTTCGGCGCCGAGCGCCCGTAGCAACCGCGCCTTCTCCTGCGACATCTTGTCCGGCATAGTGAAGACGCAGCGGTAGCCCTTCACCGCTGCGGCGAGCGCGAGCCCCACCCCGGTGTTCCCCGACGTGGCCTCCACGATCAGGCCGCCCGGCTTGAGCCGGCCCTCCCGCTCCGCCGCCTCGATCATCGCGAGACCGATCCGGTCCTTCACCGAGCCGCCCGGGTTGAAGAACTCGGCCTTCGCGTACACCGGGGTCCGGATCCCCTGCGTCACCTTGTTGAGGCGAACGAGGGGCGTCCACCCGATCGTCTCGAGAATGTTCGCGTACGGCCTAGTGTGGGACGGCACCGGAGTCCGGCTTGGCTCGGGTGGTCTCCGCCCGCACCCGGGTTGTGTCCAGTGGTGCGCGGCCCGTGTCCTGCCGGATGCGGCGCGGGGGCGGGGGCGGGGGCGGGGCGGGCCGGGCCGTTGCGGGGAGCGCCGTATCAGGTGCTCCCCGAATCACGGCGCCGCTCGCCGCGGGATGACGGAACTCGATCGGCTGCAGGAACGCCGCGGCGACCGGCAGCCCGTGCCGCCGTGCCGGAGCGAAGCGCAGCTTCCTCGCGCCGCCCAGCGCCGCCGAGTCGAGCGCCGGATAGCCGCTCGGCTCGGCCACGCGGCTCGACTCAGGGGCGAGCCGCCCGGTCGAATCGACGAACAGCCGCAGCACCACGTCGCCCTCGACCTTCTGGTCGTACAGCCGCGGCGGGTACTGGATCGGCGAGTCGGCGTTCAACGCCACGGGCGGCTCCTGATCGGGCCCGCCTCCGGCCTGGCCGCCGTCGCCCGTCTGGCCCGGCGCCCCCCCTGCCCCCCCCGCCCCCCGCCGGCCGCAGTGCCACCCCCCGGCCACGAGTCCGAGCGCGACCACGGTCGCGCCGACACGGCGCCATGCGTTCACGCGCGCTCCTCCCGCTGCTTCTTCCACGCCGCGAGCCGGTTCAGCGCCTCGAGCGGCGACAATGTGTTGACATCCAGCCGGTCGAGCTCGTCGAGCAGCGGATGCGGCGCCGCTCCCGTCCCTGGCGCAATGAACAGCCCGAGTTGCGCCGCGTCCGGCGGAGGCGGCGCGGGCTGGTGCGCCACATGGTGGCCGGCTTCCAGCAGCTGCAGCACCTGCCAGGCCCGGGCCACGACCGGCGCCGGCAGCCCGGCGAGCTGGCCCACGTGGATCCCGTACGAGCGATCGGTGCCGCCCGGCTCGAGGCGGTGCAGGAACACGATCTCGTCGCCGGCCTCGCGCACCGCCACGTTGAAGTTGCGCGCGTGCGCAAGCTCTTCCGTGAGCTGCGTCAGCTCGTGGTAGTGGGTGGCGAAGATTGTCTTGCAGCCGATGGTGTTGTGCAGGAACTCCGTCACGGCCCAGGCGATCGCCACGCCGTCGTAGGTCGACGTGCCGCGACCGATCTCGTCGAGCAGGACGAGGCTCCGCGCCGTGGCTCCGTGCAGGATCGCGCTGGTCTCGCTCATCTCCACCATGAAGGTGGACTGCCCCCGGACCAGGTTGTCCGACGCGCCGACGCGCGTGAACAGCCGGTCCACGACGCCGAGCACGGCGCGCCGGGCGGGCACGAACCCGCCCATCTGGGCCAGCACCACGCACAGCCCCACCTGCCGCAGCAGCGTGGACTTCCCCGCCATGTTGGGCCCGGTGAGGAGCATGACGCGGCCGGCCTCATCCAGCAAGACGTCGTTCGGGATGAAGGCCTCCCGCGCCATCATCCGCTCGACCACGGGGTGGCGGCTGCCCTCGAGGGCGATCGTGAAGCCCTCGTTCACCTCCGGGCGGACGTACCCGTCGTGATGTGCGAGATCGGCGAGGGCGCTCCACACGTCGAGCCGGGCAAGCAGCCGCGCGCTGGTCTGCACCCGCGCGATCGCGTCGGTGACGCGACGCCGCAGGGCGTCCACAAGCTCGGCCTCGCGCGCCGCGATGCGCTCTTCCGCTCCCAGCACCTTCGCCTCGTACTCCTTCAGCTCCGGGGTCACGTAGCGCTCCGCCCCCGACAGCGTCTGGCGTCGTTCGTACTCGGCGGGCACGCGCGCCTTGTGCGGGTTCGTCACCTCGATGTAGTAGCCGAAGACCTTGTTGAAGCCGACCTTGAGCGACGCGATGCCGCTGCGCTCGCGCTCGCGCGCCTGGAGCCCCGCGATGTAGCGCTTGCCGCCGTCGCGCGCGTCCGTGAGCTCGTCGAGCTCGCGGTCGTAGCCCGGGCGGATCGCGTCCCCCTCCGCGAGCTGGGCCGGCGGTCGCTCTACGAGCGCGCGCGCCAGCTCGTCGCGCAGGTCCTGGAGCAGGTCGAAGCGATCGGCCGCCTCCTCGAGCAACGGCGCCCGGCCCCGCGCCTCGAGGCCGTCGAGCGCGGCGCGCACGTCGGGGAGGCGATGGATCGAGTCGCGCAGCGCGCCGAGCTCGCGTGGGGTCGCGCGCCCCAGCGCGGCACGGCCTGCCAGGCGCTCGAGATCGCGCACGCCGTCGAGCGCTTCCCGCACACGGTCCCGCCCGCGCCCGTCCGCCACCAGCACGTCCACCGCGTCGAGCCGGGCGTTGATCGCCGCGGGGTCGACGAGCGGCGCCAGCAGCCAGCCGCGGAGCAGCCGCGCTCCCATCGGTGTCATGGTCCGGTCGAGCACTTCGAGCAGCGTCGTCCCTCCGACCGCAGCGCCGGGGCGGAGCGGCTCCACGAGCTCCAGGTTTCGCCGGGTCATCTCGTCGAGCGGTAGCACGTCGCCGCGTCGCAGGACGCGCGGCCGGGCGAGGTGCGGCAGGCCGCCGGGCTTGAGCTCGCGGGCGTAGCGCAGCAGCGCACCCGCCGCGCCCAGCGCCGCGCGGTCGCCCGATTCGATGCCGAGGCCGTCGAGCGACGCGAGCCGGAAGGTGCGTGCCAGGTCCTCCCGGGCCAGCTCGGGGTCGAACTCCCACGGCTCCCGCTCGCTCCGCGCCGCTCCACCCCCCGCGGTGATGGGCGCGCCCGCGGGCAGCACCACCTCCGGGGCCTCGTAGCGGGCGAGCGCCGTGGGGAGGTCCTCCGGCGCGACCGTCTCGAGCACGAGCTCACCCGTGGTGAGATCGAGCGCGGCGAGCCCGGCGGCGCCACCGCGTGGATCGACGGCCACGAGGAAGTTGTTCCGTTTGCGCTCGAGCCATTCCTCCGCCAGCACGGTCCCCGGGGTGACCGTCTCGATGACCTCGCGGCGCACGAGCCCTTTCGCGAGCTTCGGATCTTCCACCTGTTCACAGATGGCCACGCGGTGCCCCAGCGCGATGAGCCGCCGCAGGTATTCGGTCGCGGCCTTCACGGGGACGCCGGCGAGCGGCACGTCCGCCGCACCGCCGTTGTTGCGGGCCGTGAGGGTGAGGCCGAGCTCCCGCGCGGCAAGCCGCGCGTCGTCTTCGAACATCTCGTAGAAATCGCCCATCCGGAAAAAGAGGAGCGTGCCCGGATGCCGTGCCTTGATCTCGCGGTACTGCTGCATCAACGGCGTGTCGGTCTCGAGCCGCGGCGTCACGGTTCCTCCACCACGAACGGCTGACCCCCGAGGCGGGTCTTCAAGCGCCGCTGCACCTTGACGGCCTCGTCGTGGGTCGGGTAGCGCCCCACGCGCACCTTGAAGAGGCCGCTCGGGTCCCGGACCACGCGCCCGTCGAATCCCATCACCTTGAGTCGCGTGAGCATCTCATCGACCTGGGCGGCGCTCTTCACCGCCAGTACCTGCACGGCGTAGCTCGCGACCGTCGGCGCCCCTTTCGTCTGGCTGTCGCTCGCCGCCGGCGGCGGCGGCGCGGCCGTGGCGGGCGTGCAGCGCGCCGCGTAAAAGTCCACCTGATTCTTGAACTCGACGTCGCTTCCGGCGCGGTCCAGCGCCTCCTGGATGAGGGGACACGCGTGCGCGCCGTCCTTGAGCGCGAAGTAGCCCTGCGCGCCCGTGAAGTCGGCTCGCGCTCGGAGCGGCGAGTCAGGGTAGTCCTGGCGCAGGCGCTCCGCGGCCTGCACGGTCGCCGCGGGGTCGCCCTGAGCAAAATACAGCTGCGCGAGCCGCCAGAGCGCGGAGTCCGCCCACACGGAGCGGCCGTATTCGACGACCACCCGTTGCAGGTTGGTGGCTACCGTGCCCGCGTCGGACGCGATGATCCCCGCAGTGAAGAGGGCACCCGGGTAGAGGGAATCCTGCGGCGTCAGCCGCGCCAGCAGGCGCCGCATCATGGCGCGCGCCGAGTCGGGCCGGGTCTGCGCGATGCGCAGCGCCGCGGCGCGAAGCGTGTCGGTCTGGGCGGTTAGGCGGGTAGGCGGATAGGCGGTTAGCGCGAGCAGTGTCACACTAACCGCCCAACCGCCTACCCGCCTACCCGCCTGCTTCACGCCGCCTCCCGTTCCGGCACCGCGCATGACAGCACCAGCTGCTCGAGGATCCCGCGCTCGTCCGTGACCGTGCTGGACTTGAGCGCGCGGTCGGCGTCGAGCGCGAGCCGCAGCGCCCGCGACAGCGCCGCCGCGCTCCATGCACCAGCCCAGCGGGCCCAGCGCTCCGCGGTCTGGTCCCAGCTGCCGAGGCCGTAGGGGCGGGCGGCCCGCAGGTGCGACAGGATCACCGATGCGAGGCGGACCTGGGGGGCCCCGCGGTCGAGCTCCGCCCGCGCCAGCGCGGTGCCGACGAGCGCGGTCGCGAGGGCCGTGACGATGCGTACCCCGCTCATCCCCGCCTGCTCGAGCACCGGTTCCACGAGGCGGGCGGCGGCGGCCCCGCGCCGCTCGAGCGCGGCGTCCACCAGGTCCTGCACCGTTTCGCCGCGCCGCACCCCCACCAGCGCGGCGACCTCGTCGCGCGTGGCCGGTCGGCTCCCCGCGACGGCTGCGAGCTTTTCGAGCTCCCGGGCCAGTGCCGCGAGGTCGTTTCCCACAGCCGCAAGCAACAGTTCCGCGGCGTCCGGGGCGAGCGTGAGCCCGAGTCGGCTCGCGTGATGCGCCACCCAGCGCTCGACGCGCGCCGGTGGCAGCGGGTTGACGGCCACGGCGGTGGCCCGGCTGGCGAGCTCCGTGTCGGGCGGCTCCCCCGCGCCCTGCACGAGGACGAGCAGCGTCGTGGGGCTGGGGGAGTCGAGATAGCGCACCAGTTCCTGGCGCACCTTGGTGGTCTTGCGGAGCTGCCCGAGCCCGCGGATCACGACCGCGCGTGTGGCCGCGAGCAGCGGCGGCGTGTTGACGAGGGTGTGGAACGCTTCGGGATCGAGGTCGGCGGCGCTGCGCTGGTCCACGTTGAAGTCGCGCGCCGCGGGATCCACGGCCCGCTCGACGAGGGCCCGGATGGCCTCGTCCTTCAGCACATCCTCGTCGCCATGGAGGTAGTACACCGGGTCGGGCGCGCCCTGCTTCAGGCTCCGCAGCAGCGCGTCGAACGTGAGGGGCCCCATACGGGGCGGAAGTTACCGCGGGCTCGCGGCGAGAGAAAGTCTACCGGCCCGCGGAAGCGGGCTCGACGAGCGCGGTGCCGTACAGGTTGGGGTTCCCCGTGAACACGGTGGCCCGCGGATCCTGGAACGACACGAAAGGCACGCCCGCCTGGACGACGGGTTTGGGGAAGCGCACCGGCGGGAGCGCGGGAGCGTGCGCCACCGGCGCGTGCCGCACACCCTCGCGGGCGACGAGCGCCAGGGCGGCCGCGATGAACAGCGCCGCGGCGATCCCCGCCCGGGCCGGCACCTCGCGGGCCGCGCGCCGCTCATGTGCGAGCCGCGCGTCGAGCCGGGGCCGGAACTCGGGCGACGGCTCGATCGACTCGGCACCCGCCTGGAGCGCGAGCACGCCCCGCCGCACTGCCGTGTCGTAGCGGCGGCAGGAGGCGCACTGCACGAGGTGGCGCCCGAAGCGCCGCAGCTCCCGCGGCGCGGTGATCAGGCCGTCGCGGAAGTCGGTGTAGCGGTCGAGGAATTCGGCGCACGTCATGGACGGGAATGTACTACCGTCGGGACCGGGGCGGGTTCCCCCCCCCGGCCCCCGGGGCTACTCCAGCAGCGGGCCGATGAGCTGGGCGAAGCTGTTGCGGGCTCGATTGAGGCGGCTCTTCACCGTACCCAGATTGCAGCCGGTGATGTCCGCGATCTCGGCGTAGCTCTTCCCCTCGAGCTCGCGCAGCACGAACACGGCGCGGTGATGGGAGGGCAGCTGGCCCACGCACTGGTCCACCGCTTGTTTCAGATAGCGCTTGCGGTACAGGTCGTCGGGGCGCGCCGTGGTGTCCTCGAACTGGAGCGGCCGGTGGTCGGCCTCCCAGTGCTTCTTGATCGTCTGGAACAGGACCAGAGGGTTGCGGCTGCGATTGCGCAGCTCGTTCTTACCCAGGTTCGAGGCGATCGTGTAGATCCACGTCGAGAACTTCTTGGTCTGATCGAACCGGTGGAGGTGGCGGAACACGCGGATGAACACCTCCTGCACGAGGTCCTCAGCCCGTTCGCGGTCGCCGATCGTCCGGTTGATGAAGTTGAGCAGGCGGGTCTGGTAGCGGTCGACCAGGGTCCCGAACGCCTGAGGGTCGCCCGCCAGGTGCTCGAGCACCAGCCGTCCGTCGTCCAGCTCGTGCAGCACCTTGCGCTCCAGCGCGCGGGCGCTCACGACGTCCGGCGGGTTCCGCTTGAGGGCTGCTCGCATGAGGCCGCTCCGCTGTTTCAGATCGAACATTGGGACTCGAGACGGCAAGGCCTTCACCCCGTATAGATATGGCAGGAACCGTACCGGTCGCAGGTCAAATGCAAGTCACTGTGTCCGAGCAAGTTGTGCTCTCCCGGGGAGCTCGGCCCTGTGGGGCCGTCCCCGGCGGGTGACACGGCCGCGCTACAGGCCCAGGATGAACCCCGCCATATAAAGGATAGCGACAATCGTCTTTGCGTCACGGATCTCCCCGTCCCGGATGCGAGTCAGCACCCGCGACAGGGGGTGCGGCTCGACTTCGATGAACTCGTCACGCTCGCGCGCGGGGGTCCCCGCCGTCAGCCCCGTCGCCAGGTAGAGGTGAATGACCTCATCGGTGAAGCCGGGCGTTGTCCAGATGGAGGTCAGGCGCACGAGCTCGGTCGCGCTGACGCCGGCCTCTTCGCCGAGCTCCCGCCGGGCGCAGGTCTCCGGGTCCTCGCCCGGGGCGAGGGTGCCGGCCGGCACTTCCCACAAGGGTCCCCCGGTGGCGTAGCGATACTGCTTGATCAGGAGGAGGATCGGGTCCTCGCCGCGCGGGTCCGAGGCGCAGGGCACCACGGCGGCGGCGCCGGGGTGACGGATCAGCTCCAGTTCCCCGGTGGACCCGTCCGGGAATTGGACGGTGTCGATGTCGAGCCGCACGACGCGGCCCGTGTAAATGCGACGGCTGGCGAGTTGCATCGAGCGTTCCCCGTTGCGCCTCAGCGGTTGAAGGCCCACGTGAGCGGGACCTTGAAGCCCTCGGCGAGGAAGTAGGCGGCGTTGCGTCGCGGGTTCGAACGGATGGGCGAGTTGGGCGCGGGCGACGTAAACGGCACGAGGCCGAGTCGCGTCGCGAGGATCTGGAGGCGCAGCATGTGGAATCCATCCGAGACGAGCAGCACCCGGCGGTTGTCTCTGCCGGCGAACCAGCGCGCTACGCCGGCGAGCGAGGCGAACGTGCTCGCGCCCGCCGGCAGCGCGACGACCGCGCCCTCCGGCAGTCCGGCCTTGACGAGGTAGCGGCGCCCGACCTCGGACTCGCTCACTGTGTCGCCCGAGCCGACGCCGCCCGTCACGAGCACCACCGGCGCGAGGCCGCGCTGGTATAGCGCCGCGGCATGGTCGAGCCGGGCCCGGAACACGGGTGACGGCCGGCCGTTGTACTGCGCCGCGCCAAGCACCGCGATCGCGTCGGCGGCCGTCGCCTGATCGCGCGCGGCCGCCAGCGCCACCGCGACCACCACCGCCGCCCAGCCCAACGCGAGCAGCAACACGACCGCGATCCCGGCCGTGAGTTTCCGCCGCCAGGTCCAGAAAGACATGGGCGGAATATACGACGGCCGATCGGCCTACAGGCTCAACCAGTAGTTCACCTTGATCAACAGGACATTGGTCGGTGGATCCCGGAGCAGCTCGCGGGCGAGATAGTGCCCTACGTCCAGCGTGGGATCGGAGAGGTCGGCGGAGCGCGACTGGGTCCAGACCAGGAAGAGCGTCGAGCCGGGCCGGTACTCCCAGCGCAGCACGGCGTTCGAGCGGAGCGAGCGGACCCGGAAGTCCGGGTTCGAGAACTGGAATGAGTTGCTCGGCTGCGAGCTATCGGGGTGGACGGTGTAGCGGGCGTTGCCGCCATCGTATGTGATGGTGGACCCGTTGTCCTGTCCATACACATTGAAGGCGAAGGTACGCGGCGCCCGGAGCTCCTTGAAGGTGCGGTAGCGTCCGGAGAAGGTGAACGGCTGCAGGTACAGCTGAAAGCTGAGGGTCGGCGTGAAGGTGACGTTGAGCCGCGTCGTCAGGTCGAGCTGGCGCTGGTCGAGCTCCCCGAACACGTAGCGCGCGCGGTACGTCGCCCCGGCGGAGGTATCGGTCTGTGACGTAACGAACTGCGCGGCCGTCCAGCCCGTGGTGTAGCTCGGGCCGAGCTGCAGCGACACCGCGGTGCTCGGCCGTACCCTGATCACGGGGTTCACGTTGATGGTCCAGGTGCCGGCGGCGTCGCGGAAGTAGTTCGCGCTGGCGGTGCCGTTCACGGCCCGGCGCTGGTCGGAGGAGATGGTGCCGCCGAGGTTCCATTGCTGCGGCGCGAGAGCCGCGGGACCACCGCGGGTGAGCCGATCGTCCACGCCCTGTTGCTGCTCGTAGACGAAGAAGCTGGCACTCCAGTAGTTCAACAGCTGCCCGAAGACGCCCACGACGCGACCCAGCTGGATCCGATCGCCCCCGTAGTTCCAGGCCATGGCCAAGGGGTCCGAGGAGACGCTCGCCTGCCGGAACACACGTCCCGGTGTGGTCCAGCGGTAGGCCAAGAACACGTCGCCCGCGACGCGGTCGGTGCGGTGTTGGAAGCCCAAATCGTTCACTTCAAACCCTGGCGTGCTCGTGCTGAGCGCCGCCGCCCAGATGGTGTTCCCCCCTTCCTTGTTGATCGAAAAGTCCGCGCCCGCGCCGGCGAGCGAGGTCCGAAGCGAGTCGTAGTGTAAGTACGCCGCGTCGGGTCGCTGGTAGTAGCGCGCCGACTGCTGCTGGGTGACGCGCAGGGCGAGCGTGTCCCCGGTGACGTAGGAGGCACCGATCGAGCCGAAGACCGAGTACGTGTTGTTGTCCCAGCGGTGGTAGAAGTCCGCGGCCGCGACGTACGCACCGCTCCGGAGCGAGTCCACGGCGGGGCTGCGACTGTGGCGAGCGACGGCCGTCGCGAGCAAGCCGAATCCCGTGTGGCCTCCGATCTCCCGCCGTACCCGGCCGACCAGGTAGTTCGTGAGCGGCTCCACGTCGTCCCGCCACCGCACGCCGTTCGAATCGGCCAACGTGGCCT
>WNEW01001259.1_pt1 | contig 12388 bp, 10 predicted proteins | sample 5399891 | NCBI WGS metagenome assembly WNEW01 (sample SAMN13153336, study PRJNA577476) | soil metagenome | isolation source: 40 cm grassland meadow soil pre-rain plot 5 | place: USA:California | collected 2015-09-08 | reverse complement strand
GATGGACCCCGCCGTCGGCTTGTCCAACCCGGCGATTAAGCCCAGCAGCGTGGACTTACCGCTGCCCGACGGTCCAGTGATCGCCACCATCTGCTTCTCAGGCACTTCAACCGTCACGTCGTCCAGGATCGTTACTGAATGTCCGCCTGCGTTGAGGCGCATCGTCAGGTTTCGAACAGCGATCATGGTCTCCCTACATTTGAGGGGTGCAAGGCCTGAATGGAGGCTATATTATACTGTATGGCCTTGTTCGCCTCTCACCCGCTGTCAAATCATTGGCGACTCCCGCGCCGGGGTCTGGTCCTGGGAGCGGTCTGTCTGGCTGTGCTAGGGTGTGAGCAGGCTTCGGAGCCGATCGCCTCGCCGAGTCATCAGACATCGCCAGCCTCTCCACCTGCGATGGCCGGCGCGCCTCGCGAGGGTCTGGGACCGAGATTGGGCACCGATGTCACGAGTCAGCCCGGACGGGGGAGCGCACCGTCTCACGACGACCGGCCGGTCATTGTCGCGTTTGGGAACAGCCTCACGGCTGGTCTCGGTGTGCCGGTTGAAGAGGCCTACCCGTCTCACCTCCAACGCCGGCTGGATGCAACCGGCTTTCGCTTTCGAATCATCAATGCGGGCGTCAGCGGGGATACGACCGCCGGCGGGGTCCGGCGGGTTGACTGGGTCCTCAGCAGTCGGCCCAGTGTCGTCATTCTGGAACTGGGCGCCAACGACGGGTTGCGTGGGATTGACCTCGAGCAGACGCGGGCCAACCTCGAGCAGATCATCACACGTTTGCAGTCAGCCGGAGTGACGGTCGTGCTGACGGGGTTAAAGCTTCCTCCCAACTACGGGGCCGAGTACACCAGGCGCTTCGCCGCCATGTATCCGGAGTTGGCGAGGCGATACCGCCTCGCGTTGATGCCTTTTTTTCTGGAAGGGGTCGCCACCCACACGGGGCTCAATCAGGCCGACGGCATCCATCCCACCGGTGCGGGCTATCGCGTGGTCGTGGAGCATTTGATGCCGGTCCTGGAGCCGTTGCTCGCGAAGGCTGTCCCCGGGATTTCCTGACACGGTCGAGAAGCGCGTGGCTAAAATTCGCTCTTTTTGAAGAAGGTATCGTACACGCCGTACGCAAGGATGAGGACTATCACGAAATAATAGACATACGTAATGCCTCTGTACTCCTGCGGCATGGCGTCACCCTCCGTTGCGAGGGCAAGAGACGCGCTTGCCACGAGCGATCCGCACGCACTCAAGACACCGCCCCCCACGCTTCTCATGGAAAGACCCTCCTGTGAAGGGACGAGGCTCAAGATAAATCCCTGCGGGCAACCGGGGCGGATTCTACGGAAACCCTGTGCATCGCGCAAGGAAATGATGTGGGGTGGTGTTGGGGCTGGCTTCCGGGTACAATCCCGCTCTGCGGACAAGGAGGCTGCCAGGTATGGATCAGTGGGCCAGCATCTGGTTCCAGTGGGTACACGACTGGGGCTATCCCGGCATCATTCTGTTGATGGCGATGGAGAGTTCCGTCCTGCCGATCCCGAGCGAGATCGTCATCCCGCCCGCCGCGTATTGGGCGGCGCAAGGGCGCTACAATTTTGTCGGGGTCGTGGTCGCGGGCAGCCTTGGCAGCTATCTCGGCGCCACCGCCACCTATTGGGCGGCCCGATGGCTGGGCCGGCCGTTGTTGCTCCGTTACGGAAAATTTGTGTTTTGTCCGGAGGACAAGGTGCTCAGAGCCGAGCGCTGGCTCGCGCGGTATGAAGTCGGTGGCGTTTTTTTCGCTCGGTTGGTGCCGGTGGTCCGTCACGTGATCGGTATTCCCGCAGGCATCGTTCGCATGCCGTTCTGGCTCTACAGTCTGGTGACGATCGTGGGAGCCGGCCTGTGGTGCTGGGTCCTGGCCTGGTTTGGGGCGACAGTGCTCGGCGATCAGCCTGATCTCGTGAAGGACCCGACGCGGCTCTTGCACGTGATGCGCGAACGTTCCTACTTGATCGGCGGCTTCGCCGTCGCCCTCTGCGCGCTGTACGTCCTGGTCATGCGACTCACTGCCAAAGCCATCCCATCCCGCCCGTGATTTGCTGGTCATTGGCTCCGGATCAGCGGCTCGTCCCCGCCGATTTTACGCCGTCTTGACATGGCTCTCCCCCATTCTAACCCCGTTTTGATTCGGCATCGCGTAGAGTAGCGCCTAGGGCTGGCTACTCACAGAGGTCCGCCATGGACGTGCGGAAGAGGAGGGGGCGGGACAGGATGAGCCGGGGAACGTTTCTGTCGAGCGGAATCATATGCTTGTTGCTGGGGCTTCTGGCGGCTCCTGCTGGGGCCGGGGATGCCACAGTCGCAGGTGCACCCGCAGAGACTCAACCAAGAGAGATGGTGCGTTCACGGCCTCCGGCTCCGAAGATAGAACCGGAGAAGCGTGACTGGCATTACGGCGGCTTCGTAGATCTCGGCTATTCGCTCGATTTTAACTTTCCACAAAACCATCTGTTCCGCAATCGAAGTACCACACCACGGGTCAATGAGCTCGACATGAACATGGCGGGTGCCTATATAAGGAAGGATATGTCCGAGCAGTCCCGCTGGGGGATGGAGCTCCTGGCTCAGGGAGGCCAGGACGCGAAGGACTTCGGGTTCCATGTGAATCAGCCGAAGGTCGGATCCTCCGACCAACTCCGCCACTTTGGCCGGGCCAATCTGTCCTACCTCGCACCGGTGGGAAATGGGCTGACGGTCCAGGGGGGGCTATTCAACAGCCTGATCGGTTACGACTCGCTGTACGCCAAGGACAACATCAATTACACCAGACCCTGGATCGGCGACTACTCGCCTTATTTGATGTTCGGTGTCAACGCCAGCTATGCCTTCAGCGAACAACTGACCGGCACGCTGTTCGTGATCAACAGCTATTTTCACTTGTCTCGTCCGAACGACCAGCCGAGCTACGGCGGGCAATTGGCCTACAAAGCGACACAGCGTCTGACGGTCAAGGAAGCGGTCTATTACGGTCCCCAGCAGGCCGACACCTCGCTTGAGTTCTGGCGACTGTTCTTCGACACCATCGCCGAGTGGAAGGGCGACGAGGTGACCGTCGCGTTCGAGCATCAGATTGGCACCGAGAATCTGGCCGTCCCCGGCAGTCCGCGGACCTTCTGGACCGGCGCGATGATCCCTGTGCAGTGGAACTTCAGCGGACCCTGGAGCGTGGCGATCCGACCGGAGTTTTACTGGGACCGGAACGGACGCCTGACGGGGTTTGAGCAGCTTGTCAAAGCCATGACGACCACGCTGGGCTACCGGATTCCCTACGGCTGGACAAACACCATTCTCCGCCTGGAGCATCGCTATGATGAGTCCACCGGAGCGGGCGGAGGATTTTTCAAGGGCGGCGAGGTGAGCCCGGGCGTCATCGGGCTGACCTCCGCCCAGCACATGCTGATCTTCTCCGCAATCTGGACCTTCGACTCGCCTTGACGGGGTGGTGGGCGTTCAGATGAGGCACTGGTCAGAGAAATATTCGTTAGGCCTTACGGGATCAACAACTCTGACTACCCGCACCGTCGTGGGAAGCCGTGGGCGCCGAGGGGCGTCAGCCAGACGTAGTCCGCAATAGAGTCTCGAATGAGCTCTCGGATCTCCTCCGCCCGGCCGGGCTCGTACGCGGTCAGGTAGATGGTGGCGTGGCTGACCGGAACGGCTCTCTTTCGCAGGACACGGTTGGGGACCGGCAACTGGTATTGGATGTGACCACCGCCGGTATAGCTGACGATGGGACCTGCTGGTGCACCCGCTTGATCCTGCGTCCGGCGCAGGTAATCGGTGATGGTCTTAGCCATCCCTTCGTCGCGAAAAACGGAAGCTTCGTACATGCGTTGATAGGCGTCGTCCGAGAGCCCTGCGTGGCAGAGACGGAGCTGTTTGAGAATGATCTCGTGATAGGCCGGTTCGTCTGAACGGGGTTCGTCGCGCATGCCCCATCGATTCATTTCAGGGTCGGCGAGGGCGAGGGCCAGCCCCTGCGAGGCGACCCGTCTCACTAATGCCCTGGGCGGGTTGAGGGCGAGCACCGGGATGTGTCGGTCTCGGGCAAAGCTGATCAGCGGTTCGTAGTCGTCGTAGGCGCCGCCCCAATTCTGTTCCCAGCGAGACTCCTGGAGGAAGTGGTCCCGAGCCGCGCCTCGGTCAGAGAGATAACGATCCAGGCCTGCCTGCCCATCCCAGCCGAACATCTCCAGGCCCAAGACCGGCTGCCGGCCTCGCGCCAGGAGGGCCTGAAGGATCTTGAGCGCGGCCTCGACATGCGACCGATTCCGGTGTTCCTCTCCCAGATAGATGACGTCCCGCGAGGCCAGGTCGGCGATCCAATTTTCGAAGGGGATCGGACGACCGGTCCTGACTTCAACCACCTGCCCTTCCTGAAACGTCTGAGCAGCCGGGATCTCGACCGGCGAAGCTTGGCTGTCGGCCGGCAGGGCCCCAAGCGGGTTGACCAGCAGCAGGCTGACCAGCGCGCCCACGACACGTAAGCGAGAGGGGGGCGGAACAGCTTGTCGGAGGCGGATGCACAGGCGGCGGTACGCCATGCCGTTTACCTAACACAGCCTTTGCCTCACAGCAAGTCCGCGATCTTGACGGAGTGAAGAGGCAGGGGCTATCCTGCACGTGATCCTTCAGATGGTGGCGTGCAACGCCCCCCGGCCATCCGATGCCAGGCAGCTCGACCAGACTCTCCAGCCTGCAATTTCTCGATGCGTTGGACCGCGAGCTGCAGGCCCACCCGGTCCACACGAACCCGTTTTTTGAGGCCTTTCAACGGGGCGTGACCCGAGAGCAACTGAGGCGTTTTATCAGGCAGTGGTATACCTTCGGGATCCGGTTTCGGAAGATTCTGATCGGCCTGCTGTACAATCTCTCGGACAAGGATGAAGCGATCGGCCTGGAGCTCATGCGGGTGCTCTATTCGGAATATGGCGGGGGCGTGCAGGAGCAGGTGCATGCGGCTCAGATGTTGGTGCTGGTCGATCGGTTGGGGATCGATCGCGGCACGCTCGCCCAGGAACGGCTCTGTCCGGAGGCGCAGGAGTACATCGACACCGTCGGAGAGATCTTCCTGCGCGGCGATCTGCCATCGGCGCTCGGGGCCTCCTTCGGCATCGAAACGACGGCCGGCCTGACGTACCGCTATCTCTACAGCGGCCTGCTGACGTTCCCCGACCTCTCCCTCGAAGACATCCGGTTTTTTGAGACCCATCTGGTCGAGGAGCTGCGCCATGGCGACTGGTTGCGGACTGCCGTGGCCGGCTATGCGGATCTGGATGAGCAACGGGAGAAGATCCGCGCCGCCGCGCTGCTGGCCATGGAAAAATGGCATGGCCTCTGGCAAGGGATGTATCGGACGGTCTTGAGCACCGCCCCGCTCCATGGGTCTTGACCCGCGACTGGTCGCCGAGTTCAGAGGGCGACTGAACCGGTCCCGGGAAACGAACCAGGAGGCGTGGGACCTCTCACGCCGTTTGGTCAGGCCGTCCAACCTCCAGGCCACGCTGAAGCAGCTGGCCGAGGCCATTCGGGCCTCCTCGCTCCCACCCTCTGTGCGCGATGCGCTCCTCAGCGGGCTCTGTGATGGAACCGCCGATCGGATGCAGGCTCTTCCCGGAGACGCGCTCAGGCAGCTCACCGGCCTGTCCCCCACCAAAGCCGTGCGCGCGCTCTGCGTTCTGTTCGGGCTGGCGAGGAGGAGCGCCCCGGCCGAGTCTGGTTCGACGTTTACCCCCGCTCAAATCGAGCAGTTTGTCCGCGGCTGTGCCAATCCCTTTGATCTGCTGCTTGTGGCGGAGCCGGCATCGCTGCTGGATTTGGGCGCCGGCGACCTTTCATTTGCGGCCGAGCTGGCGGAGCTGTATCGACCGCGCCTCCGTCAGTCGAACAAGGGCCTGACGCTGCACTGCGTCGAGCGCCTTCGGCCTGGCTCGACGCTCGGCGGCCGCCTGCACGTCGGCCAGGACCGGTTGGAGAGGCTCCGACACTTCCCGTCCGCGGGCTTCCACTTCCGGTTCTGGGGCGATCAGGACATGTTCGAGCTGGAGACGGTCAAGGGCCTGCGGCCTTGCTACACGATCGTCACCTGCCACGCCCCCGCGACGCCCGCGTTTGCCTACGAACCCACGCGGGTGTCACGATCGATCATCGACGCGCACCTCCGGAAGACCAAAGGGCAATTTCGAGCTGTCCGGGTGGAGGGTGAAGAGGCCTTGGAGGTGCTGCATGCCGGACGCGCGCTCCTGTTTCCTCCCTGGAAATTCGAGGTCCGGGGACCGCTGGCCCTGTTGGACCTGCTCTCCAGGCGCGGGCAGCTGGGCGTCCTCTCGGCGGTGGATTCGGAGGTCTTCTGGGAGTTCCTGTCCCAGCTTCTGGGGGATGCGCGCCTTCGGCCCCCGGATGTGATCTTCACACCCTCGATCATCGCCGATGTGTTCGGAGCGATACATGCCAGGTTAGCCGCGCTGCCGGTCGGGGGATCTGTGGTTCTGTCAGATGTGACTAATCTGCGGCAAGACATCCCCCGCGTCCTGGGCGACCCTGCCGGTCAGCCTCGCCACTACCGCTTTCGGCACGTGGAGGTCCGTCGCGGAGCTGTCTTCCCGGGGTTGCCGTCCAGCCAGACCGCCCGCCTCTTCAAAGACATGACCCAAGAGGAACCCCCCTGGTTTCTGATTCTGGTGCCGGAAGGAAGTAGCCCCAGCCCGGGGCCTGCTTCCGGGGTGGACGCGTAAGACCATCGCCAATCGTTTTTTTGCTCGGGGGCCGCAGGTCTGGAAGGCGTCTCAATCGGCTTAAATTGACGCTCTGCAGGTCGTCTGCTAGACTTTCCTGGCATCCAGACCGCCATTCCCAGCGCGCGGATTCCAGCTTGCCGACCATGGACGGGATGAAGAAAATCCAGGCGATTCAGGCCAATATTGAGCGGGTTATCAAGGGGAAAGCCCAGGCGATCGAACTGACCGTCGTCTCGCTGCTGGCCCGCGGGCACCTGTTGATCGAGGACGTCCCTGGGGTGGGCAAAACCACCCTGGCCCACAGCCTCGCCCGTTCTCTAGATTGCTCATTCAAGCGCATCCAGTTCACCAGCGACCTCCTGCCATCCGATATCCTCGGGGTGTCGATCTTCCATCAGCAGAAGCAGGCCTTCGAGTTCAGGCCGGGGCCGATCTTTGCCAACGTCGTGCTGGCGGATGAGATCAACCGCACCACCCCGAAGACTCAAAGTTGTCTCCTGGAGGCGATGAACGATGCGCAGGTGTCGGTGGACAGCCAGACCCGCATCCTTCCCCAGCCGTTCATGGTGATCGCCACACAGAATCCGGTGGAGTACCACGGCACCTTTCCGCTGCCGGAGTCGCAATTGGACCGGTTTTTGATGCGGATCCGGATCGGGTATCCCGACTCATCGGAGGAGAAGAAGGTCCTGGAACGGCCGAAGTTTCTGCATCCCGCCGACGAATTGCAGCCGGTGGTCTCGGTGCAGGAGGTGCTCGACCTCCAGAATGAGGTGGAGAAGGTCCGGCTCGACGACAGTTTGATGGACTATCTGCTGGCCATCGTGTCCGAGACCCGCCGGAGCGACCTGCTGGCTCTCGGGGTCAGCACGCGCGGGGCGATGGCGCTGCACAAGGCGGCGAAGGCGCTTGCCCTGGTTCGAGGCCGCGACTATTGCCTGCCCGATGATCTGAAAGACTTGGCCCCTGTCGTCCTGTCGCACCGGGTCATGCTCAGCGCGAGCCAAGGCTCTCGCGGGCCGCGCTTCGACGAGGCCGAGCAAGTGATCCAGGATATTGTGGACTCCGTGCCGGTCCCGCTGTAAGGAGATCTCTTCCGCCTTTCGTGAGAGTAGAGACTTCAGGGAAACGCCGCCTGGGCTGACGAAGGGCGGAGAGGCGGGGCGGCCAGGCTAATCCCTCGTGCTCGCGCATCGCACACGTGACGAGCGGGGCGTGGAGGGCAGGTGGCCTCACGTGCTCGCGCGTCGCGCACACAGGAAAGAGGGGCGGGCGGCAGGGCTGCCCGTTGTGCTCGCGCACCGCGCACTCAGGATTTATTAGTTCCGGGCATGGGCGGATGGAGTGCTCGGTGGACGCGCGCAGTGAAGGCCAGCCCAGCCACCCGCCCCTGAGAAAATGAGGTGGATGGTGTGCCGGGTACCCGTTGTTCTTCAGATTGCAACGGGTGATGACGCGCGCAGTCTGAGGCCGCCTGCCCTCCTGCCCGCTAAGAGGAGAGCACGCGGAGCCGCGACACCCGTTGTCCTTCAAGTGCAAGGGGTGATGGCGCGCGCAATAGGGGATCAGCCTGGCCGCCCCCGTCATTAGTCCGGCTATGGCGACCACCCCCGCACCCAGCCTTTCCAGCCTCGGCCTGAGCCAGGAAGCCCGATCGAAGCCGTCGGGGCGAGGGTGACGCGACCTTGCGGGCGAGCCCCGCTGGTGTGTGTAGCGGCCGCCCCAGCGAGGTCCGACCGTCCAGGCCTCGGGGGGTACCCGTTGCTCTTCTAGGCGCAACGGGTGTAACAGGCATGGACGGATCGGAGAACCCCCACGCCGTGGGGGATGGGGGGAGCCGCAGCGGGGCGGCCGCTAGCTACAGCAGCGCGGCGAGCCTGCACGGAGCGGAATGCCTCGCCCTGACGGCCTCGACATGACCCACACGATTTCCGGAAGAGCCGTAAGGAGAGAGGCCTGAAGCGCATGAGCGGCTTGCCTCTCGCCTTCCGTTGATGGCCTCTGATGCGCATTGAACAGCTCCGCGAATTTGTCCGTTGGCTCTACCACTACCGATCCATTAGCCTGACTTCCGAGGGCACGCGGTTCGTCCTGCTCAGCTTCGCAGTGGGCATCGCGGCCATCAATACGGGCAATAATCTGCTCTATCTTCTCTTGGCGATGATGCTCAGCCTCATCGTCATGTCGGGCATCCTGTCGGAGCAATGTCTGAAGCAGCTCCGCATCCGGAGACGGGTCCCGGAGCACGTGTTCGCCAACTGCCCCACCACCGCCGCCCTCTCCGTCACCAACCGGAAACCGCGCTTGCCGACGTTTTCGCTTCGGGTCATGGACGTGGTGGCGGGGGTCGCCGTGGATCGTGGCATTCACCTCCTTCACTTGGCACCGCGTGCCGCGACGCTCCGATCATACCCGCTGCTGATCACGCGACGGGGCCGGTATCGGATCGAGGGGATCAAGTTGCTGACACGCTTCCCGTTCGGCCTCTTCGTAAAAGCGGCGACGGTCCCGCTTGAAGCCGACCTGGTGGTCTACCCCGAGGTCAAGCCGCTGCCTGAGGTGCTCGTGGAGGAGCTCACGGCCTTGGGGCACGACATGGCCACTCCCCGGCGGGGACAAGGGTCGGCCTTGTACAACCTTCGACGGTATCAGGCTGGCGACGATTCGCGAACCATCCACTGGAAAACCTCGGCGCGACAAGGCCGACTGATGGTCAGGGAAACCGAGGCTGAGGACCAGCGGCATGTCACGATCGCCCTCCCCACCGCCGCCCCTGAATTCTGGGAGAACCGCGATGAGCCGCCTTCGGCCAGGGAACGCGTGTTTGAACAGGCGCTGGTCCTGACCGCCTCGCTGGCCTCCTTTTTCCACGGGCGGGGGTACGCGATTCGCGCCGTCATCGGAGCCCAGGCGATCCCCCACGGGATGGGGAGGGCACACCTCTACCAGATCTTTCGTGCGCTGGCCCTCTGTCATCCGGTCCTGGAGGCCGCGCCGTTGCCGGAGGCACTTCTAAGGCTGGGAGAACGGACAGCCGCCGGTGAGTTAAGCATCCTGGTCCTGCCCTGGGCCGATTCCCGACTCACGGCCGTGTGCCGCGGTGTCAGCCGCGTGTTTCGAGCCGGTGACCTCCCATGAACCTCGAGCGCGCCTTTCGAATCAGCTCCATTCTGTTGGCGGCGTCTGGTTTCACCGGCCTGATCCTGACCGGCGAGCTGCCGATCGGGTTGGTCGGACTCGGAGCGGCGGCATTGGCGCTGAGCCTCATGCAGGGAGCGGGGTGGAACGCGGACTGGCTCGTCTTCCGCCTCTCCTCCGGGGCCTGGAATGCCATTCTTGCTTCGGCCTTTATCGCGTTTGGCGTGGATCTCCTCTGGATCTCCCAGGATCTTCTGCCGGCGGGCATCCATTTCCTGATCCTCTTGATGGTGAACAAGCTCCTGACCCTCCAGCAGCGCAAAGATTTCCTGCATCTCTACGCCATCAGCCTGTTGGAGATCCTGGCCGCCGCGGCGCTGACGGTCGAACTCTGGTATGGAGCGGTCTTCCTGGCGTATCTGCTGGCAGCAATCTGGACCTTATTGCTGTATCACCTGAGAAACGAAGCCGAGGAAGCGGGCGCGGTTGTGCACACGGCACGCGGGCCGGTGGACCCTGCTCGCACCCCGGGACCCATCACAGGGCGGTTTTTCTGGACCACGAACGCGGTTGCCGTGGCGGCGTTCGGCCTGACGGTGGCCATCTTCTTCATCATCCCGCGCATCGGGGCGGGCTTCTTCCAAAAGGACCGGGCCGAACTCGTCCGGACATCGGGCTTTTCCGAAAAGGTGGACTTGGGCATAATCGGCGCCATCAAACTGGATGAAACGGTCGTCATGCGGGTTGAGTTTCCCGACCACAATGGCCCCCTCACGGAAGGCCTGTACTTTCGGGGCGCAGCCTACAACATTTACAACGGGCGTTCCTGGACCAACAGCCTGGCCCGTCGACGGGTGCTGGGACAGTCCGAGGGGGGCGTCATCAAAGTTGTCGCCCCGGAAGCGTCGGCCACGGGGCAACCGGGCCTCCGCCAAGAAATTCTTGTCGAAGCCCTCGATACGACGGTCCTGTTCGGCGTGCCTTTTGTGGAGTCGATCAAGGGCTTCTTCTTGTTCGTGTTGGTGGACGGGATGGGTGACCTGTATATGCCGTATCACCCCAACGCGCGATTTCAGTACAGCGCCTATTCCACGGCGACTCGTCTGCACGAACAGGAACGAACAGGGACGGCCTTCACGTATCCGGCTCACGTGCGAAAGCAGTATCTTCAACTGCCGGAGGTCAGCCAGTCAGTCGCGGACCTGGCGCGGGGGGTCGTGCGCCAGGCGACGACTCCCTACGAGATGGCCGTTGCCGTCGAACGGCACCTTCGAGAAACTTACCGATACAGCCTCGACGTGGGGACGGCCGTGTCTGTGAGCCCTGTCGACGATTTTCTGTTCACGCGCAAGTCCGGTTACTGCGAACATTATGCGACGACCATGGTGGTCATGCTCCGGGTCTTAGGCATTCCGGCTCGCCTGGTCACCGGCTTTCTTCACGGGGAGTGGAACGACTTCGGCAATTATTATACGGTCCGGCAACGGGATGCCCATGCCTGGGTTGAAGTGCTATTCCCGCGCTCCGGATGGATCACCTTCGACCCGACCCCCAGCGTGCCGGCAGCCGGTTCGAACCCACTTTGGTCCCGGCTCGGGAGTGTCGTGGATTCGATCCGTTTGAAATGGGATCGCCTCGTGATCCTCTATAGCTTCCGCGACCAGTTGGCGATCGCCCAGGACATCCGGGAGCGCGGCGACACCGTGCGTGTGCAGGTGACGGGATGGCTGGCCACGGCCCTTCGTTGGGCCGCGACCGCCCGGACACGCCTCGCCGAACTGCGGAGTGCTTCCGAGTGGCTTCTTGTCGGGACGCTGGTCGGATGCCTGGGGTTGGTCGGGCTCATCGCGATCGCGCGGATGCGGGGGAGACTTTGGAACGGACGACGGCGCCTCATGCTCCATACTCCCTGGCAGGCCGCAGCCGTGCGATTGTATGGCCAGATGCTGCGCCTCCTCGAATCGCGCGGCGTCAGCAAGGCCGCCGGCGCGGCGCCGCTGGAATTCGCCCGACTGGTCAACCGGGAATGGCCGGCTGCTGATCGGTTCGTCGGGCCGCTGACCGAGCTGTATTGCCGGGTCCGGTTTGGACAGGCCCCGCTCTCATCCGAGGACCTGCGTCAGGCGGATGACCTGCTCGCGGGGCTCCGTGCGGTCAGGCGATTGTGAGGCGAGAGGAGAATTCTCACGCGGTGAGGAACCCTGAGAGGGCGCACCCCCTTCGGCCACGATGACGCGGCCCCGTCCGCCTCACCGTCTCTGCAGAATCTCAGCCTACTGGTGGCAAAAAAACTATCCGCCGCGAGTTGATCGAACGCGGCGGATCAAGCGAAGCTTGGTATGGAGCGGGAAACGGGATTTGAACCCGCGACCCTCGCCTTGGCAAGGCGATGCTCTACCACTGAGCTATTCCCGCTCCCGGCAAGAACGAAGCCGATTCTACTGGCCGCTCCATTCCCTGTCAAGGAAGCGCAG
>WNEW01001256.1_pt1 | contig 12409 bp, 10 predicted proteins | sample 5399891 | NCBI WGS metagenome assembly WNEW01 (sample SAMN13153336, study PRJNA577476) | soil metagenome | isolation source: 40 cm grassland meadow soil pre-rain plot 5 | place: USA:California | collected 2015-09-08 | reverse complement strand
TGAGAAGTGCCGATCGCTGGACTTCGACTACTTCCAGGGATATTTTTTCTGTCGTCCCCAACTGATGGAAGGACGGCGTGTGCCAGTGAGCCGCCTGGCGACCATCCGCCTGATCACAAAATTGAATAATCCTGATGTCGAGCTGAAAGACCTGGAACAGGCGATCGGCCAGGACGTATCCCTCAGTTACAAGCTGCTTCGATTTATCAATTCGGCAATCTTTTGCCTCGACCGCACCGTAAACTCCCTCCGCCATGCCATCACGCTACTTGGGCACGAGAATATACGCCGTTGGGCAAGCCTGATTCTCTTCTGTAGTTTTGAAGAGAAGTCACGGGAGATTATGGTGACTGGCGCTGTACGCGGCCGAATGTGCGAGCACCTGGGAAAAGCCTTGGGCTTGCCCAACCCGGAGCGGCTCTTTCTGACGGGACTGTTATCTGTTCTAGAGGGCGTTCTAGACATGCCGATGCAGCAGATCGTTTCATCACTGCCCCTCAGTCCCGAGATCGGGGATGCGTTGCTGGATCATAGAGGACAGTTCGGCGCAATCTTGCGTTGCGTCCTCGAGTACGAAAGACGCAATTGGAGTCAGGCGCAGGCCGCAGTCAGTGTTGACGCGAAGATCATCGGCGAGGCGTATCGAAAATCCGTGGGATGGGCCCTGAGTACCCTCAACGGGTTTTCAACCAATACTGAACTCCAAGTCGCGAACTAAAGACCCAGTTAACTGATGGAGTGGCCGGAGGTTTTATGCCGAGATTCAAGCTTGGTGATGAGGTTCGAGTGCTCCGCAACACCGCACGCAAGGGAGAAGTCGGAAAGATCATTGACGTGGTTGCCATCATGACCTTTGAAGGATGTTCGGAATCTTACCTCGTACAATTCGATACGGCCAAAGGTCCCGTCTCGGAGCACTATCTGCATTACGACTTGTACATTCCCCTGCGCCGCCTGGGGGCGGACCGTTAGATCTTCGGAGACTCTGAGATTTCATCCTTCGTCCGGGTAAAGCTAAAACTGGGATTTTTTCTATGAATTTGTCTTACACGAGTAGTGGTTCGTTGATGCCCACGTCGGAATGTGTTCACACGTGAAGATAAACGAAGTGAATAACCTTAACGTGCTTGGTTATCGGTGTGCTTGCCCCCCGCGGGGGGTTTTGAATGTCACGGGAGAATCAAGCATCCGACGTGCCGTTTTCCGTAGTGCTGCACCGAACTACGGCGTGGATCATTTTCGCCTTACTTGCAAGCGCCGGTACCCTACGGGCGCAATCCGATACTCAACCACCGCGGCTTATCAGTTTGACCATCGATCAGGGGAATGTCGATGTCACTAATTCGAGTCAAACTGTAACGCTACAATGGCACCTTCAGGACGACCTTTCCGGAGTTGATAGAGCGTCTGCAAACCGAATACGGGCGATCCTCACGAGCCCGTCGGGCAATCAAGTTGTCTCTGGCCTGTCGCAGCTCCAGAGTGGCGTAATTCGGGATGGTGTATTTCAAGTTCCAGTCAGCATCCCGCGCTACGCGGAACCGGGATTGTGGCGCATCACATCCGTGCGGCTGCGAGACAATGCCGGTAATTCCGTTTCGTTAGACAACGCGGCGCTGGTAGCAGCGGGACAGGCGAATACCCTTATGGTCCAGGACGGAAATCCGGATACGGCGCTTCCGGTGTTACAGAGCATCACCCTGTCGCCGCCGATAGTGGACGTGTCCTCATCAGGGCAGGCAGTTACCGTGGATCTGGTCGTAACCGATGATCGCTCCGGCGTCGCTCAGGGATTGATTTCTCTGGATGACTTGTCGCTGATCAGTCCTTCGGGCGGGGAGAGCCGGTTCCCTTCGGTAAGTCAATTTCAGGTTTCGGGAAGCAATACGAATGGTACCTACAGGGCTATTTTCATCGTGCCGCAATACAGCGAGGCGGGCGTTTGGAAAATTAATTCGGTCCGGCTGCGGGACAATGTGGGCAGTGAACGACTATATGATGCGGCGTCGCTCGTGAGTTTTGGCGTATCAATTCAGCTTTTCGTGACATCCAATCGGTCCGACGCCCAGCCGCCACAACTCACCGGCTTGACGATACAGCCTTCGGTAATCAACACGTCATTCCCCGGCCAAAAGGTTCAAGTGGAAATCACAGCAACTGATGACTTGAGTGGAGTCAGCTTTGTGCCCGACACTCCATTTGTCAGCCAGGGGTTCGGTGGGATCTTCCGCAGTCCGTCAGGCGCGCAAACGGTATATACGGACCTGACTTCAACTGATTTAGTGAGTGGAATCGCAACCAATGGAACGTGGCGTTCCACGGCCGCTTTTCCACAATTCAGTGAAGAGGGGACTTGGAAAATAACCGTATTCCTCAAGGATGCAGTAAGAAATTTGAGTACGTACAATCCGTCGCAACTGGCCGCACAAGGCATATCCGCCGACTTGATCGTTACCCGGCCGACACTGGCTCCGGACGGAACCATTTCAGATCCTGTCGCCGGCGGTTCCGTGTCGGATGGCGCGTTCGGCGATCGTGCGAAGGTGATCGTTCCTGCCGGAGTGTTGACCCAGTCGACGGCGATTGCGATCGACGTACTCGGTTCGCCGCTCGCGCTCCCATTACCGCCTGGATACAGCGGAGCAGAGACGTACTTTGTCAATATCGAGCTCATTCCTCAGCCGGCGTTCCCGTTAGCTGACCCTGGGCTGACGGTCGTGCTGCCATTGCGGAACTTTTTAAGTCCGGATATGGCTATCCAACTCTTCAGGTGGGATACTTCGACGGGACGACTCGTGCCGGCAACAAACACGTCCGGCAATCCCGTCATCGGTCACGTCGATTCGGGAGGAATGTCGGCTACATTCCAAGGTCTCAGCCGGCTCTCCACCGTCGTCGGCTTGCTGCCGGTGACCTCTACAAACGGGCAGGTCATCGTCTCCGTTCGCCGCCGCATCAACACGAGATCCCGCGCCGATATTCCCGTGGTCATTTTCAGTTCGCCGGCGCTGGACGCGACGCAGATCGATCCGTCGACACTTCGCTTTGCGGGAGCTCCGGTCGACAAGGGTCCACATGGCCAGTACCGGATCTCCAAGAGGGACGTCAACCGCGACGGTTTACCGGATCTCATTGCTCATTTCAGAGCCAATAAATTGCAACTGTCGGCAGGAGATACGCAAGCCGTGGTGGACGGGCGAACTTTCGATAACCGAGTGGTCCACGTTGTCGTGTCAGTGCGGGTACACAAGGGAGAAAAGGAAGACGACGACCACGACGACGATAAGCACGATAAGGAAAACGACCACGACAAGGGCCACAATAAACACAATGACCACGATGACGACGAGGACCACAACGACCATAAGGACCATAACGAACACCACGGACGTTAGGCCAATCGTTCTAAGGGATGGTCCTGGCTGAAATCAGAGATCGCCGGTATGCCACTGGCAATAAATTCGGTGGCATTACCGGCGACTGCGTACTGCCGATATTCCCTTCCGAGGCCGCCGCAGCGACGTTGTAAAGAGTTGTTAAACCTGGTGCGTGCTGGGTCTTGTTCGACGCGTTATCACTATAATAGGCGTCCATGAGTCGATTCAGAGAGTACTCAGCAGCGTCGTTGATGCTGGTTTTGTTCTTATTCGCCGGCGTCTGTGCCAGGGCCGCCGATCCGCACCGCCTGGCTCCAGATGGTACGTTCATAGCGACAACCGGCCGGATTATGATGATCGACCTGAAAAACAAAACGTTAAGAGTGCGGGGATCGGATGATCAGTTTATTCAGAATTTCTTGCAGGCGAGACAAGGCGATTCACCGCTGGTTATTACTTTCCCGGGGGGCGCGACAATCAGCTTTCCTCAGCGAAACGGGAAGCATCCTTCAGGGGCGAGCAGCACCACACCCAATCCGAACGAGTACACGGTCGTCATCACTCGCAAGACTGTGATTCAAGACGGAGCCGAATCCCTGCACCTCGAAGACTTCAACGTTGGCGAGACTATTTCCATACACGGCTGGTATGCCGGCAGTGTCCTGACTGCATCTAGAATCGCAAAGTGGTCATAACCGCCTGCGCGCCACCACGCAGAAACAACCCTCTTACATCTTTTAACAAAGTCCTTTTTGAGCCGTTGTCTAAAGAGGATAGGAGTGAAGAGCAGGAGGATCTTATGAAAAGAAAATTTTTTCTCGGAATGACGGCATTCTTAGTCCTCGTCTCGTGTGTATCTGAGGGTTTTTCGCAAGTTTTGATTGGCGGAAGCCGAATCCTACAAACCATCGTTATTAATGGGCAGCAGGTTCCCGGTGCGTATGTCACGGCGGCTGGAGGAGGAGTACAAAGCTTCACTTGTCAGGCACCACAGCCGTATGTCACGCCCGATGGCGCGTCTCAGGGTTGGGCATGTTACGAAGCAGCGAGCGGAGTATGGCTGCTGAATGCATTGCCGCCGAATCAAACGCAAGTTGTGTCGGCTCCCGTGGCTGTTCCGCAGTCGACAGTCATCTATCAGCAGGCGCCTGCGACAGTCATATACCAGGAGCCGCCAGTCGTTGTGTACAGGGAACGAGTTCATCCGGTCGTGGTTCGTCCAGCCTATCCTCCGTCCGTGGTTCTCGGGGCAGCCGCAATCAATGCGGCAGGAAGAATAGCCTCAGCCGCGATCGTGAATTCGCACCATCCTGAAGAGCACCATTACGCGGAGCATCATGACGCGCGGCCGATTCACGGCCGTCAAGAGCACCGTCGAATATAGATTTAGCAGACTCACGGGCTTTGTGAGCGTTTATCAAAAGTTCAAAACGACTTCTTCGACTACGGCAGCTGTTGCCGTAGTCGAATACCGGTTCAGTGACAAGAATAAAACTAAAGGACAAGCCCTACCTGGGCCTGCTATTGCTGACGTTCGCTGCCTTATGTGTGCATGGGTATCACCCGGCTGCGGAAGATGGCGAAATCTATATTCCTGGGATTAAAAAGCTACTCAATCCGGCTCTCTACCCATTCGGTTCCGAATTCTTTCTTAATCATGCGCGATTGACGCAATTTGAACGGCTAATCGCAGCGACCGTACGAATTTCCCACCTTTCTTTTGATCTGGTCGTTTTCGTCTGGTATCTCGTGTCGGTCTTTCTCACGCTTCTGGCCTGTTGGGACTGGAGCGTCGAATGTTTTGCTGAGAAAGAAAGCCGGTTTGCCGCCGTGACTCTGGTTGCCGCTTTGCTGACGCTCCCGGTTGCGGGTACCTCACTGTATATCGCGGATCAGTACCTGACGCCGCGATCGCTTGCCTTATTCGCGGTGCTGTTTGGCGCGCAAGCTGCCTGGCGACGCCAGTACCTTGGTTTTGCTGCGTGGAGCGTGTTTGCGATTCTTATCCATCCGCTCATGGCCGTGTTCGGCATCACGTACGGACTCCTTCTTGCCGGAATGAAACAGTTCGGAGAAGTTAAGGAAGCTCAGCCGATGTGCCGTCTTGCGGTCTTCGGCAGCGTAGGTTTGCTGCCCCCGTGCAGCGATGCATATCACGCGGCAGTTCAGACCCGTTCTTATTTTTTTATCCTTCAATGGCACTGGTACGAATGTATCGGCATATTCGCTCCTCTGCTGCTGTTGTGGTGGATCGGTCAGAACAAGGGGAAAAAACACGTCCCCGCCGTGGCTCTGGTCAGCCGGTCTCTCGTCATTTATGGTCTTTTTTATTTCATCATCGCGCTGCTATTGACGATCCCGGCGCCGCTGGAGACGTTAGCGCGGCTGCAGCCAATGCGGAGCTTGCAGCTTCTCTACACATTCATGATCATCCTCGGCGGAGGCCTTCTGGGGAAATATGTGCTCAAAAGGCACACGTTGCGGTGGGTGATTCTATTCCTTCCACTTTGCGCCGGGATGTGGTTCGCGCAGCGTCAGCTATTTCCTACGAGTCCGCATATCGAATGGCCCGGCGTTGCGCCAAGCAACAATTGGCTGCGAGCCTTCGAATGGATACGGGGCAATACGCCTTCCGACGCCTTATTCGCAATCGATCCAAACTACATGTTGATTGACGACCAGCACGGGTTTCGCGCAGTTGCCGAACGCAGCAGGCTCGCCGATGCCGTGAAGGATTCCGGAGCAGTTACGATGTTTCCGGAGCCGCCTCTTGCAGAACACTGGCTTGAGGAAGTCACCGATCAGAGACGATGGCCGGCATTCAGCGCAGCCGATTTTTACCGTCTGCAGCGCAAATATGGAGTCAACTGGGTTGTCCACCTGCGCCCCGGTGTCATGGGCCTGTCCTGCCCTTACGAAAACGAAGAAGTTTTGGTTTGCCGGCTGAATTAAGACACGCGGCTGGTGCGCTACTGCTTGCTGATCGTGAAGTCGCCCTCGCCCCTGTCGTACTTCCAGGTGCCCGTGATCTTCCCTTTTTCAAGCTTGCCGTCGATCACGTAGTGATTCCTGGCGCTGTAGCGACCTCGGCCGTCGGCTTCAAGGTGGATGACTCCGGTTTTCTCATTGAAGGTCCCTTTTGAGATCGTTGCGGCGTTGGTTCCTGGATTGAAGGTTCCGGTAACAACTTTCCCATCGTACTTCAATTGAGCCACGACCTGACTGCGTTCGATTGAATTAGGGCCCCATTCGCCGGTCCACGTTCCCGAAATCGTATCCGCCGCGCAGAGAAAGCCGGCAATCGAAAGGTAAAACAGCAAAGAAAGCGTCCTTATTGATCTCACGAGTACCTCCACTCAGAAAATGCTATCACCAAAGACACCGCTTCCGAACATCCGCTTCCGAACCTTGACAGTGCTCAGTGCTGCTTATAAGGTTCCCCGCAAATTTTCGTCACTGGAATGTCGAATGAAAAATGATACAAACCTAACGAATCACTTTACCGGTATTTCTCGCAGGGAAATGCTTAGGCGAAACGCCTCTCCTTCTGGGAGAGGGGCTTTTATGGCAGCCGCAGGCGCTGGACCGTCTTTGGGCGGCCGAATAGAACCATCACATCGAAGAGACCGGGCGCGACCGATTGGCCGGTCAGGGCTACGCGTGCGGGATTCATCAACACGCCGGGCTTGACGCCAAGCTCGTTGGCGAGTCCACGTACGGCTTCTTCGATCGTGTGGTGATTGAATTCGGGAAGCCCGGAAAGACGGTCCGCGAGCGCGCGTAGATGAGCGCGCACGTTTTCATCTTTCAAAAATTTTTCGACAGCCGCGGGATCAAATTCAACTTTATCGGTAAGAAAGATGCGGGACTGGCGCGGAACATCCTGAAGGACTTTTGCGCGAGGACGGTACAAGTCGACCAAAGACCGAAACCAGTCCCGGTCTTCGTTCTCGAAGGAGTCCCTCCACAGTCCGGTCTTGGCAAATTCGGGCTTGAGGTATTCGATCAACTTCTCATGGGGCAGCCGGGCAATGTATTGGGCGTTGAACCACGCAAGCTTTTCCGGATTGAATACGGCGTTCGCTTTGGAGATGCCCTGTAAGGAAAAAGCTTCTATTAGCGCTTCGTCATCAAACATTTCCTGATCGTTGCCGGGAGCCCAGCCGAGCAGCGCGAGAAAATTTCGCATCGCTTCGGGCAGGATGCCTTCCTCCTGGTAGGCCGAAACGGAGGTTGCGCCATGCCGTTTGCTCAGCCTCGTCTTGTCGGGACCAAGAATCAGAGGCAGGTGCGCGAAGACCGGCAAAGACGCGCCAAGCGCACGGTAAAGCAAGATCTGTTTCGGCGTATTCGAAATGTGATCCGCGCCGCGGATGACGTGGCTGATCCGCATGTCGATGTCGTCCACCACAACGCTCAAGTGATATGTCGGGTGTTTATCCGATCGGAGGAGGACAAAATTTTCAATGGTGTCGCTTTCGACGGAGATCTCACCGAATACCGCATCTTCATATGTCACGCGGCCCTCTGGAACCCGGAACCGGATGGCGCCTTCGTCCAGATAAGCGTGCCCGCCGCTGACCAGACGCTCGGCCCTCTCGCGGTACAAATCGAGCCGCTTCGATTGAAAGTAGGGACCTTCGTCCCAGTGAAGGCCCAGCCAGGTCATCGCATCGAGGATGCCTCGAGTCATCTCTTCACTGGAGCGTTCAACGTCTGTATCTTCGATGCGCAGGATGAACCTGCCGCGATGCTTTCTAGCGAATACCCAGTCGAACAGCGCCGTTCTGGCGCCGCCGACGTGCAGGTAACCCGTAGGAGATGGAGCGAACCGGACGCGAACTTGCGGCGGGCCGGAGGCTTTACTCACCGGTTCAATTTGCGGAAAGCCGTAACCGCTTCACGTACGACCTCGGCGTTGGAGTCGTTCTGCAGCAGCTTGATCTGATCGAGCGAACTGCGATCGCCGATGTTGCCGATGATTCTCACAATCCCGGCGCGCACCCTCGGATCGCCGCTGCGGAGGTACCGATAAAGTTCGCTCAATTTGCCGTCGTATTTGCCCAGCTCATATAAATAGACTTCGACCTGATATGCCTGCCGGCCATTTAACCCATTCGCCAGGTCATTCATGTAGTCCAGGTCGCCGGAAGCTGCAAGACCGAACGCGATCGCGTTGCGGACATTTGGCTTTTTTTCCTGTTCGTAGACCTGTTTCCATCCCTTTGCGGCATCGTACTGTAAGCGCGCGAGCCCTTCGGCCGCAATCTCACGATAGTAATCATTCTTGTCGTTCAACAGCGATTCGAAGAGGGGAACGTTTCCTTTGTCGCGCATCAGTGACAGCGCGTCGAGGGCGCGCGATTTGGTCGTGCGATTCGGGTCCGTTCGGAAGATCTGTTCAACCACCGCTCGAGCCGGTGTATAGGCGGAAAGACCTATCGCGAGAATCGCTTCCTGGGCGACCTTCTGGTCGGAATCGCGTAATGTCTTCTCGAGTGTAGGTCCGGCGGCGGGGTCTCGAATGACACCCAAAGCGTGAGCGATTTGAATCCGAACTCCCGAGTGCTCGCGGTTTTGAGGATCTTCGAGGGCTGCCGCCAGCACCGGTACCTGGTCCTTCGCCTTTAAGATGCCGAGAGCCCGCGCGGCCTCTTCACGTACTTCATCGATGAAGTCTTTTTGCATCGCGGCCGCGAGCGCCTCTTTTGCTGCCGCATCAACCTGGACTTCGGGACCGATGACGGGCGCATCCGGCGACACAAAGACGCTTTTGACTTTATTGAAGATTGTCCGCACTGGTCCCGACTCCTCGATGGGAATGTAAAGCCGGAGCAAGGAGTCTATGGCTTGCAGGCGGACGTCTTTATCGAGATCGGTGCGTAACGTGTCGGCAAGAATGGGTATGGCTTCACGGTCGCGAATGCGGCCGAGCGCAGCCACCATGGAAGCGCGAACATCGCCTCTCGATTCTTTCTTGAGTGCCGCGGCAAGCTGCGGAATGGCTGCGCGATTACCCAACACCGCCATCTGTTCGGCGGCGGCCTGACGCTCTTTCGGGCTCGCGCTGTCCAGAGACGGGTTTTGGAGAAGAAGTGTGAAGAAGACTAAAGCATGAATCATGATGGTGAATCCCATGCGCCGAAATGGCAATTGCAGGACTCAAAAACGTCCTGCGGAATATTTCGTTCCTCGATTTGAATGGTTGTATGGTCGATGTGGAAGCGTTCGCGCGCGATCCCATTGACGCGCGTCAGAAGCTCGGTACGGCTCAGGCCGTCGTCCTGTACAACCACGTGACAACTCATGGCAAGAACGCCCGAGGTGAGCGTCCACACGTGTAGATCGTGTACTGACGCAACGCCGTCGACGCATCCCAATTGTTCTCTCAGGCTGACGATATTGATGTGCGATGGCGTTCCCTCGAGCAAGATATCGACGGCATCACGAATCAAAATCCACGAGCTCCAGAGAATCAAGATGGCCACCAGAATGCTGATTGCAGGGTCGGCGATTTGATAACCGCTGGCAAGGATCGCGATACTTGCCAGAATCGCGCCGACCGAACCGATCGCATCCGACAAAACGTGGAAGAATGCTCCCCTCACGTTCAAGCTCTCGTGATGCTTTCCGAACAAAATGTATGCGCTGGCTATATTCGCGAGCAAACCGATGACGGCGACAAGCAACATCCAGTCCGCTTTGACCGCCTGCGGATTCAGGACCCGGTGATAAGCCTCATAAAATATGTACAACGCCACCAGGACCAGGAAAACCCCATTCAGCAATGCGGCAAGAATCTCCACACGGTAGAAGCCATAGGTCTTCCGGGGAGTTGCGCGCCGGGATGCAAACCGCATCGCGAACAGGCTTAGACTCAACGCCGCTACATCCGTCAACATATGTCCGGCATCGGCAAGCAGAGCAAGAGAATTTGTGTAGATAGCTCCCGCAAATTCAGTTACAAGAAATGTCGCCGTTATGAACAGCGCGGCCTTCAGGCTGCTGTGCGCGCTGTGGCCTCCATGCTCGCGAGGATGCATATGCAGATATTATAAACGGTGCCCTTCGGGTACTGTTATAATACGCGATTTTCTTATGAACGTTCCGTTGACCGTTTTATCCGAAGACGAGGTGTTGTTTCGCGACTCGTGCCGGTCTTTCGCTGAAGGAAGAATCCGTCCGCTCGTCCGAAAGATGGACGAGGAAGCGAAGCTCGAGCAAAGCGTTATTCCGGAATTGTTCCAGCTCGGCCTGATGGGAATTCACATTCCCGAAGAATTCGGCGGCGGTTCGGGCAGCTTTTTCATGTCGGTTCTTGCAGTTGAGGAAATTTCCCGTGTCGACGCGTCCTTCGGCGTGTTCATCGATGTGCAGAACACGCTGGTAAACAATGCCATTATGCGTTGGGCAACGGGCGACCAAAGACGCAAGTACCTTCCGCAACTGGCGAAAGATATGGTTGGCGCTTATGCGTTGTCGGAGGCGGGCTCCGGCAGCGACGCATTTGCTCTGGCGTCCCGGGCGTCCGATAAAGGCGATCATTTTATTCTGAACGGCAGGAAGCTGTGGATCACGAACGCTGTCGAAGCAAACCTTTTTATTGTGTTCGCCAACGTCAGTCCGGAGCAAGGTTACAAAGGAATTACTGCATTCCTTGTTGAACGCGATTTTCCAGGATTTGCCGTCGGCAAAAAGGAGGACAAACTCGGCATCCGGGCGTCCAGCACTTGCGAACTGATCCTCGAGGATTGCCGGGTTCCGAGGGGCAACATTCTGGGTGAGCTTGGAAAGGGTTACAAAATTGCCATCGAGACTCTCAACGAGGGCCGTATCGGCATCGGAGCTCAAATGGTAGGCATTGCTCAGGGAAGCTGGGAACATGGCGCCGCATATTCAAAGGAAAGGAAAGCATTCGGAAAAGCGCTTGCCGAATTTCAGGCTGTTCAATTCCAGCTGGCCGAAGCCGCAACGCAAATTGAGGCTTCGCGTCTCATGGTTTACAACGCGGCACGTTTGAAGGATGCCGGACAGGATTTTCTGAAGGAAGCGGCCATGGCAAAGTACTTCTCGTCCCAGGTGGCCGAACATGTAACTTCGTTGATTGTAGAAATCTATGGAGGCTACGGTTACACGAAAGATTACCCGGCGGAAAAATATTTTCGGGACTCCAAGATCGGGAAAATCTACGAAGGTACGTCGAATATGCAGCTCCAGACGATTGCTAAATATTTATTACGCTGAATGAGGAAAGTAAAAGTTCTCTATCACGATAACTGTTTCGACGGCGTCTCTTCTGCCGCGGTCTTCTCGCGTTTTTATAAGGGACGTTTCGATCCGGCCGCGGTCATCGATTACGAAGGTCTGACGCACAAAGCGGGGCAGCACATCAGCGAAGATCTTTTCGGGCCGGATGAAAACGTCATTGTTGATTTCAAATATTCTGCATCAGACAAGTTGACCTGGTGGTTCGATCACCATGAGAGTGCTTTTCTCTCGGCGCAGGATGAAGCGCATTTCCGGCGCGACACAAGCGGTCACAAATTTCATGACCCGAGTTTCAAGTCGTGCACCAAATTCATATCGCACCTGACGCAAACCGTTTTTCAGTACCCAATGCCCGATCTCGATAACCTCGTATACTGGGCAGATATCATCGACGGCGCGCAGTTTCCCGATGCGAAAACGGCGGTTGAGCTGAAAGAACCGGCGATGCGCCTGATGCTGGTCATCGAGGCGAGCCACAGCCCGCAACTGATTCATAAAATCATTCGTGAAGTGCAGCACAAATCGCTGCCGGAAGTGATGGAAGATTCCGAGATCCGGTCTGTGTTCGAAAAATTGTACGCGCATCATTTTGAATCCATCGATATCATGCGGCGCGCTACGAAGTGCACCGGCGGTGTCATCCAATTCGATGTCAGCGGGCACGATCTCGATGGCTACAACAAATTCATTCCGTATTACCTGTTTCCCGAAGGTGTCTACAGCGTCGGCGTAAGTCAATCTCCGGTCCGCGCGAAAGTCTCGGT
>WNEW01001255.1_pt1 | contig 12410 bp, 9 predicted proteins | sample 5399891 | NCBI WGS metagenome assembly WNEW01 (sample SAMN13153336, study PRJNA577476) | soil metagenome | isolation source: 40 cm grassland meadow soil pre-rain plot 5 | place: USA:California | collected 2015-09-08 | reverse complement strand
GACGCGAGCGCAGCGAGCGACGACTCGTGCAGGAGTCGGCCGAGCGGCGTCGTGCCCACGAACTCGACGAGATCGTCGCCGCGAAGCCGGAGCACCGGCTCGCGCAGCGGCAGGTCGGCGGGATCGAGATGGCGTGAGACGAAGGCGTTGAGCTCGGCCTCGCTGAACACGACGGTCGCTGCGCGCGGCCGGTGCCGGGCAAGGTCGAACATCTTCTGCTGTGCCCGGACGCCGTCGTCCGGCGCGAAACGGGTCGGCTCCACGGCGGGCGCCTGAAACAAGCGCCACACGCCGTAGCCTCCGGCGATGGCCACGACGCCGACCGCCAGGAGGGCCACGCCCATCGAAAGGCATCCCCAGCACCCCGACCGCACGGCCCGAACACTACCACCTCCCCCCTTTAGGACCTCGGATGCTCGTTGGAGCGGGGCAGGATTTGACAGCTAGACACTCACCTGATATAAGGAGTGCGTACTCAATATCAGCAGCCGGTCGGAGGAGCCGGCGGAGATCCAAGGAGGGCCATCCGATGGCGATGGAGCGTTGGCGTCCTTTCGGGCTTTCGAGCATGGATCGGTGGGAGCCGTTCCGCGTGTCTGATATCCAGACCGAAGTGAATCGCCTCTTCGACAACTTCTTCGGCCGTCCGACGAGCATGAGCGGGCGCACCTGGGCGCCGGCCGTCGACATGTACGCGACCAAGGACGACCTGGTCATTACCCTCGAGCTGCCGGGAGTCAGCGAGAAGGACGTGAGCGTGTCGATCACGGGTGATCTGCTCACCGTCAAGGGCGAGCGTCGCTTCGAGAACCAGGTGAAGGAGCAGGACCTGCTCCACGTCGAGCGCACGTACGGCAAGTTCGAGCGCGTCATCCAGCTGCCGATGGCGGTGCAGGCCGATCGCGTGAAGGCGACGTACCGCGAGGGCGTTCTCGAGATCAAGCTCCCGAAGGCCGAAGAGCTCAAACCGAAAGAAATCAAGATCGATCTGATCTAACAAGGGGAGGTTCGGAGGGGGCGCTGGGGCCCCCTCCGAGCTTCGAACGATGGACAGGGCCCACGGGCCAAGGAATGGAGCAACACGGTTATGCCCAAGGTGATTGGCATCGACCTCGGAACGACGAACTCGGTGGTCTCGGTCGTCGAAGGCGGCAACCCCACGGTCATCGCGAACCAGGAGGGCAGCCGGCTCACGCCGTCGGTCGTCGGGTTCACGAAGGACGGAGAGATTCTCGTCGGGCAAGTCGCCAAGCGACAGGCGATCACCAATCCCGAGAACACCGTCTTCTCGATCAAGCGCTTCATGGGCCGCCGCTACGACGAGGTGCTGCAGGAGATCAAGCTCGTGCCGTACAAGGTCGTGAAGGCGCCCAACGGCGACGCGCGCGTCGAGGTGCGGGGCAAGCAGTACTCGCCGCCCGAGATCTCCGCCATGATCCTGCGCAAGCTCAAGGAGGCCGCCGAGGCCTACCTCGGCGAAAAGGTCACGCAGGCGGTCATCACGGTGCCCGCGTACTTCAACGACGCCCAGCGCCAGGCCACCAAGGACGCCGGCAAGATCGCCGGCCTCGAGGTGCTGCGCATCATCAACGAGCCGACGGCGGCGGCGCTGGCGTACGGCCTCGACAAGAAGAAGGACGAGACGATCGCCGTCTACGACCTGGGCGGCGGCACCTTCGACATCTCGGTGCTGGAGATCGGCGAAGGCGTGTTCGAGGTCAAGGCCACCAACGGTGACACCCACCTGGGTGGCGACGACTTCGACCAGCGCGTGATGGACTGGATCGCCGAGGAGTTCAAGAAGGAGAACGGCATCGACCTCCGCAAGGACCGCATGGCGCTGCAGCGGCTCAAGGAGGCCGCGGAGCGCGCGAAGATCGAGCTGTCGACGACGGTGCAGACGGAGATCAACCTGCCGTTCATCACCGCCGACGCGTCGGGTCCCAAGCACCTCGTGCTGACGCTCACGCGCGCCAAGCTCGAGTCGCTCGTCGCCGACCTCGTCGAGCGCACCCTCGGGCCCTGCCGCCAGGCGATGCAAGACTCCGGCGCCGCCGCCGCGGACATCGACGAGGTGATCCTGGTCGGCGGCCAGACGCGTATGCCCAAGGTGCAGGACGCCGTGAAGTCGCTCTTCGGCAAGGAGCCACACAAGGGCGTGAACCCCGACGAGGTGGTCGCGGTGGGCGCGGCCGTGCAGGGCGCCGTGCTGACCGGCGAGGTCAAGGACCTGCTCCTGCTGGACGTCACGCCGCTCTCGCTCGGCATCGAGACGCTCGGCGGCGTCATGACGACGCTGATCTCGCGCAACACGACGATCCCGACGAAGAAGAGCGAGCGCTTCACGACGGCGGCCGACAGCCAGCCGTCGGTCGAGGTGCACGTGCTGCAGGGCGAGCGGCCGATGGCGCGCGACAACCGCACGCTGGGCCGCTTCCATCTCGACGGCATCCCGCCCGCGCCGCGCGGCGTGCCGCAGATCGAGGTGACCTTCGACATCGACGCCAACGGCATTCTGAACGTGTCGGCGAAGGACACCGCGACCGGCAAGCAGCAGCACATCACGATCACGTCCTCGTCCGGTCTCGGCAAGGACGAGATCGACAAGATGGTGAAGGAGGCGGAGGCCAACGCGGCCGAGGACGCGCGGCACAAGCAGGCGATCGAGGTCCGCAACCAGACGGACTCGCTCGTGTACTCGACCGAGCGCACGCTCTCCGAGCACGGGAGCAAGCTCGCCGAGGCCGATCGCAAGGCGATCGACGACGCGCTCGCCGAGGCCAAGGAGGCGCTCAAGACGGAGGACCTCGACCGCATGAAGCGGGCGCAGGAGACGCTGTCGAAGGCCGCCCACAAGCTCGGCGAGATCATGTACCGCGAGGCGCAGGCGCAGACGGGGCAGCCCTCCGGTCAGGGCGGCGGCTCGCAGCCGGGCGGCGCCGGCCGACCCTCCGGCCCGAAGGAGGGCGAGGTCGTCGACGCGGAGTTCGAGGATCTCGGGGAAAAGAAGTAGCTCATGCGACGGGACTACTACGCGGTGCTCGGCGTGGCCGCCACCGCTGCGCCGCGCGAGATCCGGCAGGCGTACCGCCGGCTCGCGCGGCAGTATTCTCCCGACGTCAACTTCTGGGACGCCACGGCGCGGACGCTGTTCGAGGAGATTGCCGAGGCCTACCGGATCCTGAGCGACCCAGACGCGCGCTCGCTCTACGACCGTTTCGGCGCGCAGCCCGACGCGCTCGCCGCCGGCCGCCGCGGCGAGGACGTTCACGTCGCGATCGAGCTCGGCTTCTCCGACGTGGTGCGCGGCACCAGCGCCGAGCTCGTCGTCCCGCGCTTCTCGCCGTGCACCGCCTGCGGCGCGCGCGGCCGCGTGGAGGGACGGGCGTGCGACGCCTGCTCGGGACGCGGCGTCCGGCGCGTGCCGGAGCGCGTGACGATCACGATTCCCGCCGGCGTCGATTCCGGCATGCAGGTCCGCGTTCCTGGCCAGGGCAGCGCGGGGCCATTCGGCGGACCGCGCGGCGACCTGCTCGTCAGCACACGCGTGCTCGAGCACCCGTACTTCGTCCGCAGGGGCGAGGGGGTTCATTGCGAGGTGTCCATCAGCGTGTGGGAAGCGCTGCGGGGCGCCCGCATCCGTGTCCCCACGCCTCAGGGCGAGGCGGTGCTGGTCGTTCCGCTCGCCACCCAGGCCGGGCAGGTGTTCCGGCTGCGCGGGCAGGGCGTGCCGCGGCCGGGCGACGATGCGCCAGGCGATCTCTTCGTCACCATCCGCATCGAGATCCCGGGGGGACTCGACGCGCGCACCGACGAGCTCGTGCGCGAGCTCGAGCGGCTGCTTCCCCGCGCCGCGCGCGCGGACCTGGAGCGCTACCGCGGGGGCGCGGCATGACGACCGATCGCGGCAAGCCGCTCTACATGATCGGCGTCGTCGCCGAGATGCTGAAGGTGCATCCGCAGACGCTGCGGTTCTACGAGAAGAAGGGACTCGTGCGGCCCAGCCGCACGGAGGGGCAGACGCGCATGTACTCGGCGGAGGACGTCGAGGAGATCGCGCGGCTGCTCCGGCTCACGCGCGACCTCGGCGTGAATCTGGCCGGCGTGGAAATCATCCTAAAGATGAGACGCCGGATGACCGATATGCAGAAGCAGATCGAAGACCTCCTTACCTACGTCCGCGACAGCGGCGGCGGCGAGGCGCGTCCCGAACGCGGCGGCGAGCCACGCGAAGCGCTCGTGCGCGCGGCCTCGGGCCAGCTCGGTCCGGTCGATCTCTTCTGAGAAAGCTGGCTCGCCATGACAGACACGAAGCGTGATACGGACCGGCCGATGCCGGACGTGGTCGGAATCCTCCCGCTGCGCGGGACGGTCCTCTTCCCCCAGGCGGTGGTGCCGCTCGGCGCCGGGCGCGCGTCGTCGGTCCGCCTCATCGAGGAGGCGGTGCAGGGCGGTCGTCTCGTCGGCGCCGTGACGCAAAAGGATCCGAAGGAAGATGCGCCGCGCGCGGACGGCCTGCACCCGGTGGGCACCATGACGGTGATCCACAAGGCGCTCAAGCAGCCGGACGGCACGCTGCGGCTCGTCGCCCAAGGCATCGGGCGCTTCCGCCTGGTGGAGATCATTCAGACCCAGCCCTATCTGAAGGCGCGGATCGAGCCGCTCGAGGAGCAGGTGCCGTCCCAGGACCTGGAGCTCGAGGCGCTCGTGCGCAGCGTGACATCGCTGTTCGCGAAGATCGTCTCGCTATCCCCCACGCTGCCCGACGAGCTGATCGCCGTGCTCGAGAACCTGGACGACGCCGGCGCCATCGCCGACATGATCGCCGCCTCGTTCCCCGCGCTCCCGATCGCGCTCAGGCAGGAGCTGCTCGAGACGGTGAACGTGCGCGAGCGGTTGTCGAAGCTCGCGGCCGCCCTCGGCAAGGAGGCGGAGGTCCTCGAGCTGGGCAGCAAGATCCAGTCCGAGATTCAGTCCGGGATGAGCAAGACGCAGCGCGACTACTACCTGCGCGAGCAGATGAAGGCCATCCAGAAGGAGCTCGGCGAGGGCGACGAGCGCACGCAGGAGGTCGACGCGCTCCGCGAGAAGATCGAGGCGGCGGGCATGCCCGAGGAGGCGAAGGCCGAGGCGCTGCGCGAGCTCGATCGGCTCGCCAAGATGCCGCCGGCCGCCGCGGAGTATACCGTCGCGCGGACGTACATCGACTGGCTCGTCGCGATGCCCTGGCGGCAGGAGACGACCGACGCGGTCGAGATCGGCCCCGCGCGCGTGATCCTCGACGAGGACCACGAGGGACTCGACAAGATCAAGGACCGCATCCTCGAGTACCTCGCGGTGAAGAAGATCCGACCGGGCGGCAAGGACCCCATCCTCTGCTTCGTCGGCGCACCCGGCGTCGGCAAGACGTCGCTGGGCAAGTCCATCGCGCGGGCGCTCGGCCGCAAATTCCACCGCATCTCGCTCGGTGGCATGCGCGACGAGGCAGAAATCCGCGGGCACCGGCGCACGTACATCGGCGCGCTGCCGGGTCAGATCGTGCAGGGCCTGCGCCGCGCCGCGACGAAGAACCCCGTGCTCATGCTCGACGAGATCGACAAGCTCGGCATGGACTTCCGCGGTGATCCCGCGTCGGCCCTGCTCGAGGTGCTCGACCCGGAGCAGAACGCGACGTTCCGGGACCACTATCTCGACGTGCCGTTCGATCTCTCGCGGGTGCTGTTCATCACGACCGCCAACGTGATGGACACGGTGCCCGCTCCGCTGCGCGACCGGATGGAGATCATCAATCTCGCCGGCTACACGGAAGAGGAAAAGGTCGCGATCGCGCAGCGGCACCTGGTACCGAAGCAGGCGCGCGAGCACGGCCTGGCGGCGGGCGTGGACATCACCTTCGAGCCGGAGGCGCTGCGGCTCCTGGCCCGCGGCTACACGCGGGAGGCCGGCGTTCGCAGCCTCGAGCGTGAGATCGCGTCCGTCTGCCGGAAGGTCGCGCGGCGCCGCGCGGAAGGCGACACGGAGCCCGTGCGGGTCATTCCCGACCTCGTCGTCGCGTTCCTTGGCGTGCCACGCTTCGAGCTCGAGGAAGTCGAGCAGCGCACCCGCGTGCCGGGCGTCGCGACCGGCCTGGCCTGGACGCCGGCGGGCGGCGACGTGCTGTTCGTGGAGGCCACGCGGATGCGCGGGGCCCACACGCTGACCCTCACCGGCCAGCTCGGCGATGTCATGAAGGAGTCCGTGCAGGCCGCGCTGTCGTGGGTGCGCTCGCGCGCGGGCGAGCTCGGCATCGACCCGGAGTTCTGGGAGCGCTCGGACGTGCACGTCCACGTGCCGGCGGGCGCCATTCCGAAGGACGGTCCGTCGGCCGGGGTCACGATGGCCACCGCGCTCGTGTCGCTGCTCACGGGGCGGCCGGTGCGGCCGGACCTCGCGATGACGGGTGAGATCAGCCTCTCGGGCCGGGTCCTGCCCGTGGGCGGCATCAAGGAAAAGGTGCTGGCCGCGCACCGCGCGGGCCTGCGCACCGTGGTGCTCCCGCGGCGGAACGAGAAGAATCTCCTGGAGGACGTTCCGCCGGTCGTACGGCAGAGCCTGACCGTGCACCTCGCGGACACGATCGCAGACGTGCTCGCCGTGGCACTGGAGCCGTCGCCGGTGGCCACTCGCGGGGTGCTCTCCGCCCGGTAAGCCCGCACGGTGTCGCGCCGATGAGTTCGGCGCGACACCGGCGGGCAATTCGGCTAAGATCGAGTCATCGTGACTCGAACGCTTGGTCTGATCGTGTCCGCGGCCGTCCTCGTCACGGCCGCGCCGGCCGGCGCCGAGACGTACAAGTTCAAAGCGCCCGACGGCTCGACCCACTTCACGAACGCCCCGACCGACCCCCGCTATCAGCGAATGGGCTTCACGACGGGCACCCAGGCGGGCTGGCTGCGGCTGCCCCAGGGCGACCCCGCGCCGTACGCGCGCGAGATCACGGACGCGGCCAGCCGTTACGGCATCCCCGAGCGGCTCGTCATCGCGGTGATCCGCGCGGAATCCGGCTTCAACGCGCGCGCGGTCTCGCGCAAGGGCGCGCAGGGACTCATGCAGCTCATGCCCTCGACGGCGTCCGTGCTGGGCGTGCGCAACTCGTTCGATCCGCGCGAGAACATCGAGGGCGGCGTGCGCCACCTACGCGGCCTGCTCGATCGCTTCCCCAGCAACCTCTCGTTCGCCATCGCCGCGTACAACGCGGGCGAGAAGGCGGTGGCCGCCTTCGGCGGCATCCCGCCGTATCCGGAGACCCAGGACTACGTCGTGAGGGTGCTGCGGTATTACGGTCTCGAGGGCGTCAGCACGCCCGAGGCGCGCATCTACCAGTCGATCGCGCGCGACGGTACCGTCACCTACACGAACATTCCGCCGCGCGGCCGGCCGTAGACATGGACATGGGGGGCCCCGAAATGGCCCCCCAAGCCTGCCAGCGTTCGTCGCGGCCCGGCGAAGCAGGGGCGGCCTCGATAGCCCGGATCACCGCAGCAGCTTGCTGATCTCCCGGAAGGCCGCCGTGTCGGAGCTGCCGAGGAGCTGGAACACCACCGTCTCGGTCGACGTGATGACCGCGCCCGCCTGACGGGCCTGCGCCAGTCCAAGCTCCATGCTCGCCGCGCGCCGCGAGCACACGGCGTCGGCGACGATCGACACGCGAACGCCGCGCGCCAGCAGATCGAGGGCGGTCAGCAGCACGCACACGTGGGCCTCGATGCCGGTCAGGATCACCGGCGCGGCGTCGAGTTCGCGCAGGCGCTCGGCGAAGCCGGCGGCGCCGCACGCGGAGAACGCGGTCTTCTCGAGGGCGGGCGCGTCGTCGAGGAGCACGCGCAGCTCGGGCAGCGTGCGGCCGAGCCCCTTCGGGTACTGCTCCGTGACGACGACCGGAGCGCCGAGCCGCCGCGCCGTGGGCAGCAGGATCTTTAGATTGCGGACCATCTCGTCGCGCCGCTCAGCGTCCATCGCGCCGAACAGCCGCTCCTGCATGTCGGTGACCACGACCACGGGTTGAGCCATGTCTGACCTCCCGGCCCCAGAGTGGCGGCTATTGTGCCACTACGAGGCCTCGGCGCGAGCGTCGGTTTCCTGCTGGCCCAGGAGATGGGCGATGGCGGCGACGAAATCGGCCGGCTCGAGCGGCTTGGCCACGTGCATCTGGAATCCGGCCGCCAGCGCTCGCGTGCGGTCCTCGCTCCGCGCGTGGGCGCTGACCGCGAGGGCCGGGATCGACCGGCCGCGCTGCGCCTCCCGGGCCCGGATCTTCTGGATGAGCGCGTAGCCGTCGTCCCCGGGCAGGCCGATATCGCTGACCAGGATGTCGGGTTGCCACTGCTCGACCTGCTCGAAGGCTTCCTCAGCGTCCGTCGCCGCCCTGACGTCCGCGCCGGACGAGCGCAGCACCATGCGCATCAGCTCTCGGGCGTCGGCCTCGTCGTCGACGATCAAGACGCGGAGCCCCGAGAGGTTGGCCGGGCGAATGATCGTCTCGCTGTGGACGCGACGACGGGTTCGCATCGCCGCACCCGCGCCGTCGAGGTCGGCGATCGCGGGCAGATCGACGGTGAACACCGCCCCGGCGCCTTCGCCCGGGCTCTCGGCGCGCACGCGGCCGCCGTGGAGCTCGACGATGTGCCGCACGATCGCGAGGCCGAGCCCGAGCCCGCCGTATCGCCGGCCGATCGACGTCTCCCCCTGTCGAAAGCGGTCGAAGACGAACGGCAGGAACTCGGGTCGAATGCCTTTGCCCGTGTCGCTCACGGTGATCCGTGCTCCCGGGTCGCCGCGCGTGAGCCGGATGTCGACGCGTCCGCCCGGCGGCGTGAACTTGATGGCGTTCGTCAGGAGGTTCCAGACGACCTGCTGCAGGCGATTGGGATCGGCCGACACGAGTCCGAGGGCCGGGTCCAGGCTCGCCTCCAGGCGGATGTCCTTGGTGTCGGCGGCCGTCTGCACCGCCTCCATCGCGGCCACGACGATGGAGACGAGGTCGACCGGCCGGGCCTCCAGATGAAGCTTGCCGGTGATGATGCGGGACACGTCGAGCAAGTCTTCGATGAGCTGCGCCAGTACCCGCGTGTTGCGCTCGATCACCTCGGGACCCCGGCTCGCGCCCGCGGGATCGAGCGTCCCTGATCGCAGCAGACGCACCCATCCGAGAATGGCGTTGAGCGGTGTCCTGAGCTCGTGCGAGAGCGTCGCCAGGAATTCGTCCTTGGCCCGATTGGCCTCGTCGAGCTTGCGCCGCGACTCCTCGAGGTCGCGCACGACGATCTCGTACGCGCGCATGTCGCGCAGGATGCCGATCGCGCCGATGGCGGTGCCGTCGGTGTCGCGCAGCGCCGATGCGTTCAGCGTGGTGGGGATCACCTCGCCGGAGGCGCTGCGTGGATTCAGCCGCGCGTTGCGGGTGACGCCACGGGCCACCACTTCACGCAGCGCGCCCATGAACTCGCGGGCCTCGTCGACGCTGATGAAGCGCGACAGCGACTGCTCGACGACCTCGGCCGTCCGAAATCCGAGCAGCGTGTAGACGGCATCGTTGGCCTGGAGGATCTTGCCCTGGAGGTCGGAGACGAAGACGGGATCGGGCGCGTTCTTGATCAGGCTTTCGGCGTAGGCGCGCGCCTTGTCGAGCTCGCGCATGTCGCGCAGGATGCCGATGACGCCGAAGACGTCGCCCTGGGGAGCCCGCAGGGCCGAGGCATTGAGGGTGGTCGGGATGATCTCGCCGGAGGCGCTGCGGGGATTGAGGCGGACGTTGCGCGTGACGCCGCGCTCGACGACCTCGCGGAGGGCGACCATCAGCTCGCGCGCCTCGTCGAGGCTCACGAAGCGCGACAGGGATTGCTCGAGCACCTCGTCTTTGCGGAACCCGAGCAGCTCGGAGACCGCTTCGTTGGCCAGCAGGATCTTGCCCTGCAGGTCGGAGACGAAGACGGGGTCGGGCGCGTTGGCGATGATGACGTTGGCGTCGAGGTCTTTCATCGCTCGCTCCCGGATGCACCGTCGTGGCGGCGACTCGAGGGCCGTTTCACCCCGACCCCGGTCGGGCTGACGCGCAGCACGCGGTGGTAATCCTTGAAGTTTTCGGTCACGCCTCGACCCCTCCCGAGCCCAACAAGCCAGGAAGCAAACCGAACGCCATCGATTCTTGCGGCCGGCGCGCGAGCCGACGAGCAACGCCCCGGCTCAGGGGCGCCAGCGGCGGTCCAGACCACGGTATTGCAGCGCCTCCGCGCAGTGCTCGGCGGCAAGGGCGTCGGCGCCGGCCAGGTCGGCGATCGTGCGCGCGACGCGGACGACGCGGTCGTGGCCGCGCGCGGACAGCCCCAGGCGCGTCATGGCCGTGGCGAGCATCCGCTGGGCGTCGGCCGGGATCGGACAGAACCGCCGCAGGAGCCGGCCACCGATCTCGGCGTTCAGCCGCACGCCCGCGGCGGCGCCGCGCGCGCGCTGGCGGTCCCGCGCCTGGGTCACGCGCGCGCGGACGGTGGCCGAGTCGTCGCCCGGCGGTGCCCCGGCGAACTCCGCGCCCTCCAGCGAGGGCAGCTCGACGTGCAGGTCGATGCGATCGAGCAGCGGCCCGGACAGTCTGCCGAGGTAGCGGTCCCGCTCGGCGGGCGTGCAGAGACATCGATCGAGCGCCGGGCAGCCGCGGCGGCAGGGATTGGCGGCGGCGATCAACTGAAACCGCGCGGGAAAGTTGCCGAGGCCGGCCGCGCGGGCGATGGCGACGCGGCCGTCTTCGAGCGGCTGTCGCAGCGACTCGAGCACGTGCTGCTGGAACTCCGGCAGCTCGTCGAGGAACAGCACGCCGCGATGGGCCAGCGTAACCTCACCCGGCCGCAGCGAGGTGCCGCCACCGATCAGTCCCGGAACCGAGATCGTGTGGTGTGGCGCGCGGAAGGGACGCGCCTCGACGAGCGCGCCGCGGCGCTGCAGCAGCCCGGCCACCGACCAGATCGTCGACACCTCCAGCACCTCGTCGCGCGAGAGCGGCGGCAGGATCGCCGCCAGCCGCCGCGCGAGCATCGTCTTGCCGGTCCCGGGCGGCCCCACCATCAGGACGTTGTGGCCGCCGGCGGCGGCGATCTCGAGCGCCCGCTTGGCGTGCGACTGCCCGCGGACGTCGGTGAGGTCCGTGTCGTCGATGACGCGGTCGATCGGCGCGGCGGGCGGTGGCGCCGTCGGCACCTTGCCCTTGAGGACGGCCACCGCGTCGCTCAGGCTGGCCACCGCGAGCACGCGCAGGCCGTCGACCGCGTTGGCCTCGGCGGCGTTGTCGCGCGGGACGAGCAGCGTGGCGACGCCGCGGCGTCGGCAGGCGAGACCGACGGCGAGCGCGCCGCGCACCGCCTGGATCTGGCCATCCAGGGCGAGCTCGCCGACGACGGCGAGCGCGTCGAGCTCGTCCTGCCGGAGCGGGCCGGTCGCGGCGAGGATCCCGAGCGCGATCGGCAGGTCGAACGCGGCCCCCTCCTTGCGGATATCGGCGGGAGCGAGGTTCACGGTGATGCGGTCGTCGGGAAATTTGAAGCCCGCGTTGCGGATCGCGCTGCGGACGCGCTCGCGGCTCTCTCGCACGGCCGAGTCGGGCAAGCCGACGGTGGCGTACTGCGGCAGGCCTTTCACCACGTCCACCTCGACGCGCACGAGCACCGCCTCCACGCCGGAGAGCGCCGCCGACAAGACGTGCGCGAGCATGCGCCGATTGTTCGGGCCGCGATCGGCCCGGTCAATGCCGCGAATCGGATACGCGTCACCCATCGCGTGGTCACCGAGCACAGATCGTCGCGGCTTCCCGGTGGCGCGGCGAGTCTGGTAGAGTGCTCGCGCGCATGAGCGGCGACGACGTGCTGCGCCCCGTGGCGCTCGTGGTGGACGACGAGGAGAGCGTCCGAGAGTCGTTCCGCCTGGTTCTCGACCAGGATTACGACGTGCTCGACGTGCCCGACGGCGCGCGCGCGCTGGACATCGTGCGCGCCCACCACGTCGACATCGTGCTGCTCGACATCCGATTGCCCGAGATGGACGGCATCGAGGTGCTGGAGCGCATCAAGGCCCTCGACGACAGCGTCGAGGTGATCCTCGTCACCGCGGTGAAGACCGTGCGCACCGCCGTCGCCGCCATGAAGCTCGGCGCCTTCGATTACCTGACCAAGCCGTTCGAGGACGAGGAGCTGCTCTCGCTCGTGCGCCGCGCGGTGGAGAAGCGCTCGCTGGAGCGCGAGGTGACCTTCCTGCGTGGCGAGCTCGCGCGCAGTCGCGACCGCGACGAGATCATCGGCGAGCATCCCGAGATGCAGAAGCTCGCGCGCCTGGTCACGCAGGTGGCGCGGACCACCACCACGGTGCTGATCACCGGTGAGAGCGGCACC
>WNEW01001825.1_pt1 | contig 12431 bp, 9 predicted proteins | sample 5399891 | NCBI WGS metagenome assembly WNEW01 (sample SAMN13153336, study PRJNA577476) | soil metagenome | isolation source: 40 cm grassland meadow soil pre-rain plot 5 | place: USA:California | collected 2015-09-08 | reverse complement strand
CCCCCATCGATTTGTTGAATCCCGCGCCCCCCGAGGACGGCGAGGCCGGACTCGCCCAGATCGAGCAAATGGGGCAGAAGCTGATCGAGACGTTGCACACGTTCCGCGTCGAGGGCGCGATCGCCGGGCGGACCGTCGGTCCCGTGGTCACGCAGTACGAGGTGGCGCCGGGGCCCGGGGTGAAGGTCGGGCGCATCGCAGCGCTCGCGGACGACCTGGCGCTCGCCATGCGCGCCCCCTCGCTCCGCATCGTCGCGCCCATTCCGGGGAAGGCGGCGGTAGGGATAGAGGTGCCCAACCCGATGCCGCGCATGGTGCACATCCGCGACCTGGTCGAGGGCGAGGAGTACCACCGCAGCAGCCGCGTGCTTCCCATCGCCCTCGGCAAGAACCTGGAGGGCGAGTCCGTCGTCGCCGACCTCGCCAAGATGCCCCATCTCCTGATCGCGGGCGCCACCGGCTCGGGCAAGTCGGTGTGCATCAACACGATCATCACCAGCCTCTTGTACCGCTACCCGCCGCAGGAGCTCCGGCTCCTGATGATCGACCCGAAGATGGTCGAGCTGTCGATGTACAACGCGCTGCCCCATCTGCGGCACCCCGTGGTGACCAACAACCAGAAGGCCGCGACCGCGCTCAAGTGGGCGGTGCGCGAGATGGAGCGCCGCTACCAGCTGTTCCACGCCAACCACGCGCGCAACATCGCCGACTTCAACCGCAAGGTGCGCGAGCGGAAGCCGCTCAAGGGACAGCGCGAGACGCTGGCCACCCAGGCGGGAATCCAGCAGGAGCTGCCGTTCGACGCCGAGTACACCGAAGGCGTGCTGCCGTACGTCGTGGTGGTCGTGGACGAGCTGGCGGACCTGATGATGACGGTGCAGCACGAGGTGGAGACGCCGCTCGCGACGTTGGCGCAAAAGGCGCGCGCCGTCGGGCTCCACCTGATTCTCGCCACGCAGCGCCCGTCGGTGAACGTCATCACCGGGCTGATCAAGGCGAACTTCTCCTGCCGCATCGGGTTCCGCGTTTCGGCCAAGGTCGACAGCCGGACCATCCTCGACCAGAACGGCGCCGAGACACTGCTCGGCAACGGCGACATGCTGTTCCTGCCGCCCGGCAAGAGCGAGCTGATGCGCATCCAGGGTGCGTTCATCTCGACCGACGAGACCGAGCGGCTGATGGCGTGGTACGCGGAGCGCCGCGCTCAGCTCGAGCAGCGGGTCGAGGTGAATATCATCGAGCAGATGGAGCAGATTGAGGAAGCGGAAAAAGCCGGGGATGGAGGAGCGGGGAAGGGGGAGGGCGAAGGCGCGCGCGATCCCCTGTTCCGGCAAGCCGCCGAAGTCTGCATCCAGAACCAGATCGGCTCGACCTCGCTGTTGCAGCGGCGCATGAGCATCGGCTACGGCCGGGCGGCGCGTATCATCGACCAGCTCGAGCAGGCCGGGATCCTCGGCCCCGCGAACGGCAGCAAACCCCGGGAGCTGCTGGTGGGGTTCGAGGAGCTGGATGAGATTTGCGGGAAGGCATAAATCAAGTGCGGCACGACCTAGCCTTGAAATTCCGCATTCCGCGCTCCGCATTCCGCATTGAAAGGGCACCGTGCGCGCCGATTCGATTACGTTAGTCGTCGGCGCACCGATAGGTTGCCGCGTGTGAGAAGCGGCCTGCGCAGCGACCCGGCGGGGTGGACCGACGAACGGCACAAGCGGGGGCTCGCGGGCGAGCAGCAGGCGATCCAGTACCTCCTCTCCCGCGGGTGGCACATCGTGGCGCACCGGTTTCGCGTGGGCCACACCGAGATCGATCTGATCGTGCAGCAGGGAAGCCTCGTCGCCTTCGTGGAGGTGAAGGCCCGACGCGGGGACGCGTTCGGGAGCCCGCTCGAGGCGGTCACGGGCGCCAAGCGGCGGGAGCTGGTGAAGGCGGCGCGGGTCTGGGTGGATCGCTACGGCCGGCCGTCGGACGTCTATCGCTTCGATTGCATCGCGTTGACGGACGGCAAGTTGGAGCACCTGGCGGACGCGTTTCGCCCCGGAAGGAGGCCCCGAACCCATGTCGAGGACGCCCATAATGGCCGCCAACGCCGAACCCCCCAGGCTCACCGAGGAGCGCAAGAAGGCGCTCAACCTCGCCATCACCCAGATCGAGAAGACCTGCGGCAAGGGCGCCATCATGCGGATGGGCGCCGACTCGCCGCAGGTGCGGGTGGAAGCGATCCCCACGGGGGCGATCAACCTGGACGCGGCGATCGGGATCGGGGGCATCCCGCGCGGCCGCGTGACCGAGATCTTCGGGCCCGAGTCGAGCGGCAAGACCACGTTGGCGCTGCACGTGGTGGCGAACGCCCAGCGGCTGGGAGGCGCGGCGGCCTACATCGACGCCGAGCACGCACTCGACGTCGAGTACGCGAAGAAGCTCGGGGTGGACGTGGACAACCTGCTCGTGTCCCAGCCCGACACGGGGGAGCAGGGGCTCGAGATCTGCGAGATCCTGGTGCGCTCCGGGGCGGTGGACGTGGTAGTGGTGGACTCGGTCGCGGCGCTCGTGCCCAAGGCCGAGATCGAGGGGGAGATGGGCGACTCGCTGCCCGGGCTGCAGGCGCGGCTCATGAGCCAGGCCCTGCGCAAGCTCGCCGGGGCGATCAACCGGTCGCGCACCGCGGTGGTCTTCATCAACCAGCTGCGGGAAAAGATCGGGATCATGTTCGGCAATCCCGAGACGACCACCGGCGGCCGGGCGCTGAAGTTCTACGCCTCGGTGCGGCTCGACATGCGGCGCATCGGGCCGGTGAAGGAGCGCGAGGTGGTGATCGGCAACCACACGCGGGTGAAGGTCGTGAAGAACAAGGTGGCGCCCCCGTTCCGCCAGGCCGAGTTCGACATCATGTTCGACGAGGGGATCAGCCACGAGTCGCTGCTCGTGGACATCGCCGCGGAGACGGGGATCATCGAGAAGGCTGGCGCCTGGTACGCGTACGGCAAGGAGCGCATCGGCCAGGGCCGCGAGAACGCCAAGCTCTACCTCAAGGATCACCCCGAGATGTCGGCCGAGGTCGAGGCCAAGGTGAAGGAGCATCTCGGCATGAAGACCCCGGTGGCCGTGAGCGACGAGGAGGCCCAGCCCCCCGAGGAGTAGGTGCCGATCCTCACCGGACTCGCCCCCGATCCGCGCCAGCCGGGCTACCGGCTGGTCGAAGTGGATCGGGGGCGGTTTGCTTCACTCCCTGCGGAGGCGCTCGCGGGGCTGCCGCTCTCCGTCGGGGACGCGCTCTCGGACGCGCTTGTCGCCCGGCTCCAGGCGCTCGCCGACCTCGAGGCGGCGTGCCGCGCCGCGGTGCGCCTGCTCGCCACGCGTTCCCGCTCGCGCGCCGACCTGCGGCGCCGTCTCGTCCAGAAGCAGCATCCCCCCGCCGCCGCCGACGGCGCGCTGGCGCGACTCGAGGCCCGCGGCCTGCTCGAGGACGGGCGGTTCGCCCGCGAGTACGCCGCGAGTCACGCCCCGCGCGGCCGGGGGCCGGCGCGGCTGCTGCGGGATCTGCTGGCGCAGGGCGTGGAGCGGGGCACGGCGGAGGAAGCGGTGCGGGCGGCGCTGGCCGACGAGGGGATCGACCCGGCCGACGCCGCGCGCGCCGTGGCGGAGAAGCGGGCGCGCCAGCTCGCCGACCTCCCGCTCGCGGTGCGGCGACGGCGGCTGCTCGCATATCTCGCACGGCGGGGGTTTCAGGGGTCGGAGGTGCGCCAGCTGGTGGAGGAGGTGTGTAACTCCGGGGCACCGCCCCGGGGTTAACCGCTCCCTGTTTGTGCACCTCACGTGAGGGTTTGGCCCCGGGGCACCGCCCCGGGGTCAGGCGACCCTCTTTCGGAGCTAGTGGGCGTTCGTGAACCCCGCGGCATGGCCGCGGGGTTAACCCACCCTTAAGGACCTCGGGTGCGCAACAAGGGTCCCCACCAGGCAATCGGCCTGTACGCGCACGTTACGTGGCATACGTCGCGACGTGAGCCGTCGATTTGCCAGCCGGACGTGGAAGTCCTCACGAGCGCGCTCTTCGCTGCCGGCAGCAGAACACGCATCCGCATCCACGCTCAGGCGATTCTGGCGGATCACGTACACCTGCTCGTCAGCTACCCACCGAGCGCGTGTCTCAGTGCGTTCGTTCGTGAGGCCAAGTCGGAGTCGGCGCGCCGGGTGAACGAGTCGGCTTGCAGGAGGCTGCGGCTAGAATGGTGTCGGGGCTTTTACGCGGGCTCTCTGTGCCGGGACCACATTGACGCCACAAGAATTTACCTTGCGAGACAACGCCAGCGTCACCCTGACCAGATCCCACCACCGGTGGGTTAACCCCGGGGCCATGCCCCGGGGTTTACCACATGAATGGGCGACCGAGAGCGAGTAGACCGACCCCGGGGCCGTGCCCCGGGGCCACTGGTGCGCCAGAGGGTAAGTCCCTCATCGCCTTTCAGTTGGCCCGCAGCGCGCACTATATTCCCCCCATGCAGTCCGCCGCGATCCGCCGCAAATTCCTCGACTACTTCACGGCGGCCCCCCGCAGCCATCGGGAGGTGCCGAGCTCCTCCCTCGTCCCGGCGGACGATCCGTCGCTGCTGTTCACGAACGCGGGCATGGTGCAGTTCAAGCGGGTGTTTCAGGGGCTCGAGCGGCGGGACTACAGCCGGGCCGTCACCTGCCAGAAATGCGTACGCGCCGGCGGCAAGCACAACGACCTCGAGCAGGTGGGGCACACCGCCCGGCACCACACGTTCTTCGAGATGCTCGGCAACTTCTCGTTCGGCGACTACTTCAAGCGGGAAGCGATCGCCTACGCCTGGGAGTGGGTCACGAGCGACGCGTGGCTCGGCATCTCGCCGGACCGCATCTACATCACCGTCCACCACGCGGACGACGAGGCGCGCGGGCTGTGGCGCGAGGTCGCCGGGGTGCAGGACGAGCGCATCTTCGGGCTCGGCGACGAGGACAACTTCTGGCAGATGGGCGAGACGGGCCCGGCGGGGCCTTGCTCGGAGATCCTCGTCGATGTCCGGGGGAAGCGGCAAACGGGGCGCGGGAAGCGGAAGCTCGGCCGGGACGAGTTCGTGCGCCTGAGCGAGGCGGGCGAGCTGCTGGAGATCTGGAATCTGGTGTTCATGCAGTATGACTTGCGCGCCGACGGGTCCCGCGCCCCGCTCCCCGCTCCCTCGGTGGACACGGGGGCGGGTCTGGAGCGCGTGGCCGCGGTGATGCAGGGGGTGGCGTCGAACTTCGACACGGACCTGTTTACGCCCATCATCCAGCGCGCCGTCGAGGTCGTCGGCAAAGCGTACGACCGCGGGCCGGGGGGCGCGTCCTATCGCGTGCTGGCGGACCACGCGCGGGCGGTGGCGTTCCTGCTGGCGGATGGGGTCTTTCCGTCGAACGAAGGGCGCGGCTACGTGCTGCGCCGCATTCTGCGCCGCGCCGTGCGTCACGCCTGGCTGCTCGGCCGGCGCGCCCCCACCCTCGTGCACCTGGCGCACGAGGCGTGCGAGCTGATGGGGGTCGTCTACCCCGAGCTGCTCGCGAAGCGCCAGCACATCGAGACCGTCACCCGTGCCGAGGAGGAGCGCTTCTTCGAGACCATTGAAGGCGGGCTGAAGCGTCTCGACGAGCTGAAGCGCCTGAAGGTGATCCCGGGCCCCGACGCGTTCAAGCTGTACGATACCTACGGCTTTCCAATCGATCTCACGCAGCTCATCGCCGCCGAGCGCGGACAGACGGTGGACGTGGCGGGCTTCGAGCGCGAGCTGGGGAAGCAGCGCACCCGGTCGCAGGACGCGCTGGAGCGCAGCAAAGGGGGGCCCGTCGTGCACCACGAGCGCGCGGGCGAGTGGCGCGTGGTGAAGCCCAAGGGCAAGCAGCAGTGGGTGGGCTACGACACGACCCGCGCCGACACCGATGTCCTCACCTTCCGCCAGGCGGGGGACACGCTGGAGCTGGTGCTCGAGGAGAATCCGTTCTATGCGGAATCGGGCGGCCAGGTGAGCGACACGGGACGGGTGCAGGGGGAAGGGTGGGAGCTGCAGGTCGCGGGCGTCGAGAAGGTCGCAGGCGGAAGCGCGGTGATCGGCTCCTTCGGCGCCGCGTTCGAGCCGACCCCGGTGACGGCGCAGGTGGACGAGCCGCGGCGCCGCAACATCGAGCGCAATCATACCGGCACCCACCTGGTGCACGCCGCGCTGCGGAAGATCCTCGGCGCCCACGTGCGCCAGCAGGGCTCGGTCGTAGCGCCGGACCGGCTGCGGTTCGACTTCGCGCATCACGGCCCGGTCGACGACGTGACGCTCGCCGGCATCGAGGCCGAGGTGAACGCCCACATCTGGGAGAACCTTCCCGTCGAAACGCGGCAGATGAAGTACCAGGAGGCGATCGGCGCGGGGGCGATGGCGTTCTTCACCGAGAAGTACGGTGACATCGTGCGCGTGGTGGACGTCCCGGGGGTCTCGCTGGAGCTGTGCGGGGGCACGCACGTGCCGACGACGGGGCAGATCGGGCTGTTCCGCTTCACGCACGAGACCGGAGCGGCGGCCGGCGTGCGGCGCATCGAGGCGGTGACCGGGCCCGGCGCCTACGAGCTGATCCGCAAGCTCGAGGCCCAGCTCGAGGCCGCGGCGGGCGCCATCAAGGCGCAGCCCGAGCACCTGGTGCGCCGCATCGAGGCGCTGCTGGAGGAGAACCGCAAGCTCGAGCGGCGGGTGGAAGAACTTCTGAAAGGGGGAACGGGGAAGGGGGAAGGGGGAAGGGTCGAGCGGATCGGCGACGTGGAGCTGCACCTCGACGAGAGCGCGATCGACGATCGCAATCAGATCGCGATCCTGATGGACGCGTTCCGCGCGCGGCATCAGCGCGCGATCTCGGTGCTGTTCACCAACGGGGAGCGCCCGGGGATTCACGTCGCCGTCACGGACGACCTGGTGAGCGAAGGGGTGAAAGCGGGGGAGATCGCCGGCGCCATCGCCGCGGTGTCGGGCGGCAAGGGCGGGGGTCGCGCGCACTTCGCGTCGGCGGGCGCCGGGGATCCGGCCAAGCTGTCGCTCGCGCGCGCCCAGGCCTCGGCCATCGTCCGGAGGCTGCTCGGCCGATGACCCGGGGCGAGGTGCTGACCTGGCTCGATGCCCGGCGCCCCGCGCCCCCGGCGGCCCTGCGGGCGCATCTCGACGCGGCGGTCACGGATGCGGCGGAGCCGCTCCCCGATCACCTCGTGGCACTCGGGCGGGCGCTGCTCGCCCGAGTCGCGGCGACGCCGGCCGGCGGTCGCGAGCTCGCGCTCGATCTCCTGGCCGCCGACGCGTTCGTCACCTACGCCTTCGAGGCGCAGGCGGAGGCGGATGCGGCCCGGTTGGCCCCGCTGGCCGAACGGGTGGCGCAGGGAGGGGCGGCGGCGTGAGCGCGCTCGGCCGGCGTCCCGGGGTGCTCGTGCTCGTCGATCCCGGCCGCGCGACGCCGCCCGCGGCGGCGGCCACCGCCCAGGCGGCGCGCGCGGCGGGGGCGGCCGGGGTGCTGATCGGCTCGTCGTTCGACGGCACGCGCGAGACGCACGTCGTCGCCCGCGCCATCCGCGAGGCGGTCCCGGGATTCCCGGTCGTGCTGTTCCCCGGCTCGGCGATGCAGCTCACCGAGCACGCGGACCTGATCCTGTTCCTCTCGCTCGTATCGGGTCGCAACCCGCAGTACCTCATCGAAGAGCACGTGCGCGCCGTCCCCTTTCTCGACCAGCATCGCGTTGCCACGCTGTCGACGGCCTACATTCTGATCGACGGCGGCCGGGTGACGAGCGTCGAGGCGGTGAGCCAGACCCGGCCCCTGCCCGCGGACAAGCCGGAGCTCGCGGCGGCGCACGTGAAAGCCGCCCGGCTCATCGGGATGCAGGCCGTGTATCTGGAGGCGGGGAGCGGGGCGCCGCGCCCCGTGGCGCCGGAGATCATCCGCGCGTGCCGCGCCGCCGCTCCCCCGGCCGACGTCGCGCTATTCGTGGGTGGCGGCATCCGCACACCCGCGCAGGCGCGGGCGGCGCGGGCGGCCGGGGCCGACTTCGTGGTGATCGGCACCGCCGTCGAGGACGGGGGCGTCGCGGGCAGCGAGCTCGCGGCCTTCGTGCGGGCCGTCACGGAATGACCGCGTGAGCGGGGCGGAGCGGGCCCGCGAGGGACTGGAAGCGCTCGCCGCCCTCGCCGCACGGGTGGCGGCCGAGCACGCGTCCGCCATCGCCGCCATCGCGGAGCGCTACGAGGTCGCGCTGCGCGCGGGCGGGACGCTGTTCTTCGCCGGCAACGGCGGCAGCGCCGCCGACGCACAGCATCTCGCGACCGAGTACGTGGTCCGCTATCAGACGAGCCGCCCCCCGTTGCGCGCCCTGGCGCTCACCACCGACACGTCGCTGCTCACCGCCTGCGCCAACGACATGGGCTTCGACGAGGTGTTCGCGCGGCAGCTCGACGCCCTGGCGCGCCCGGGCGACGTGCTCTCGCTCCACTCGACGAGCGGGGAGAGCCCCAACGTGATCCGCGCCGCGCAGGCGGCGCGCGCCCGCGGCGTCACCGTCATCGCCCTGGTCGGCAAGAGCGGCGGCCAGCTCGCCGAATTGGCCGACGTGGCGCTCGTCGTCCCGTCCGATGACACGGCGCGGATCCAGGAACTGCACCTCGCCATCGAGCATGTGATCTGCGACGTGGTCGAGGAGTGCCTCAAGAAATGATTGCGGATTGCGGATTTCGGATTGCGGATTGGAGGGGCGGGTGTCGATTCCGCAATCCGCAATCGCCAATCCGCAATCGGGGGGGGCGGTGATCGATCTCTCGGGTAAGCGGGCCTTCGTCACCGGCGGCGGCCGGGGCATCGGGCGGGCGACGGCGCTGCTGCTGGCGCGCGCCGGCGCGAGCGTTGCCGTGGGATACCGCAGCAGAAAGGCCGACGCGGACGAGACGATCAAGGCAGTAGGGGGCGGCAAGGGGCGGAAGGAGACGGTAGCAGTCCAGGCTGACCTCGGCGATCCCGGCGGCGCCAAGCGGGCCGTCGAGGAGGCCGCGCGGGCGCTCGGCGGGCTCGACATCCTGGTCGTGAACCACGGGGTCTGGCCACCCGACGACGTGCCGCTCGCCGCGATGTCCGATGCGCAGTGGGAGGGCACGCGGCGCGCCAATCTCGACAGCATGTTCTACGTGTGCCGCGCCGCGATCCCCCGGCTGGCGGCGGGGGGGCGCATCGTGCTCGTGGCGTCCACCGCCGGGCAGCGGGGCGAGCCGTTCCACGCCGACTATGCCGCCACCAAGGGGGCCGCCATCGCCCTCACGAAGTCGCTCGCCGGCGAGCTCGCGCCCCGGATCGCGGTGAACTGCGTCGCGCCGGGGTGGGTCGATACGGAGATGTGCCAGCAACCGTTCTCGCGGGACGCGGGAAACGGGAAGCGGGAAATCGAGCGAACGATCCCGCTGGGACGGGTCGCCACCCCTGAGGAGATCGCCGGCCCGATCGTGTTCCTGTGCTCGGATCTCGCGCGGCACATCACGGGCGAGGTCCTGAACGTCAACGGGGGAACGGTGCTGTGTGGCTGAACCACGGAGTGGGGAGTGGGGAGTGGTACGCAACGGTGCGGACCGGGGCCGCGGGTCTCACCGTCTGGTACCACTCCCCACTCCCCACGCAGTTCGTGGGATGAAGTTCCCTTCCCGCCTCCCAATCCCGGAAGAAGTCCTCCGGATAGCGAAGAAGTTGGAAGACGCCGGCTACGAGACCTGGTGCGTGGGCGGGGCGATCCGGGACAACCTGCTCGGTCTCGAGAACCACGATTTCGATCTGACGACCGCGGCGCCGCCGGACGAGGTGCGCCGCCTGTTCAAGCGCACGGTTCCCGTGGGGATCGAGCACGGTACGGTCGCGGTGCTGGACCAGCGCGGCACGCCCCATGAGGTGACGACGTTCCGCAAGGACATCCGGACGGATGGCCGGCACGCCGTGGTGGAGTTCGGCGTCTCGCTGATGGACGATCTCGCGCGGCGCGACTACACGATCAACGCGATCGCCTACCACCCGATCGCGCACCGCTGGCAGGATCCCTTCGAGGGCGCGGCGGACCTGGAGCGCAAGCTGATCCGCTCCGTGGGCGACGCCAACTGGCGCTTTCAGGAGGATTACCTGCGGATCCTGCGGGCGCTGCGCTTCAGCGCGCGGTTCCAGTTCCGGATTCACGCGCGCACGCTCGAGGCCGCCAAGGCGAACGCACAGGGGTTGGCGCAGCTCTCGGCCGAGCGCGTGCGGGACGAGTGGTTCAAGGGGATCATGACGGCGGCACGCGTCTCGAAGCTGCTGACCCTGTGGATGGAGGTCGGGGCGGCGCGGATCTGGCTCCCGGAAATCCGGGAGCGGGGAGCGGGGAGCGATTCCTTCAGTGCCCTGGACAAGCTACCGCGCGATCCGGTGCTAATCACTGCATACCTCGCCTCCGACGCCGCTTCGGTGCTGACCCGGCTCAAGTGCTCGAATCGGGACATCGAGCGGGGCCGAGCCATCGGGCAGTGGCGCAGCGGATATCCGGACCCGAAGCACGTGCCCGAAGTCCGGCGCTGGTTGTCACAGGTGGGTGAGTACACCGACGACCTGCTGATGCTGCTCGCGGGTACCGCTCCCCGCTCCTCGCTCCCGAAGCTTGTGGCGTCGATCCGCGCCGCGAAGGACCCCCTGACGCTGAAGGACCTCGCCGTCACGGGCGACGACCTCCTCGCCGCGGGCGTGCGACCCGGCCCCGACGTGGGCGAGACGCTGCAGCGCCTGCTCGCCGAGGTGCTCGAGGATCCGTCCCGCAACACCAAGCCGTACCTGCTCTCCCGTGTCTAGCGCCCTGCTGTACGCGCTCGTCGCGGCGCTGGGCAACGTGGTGGGGGCGCTCGCCGTCACGCGTCGCGCGGCGCTCGGTCTCCAGGTGATCGAGCACTTCGTCGCCTTCGGCGCCGGGTTCATGCTGGCCGTGGCGATGGTCGAGATTCTCCCCGAGGCGTTCGCGCGCAGCGGCACGGCGGCGCCGGCGCTGGTGCTGGGAGGATACCTTGCGGTGCACCTCACCCAGCACACGGTCACCCCGCACTTCCACTTCGGCGAGGAGACGCACGCCGTGAGGCGACTCGCCGGGACATCCGCACTGGTGGGGCTGCTGTTGCACACCTTCTTCGACGGCGTGGCGATCGCGAGCGCGTTCCTGGTGCGGCCGGCGCTCGGGGTGATGGTGTTCATCGCCATCCTGCTCCACAAGCTGCCGGAGGGCGTGACGATCTCGAGCCTGTACCTGGCGGTGGGGCGGACGGGCGCACAGGCGGTGGGGGCGGCCGCGCTCCTGGGCATCGCCACGCTGGCGGGGGTCCTCGTGACCGACCAGGCCAGCTTCCTGGTGCACCACGGGCTGGCGCTGTCGGCGGGTGTGACGATCTACGTGGCGGCGTCGAATCTCGTGCCGGAGTTCCAGGGGAAGCCGGGATGGAAACTGCCGGCGGCGTTCTTTGCGGGGGCGGTGGCATTTTTTGTGACCAAACTATTGCTCGAACACGCGAGGTGAGGCGCGTGTAGCATGAAGGCCGCAGCCGCACGGGAGTTCAAAGATGTGACTGGGAGAATGCCAAGCGGATGGCAAATCGCCGCGGCGAAGGGCGGAAGCCGGTCACATCACAGCCGTTGTGGTCACGTACATCCGATTGTGCCGATTCACCCTGGCGAGCTCTTCGCACGCCGCCGGACCTCAGGGAACGCAATTTGCTGGTTGGTCCGTGCGGAGGGCCGTGCAACTCCGTGCGGGCACCCCTCCGCGGATTCTAGACATCGCTGCTCAGAGCAAAGCCGTCGAAAGACGGTGACGCAGAGCTACGGGGCTACAGCGGAGACTCCGCCATGCCCGCCGGGCCGCCAGCGCTCGACCCTGTCGAAGTTGGCGGCCCGGTGCTTTTCCGGCGCCACGGAGGCCAGCGCCATGTCGTTCACGTTCACGCTCGCCCAGCGCCTGGCTCGCCTCATGGTACTCGGTGTCGCGCTGCTGGTCGCGTGCCACTTGCCCGATCGAACCGGTCCCACTCCTCCCGATCAGCCGGTGCGGATCGTGGTCAGCCCCGCGAGTGCCGCGCTGGACCCGTACCAAACGCAGCAGTTCCGCGCCTACGGCCGCAGCGCGGCTGGCGACAGTGTGCCGGTATCCGTCAGCTACACGGCGACGGGTGGAGCGATCACGGTAAGCGGTCTCTATACCGCCGGGCTGGTCCCTGGGAACTGGCGCGTGATCGCCATCCAGAGCGGCGGTTTGCTGGCCGACACGGCGGCGATCACGGTGACGGCGCCGGCGCCCGGTGCGTCGCAGTTCGGGCACGTGTTCATCGTGACCGAGGAGAACACGAATTACGCCAGCGTGATCGGCAGCTCGTCGA
>WNEW01001248.1_pt1 | contig 12432 bp, 10 predicted proteins | sample 5399891 | NCBI WGS metagenome assembly WNEW01 (sample SAMN13153336, study PRJNA577476) | soil metagenome | isolation source: 40 cm grassland meadow soil pre-rain plot 5 | place: USA:California | collected 2015-09-08 | reverse complement strand
CCCACGCGCAAACGAGGGGGTTTGGGGGAAGCCGCAGGGGTCCCCCAATTCCAGTGGGTCCCCCAACTTCAAAACCCCGGGCGGCTCAGCCCGGGATTTGCGCTTCTTCGGGCAGTTGCTCCCAGACGGGCTTCCAGGCCGGCACCTGCAGGCCGAACTTCTCGCACAGCCCGGCCACCTCGGTGGCGAAGGCCTGGCGCACCTCGTCGTTGTCACGCAGCTTGAGCCGGTAGCGGCGATAGAGCGTGTTCTTGGGCGAGCCCGGGCGCCCGAAGATGTTCATCGTGCGGATGTACCACTTGGCGAACGTCGCCTGCGCTTCGTCGCGCGTGGCGGGCTCCTCGGCGAGCTTCTTGACCCAGTACTCGCCGTGGCGGATGTGGAACTTCTCCTCCTTGAAGATCCCCTCGATGGCGCGCACCCAGGGGCCGTAGGAGCAGCCCCGCACGTCCTCGAGCTGATGGCCCGCGCCGCGGTCCATGCAGAAGTTGAAGAAGACGAAGTCCTGCCAGGTGTCGATCGGGTAATAGAAGATGTTCACGCGCTTGTCGGAGGTGATGCGCCGGGTGCCGATGTCGGCGTCGGCCGCGATGCGCATCGTGAAGATCTCGTCGTGGCCGCGCACGTGGGTGTCGACGTCGAAGCCGAGATCCGCGAGCAGGCCGTACATGACGGCGGCGTGGCGCAGCTCGTCCTTGACGATCTGCGCGACGACGTGCTTTTCCTCCACCGTGGGCGCCTTCTGGATCCACGGCACGTAGCCGTAGCCGCCGGCCAGCTCCGAGTCCGCCTGCATGGTCATGAGGTGCACGAGGGCGTCGCGGTACTCGGCCGTCATCTCCTCGGCGGCCTCCAGGCGCTCACCCCGCTCGATCCGGGCCATCATCTGCGCGTGCTCGCTCATGGCGGACCTCCTGCCCTCAGTCTACCGCGGCCCGTCGGCGTTTCTCTCGACCACGCGCACCGCCTTGCCTTCCGAGCGCGGCAGCGTGCGGGGCGGCAGCAGCGTGACCTCCGCGGCCAGGCCGATGGCCGTGGCCAGCCGCTCGCGCACGCGCCGGCCCAGGTCCAGCAGCAGCGGGTGGGCGGCATCGAAGCCCCCGCAGCGCTCGACGATCGCCGGAGCCGGCTCCACCTGCACTTCCAGCCGCGCCAGCGTGCTCGTGCGGTCGACCACGAGCTGATAGTGCGGCAGCAGCTCGGCCACGCCGAGCAGGGTGCTCTCGACCTCCGAGGGATAGAGGTTGACGCCCTTGACGATCAGCATGTCGTCGGCGCGGCCCTTGATGCGCGCGATGCGCGCGCTCGTGCGCCCGCATGCGCAGGGCGCGTCGGCCAGCGTCGTGATGTCGCCGGTGCGATAGCGGATCAGCGGCAGCGCCCGCTTGGTCAGCGTCGTGAGCACCAGCTCGCCCTGGGCGCCAGCCGGCAGCACCGCGCCCGTGGCCGGCTCGATGATCTCCGGTAGGAAATGATCGTCGGCGACGTGCAGGCCCGCGCGCGCCTCGCACTCGCCGGCCACCCCCGGGCCGACGATCTCCGACAGGCCGTAGATGTCGTAGGCCGGAGCGCCGAACGCGCCCTCGAGCGCGCCGCGCAGACCCTCGGTCCACGGCTCGGCGCCGTAGAGCCCGTAGCGCAGGCCAAGCGCGCGCGCGTCGCCGCCCTGCGCCGCCAGCGTCTCCGCGATGTGCAGCGCGAAGGACGGCGTCGCACAGAGTCCGGCGGGCCGCAGGTCTTGCAACAATAAAATCTGGCGCGCCGTGTTGCCCGAGGAGGCCGGCACGACGCTGAGCCCGATGCGCTCGGCACCATCGTGAAAGCCGATGCCGCCGGTGAACAGGCCGTAGCCGAAGGCGTTGTGCAGCGTGTCGCCGGCGCGCGCGCCGGCGGCCACGAGCACGCGCGCCATCACCTCGCGCCAGACGTCCAGGTCGCCCGCCGTGTAGCCCACGACGGTCGGCTTGCCCTTGGTGCCCGACGAGGCGTGGATGCGCGCCAGCTCGCCGCGCGGCACCGCGACCAGCCCGAAGGGATAGTGCTCGCGCAGGTCGCTCTTGCGCGTGAAGGGCAGCGTCGCGAGATCGCCGAGGCTGCGCACCGCGCGGCCGCGCAGGCGCTCGGCGTAGAACGGCACGCGCTCGGCCGCCCAGGCGAGCGTGACACGCAGCCGCTCCCACTGCAGCGTCTCGCGCGCCGGGGCCGCCATGCGCTCGGCGGCGGGATTCCAGATCATCGCGCGGCCCTCACGCCGGCCGGCGCGGCGGGCGCGGGAACTGCTGGTCGACGTCGCGGTGATGGCGCACGCCGACCGCCTCGCGCTGAATGACCAGCGTGAGGCGCGCCGTCTCGGCGGCCCGCCACGCGACCTCGTACTCCGCGGCCAGCCGCGCGCGCTCGGCGGCGTCGCGGGCGGCGGCCTGCCAGGCCTGGGCGAGCACGGCCACCGCGGCCAGCGCCCCCTCCAGGCGCTCGCCGGCGCGCCCGAGCGTGACCGCCTTTTCCTTGACGATCTCGCGAACGATCCGCGCGTGCGTCTCGGCCGCCCGCTCGCTCAGCGTCTCACTCCACGGCCACGGCGGTCACCAGCCACTGCTGGCGCTCGAGGAAACGCGCGACGGCCTCCAGCGTGCGCGGGTCGGCGGTCGGCTCCAGGCTGATGCGATCGGGCAGGATATAGCGCACGTCGGGATAGGACACGAGCACGCGGCGCAGCGTGCGCACGCGCGGATCCGCGGTGAGCAGCCCCTGCCCCTCGGGCGCGGTGAACTCGCGGCGGCAGCTCACGCGGATCGCGCGCGGCGCCGCCATCAGCGACGGCGGGCGCCCAGGGCCGCGTCGTAGACGGCCAGCGTGCGATCGAGCTGCAGGCGCATGTCGAACTCCCGCGCGGCGAGGGCACGGGCGCGCGCGCCCATGGCCGCGCGCCGCTCGTGATCGAGCAGCAGGCCGAGGGCGGCCTCCGCCAGCGCGGTCGGCTCGGCCTTCGCCAGCACGCCGGTGACGCCGTCGCGCACGACCTCGTCGCAGCCGGGCGCGGCCACCGCCACCGCGGCCAGGCCGCAGGCGGCGGCCTCCGCGAGCACGAGGCCCTGCGTCTCCGTCTCGGAGGCGAAGACGAACAGATCGGCGGCCTGGTAGCAGACGGCCAGCGTGTCGTGCTCGCGGGCCCCGAGAAACTGCACGCGCGCCGCGCTGGGCAGCCGCGCCGCCAGCCGCTGCAGCGTGGCGGCCTCCTTGCCCTGCCCCACCAGGGCCAGCCGCGCGCGCGGCAGCGTCGTGGCCACGTGGTCGAAGGCCAGCAGCACGCGCTCGACGGATTTCTCGCGGTCCAGACGCCCGACGTAGAGCAGCAGCGGCGCGTCGAGCGCCAGGCCCAGCGCGCGCCGCGCGGCGCCGCGCTCGCCGGGGCGGAAGCGCGTCAGGTCGACGCCGGTCGGGACGACGGTGATGGGGGCGCGCACGCCGTGGTGCCGCAGGTCGTCGCGCACGCGGGCGGAGGGCGCGATCACCGCGTCGGCGCGTCGCGCGAAGCGCGCGCTCAGCGCGACGGCGGCGCGCTCGACCACCGCGCGCGAGAGCGGCACGTAGTGCGCGTACTTCTCGTAGCGCGTGTGATAGGTGAACACCAGCGGCCGCCCCAGCCGGCGCGCCAGGCGGGCGGCCGCCGGGCCGAGCAGGAAAGGATGGTGCGCGTGGAAGACGTCGACGTCGAGCGCGCGCACGCGCGCCGCAATGTCGGGGGCGAACGGGATGGCCAGCGGAAACTCCGGGTACGTGGTGGCCGGCACCGAGGGGTAGCGCAGCACGCGCGGCGGATCGTCGACGGCGCCGGGGAAGCGCGGGGCGAACACCCACGCCTCGTGGCCGCGCGCCTCGAGGCCGCGGCGCAGCGTCTCGACCGAGACCGTGACGCCGCCACAGAACGGCACGTAGTTGTTCGTGAAGAGCGCGACGCGCATGCCCCGCGTCACGCCTTGTTGTACTTCTCGAAGTCCTCCGGCTTGATGTTCTGCAGCCACTCCCGTAGCTGCTCCGGGTCGTCCGTCTTGACCGGCTCCGCGGGCTCCTTGGCGACCTCCATCTTGCCCGCCTTGGGGAAGACTTCCTCCTCCACGAAGATGGGCGCGGCCACGCGCAGGGCCAGCGCGATGGCGTCCGAGGGCCGCGAGTCCACGGTGTACTCGGTGTCGCCGAGCTTGAGGTGGAGCACGGCGAAGAAGGTGTTGTCCTTGAGGTCGGTCACGACGATCTTGAGCACCTGCGCCTCGAGCGACTCGAGGATGTTCTTGATGAGGTCGTGCGTCATCGGCCGCGGCGTCGGAATCTTCTCGAGCTCCAGCGCGATGGCGTTGGCCTCGAAGATGCCGACCCAGATCGGCAGCGAGCGCTTGTCGTCCTCGTCGCGCAGGATGATGATCGGCATGTTCGACACCGGATCGAGCGCGAGCCCGCGCACTTTCATCTCGACGAGCATACGGCCTCCTCGGGCATCGGCTGGAGCGCGGCCCGCAGGCTGTGCGGGAGCACCTCGGTCACCCGGGCGTGGACGACGTCGCCCACGCGGACCCGGCCGAGGCCGTCGAAGTTCACGACACGGTTGCAGCGCGTGCGGCCCGCGAGCTCGCCGGCATGGCGCCGCGCGGCGCCGTCGACGAGGATCTCCACCACCCGACCCGCCAGCCCCGCCGCGCGCGCGGCGGTCACGCGCTGCACGACGTCGAGCAGACGGCGGTTGCGGTCGGCCTTCACGGCGTCGGGGATCTGATCCGGCATGTCGGCGGCCGCCGTGCCCGGCCGCCGCGAGTAGCGGAAGGCGAAGACGTTGTCGTAGCCGACCCGCTCGACCATCGCGAGGGTGGCCTCGAAGTCCTCCTCCGTCTCGCCCGGGAAGCCGACGATCAGATCCGTCGAGAGCGCGATGTCGGGCACGGCCTCGCGCAGCGCCGCGATCAGCTCGAGGTAGCGCTCGCGCGTGTAGCCGCGGTTCATCCGCTCGAGCACGCGGTTGCTGCCGGACTGCAGCGGCAGGTGGAACCACTCGCACACCTTGGGCACGTCGCGCATGGCCGCGACCATGCGCGGCGTCAGGTTGTAGGGGTTGGAGGTGGTGAAGCGGATGCGAGCGAGGCCCTCGACCTCGTTCACGCGGTGCAGGAGCTCGGGCAGATCGGTCGGCGGCGTCAGGTCGCGGCCGTAGGCGTTGACCGTCTGGCCCAGCAGCGTGACCTCGCGGCAGCCCTCGGCGACGAGCCCGCGCACCTCGGCCACGATCGCCTCCGGCGGATGGCTGCGCTCGCGCCCGCGCGTGCGCGGCACCACGCAGAACGTGCAGTGCTTCTCGCAGCCCTCCATGACCGTGACGTACGCGCGCACGCGGTCGGCCGAGGGCGGGCGCGCGGTGATCTTGACGAGCGGCGCCTCCCCGGTCTCGAGCACGTGGCGGCGCTCGGCGCGCGCGCGCTCGATCAGCTCGGCCACGCGCGAGACGGCGGCGGAGCCGAAGACGAGGTCGACGTGGGGCGCGCGCTTCTGCACCGCGCCCTGCTGCAGCTGCGCCATGCAGCCCATCACCCCGAGCATGAGCGCGGGCTTGCGCGCCTTGAGCGCGCGCAGCTCGCCGAGCTTGGAGAAGACCTTCTCCTCGGCCTTCTCGCGGATGGCACAGGTGTTCACGAGGATGAGATCGGCGTCGGTCTCGCTGTCCGTGAGCTCGTACCGATGCTCGCGCAGCAGGCCGGCGACCCGCTCGGAGTCGTACTCGTTCATCTGACAGCCGTAGGTGATGACGTGTAGCTTGGCCATGCGCGGGTTCAGGAAATCCTTGTTTGTCGCTGGCTTGACCGTAGCACCCGCCCTACGGCAAGTCAAACAACTGACGTCGGGGGGGCGACGCCGCTCCCCCCCGACACCCCCCAACGGTCACCCGCGAGGGCCAAAAACCTTCGATTGGCGCCGGCAAAACCGGCGCTCGAACCTGTTCCCGGCTTCGCCTCTAGTCGATTTCCTCCGGCCGGCCACCGGCGGCGCGGGCGCCGGCGGCGGTGGGCTTGGCGCTGCCGTGGCCGTTGGTGCCGTTGTCGGTGAAGGTCAGCGGCGGCTTGATCTCGAACTGGCGCTCGAGGCGCGCGCGGCGCTCCTTCCAGCCCTCCTGGTACTCCAGCTCGTCCTCGTGCAGCGTGGCCGGCTGCTTGACGCCGTGCGCGTGGCGGAACTGGATGGCGAGCTGCGAGGCGGTGCGGCGCACCTCGTCCCACGGCGTGCCGAGCGCGAACTGGTCGGAGATGGCGCCGATCCGGCCCGTGTGGATGTTGCAGGACAGCGTGATGGCCGACAGGATCGGCCCCGACCAGTACGACGTCTGCGAGTTGATCGGCATCGGCAGGATGTGCAGGTTGTGACTGCCGCGGCAGTCGCCGGCCACCATCGGCGCCGTCGCCCACGGCGAGGTGATCTCGCCCGGCGCCGGCCAGTCGCCCTGCGCGAAGGCCAGGAGCACCGGATCGTCCTTGCCGCCGTACGTGAAGCCCTTCTTCGTCTTGATGTTGTGCAGCCGCTCGGCCGAGCAGATGTAGCCGAGCTGGTCGCGCTCCCCCTTGTCGTTGCGGCTCCAGATCCGCGCGATGACGAAGCGCGAGGAGCGCGTGAGCCCCTCGATGTCGTAGAGGTCCTCGGGCGCGCGGAGCGTGATCACCTTCTCCTGCAGCCCCTTGGCCAGCTCTTCCATCTTGCCGTCGAGCGCCTTGGGATCGCGCGGATGCGCGCCGGCCTCGATGGCCTGCGCCTTGGTGTCGAGGTCGACGATCTCGAAGATGTAGCCGCGCTTCATCTTCGACGACGCGATGATGAGGCCGGTGTTGAAGCGCGGCAGCATGTAGGCGCCGGTGGCGTAGTGGTTGAACGCCATCGGCTCGGTCTTGTCGGCGAACGACACCAGCACGGTCTGCGAGGCGTTGTCCTTGCGGACCGGGAACGGCAGCGCCACCGTCGCCGGGCCGGCGCCGCGCAGGTTGCCGGTGAAGGCGTCGGCCACCAGGTCCTGGCCGGGGCCGTAGAGGCCGAGCTCGGCCGCCTTGGTCGCGCCTTCCTGCAGCGCGTCCCACATGAGCTCGTCGACCACCGACATGTCGACCGTCTCGGCCATGATTCCGGTCACGGCACAGTCGTCGCCGGTGTGGGTCACGATCATCGAGGTGAAGATGGGCTCGCCGCGGTAGCTGTTGTTGTCGAGGACGAACTTCGCGATGATCGACTTCACTTCGTCGGCCGCCACGACGTGGCCGCCGACGCCGCCGACGTCGGCCTTGGTGGCCTTGATGTAGCGCTGCACGAGGGCCGGGTTCTTCGCGAAGACGTACGACCTGTACGAGAAGATGTTCGGCGTGTTCGTGACCGGGATCTTTTCCGCGACGGTCACTGGCAGCCCGGCGAGCTCGTCCTTCGACTGATGGTAGTCCGACATCTTGTGAGGGGGCTGGCCATCCTGTGGGCCATAGCGCCGCGCAGACATGCACGCCTCCTTGCGTGAGGGGTGGGGGATTTGGATGCTGCATTCGAGGATATCGGGGTACACTGAGGCCGTCAAGCAAGAAATTTACGGAAATGAAATTTATTTCTGGAGGATGACGGCTCCGTGAAAACGGCCCCCCTCACCTCGCGCGAGCTCCGGCAGACGGTCCATTGCCTCGAGCTCTACTACCGCCAGAGCAAGAGCCAGAAGGACATCGCCGGGGCGCTCGGCGTGTCGGCGGCGACGGTGTCGCGCCTGCTCAAGCGCGCGTTCGACGACGGCCTCGTCCGCGTCGAGCTCGATCTGCCGCGCCGCGAGCAGCTCGAGGCCGGGCTGGCCGAGCGCTTCGGCCTGCGCGACGCGGTGGTCGTCGCGGCCGGCGGGCGCGGCGACGTCAAGGAAGAGCTGGGGACCGCCGCGGCGGCCTACTTCGAGAAGATCGCCGCCAACGGGCTGCGGGTGGGGCTCTCGTGCGGATTCACGCTCTACCAGACGATCCGCCAGCTCCACGAGCGACGGTTCCGCGACCTGGCCCTCTATCCGCTGTCCGGCGAGAGCACGCTCGAGCTCGTCGACCTGTTCCCGAACACGCTCGTCGGGATGATGGCCGCGAAGTACCGCCCGCACGTGCACGCCTGGGCGCTGCCGGTGCAGCATCTGCTGTCGCTGTCGGAGATCGAGCGCGAGCGGCGCCGGCTTCTGCGCGATCCGGCGATCCGGCGCATCTACGAGGCCGCCCAAGACGTGGACATCGCCCTGGTCGGCATCGGGCTCATCGGTGAGGGCACGCCGGGATTCTGCTCGCTCGCCGAGTCCTACGGCGTCAGCGTGAAGCGGCTGCGCCAGCTGGGCGTGGTCGGCGAGATCAACTATCAGCCGTTCGACGAGGAAGGGCGCATCGTGGACCGCCCAGAGCTGCGCGCGTTGACACGGCGGGTGCTCTCGGTGCCGGGCGAGCGGCTGCAGGCGCTCTCGCGGCGGGACGACCGCTATGTCGTGGCGATCGCCGGCGGGAAGGCGAAGCTCGAGGCGGTGCGCGGCGCGGTCGCCGGGCGTTTCATGAACGTGCTGGTCACCGACGAGGACGTCGCGGCCGCGCTCCTGCGGCGCGCGAGCTGAGCGCCGGCGCTAGGCGCCGCGCGCCGGGACCGAGCCCTCTTCGAACGCGCCGATCCGCCTGAACTTTTCGTAGCGCCCGGAGACGAGATCGTCCCCGGACTGCCGCGTCAGCTCGCGGAGGTTCTCCCGGAGCGCCTCGCGCAGGTGTCCCGCCGCGCCTTCCCAGTCGCGATGGGCGCCGCCGACGGGCTCGGGCACGATCGCGTCGATCACGCCGAGCCGCAGGAGGTCGGGCGCGGTGATGCGCATCGATTCGGCCGCCTCGGGGGCCTTGGCGGCGTCGCCCCACAAGATGGCCGCGCACCCTTCCGGCGAGATCACCGAGTAGATCGCGTACTCCAGCATCAGTACCCGGTTGCCCATGCCGATCGCGAGCGCGCCGCCACTGCCGCCCTCGCCGGTCACGATCGAGAGGATGGGCGTCCTGAGTGCTGCCATCTCACGGAGGTTCCGGGCGATCGCCTCGGCCTGGCCGCGCTCCTCGGCGCCGAGGCCGGGATAGGCCCCGGGCGTGTCGATGAACGTGACGAAGGGCTTGGCGAACTTCTGGGCGAGGTGCATGAGGCGCAGCGCCTTCCGGTAGCCCTCGGGGTGCGGCATGCCGAAATTCCGGGCGATCTTCTCGCGCGTGTCCCGCCCTTTCTGATGGCCGATGACGACGACCCCCTGCTCTTCGAACCGCGCCAGGCCGCCGACGACGGCCGCGTCGTCGCCATAGACGCGATCGCCGTGGAGCTCGACGAAATCCTCGAAGAGGAGCTTGATGAAGTCGCGGGTGTGCGGGCGCTTGGGGTGTCGCGCGAGCTGCGTGCGCTGCCAGGCGGTCAGGCTCGCGTAGGTGCGCTGGCGCAGGCGCGCGAGCCGCTCCTCGAGCTTCGCGATCTCCTCGCGAGCCTTCGGCGCGTTCTCCTCGGCCTGGAGCGCCGCGATCCGGGTCTCGATGTCGAGGAGTGGCTGCTCGAAGTCAAGCGCGTCCGGCATAGTCCACGCTGACCGAGCCCGGCCCGAGGCGGCTCTCGCCCTCGGCCACGAGCTCACGGCTTCCGTCCACCGAGAGGCCGCGCGTACGAACGACGACTTCTTGGCCTTCGAGGACGAGATGCAGGAAGACCGGCACGCGGCCGGGGTGCTCCTCGCAGAGCTGACGCACGGCCGCGAGCGCGGCGCTCGGGTCCTCGCCCGGCGTCACACGGATGCGGCAGGCGTTCGGCTCGCTCGCGCCGCCGCCGTTGCGCGGGCGACCGCCCGACTCGGCGAGCGCTTGCGCCAACTCACGGACGTCTTCGGCGAGAACGACTCGCCCCTTGTCGCCGTCGTCGACTCGGCCGCGGACCAGCAGTGGCTCGCGCTCGCCGGAGCGCAGACACGTGGCCGCCGACTTGAACGGCTCCGGGAACACCGTGACCTCGACGGTACCCTCCATGTCCTCGAGCGTGAAGAACGCCATCCGATTGCCGCCCTTCGTCGAGGTTTCCTTGAGGCCGGTCGCGTGCCCGAACAGCAGGACGCGCGCCCCGTGACCCTTGGCCGCGAGGTCGGCGGACGTCGTGACGCCCAGCGGCTCGACGACGCCGCGGTATCGCGCCAGCGGATGTCCCGAGATGTAGAAGCCGAGGACTTCCTTCTCGAACGCCAAGCGCTGATCGGCATCCCACTCCGGCATGATCTCGGCGGGCGCGCTCACCCGGGCCGGCGCCGCGGCCGGCATCATCTCGAAGAACGAGCCCTGGCCCTCGGCGCGGTCGCGCTGCTGGCGCTGGCCGCTCTCGAGCGCCGTGTCGGTGGTGGCCAAGAGATGCGCGCGCGTGAGGCCGAGCGAGTCGAACGCGCCGGCCTTGATGAGGCTCTCCACCACGCGCCGGTTGACGAGCCGGAGATCGACCCGCGCGCAGAAATCCTCGAGCATCTTGAACGTGCCCTCGGCGCTGCGCGATTTCAGGATCGACTGCATCGCCGCCTCGCCCACGTTCTTGATCGCGGCCAGGCCGAAGCGAACCGTGTCGCCGGCGACGGAGAACTGAACGGCCGATACGTTTACGTCAGGCGGCACTACCTGGATACCCATCGCGCGGCACTCTTCGATGTACTTCACGATCTTGTCGGTGTCCCCCATTTCGGAGGTCAGCAAGGCGGCCATGAACTCGACCGGATAGTTCGCCTTGAAGTACGCGGTCTGGTAGGCGACGAGCCCGTACGCCGCGCCGTGCGATTTGTTGAACCCATAGCCCGCGAACTTCTCCATCAGCTCCCAGACGCGCTCGGCCTTCGCGGCGGAGGTGTTGCGCTCGCGGCACCCGTTGACGAACTTCTCGCGCTGCTTGGCCATCAGCTCGCGGTCCTTCTTGCCCATGGCCCGGCGCAGGATGTCGGCCTCGCCCATCGTGAAGCCCGCCATCTCGGAGGCGATCTGCATGATCTGCTCTTGATAGACCATGATCCCGTACGTCTCCCGCGTGAACTTCTCCATGGCCGGGTGCTCGTACGTGATCTTGGACCGCCCGTGCTTGCGCTGGATGAAGTCGGGGATGAGCTCCATCGGGCCGGGCCGGTAGAGCGAGACCATGGCGATCAGGTCTTCGAGCTGCCCGGGCCGGAGCCCGCGAAGCGCGTCGCGCATGCCCGACGACTCGAGCTGGAACACGCCGAACGTCTTCGCCTCGGAGAGCATCTCGTACGTCTTCTTGTCGTCGAGCGGCAGCCGGTCGAGATCGAGCTCGAGCCCGCGCGATTCCTTGATCAGCGCCACCGTGTTGGCCAGCACGGTGAGCGTCCGGAGACCGAGGAAGTCCATCTTGAGCAGGCCGAGCTTCTCGATCGGTCCCATCGCGTAGCCGGTAATCAGCTCGGGGCGCTTGGGGTCCTTGTAGAGCGGGATGTGCTCCTCGAGCGGTTCGTCGGAGATCACGACGGCCGAGGCGTGCACCGAGGCGTGACGCGTGCAGCCCTCGAGCGTGCGGGCGATCTCCCACAGCTCGCGCACGTTCGCCTGGCCCCGCACCATCTCGGCCAGCGGCAGCGACTTCTGATAGGCGTCGTCGAGCGTGATGTTCAGCGGGAAGTTCGGCACGAGCTTCGCGATGCGGTCGACGTCGCCGTAGGGCATGCCGAGCACGCGCCCAACGTCGCGGATCGCCGCCTTGGCGCCGAGCGTCCCGAACGTGATGATGTGGGCGACCCGGTCGCGCCCGTAGCGCTCGGCGACGTAGCGGATGACCTCGTCCCGGCGGTCGTCCGAGAAATCGATGTCCATGTCGGGCATCGAGATCCGCTCGGGGTTCAAGAATCGCTCGAAGAGCAGCCCGTATCGTATCGGATCGATGTTCGTGATCCCCAGGCAGTAGGCCGTCAACGAGCCCGCCGACGAGCCGCGCCCGGGCCCGACCGCGATCCCCTGCTCGCGGGCGTAGCGGATGAAGTCCCAGACCACCAGGAAATAGCCCGCGAAGCCCATCTTCTCGATGACGGCGAGCTCGTGGGCCAGCCGCGCCTCGACGGCGTCGCCGGGCGTCGCTCCGTAGCGCCGCCGGAGCCCCGCGTGGGCCAGCTCGTGCAGGTAGCCGTCAAGCGTGTGCCCGTCGGGAACGAGGTAGCGCGGCAGGTGGAACTGGTTGAAGTCGAGCGTGAGGTTGCAGCGCTCGGCCACCGCCAGCGTGTTCTGGCAGGCCTCGGGTAGCTCCGCGAAGACGCGCGCCATCTCCTCGGCCGACTTGATGTAGAACTCCTGCGTCGAGAACCGGAAGCGCCCGGTGTCTTGCAGATTCGTGCCGGTCTGGATGCAGAGCAGCGCCTCGTGGGCGCGTGCG
>WNEW01001243.1_pt1 | contig 12466 bp, 16 predicted proteins | sample 5399891 | NCBI WGS metagenome assembly WNEW01 (sample SAMN13153336, study PRJNA577476) | soil metagenome | isolation source: 40 cm grassland meadow soil pre-rain plot 5 | place: USA:California | collected 2015-09-08 | reverse complement strand
CCAAAGACCACCGCAATCCGGCAGTCCACAGAGGATTTACACTGTGAAAGTGTCCGGCCAGAGACACAACGATCAACAGCGCAATGATTCCCCAACTGTAATGCAGGCCAATATCAATACCGAAAATTCGACCCAATCGAACACTCGGACGCATAATCGCTCCCCCTGCAGGCCTGATCCCCTTTCGCTCTTACTACCTTAGACGTTTTGCCGCGTCGTCGACCTGTCCCGCGCGTTTTTACCGTGCTGGTAACTAAGTGCCACGCGTAACCCATTGAATTATGGTGTGTCGGAATTGGCAATATGCGTGCCTGCCGTGTCGCCGCAGGAGACCGGGGAAAGTTGCCGACGTGGGGTTATGAAAGCCGGACCGATTCGAGCATTACTGATTGAAGATAATCCGACAGATGCCGAGGTCGTGCGCGAAATGCTCGCCGAGAGCGTTCGTGCGCCATTCGAAATCGACGTGGTGAAGCGGCTCCAAACCGCAATAGATCTCTTTCGCCAACGCACTTTCAACGTTGTCATCGCCGATCTCAATCTATCCGACAGCTCTGGCCTCGATACGTTCGTCGCTCTTCAGCAAAGCTGTCCGGAGGTGCCGATCATTCTTCTGACCGGACTCGAGGACGAAGGAATCGCGGAACAGGCACTAAAGCTCGGCGCGCAGGACTATTTGGTCAAAAATCAAATCGACGCTCGATCGCTCGATCGGGCCGTGCGATACGCGATCGAGCGAAAGCACATTTTGAGTGACAACCTCCGGCTTTACGAAGAAGCCGAACCCGCCAGCCGCGCAAAGGATGAATTTCTCGCCATGCTCTCTCATGAATTGCGGACCCCGCTCACTGCAATTCTCGGATGGGCCGTATTGCTTCGTGACGGAAAATTGCCGCCGGACGTAAGCGTGCGGGCGTTGCGGTCCATTGAACAGAATGCGCGGATCCAAGGGCGCATCGTCGACGAGTTGTTGGACATTTCAAGGATCATCGCCGGGAAGCTCAGCCTGGATGTCGAACCGTTGATGCTTGCCACTGCCGTACAGTCGGCGATCGATTCCGTGCGGGTTGCGGCGGACGCAAAGCATCTGACCATCACTTCGCATCTTGACCCGGAAGTTCCTCCGATCTCCGGTGACCCGGGCCGGCTTCAGCAGGTTTTCTGGAATGTGCTGTCGAATGCCGTGAAGTTCACGCCAACCGGCGGTCACATCGATATCTCGCTCCGGAATTGCGACGGTCAGGCTGAGGTCGCCATACGAGACGACGGCATCGGAATTCGTGAGGACATACTGCCCCACATTTTCGAACGATTCCGGCAGGCCGATAGCTCCAGATCCCGGCCACACGGAGGGCTCGGGCTCGGATTATCCATCGTCCAGCATCTCGTCGAAATGCACGGAGGAACTGTTGAAGCGTTTAGCGAAGGCGAGGGAAGAGGATCCGAATTCAGATTGTACTTCCCGATTACCAATTCGAATATGTACCACACGGTCGTGCGACCGGTATGGCTATCGTTCACTTCCAGGCTGGACGGTGTGCAAGTCCTCGTCATCGAAGATGAAGTCGAACACGCCGCGCTCTTGAAGGAAATTCTCGAACAACGGGGCGCTCACGTCCTGACTGCCGCAAGCGCCGAGGAGGGATTTCGCCTGTTCAAAATGGAGCGCCCTGATGTTCTGCTGACGGATATCGCAATGCCCTTGGAAGACGGTTACTCGCTCCTAAAACGCCTCCGGGCTGAGGAAGCGCGAAACGGGCTTCGGAGGACTCCGGCAGCCGCGATTACTGCGTTCGGCCGTGACGAAGATAAATCGCGTCTGATGGCGGCAGGTTTCGACACCTACCTGGTAAAACCTTTGGAACCCAACGCCGTCGTCCAATTGGTACGTGATCTTTCGCGCTCGGCCTGATCTAACCTCGTTCCCGACATACGTATGGACGAAGCATGGCATGCAAACAGCCGGCCCGGCATTGACAGCGCGACATCCTGCGTAGTAATTGATGACCTGTGTTATGGCGCACCCGCTTTTCTCACCTTCCTCCGTCTTCTGGCGCGTGAATCGCGAACTGGCCAGTGGTCTGGCCGGACCCCGCGCCGTGTTGATGCAAATTGCGCATCCGCTGGTTGCCGCCGGGGTCGCCGAACACAGCCGCTTTCGTAAACATCGGCTGGCCCGCCTCTACCGAACATCGATGGCCGCTGCTGCGATTACTTTCGGGAGCCGTGAATTCGCTCTGCGCGCAATACGGTCTGTCAATGAAAAACACCAGCGAGTCCACGGAGTATTAAGGACGCAAGAAGGTGTTTTTCCCGCTGGAACGCGATACGACGCAAACGATCCGGAACTGAAGCTCTGGGTTCTGAATACGATCGTGGATTCGACTCTTCTTGTCTACGACCTGTTCGTTTCGCCGTTGTCCGACGACGAGCGGGAGGAGTATTACCGTGACAGCCTGATTGTAGCGCGGCTATTTGCCATTCCTGAACGCATGACGCCGTCGACGTACGCCGAATTCCGGTCGTATATGAGCCGCATGCTCGAAGGCAACGTCATCACCGCTGCCGATACAGCTCGCGAAATTGCCGGTGCGTTATTTTCGCCGTCCGTCGAAGGAACGCTGCTGTTTTTAGGCAGCGCGATTGGAATCAGTCTGCTGCCCGAAAGGCTGCGGCAGGAATTCGGCTTCTCCTGGAACGAACGGCGGGAATTCTGGCTATACAGGATGGCCGCCGCTTCGCGGCGAGTGCGAGGACGCGTGCCATCGATCCTGTGCAGCAGTCCGATGGCAACGCTCTCGCATTTGCGCGTGCTGGTTACGTCTTGAAGCTGCTATCGGGCGCTTTTTGTCTGGCTCGAGCTGGCTAAATTCCGCTGCAGCTCTTGCGCCTTCTGTAAGTGCTTTTCGAGTACCGGCAGCACGTTATCCGCATAGCTCTTTACGTCCTTGTCTTGAGCCATGTCTTTCTCCTGTCGAAATTCTGATACGGCTTTCTGGTGGTCCTCCACCATCATATTGATAAATTCGCGGTCGAAGTCCGCACCGGACAAGCCATTCAGTTTGTTCATGGCGTCGTGCTCGACTTTGGGCAAGCCGTTAGGCTGCGCCATGCCCTTCTTATTCATCAAATCGACAAGATCGTTCAGTGCTTTCGTGTGATCGTCCACCAGCATCTGGGCGTAATCTTTGACGTCCTTGTTTTGGGTTTTTTCTGCCGCGAAGCGTCCGATCTCTTGTTCCGCAATGTTGTCCTTTTCTGCCTTCATGAGGAAGTTCTTGTCCGAATCACTCAGAACCGTTTTGTTATCACGAGCCGCCTGTACATTTTCACCCGACCTCTGGCAGCCGAATAACGCGATCGAAAGCAGGACGGAGAGAACACCAGTCGAGAGAATGCGCAAATTAAGCCTCATAAGACCCTCCTATAAGAATTTGGGGTCGCATGAAGTGTTCCAAAACTCAGGCATCGCAAATGCAGGCGGTTACACCGATCACAGGATGGAAGTTCGGGACCACAACAGGAAAGGGAACTTCCTCGTCCAAACTTATATGCGTCAGATGAATCGAGTCCAGCAGGGCGACATCGACAGTGAAGCCTTAGCCGCCGTTTTACCAAAACACATCGAGGGCGAAGTCCGGTTCGACAACGGATCACGCGCGCTTTACTCTACCGATGCATCCAATTACCGGCATGTACCGGTCGGCGTGGTCATTCCGCGCACAATCTTCGTTCCGCCGGCCGAAGTTGAAAATGTATTGTCTGCGATGCGCAGCCATCCTTTGAGTCGAGACTCTCAAATCATCGGCGAAGTCGTTTCCGATCATCCCGGCATCGTGGTCATGACAACACGTGTCGGCGGAAGCCGAGTAGTGGATATGTTGTCCGGCGAGCAATTACCCAGAATTTGCTGAGAACCTGGCCGGGCGCCGCGCGACGATTTCAGCCACGGCCCTCTGATGTGCATCTGCGGTCGACTTTCCTTCGAAATAATGGACGATTTCCCATTCTTGAAACTGCGCCTGCAATTCACCGGGATCGAGAAGATAGGCGGGATTCATGGGGCGGACATTTGGATCTGTGTCCACTAGCGCAATAATTGCCATGGCTGTGCCGCCAATTCGTGTTCCTGCCTTGAGCGGCGCAAACAAGTCACGCTGAAGATAATTGCACACGATGATCAGATCGTAAGAATCGGGTTGGATGCCGAACTCGTGCCGCTCCAGATCGGCAATGACCGAGTTGACTGCAAGACCTTTATCACCGCAACGCTGGCGAAGAATTTCGATCGCGGTTCGCGAGTAGTCCACGGCTGTCACCTGCCAGCCACGGTGCGCCAACCATATCGCATGCCGCCCGGGGCCCGATGCCAGATCGAGTGCCCGGCCGGGCGCGAGCTTCGAAGCGAAGCGGGTGATCAGCGGATGTGGCTGATCTCTCGTGTGCTCGCCTTGGCGGTAACGTTCGTCCCAATCGGTCACTCGGGCATTATCCGCTGGATTTGGATAAGTTCGGCGCTGCGCTTGACAGAAATCCATCCGCAGCAAAGATGGTTCCGAGGAACAAAAATTCAGAGAACTTTATAAGCAGTTTCGCAGCCGAACACGACGTGAGGTTGACGAGGGCGAAAAGGAGGTTGCCATGCATTCCAAACATCCCGTATGGTGCGCTAAGTGTAATCTGCGCATTGCTCCCTATGAGCGACGGACGGTCTACCGAAAAGTGGATTACCATCAAGATTGTTTTATGAAGCTCGTACGTGAAGAAGCCGATGACGAAAAGACCAGACGTTCATACATGAGACTTGCCCGGCACGAGTCACCGCAACACGCCTGAGGAACTACGCCACCGGCATTAAATCTGGTTTTTTTGGACCAGTGCAAGGGAGTCGTGTCTTCGGGCGTGTGTGGGGATTCATTGCTGCACAATTCATGTTCCGTGTATGATCCGCCATGAAAGGCGGTTACATGAAAACGGTTCTGTCTCTTCTTCTGTTCACACTCTTGAGCCCATCGCTGTTAGCTGAAGATCTGAAAGTTTACGCAGCGGCAGCTTTCAAATCGCCACTCACCGACATCGCTGCTCAATACGAAAGGGAGACGGGCAACAAAGTCAGAGCGGTTTTCGATACCGCCGGCGCTACGGAACAAAGGTTCCGCGACGACCCACAAGCGCTTTTGTTGATAACCAGTCCGGCGGTGATCAACGAAGCGGAAAAGATGGGCCGGCTTAAGGAGGGAATTACATACCGCCTGGGCGACTCGCTCGCCGGCATTGCCTATCCTCCAGGAACGGCCAAACCCGATGTTTCATCGGCCGAAAAACTGAAGGCCGCGCTGCTGGGTGCTAAGCGCATCGCTTTTTCTGATCCTGCGCGGGGTGCAACCGTGGGAATTCACTTCATGAAAGTGATCGAGTCACTGGGCATAAAAGACGAGGTCCTACGAAAATCCACAGTTGCTAAAGACGGCGTCGAGACCATGCGTCTGGTGCTTGAAGAAAAGTTTGATATCGGCATTACGCAGGTCAGCGAAATTCTCCAGGCCAGCCGCGATGCCGTCGCCGGTCCTTTCCCGAAGGAGTTCGAGTTGGCGACAACTTACTCGCTTTGGCATCGAAACAACATCTCTCCCGCGGCTAAAGCCTTCGTCACGCTCCTGACAGGTCCCACCAGCCGCATGAAACTCGAAGCCAACGGGATCCGCCCAGCCAAATAGGTCGGTGGGCTTAGCCTATTCGACAGTCTGCGGAACCAATACTGCCGCGCCACGCAACCGGCCGCTGCGCAGGCGTTCGAGAGCTTCGTTGGCTTCCTTTAATGGAAACAGTTCAAAGTGACTGCGGACTGGTACCTTCGGGGCGATGGCCATAAAATCAGCCGCGTCCTTACGCGTGAGATTGGCGACGGAGCAAATTTCACGCTCGCCCCATAACAGGGCGTACGGAAATTGAGGGATGTCGCTCATATGGATTCCGCCGCACACCACAATCCCGCCTTTCCGAACAGCGCGTAAGGCATGAGGCACGAGAGTGCCTACTGGGGCGAAAATAATTGCCGCGTCCAGCTCTACGGGCGGCAACTCGGAGGAACTTCCGGCCCAGACCGCCCCGAGTGATCGGGCGAACTGCTGCCCTTCCTGGTCTCCAGCCCGCGTGAATGCAAATACGTCGCGCCCTTGATAGACAGCTACTTGCGCTATCAAATGCGCAGCCGCACCGAAGCCGTAAATGCCGAGGTGACGGGCGTCGCGGGCTCTGACGAGCGACCGGAAGCCGATGAGTCCGGCGCATAGTAGCGGTGCGGCTTCCGTATCGGAGTAGATTTCGGGAATCGGGACGCAAAACCGTTCGTCCGCGACGGTGAGTCCGGCGTACCCGCCGTCATGGGTATAGCCTGTGAACTGTGGTTGATCGCAAAGGTTCTCCGTGCCGGCCTTGCAATACATACACACGCCGCAAGTGCGGGCGAGCCAGGGAATCCCCACGCGATCGCCTGTTCTGAAGCGAGTCGCGTTTTTGCCCCGTGCGGCCACACGGCCCACAATCTCGTGACCCGGAACCAAAGGGAGCCTGGGATTCGGTAATTCGCCGTCGATGACGTGTAGATCGGTCCTGCAAACCGCGCATGCGTTGACGCGAACAAGGACTTCGCCTTCGGCGGGTTCAGGATCCTGTACCTCTGTTTCTTTCAGCGCAGCTTTCGTTTGGAACAGCACCATTGCGCGCATATCTAAACACTATGATGCCAATTCAGGTCGAACGTCGAAGGGAGTTTTGCTGGACTCGGAAGTTGCCGGCCGAGAGTATGCAGGCGGCCCGCCCCGCTGATGAAGCGCTCCGCCTGAAAGACCTAGGAACCGACGAACGTATAGCCGTGTTCTTGAGCGCGATTTACGGCAACAATGCCTGCCGGCACCATATGAGCATTCGCGCCAAGCAGGTTGGAAACCAACTCGGTGAAGATGTTATCTGCGTTGCCGCCGGTCGCCTCAGCAACAGCAGTAGCAATACCACGGGTGGCCACTGAACAAACGGCCAGGTGCACGCCCTGCTTCAGGAGCGCTTCCACTGTGTTGCCTCGGTTCGGCAACTCAACCTCATACTTTGCCACGTTGAGGAGGTTGATTTTCGGGGCCTCCTTGGTTTTCGGATCCACGAAATTGGCTCTCTTCGAGATTTGGACTCCATACTTCGCCCAGATCGCATCGTTGTAAGCGAAACCCGTTGAACGGTGGCGCATGACGATGATCACGGCAATATCGTTATTCTGAAGACCGTACTCGTTGCGGTTCGTGCGCAGGAAATTATTTGCAAAAGCAAGCGCATCCCCCAACCCATCTGGGGTGGTCGTATCAAATATCATCCGGTGCTTACCGGGTATTTTCTCCAACCAATCGTCCTTCTCGTGCCGCTCCGGCTGCCAGGACGCCGGGGCCGCAGATTGGCCGTAACCAGCTACTGCGCTCCCCGCCATCGCAGCTGCAAAGGCCGTGACGCCGCTGCTCAAACGAGTGAGAAACGACCGCCTTTCCGAGGGTGACGGAGAAATTCGTTCACTCATATGCTCCTCGCTTTCTGATCGAAAAGTATTGCCCTCAAAAAACTAGGAGCATCTTAACACTTCGCTGTCCAGGAGTGAACGTTTGAACGTGCGCTCGGAAGCGAAGATTTTCTTGTGTCGTTCGTCGAAAGCTGTTATGAGGATCAGGCGTAGGCACTTGGTACGCTGATTATGCTTGGTACGGTTTTTCTGTTGATGCAATACATGGTCTCGGCGAAAGCCGGGCTGGTTAACTATGTTGATGGCCAGGCGAATGTCCGGGTCCATGAACAAATCGTGGCCGGGGCGCCGGTCGAGACCGGCCCACAGAGCCACGTGGAGTTACTTTTGAATCCGGGTTCGTTCCTGAGGATTGGCGAGAACTCGACGGTCGTGCTCGATTCGGTGGAGCTGTCCAGGATAGCCGTTCGCATTGTGCAGGGAACCGCGCTAATCGAAGCGGGCGATATTGACAAACGGATTCCGATTCGCGTCACAACCGGTCAGCTGCAGGCTTTAATCGTGTCCTCAGGTACGTACCGTTTCTCCGACGGCACCGCAGTCGTCCTCGATGGAAAGCTCCGCACTGGCGATAATTCGACAACCATTAAAAAAGGTCACCAGATCACCGCTATCGCCGACGGCTACACGGTGAGCACTATGATTGGACGGCCCAACGGCGAACTGGATCTCTGGAGTGATCAGCGGTCCGCCGCCCTGGCGAAAGCGAATGCGCTGGCATATCGCGACCGGTCGCGCGGCAGTGTGTACTCGTTCGGGTACTACCCCTACTGGGATATGTATTCCAATCGGTCGGCGTGGATCTACAGCCCATTCCTGACCGGCTTCACTTTCATCCCACGCGGCGGATATCGTTCCTATTACGGCTACAGGTTTGTGTCTATCGGTACCTTTGCCGGCGCTTCCGCATTTACGACACATCCCTGGGGCAGTGGTGCATCACCGCATCCCCAGCATCCAACAGTCGTCCCTGGATCCCGCTCAGGGAGCGGATCTGGTGGCCGTCCGATGGGCGGCCACGTGGGAGGAATGCGAGGCGGCGGCCACGGACGTCACCGCTAATTTCCACGTCTTATCCAGATTTCCCGTATAATAAATGCCCGTAACCCTTCCTCATCCGGCAAACACCGGCAGCTAGTTTCTGGGTTCATCACACGAAAAGGAATGAAAAATCTCATATGACCGTCAATCCAATAGCGCTGCGCCTTCGCGCAGCTGTCCTACTGATATTTTTGTCGACAATCAGCCCGGCGTTGGTACAGACCAATGCCACCGCCGCGCCCCTTAAGATACGCATCGATAATTTCGGCCGAATCGATGACAACTATTATCGGGGCGCACAACCCAATAGGAATGATTATGCGGACCTTGCCGCGCTCGGTATAAGAACCGTAATTGATCTGACGCGTGACGGCCGCACCGACGAGCAGGCATTGGTCGAACGCGCTGGAATGAAGTTCTACCGGATTCCCCTGACAACTTCAGACCGGCGATCAGACGCTGCCGTGACCCAGTTCTTGAAGCTTGTGAATGATCGTGCCAACCAACCCGTGTTTGTTCACTGTCAAGGAGGGCGACACCGGACCGGAACCATGACTGCAGTTTACCGTATGACTCACGATGCCTGGACCGCAGACCAAGCCTATAGCGAAATGAAGAAATACCGTTTCGAAGGTTTCCCCGGACATCCAACCCTCAAAAAATTCGTTTACGATTTTTATGCGCGTCTGCACCGTTCAGGTATTGCCAATAACGCCCGTCCGAACGAGAAGCGCATCAACGAAGGCGCCGCGGGCAAGTAGTTGGAGTCAAAGCCGGCAGTTCAGGTCGACCCAGACGAAGTTCGCGCTTGGACCGCCGGCTCCTAAACGTTAAAAAATGAATTTCATTGTTTTTTGTATCCTGATGTGTTCGAATCCTGACGCTCCTTGTGGAGCAAGCTGTGGAAAGTTGTGGAAAGGCGTGTGGAAATCCATCTCGCGACCATACTTTTCACCCATCGTGGTCCCACTGAACTGTTTGGATTAGGGAGGTGGCCTGCATGGCTCGACAAGGTTACAGTCTGTCTGAAACGGAGGTTCGCAAGATCGTTCATCTTCTGTCGGAAACGGACCTCGACGTCGGGGCCATCGCTGAGCGGATGGGATGCAGCAAAACCGCGGTGATGGCCGTTAATCGCCGGTTCTATGTTCGCGACTATGGGAACCATCGAAATACATGGCGTGTCCGGTTGGTGATCCCGCCAAAGCGACGTCGGCGTTTGAGGGAGCCCCAAACCACTTCATAACTATAAGCGGCGGTATCGGCTAAACTAGGTCTTTACCGTCATGTCCACCTTCGAAAACGAGCCGCACATTCGCCTTTCCGCCAACCGGCTGAAATCCGGCGATCTCGTTTTCGTGATGGGCTCGGGCTTTACTCCCGATCGCACGGCCATGTCCCATCTTCGGCGGCCCGACGGCAGCGAGTACAACCCACTGCGGCTACGCACCAATGACCGCGGCGAGTTCTCTCACAAGATCGACACTACGATGCTCGACACCGGCGGGTTCGAGATCTGGGTTGAGGATGAAGCCTCGAAGGTTTTATCCAACCGAATGCAGTTTACGGTGGACTGAGCCCCGGTCATGCAAACGGCCACCATCGGCTTTCGGGCGAAGACCGGCCGAGCTATTGCCATTGCTCTTAAGCGAAACCTCCACGCACCCGAATACCTGGCTCGTTGGGAAGTTGCATTATATGACCCAACTCTACCGGCACCAGGTCCACATCATCATGTAATGGATCTGCCTTGGAGTGATGCTCAGCTGGCAGTCCGACCGCTGGAGCGCAAGATCGAAAGTATAGCCATCAAGATGCTGGCAGGACTTATGACTGATGTATCGTCGAAGGGCTTCAACGTTTCCAGTGTCGGTGTCGTGGGCTCTCCGGACCGCCAACTGGAGCGCATTGGTAATCCGCATATCCGCGCTCATGCCGCGGAGGGAATATTGTTTCGGCGGGTCCTGGAGATTGCCGCCGCCGAGCACAAACTGCATTGGCGCAGCTTCTCCGATCGAGCGTTCGAGGAACTTACCTTTCCAGAACTACGCAGGACACCCCATGAGATCAAGAGTACACTCGCGGAAATCGGGCGTTCGGCCGGAAGGCCATGGCGAGCCGATGAACGCGCTGCCGCGGTTGCGGCGTGGGTCGTCATGCGCTGAGCGCGGGTCAGAGGGGGGCGCACACCTGAATTCCTGAATTCAGAATTCAGGTGTGGAATTCAGGTGTGCGCCCCCCTCTGACCCGTTCACTTCAATTCGAATTCGACGATCTCGATTCGGGTGGTGCCGATGTTCCGGAGCGTACGCGTGACTCCGGTCTCCTGCCAATAGAACTCCCCGCTACGGAGCGTCCATCCGCGGTCCGCAAATCCTGGGACACTCTCGACAAGCTCCCCTCCGTCGATGACGATACGCATGCCAGGGGCTGTTTGGGAAATCACTGGAGCAGACTGGCCTGGCTCCAGCACCAGCCGCCAGCCTCGGACCCGTTCGTTGTCCATGATCTGCGCATAGCCCGGAGTATCCGAACGCGCCGAGGGGGTAAATTGCCCGGGATGGTTTCTAAAAATAAAGGAAACGTTGTGGAACGGAGTCTGGCCGACATTCGTTGCTTTGTGCGTGCGTGGTCCTCCTTTGCTGTACGCGGTGTAATTGGCACGACCGCGTTGCGCGCGCTCGCCTCGGGTCACTTCGGAGGATCCGAGATTCTGGTTCGTCATATCGGCGGGAACGATGTTGACCGAGACGCTGTCTTCCGTATGCGTGTGATAGCCGGTATTACGTCCCGGCGGAATATCGATTTTCAGCACCGTGACGTATTCATTCGTGAATACCGGAAGATGGTACGGTGCTTTTACAATCGGGACGCCGACCTCATCATGCTGCGCTGTTGCGGGAGCCGAAAAGATGCAGATAAACACGAAAAGCGATGATGCAATAACAGATCTCATAAATTCCTCCGAGAGATGATACACCGACATACGATACAATCAGCGGCCTCAACGGAGTTTGAATGCGGTATCTGGCTCTTCTGCTGCTGGTGACGATTGCGATGCTGCCTTTTGCGCTGGGGCAGACAAATCTGGACCGCGCTCTGGAAGCCCAGCTCAAGCGCGCGTTCCCTAACGCCACTGCTTTCTCAGCTAAGCAAACACGCCCGGTACCGCATTTCGTTGCCTACACGGGCAACGCCAATTCCCAGATGATTGCCGGCTACGTATTCTGGACTACGGAACTGGAACCGCTCGAACGCGCGTACGACGGTCCGATCAAGATGCTGGTTGGCCTGGATACAACTGCGCACCTGACCGGCATCGTCGTGACCGAACACCACGAACCGTACGGATATTTTTCCGTGGAACTCCCCGAATTTGCTCTGCAGTTCAAAGGCAAGGATATCCGCGACCCATTCAAAGTTGGAGCGGACGTGGCCGCGGTTTCCCGCGCAACCATCTCCATCACCAGCTCCTCACGCGCAGTCAGAAATGGCGCCCGGCGGCTTGCACGCGCCCTGCTTACACCTCCGGGGACGGCAAAATGAAGCTGATTGTCGCTGGTTTCCTCGTGCTTGTTCTTGCCATGGACGTTGCTGCTCAGGCGACTAAGGATGGGTGGAATTTCGCGGATGAAGATGAAGCAACCGCGAGCTGGACCGAGGATTTGAGAGACCAGGCGGCCGATCTGGCGATGTTCACCGCTTTCGCGGCGCTGGCGCTGGTGAGCTTCTTCAGAAAGAGTGAACGGCTGAAATGGATCACGCTGGCAACTGCTCTTCTCTACCTCGGGTTTGCGAGGAGCCAACTGATCACGATCGTTAACATCTTCGGCCTGATCGCATGGAACCTGCCGGTGTTCAGGC
>WNEW01001242.1_pt1 | contig 12473 bp, 10 predicted proteins | sample 5399891 | NCBI WGS metagenome assembly WNEW01 (sample SAMN13153336, study PRJNA577476) | soil metagenome | isolation source: 40 cm grassland meadow soil pre-rain plot 5 | place: USA:California | collected 2015-09-08 | reverse complement strand
CATCGAACGGCGAGATCCGCACGAGCCGGTGTACCCCCGTCTCGCCCCTGAGAAAGCCGTAGGCATACTCACCCGTGATCTCGACGGTCGCCGACTTGATCCCCGCCTCGTCGCCGGGGAGCAGATCCACGACCTCCGCCTTGCGGCCAGCGCGCTCGCACCAGCGGAGATACATCCGGAGGAGCATCTGCGCCCAGTCCTGCGACTCCGTTCCGCCAGCACCGGGATGGATCGCGAGGATCGCCGCTTTCGCGTCGTGGGGGCCCGACATCATGACCTTCAGCTCGAACTCGTCGAGGTCTCGGCGGAGGCTGGCGACCTCGGCGGCGATCTCGGCATCGAGGCTCCCGTCGTCCGCCTCGGCCGCGAGCTCAAGGAGCACGGTGAGGTCCTCGGCGCGGGCGACGAGCTCCTTCAGCCGGCCGACGCTCCGGCTGAGCTCGGTGCGCTCCCGAATGAGCTCCTGGGCGCGGCGGTTGTCCTCCCAGAAGGCGGGCGACGCCATCTCGGCGTCGAGCGCGGCGAGCCGCTGCTCTTTCGCCGGAATGTCAAAGATGCCCCCGGAGCTCGTTGACCCGCGTGGCGAGGTCGACGACATCGCGCTTGAGCTCACCGAGCATTAAGGCCTCCGCTCCCGCGCGCTCGCCGCCAGCGTCCCCACGCTGACGCCGAGCGCCAGGTACGTGAGCCACTCGCCGAATCGCGAGTAGAGCGTCTCGCCCGAGCGGAGCGGGAGGCGCTCGGCGATGACGGCACGGCGGGAGAGCGGCAACCGCCGGAGAATCTGCCCGGTCGGCGCGATGAACGCGGAGACGCCGGTGTTCGCCGCGCGCACGACGGCCGTCCGGTGCTCGACGGCGCGTAACGGGTACATGGCGAGGTGCTGCCACGGGCCGTCCGTACGGCCGAACCAACCGTCGTTCGTCATGTTCACGATCAACCGCGCTCCACCTCGTACGAACTCGCGGACGAGCTCGGGAAAGATCCCCTCGTAACAGATTACGACACCGAACGGGGCTGGCGGACCCTGGAATACCACCGAGCCCGAGCCCGGCTCGAGGTCGGAGATGAATGCTGCCCAGGTTCGGACGAACCCGAGCAGACCCGAGAACGGGACGAACTCTCCGAACGGGACGAGGTGCATCTTATCATACCTGGCAACAATGCCATTTTCTGTCAGTAGAAACGCTGAGTTAGTTAGCCTTGGCGGAGTCGTGTCTTTAACATCGATTGAGCCCACGAGGAGGGCCACGTTGAAGGTTCGGGCCAGGCCGGTTAGGGCATCGACGAGTCCCGGATCGCGCCGGAGCGGAGTCGGCGCCGCCGTCTCGGGCCACACGACCAGCTGCGGGTGCTCGGCGCTCGCCCGCCGGGTGAGCGAGCTGTAGATCCCGAGCGTCGTCGCGGCGTGGGCCGGATCGAACTTCAAGGGCTGCTCGATCGCCGGCTGCATGATGGCCACGGTGACCTCGCTCGGGAGCGGCGGCGCAGCCAGCCTCGCGGTGCCGAACCCGAGTGTCGCCGCCAGGAGGGCGCCGCCGCCCAGCGCCCCGGTGAGCGCCCCGCGCCACGGCAGCACGAGACAACCCGCGGCCGCTGCATTCACCGCCACCAGAACGAAGGACACGGCGTGGACTCCGCCCAGCTCGGCGATCTGGATGATCGGCAACCTCAGATACTGCGAGTAGCCGAGGGTGCCCCACGGGAACCCGCCCAGGAAGTGGGACCGCGCCCACTCCCCCGCCACCCACAGAAAGGGCGCGGCCGCGAGGGCGAGCCCGGGGGCGCGCCGATGGCCGATCAACGACACCGCCCACGCGAACCCGCCAACGTAGAGGCCGCAGTACGCGGCGAGCGTGACGATTGGCACCCACGTGAGGGGCCACGGGATCGTGCTGTACATCCGGAACGTGTAGCCAAGCCAGCGGAGGAGCACCAGGAAGAATACGGTGCCGAAGAGCCAGCCCCAGCGGAGCGCCGTGCGCGGAGGGCGGCTCAATGCTGTGACGATGACCGGCGCGACGAGGAGCCAGGCGACGCCGTCCCAGTCGGTGCGCGGAAACGCAAGGGCAAGGCCGATGGCGCTGACCGACAGGAGCCCGGCGAGACCGAGGTTCTCGCGCAGGGCCGACGGACCGATCAGGCGCCCCACGCGAGGCGGTCGGCGAGGTACTGCGGCAGGCCGCCGGCGATGATTTTCCGCCGGGCGGCGTCAACGTCGTACGGCACCCTCCGAATGGCGATGGCGCCGCGTGCGGCGTCCCAGAGGGCGTACGCCGCGCGGGCGTCGCGGTCCCGGGGCTGGCCGACGCTCCCCACGTTCACGAGGTAACGGCGGCCATGCTCGAGCTCGATCGCCACGGCACCCGGCATCCACTCGGGGCCCGTCGAACCCAGCGACCACATGCCCGGCACGTGCGAGTGCCCCACGAAGCAGAGGCGCGTCGTGAACGCGCCGAACGCCTGGAACCCGTCCTCGGCGGACACGAGGTACTCCCACTCCTCCGGGCGATCGGGCGAGGCGTGAACGAGCGTCGCATCGTCCACCTGCGCGACCAGCGGCAGCGCCGTCAGGTAGCTCCGGTGGTCGTCGTCGAGGCGCTCGCGCGTCCACTCCGCCGCCGCACGCGCGTGGCGGTTGAACCAGTCGAGATCGAGGAGGCCGGCGACGCCGTGCTCGTGATTCCCCGCCGTGATCACCTGCGCGCGCTCGGCCAGTCGCTCGATGCACGGGCCCGGGTCGGCGCCGTAGCCCACGACGTCGCCGAGGCAGAGGACCGCGTCAGCGCGCCCGGCCGCATCGGCCAGCACGGCGTCGAGCGCTTCGAGATTGCCGTGGATGTCGGAGACGACCGCGTATCGCACCGCTGAGATCAGGAAGTGGGGCGGAGTTCTTTGTGGATCCGATCGAGGACGCCGTTGATGAACCGGCTCGACTCCTTCGTGCCGAACTTCTTGGCGATCTCGATCGCCTCGTTGATCGCGACCTTCGCCGGCACCTCGGCGGTCCAGAGCATCTCGTAGACGCCCGCACGGAGGATGTTGCGGTCCACGACCGCCATGCGCTCCAGCTCCCAGTTCTCCGTGTACTGCTCGATCACCTGGTCGATCTTGGCCTGGTTCGCCTTCGTGCCGCGGACGAGCGTCTCGGCGAACGTCTTGGCCTCGCCGGAGAGCGGATGGCGCCCCCAGAACTCGTGCTCGTGCGGCACGGGATCGTCCTCGCCTTGCAGGTCGAGCTGATAGAGGAACTGGAGGGCGACCTCCCGGGCCTTTCGCCGCCTGCCCATTTATCGGGTACCGCGAGGCCGCAAGAGGCGTGGGTGACCTGACGGAGGCACGTGCGGCTCCGCTCCCGTGGACTTTACGCGGCGCACAATTCCGCCGTCGTGCCGTAGCTGCTGGATCCACTCGGCCATCGCAAGGGCCGCCTCGGCGGCCTCCTCACCCCGATTCCCCACCTCCCCGCCGGCCCGCGCCCAGGCCTGCTCCTCGCTGAGCGCCGTGACGACGCCGAAGCTCGCGGGGACGCCGGTGGTCAGCGCCACCTCGCGGATTCCCGCCGCCGCCTCGCGCGCTATCACCTCGAAGTGGGGCGTCTGGCCGCGGATGACGACGCCCACACACACGATCCCGGCGTACCGCCCCGTCGCGGCCAGATGGCCAGCGGCCTGGGGGAGCTCGAACGATCCCGGCACCCAGTGGACCTCGACGGCCTCCCCTGAGAGGCGCGCGCCGCGGAACACCTTGAGCGCGCCCTGGACGAGGCGCTCGGTGATGCGCTCGTTGAACCGGGCAGCAACGATCGCGAACCTGAGGGAGCGTCCCGCGGGGCGGACGCGGCGCACTCTGGGCGCACGACCGGCCATCTCAGTCCGGGAGGGACGAGAGGAGATGCCCGAGCTTGTCGCGCTTCGTGCTCAGGTACTTCCTGTTCGCATCGGTCGCGGGAATCTCGATCGGCACGCGCTCGGCGATGTGCAGGCCGTAGCCCTCGAGCCCGACGATCTTCTTCGGGTTGTTGGTGAGGAGCCGGAGGTTCTTCACCCCGAGGTCCACGAGAATCTGGGCGCCGATCCCGTAATCACGCAGGTCCGCCTTGAAGCCCAGCGCGGCGTTGGCCTCGACCGTGTCCTTGCCGATGTCTTGCAGCTCGTAGGCACGCATCTTGTTGAGGAGTCCGATGCCCCGCCCCTCCTGGCGCATATAGAGGAAGACGCCGCGCCCCTCGGCCTGGATGATCGCCAGCGCCTTGTCGAGCTGCTGCCCGCAGTCACAGCGGCGCGAGTGAAAGGCGTCCCCGAACAGGCACTCGGAGTGCACCCGGACCAGCACCGGCTCGTTACGTTCGACCTCCCCCATCACGAGCGCCACGGGCACGCGCGCGTCGACGCTCGTGTCGTACGCGATCGCGGTGAAGTCCCCGAAGTCCGTCGGCAGCTTGTGGGTCGCGATCCGCCGAACCAGCTTTTCCTTGCGGATCCGGTACTCGATCAGGTCCTTGATCGTGATCATCGTGAGGCCATGTTCCAGGGCGAGCTCCTGGAGCTGGGGCACCCGCGCCATCCCGCCGTCCTCGTCGAGAACCTCGCAGATGACGCCGGCCGGGTAGCAGCCCGCGAGCCGCGCCAGGTCCACCGCCGCCTCGGTGTGGCCGGCGCGGCGCAGGACGCCGCCCGGCATCGCGCGGAGTGGAAGGATGTGGCCAGGCCGCGTCAGGTCCTCGGCCCGCATCTGCGGATCGACCAGGGTGCGGATCGTGACCGCGCGGTCGTAGGCAGAGGTTCCCGTCGTGACGCCACGTCTGGCGTCGACGGTCACGGTGAAGGCGGTCCCCATGGGCGCCGTGTTGTCCGAGACCATCATCTGGATCTTGAGCTCGTCCAGCCGCTCGCCGGTCATCGGCACGCAGACGAGGCCGCGCCCGTGCTTGGCCATGAAGTTGATCGCCTCCGGCGTGACCTTGTCGCCGGCCATCACGAGGTCGCCTTCGTTCTCGCGGTCCTCGTCGTCGACGACGAGGAGGATGCGCCCCTGGCGGATCTCCTCGATCGCCTCCTCGATGGTCGCAAACCCCGTCATATCGCCCCCCTGAGCGCCAGCGATCGGACCAGGTACTTGCCAATCACGTCGGCCTCGACATTCGTCGCCTGCCCGGGCCTGAGTCGCCCGAGCGTCGTCGCAGCGAGCGTGTATGGAATCAGCATCACCTCGAAGCTCCTGTCGCCCAGCGCGGCCACCGTCAGGCTCACGCCGTCCACGGCCACCGACCCCTGGGGGATCAGCAGCGGCTCGAGCTCCCGGCCGGGCAACGCGACACGCACCCGCGTGGTTGATTCTACACGCGTTACGTCCTCCACGGTGCCGACTCCGTCCACGTGCCCGAGGACGAGGTGACCCCCCAGGGCGCCTCCGAAGCGTAGCGGCCGTTCGAGGTTGACGGGATCGCCGGGTTTGAGCCGGCCGAGCGTCGTGCGCGCGAGCGTCTCGGGGCCGAGCTCGAACACGAAGCCGTCCGGCGGGCGCTCGACCACCGTCAGGCACGCGCCGTTCACGGCGACACTCGCACCGACGTCGCTGCCCTCGAGCGTCGCGCCCGCCTGCACGCCGAGCCGGAGCACGGCGCCGGCGCGCACGAGCGTGACGACCGTTCCCATTTCCTCGACGATCCCGGTAAACACCTACGCCTCCCGCGGCTCGCGGATCACGTCAGCCTCTACCAGGATATCGTCGCCGACCCGCGTGATGGCGAGGGGGCCGAGCCTCACCCCGCTCTTCAGCTCCCGGCCGGCGCCGCCGACGACGGAGGGCGCCGTGCGCCCGCCCACGAGCAGAGGCGCCACGAAGACTGCCACGCGGTCGACGACCCCGGCGTCCAGGAAGGCCGCGTGGACCTCCCCGCCGCCCTCGACGAGGACGCCTCGCACCTCGCGCGCGAAGAGCTCGCCCAGGAGGAAGCCGAGATCGACGCGCCCGTCGCGCGTCGGGCATCTCACGACAGTGGCGCCCGCCGCCTCCAGGGAGCGCACCCGCCCCTCGGACACCCCGTCGCCGACCGCGACGATCGCGCGCGCCGGGTCTCCGGCAGCGATCAAGCGCGCCCCGGGGGGCGTGCGCGCCTCGGTATCGAGCGCCACGCGGTACGGCTGGCACGGCCACGGCTCGCCGAGCCGGACCGTCAGCTCAGGGTCATCGCGCAGCACGGTGGCAATCCCGACGACGATGGCGTCCGCCTCCCTCCGGAGCCGGTGGGCATGAGCCCGCGCCTCCGCGCCCGTGATCCAGCGAGAGGCGCCGTGGGTGTCGGCGATCTTGCCGTCCAGCGTCATGGCCGCTTTGAGCGTCACGTGCGGCCGTTGCTCGCGCATCGCGGTGAAGAAGACGCGGTTCTGGCGCGCGGCCTCCTCGGCGAGGAGCCCGACGCTCACCTCGATGCCCGCGTCGCGCAGGGCGTCGAACCCGCGACCGGCGACGAGCGGGTTCGGATCTGCGAGCGGCGCCACCACCCGCGACACGCCCGCCTCCATGACGGCCTGGGCGCAGGGCGGGGTCCGTCCGTGGTGGGCGCACGGTTCCAGGGTCACGTAGAGCGTCGCGCCGCGCGTGCGGGGCCCCGCGGCGCGAAGCGCCGTGATCTCGGCGTGCGGCCCGCCGGCCCGCCGATGGACTCCCTCGCCGACGACCTCCCCGCTCGGCGCCACGACGACCGCCCCCACCATGGGGTTCGGCGACGTGAGCCCCCGTCCCTGGTCGGCCAGCTCCAGCGCGCGCCGCATGAAGCGCTCGTCGTTCGACGTCATTGCACGGGCAGCAGGGCGTCGACGAACGTCTCCGCGTCGAACGTCTGGAGGTCGTCGACGCGCTCGCCGACACCGATCAGCTTGACCGGCACCTTCAGCTCGCGCACGATTCGCACGACGATGCCGCCCTTGGCGGTGCCGTCGAGCTTTGTCAGGGCCACCCCGCTGAGACCGATCGCCTCGTGGAACACGCGGGCCTGCGCGAACCCGTTCTGGCCCGTCGGTGCGTCCATGACCATCAGCGACTCGTGCGGCGCGCCCGGGAGTTGCCGTTCGATCACGCGCTTGAGCTTCGCCAGCTCCGACATCAGATTTGCCTTGGTGTGCAAGCGCCCGGCCGTATCGACGATCAGCGCGTCCACCCCGCGCGCCGTCGCCGCCTTGACGGCGTCGAACACGACCGCCGCCGGGTCGGAGCCCGCCGCCTGGTGGATCACCGGGACGTCAATCCGCTCGCCCCAGCGCTGGAGCTGCTCGATCGCGGCGGCGCGGAACGTGTCCGCGGCCGCGAGAAGGACCCGCTTGCCCGATCCGCTCAGCGCGGCGGCGAGCTTCGCCGCGGTTGTCGTCTTCCCTGCGCCGTTGACCCCAAGCATCAGCACCACCGCTGGCCGGTGGTCGAGGTCGAGCGGCTGCGCCGCCGGCTGGAGGGTGTCGGCGAGGAATCGCCGAAAGAGCGGGCGGAGCTGGTCGGCACGCGTCACCGTCCCGAACATGACCTCTTCGCGCGCGCGGTTCGTGAAGTCGGCGGCGAGCGTGGCGCCCAGGTCGGCGGCGAGGAGCAACTCCTCGAGCTCCTCGTAGAGGGCGTCGTCGATGGGCCGCTCGGGCGCGAGCACCGCGGCGAGACCGCTCGCGAGGTGCTCCTGCGACCGTTTGAGCCCCTCGCGGAGCCGGTCCCGGAGCCCGGAGAGGAACGTCACTGGTCTTCCGCGGGGACGACCAGCCGCGCAATCACGGCTCCGCTCGGGCCCAGCGGCGGGAGGCGGCGGCCGTTCACCTCCAGGGTGACCCCTCCTGCGTTCCCGATGCTGAGGACGAACGGACGGTTCGAGATCCACTCGCGGATCTCGCCCGCCGGGATGTTCTCCTCGCTCATCCGTCCATCCTCCGTGCGCACTCGTATCCACGTCAACTCCGACGTGCGCGCGACCAGCCGGTACGACGAGGCGACGCCGGTCACCGCCGTGGGAGCGGCCGCGGCCGGTGCCGGCGGTGTCGGGGCCGACACCGCTGGCGTGGGCGCGGGCGGCGCAGTGTCCTGGGTGCGCGGCGTCTCGGCCGCCACACTGGGCCGCGGGGCCTCCGACTCGGAGAGCGCGCCCGGGGACTCGGACGTCCGCCGCTCGGTGCGGCGCTCTCCTCCAGGCTGGAGCGCGAGCGTCACCGCGAAGAGGGCCGCACCCAGGGCGACGAGCATAACGAAGCTCACGAGGAGCGCCCCACGACCACGGTTCTCTCGGCGGCTGCTCGACTCGGAGCGACTCTGCGATGCCCGTGGAGCCGCGGCGGGCGGTTGGGCGACCCGCGGGCTCAGCTGCCCGCCACGGTCCGCCTCATAGTAGGCGAGCGCTTCGTCAGGGGGCTCGTGAAGCGCCTGGCAATAGGCGCGGATGAACCCCCTGGTGAAAGGAGCCTCCGGAAGCGTCGCAAAATCGTCAACCTCGAGCGACTCCAGATAACGCTGCGGGACACGCGTGGAGCGAGAGATCTCGTCGAGGGCGACGCCTCGCCGCTGCCGAAGCTCGCGAAGGTACGAACCGACCGACGGCATACCTCTACTTGGCGCCGAGTCTAGCCTATTTCGTCAGCTTCTTCACCTACTTACTGAACGCTTCGCCTAGGCGTTGAGGTTGACGGAGACGAGCTTCGAGAGGCCGGGCTCCTCCATGGTGACGCCGTAGAGAATGTCGGCTGCCTCCATGGTCTTCCGGTTGTGTGTGATCACGAGGAACTGGGTCCGGTTCGTCAGCTCACGGAGCACGCGCAGGAACCGATGGATGTTGGCGTCGTCGAGGGGCGCATCGACCTCGTCGAGAACGCAGAAGGGGCTCGGCCGGAAATAGAAGATCGCGAAGAGGAGCGCCAGTCCGGTCAGCGCGCGCTCGCCACCCGAGAGCAGCGTCACGGACTGCAGGCGCTTGCCGCGGGGCTCGGCCATCAGCTCGACGCCGGTGTCGAGCGGATCGCCGCCCTCCTCAGTCTCGACGAGCCTGAGCTCGGCCCGGCCGCCCTCGAAGAGGCGCTCGAAGAGCTCCTTGAAGTGCCGGTTGATCTCCTCGAAGGCCTGCGTGAATCGCTCCTGTGCGCTCCGTGTCATGCCACGCAGCGCCTTCTCGAGATCCTTGATCGAGCCGACGAGGTCGTCGTACTGCGTCTGAAGGAACCCGAGACGCTCGTCGAGCTCACGGTACTCGTCGTCGGCGACGAGGTTCACGGGCCCGATCGCCGCCAGCTTCTCCTCGAGCTCGGTGATCCGCGCCCGCACCGTCTCGAGGTCGCCGGCCGGGTCGTGCCGAGCGGCGAGCGCCGCCTCGTCCACACCGTACGCCCGCCACGCCTCCAGCCCGAGCTCCTCACGTCTCACACGACACTCGGTCGCCCCGAGGTCGACCTCATGAATCGAGGCGACGAGCCGGCCGAGCTCACCGTCGACCGCCCGCTGGTCGGTCTCGATCGTGCGGAGCTCCTCCGCGAGCCCCTCGTGGCCCTCCGCGGCCCGCCGAACCTCGGCGTCGATCCGGTCCCGTTCGACGGCGATCTCGCGCGCGCTCGCGTCGGTGCGCTCCCGCTCCTCGGCGAGCCAGGCCTGCCGGTCGGCGAGCTGCGCCTGGCGCGCGCGAGCCTGGTCGATGCGCGCGCCGAGATCGCGCTCGATGTCGTCCATCCGCGTGAGCTCCCGACCCAGCGCCTCCACGCGCTCGGTGGTGGACGCGAGGGCCACACGACACGCCGTCGTCTCCGCCACCAACTCCGTTTCCCGCGCCTGGGCGGTCTCGATCGCCTCTCGGAGCCGCGTCATCCGGGCCTCGTGCGCGGTCTCGGCATCGCGAAGAAGACCGATACGCTGCTCGAGCTGAGCGAGCGTCGCCTCGGTCTCCTCGGCCTCCAGCGTGACCTGCCGCGCCTCGGCCTGGATCGTCTCGCGGTACCGATGGACCCGCTCGTACTCCCGTGCCGCCTGCTCGAGGTCCTTTTCACCGGCGAGACGCTCCGCTTCCCGCGCGTGGAGCGTCCGCTCGATCCCCGCGACCTGCTCGCGGACGGCTGACACCTCGGTCCCGAGCCGCGCCACCTGGCCCTGCGTCTCGTCCACGCCCGTCGAGACACGCCCCACCTCGTCTTCGAGCTCGCGCACCCGGCGCTTGCGCGCGAGCAACGAGTGCTCGACCTCGGCTGCCGGCGCCTGGCCGCCACCGTGGAGCCGTCCGGTCGGGCCGAGCACCTCGCCAGCCGGCGTGACGTACGTCGCCACGACTCCGTTCCGCCGCCACAATGCCTCCGCCTGGTCGAGGTGCTCGACGATCGCCACCTGTCCCAGGAGGTGGTGGACGAGGCTCAGGCTCGACGCGGCCACGCTCCGCGCCACCCAGCGAACACCGTTCGCGTCCGGCTGTGGCCCGGGCGGCGGGGGCAGGTGCTCGAGCGGAAGGAACGTAGCGGCGCCCAGTGAATGCGCCCTGAGGTACTCGACCGCCGCACGCGCGTGCTCGAACCGCTCGACCACCACCCACTGGAGGCGCTCGCCCAGAACCGCCTCGATCGCGCGCTCCATGCCGGCCGGCACCTCGAGGAGATCCGCCACCGTCCCCACGACGCCCGCCAGCGCCGCCGCGCGCCCCTGGTCGAACACGGCGCGCACGCCCGCGCCGTAGCCCTCGCGGGCGCGTTCGAGCGCTGCGAGCGCGTCGAGGCTCGACCGGTGGGCAGCCAGCGCAACCCGCGCGTTCGCCAGCGCGGCCTCCGCCTCGGCCAGGCGCCGCTCGTCCGCCGCCAGTCGCGTCGCCAGTCGGTCGCGCTCACTCGCGAGCTCGCCGAGCTCCGTGCGTGTCACGTCACGCGCCTGGGCGAGGCTCGCGCGAAGCGCGTCGATCCCCGCCGCCTCGGCCTCCGCCTGGCCGAGCTCGACCGCGAGTCGCTCCGCGCGCCGGCGGAGCTGCGCCTCACGCTCTCGCAGCTCCCCCGCGTGCCGCATGAGGTCGATGCGCTCCGCAGCGACCCGGACGTGCTCGAGCCGCGCCGCCTCGGCGCGGTCGCGCTCCGCGGCCAGGGCCTCGCGGTGGCGCTCAAGGTCGGCGGCGAGCGCGTCGGCCGTTCGCGCGCCCTCCGCGGCGAGCCGTGAGGCGTCGGCGAGCGCCTGCCGGCCGGCCTCGCGCTCACCGACGATGGCCGCGAGCCGATCCGCCGTCGCGCGGATCTCCTCGTCGAGCCGGACCGCCTCCTCGCCGAGCTCCCGGAGCTGGAGGCCCATCTGCTCGCGCCGCTCGAGCAGCCGCTCGAGCTCGCCCTGCACCTTCTGGACCGACTGGCGGAGGTCCGAGAGCCGGTGGTCGCTCTCCTGGAGCCGCTCGCGCTGCTGCGCCTCCTGCGCCGCGAGCTGGGCGGAGCGCGTCCGGAGCGCCTGCTCCCGGTCGCGCAGACGGCCGAGCTCCGCGGCCAGCCGCTCGCCTTCGGCGACGCGCGCCATGTACTCGGCCGCGACGACCACGAGCGAGAGGTCGCGCTTGGTCGTCTGGAGCGCCTTGTACTGCTGCGCCTTCTTCGCCTGCCGCTCGAGCGAGGCGAGCTGGCGTTTGACCTCGTCCATGACGTCGCGCACGCGGACGAGGTTCTGCCGGGCCGCGTCGAGCTTGCCCTGGGTCTCGTTACGCTGCTGCTTGTAGCGCGCGATGCCCGCCGCCTCCTCGATGAAGACGCGCCGCTCGTGCGGCTTCGCCGTCAGGACGTGGTTGAGCTTGTCCTGGTCCATGACAGAGTAGGCGCGCGGGTTCGCGCCGGTGCCGGCGAAGAGGTCGAGGATGTCGCGCAGACGTGCGGCGCCCCCGTTGAGGAGATACTCGCTCTCACCCGTCCGGTAGAGCCGCCGCGCGACCGACACTTCGGCCCACGGCACCGACAGCGTGCCGTCGTTGCGGAAGGTCAACTCGACTTCGGCGAGCCCGACCGGCTTTCGCGACTGCGAGCCGTGGAAGATCAGGTCTTCCATGCGCTGGCCGCGGAGCGACTTCGCGCTCTGCTCGCCGAGCGCCCAGCGCACGGCCTCGCCTACATTCGACTTTCCGCATCCGTTCGGCCCGACGATGCCCGTGATGCCGGGCAGGATCCGCACCACGGTCTTGTCGCCGAACGACTTGAACCCGTGCAGCGCGATGGACTCAAGACGCATGAGGTTTTTCTATCACGGACGGGCTCTTACGCCCAAAAGAATTGTACCAGCGGTAGGGGCCGGCGGCTCCCCGGGCCCCAGATGTCGAGGCTCAGCCCTTCAGGCGCCCTGCTTCAGGTAGCAGCACTTCTTGTATTTCTTGCCGGAGCCGCAGGGGCACGGGTCGTTACGGCCCACCTTCTCCCCGCTCGCCGTCCGCGGCACCGGGCGCGGGGCGGCCGGCGCCGGTGCGCCCTCGGGCGCCATGGGCAGCTCACCCCGGGACTCGCGCGCGTCCGCCCATGCGG
>WNEW01001235.1_pt1 | contig 12502 bp, 12 predicted proteins | sample 5399891 | NCBI WGS metagenome assembly WNEW01 (sample SAMN13153336, study PRJNA577476) | soil metagenome | isolation source: 40 cm grassland meadow soil pre-rain plot 5 | place: USA:California | collected 2015-09-08 | reverse complement strand
CGTCGCCGCGCCCATGGTGCCGGCGAACGGCGGCGCCGCGGCGATCGCGCCTCCGAACGGCAAACCGCTGGTCCCGGTCGCGCCGCCTGCCGCGTCCGTACCGGTCGCGCCGAACGCGAAGTCCGCGGCCGCTCCAGCAGCACCGGCGCCGCCCGCACCGGTCGTCACGTCGCCCGCGCTGACATCCCCGGCGCCGGCGGTGACGCCGCCGCCCTCGGGTGTGACGCCGCCGTCCATCATCACCGCGCCGACCGCGTCGAACGTCCGCTCGGCGGCCGTGCCGCCGCCGGCGCGACGGTCCATCGTCGAGACGGCCCCGGCGCCGGCGGCCATGCCGGCGTCGGCGAGCGACGAGCGCCGCTGGACCGAGATCAGCGGCGTCGTCGAGTCGCTGGTCGGGCGCACGCTCGTGCTGCGCTCGGAAGAAGGACGCATCGCCGTCGACGTGTCGAGCCTCAGCCAGAATCTCGAGCGCATGGTGACGCCGGGCTCGACGGTTCGCGTCTACGGCGTGCCGATCGAGGTGCGGTTCAAGGCGATGGGCTTCTTCGATCCGGGAACGCGGCCTTGAGGGCCGGATCGGCGGAGGGTGGGCTGCGTAGTTCTACGGTCTCGTAGTCCTACGCAGCAGGAGCGGTCGCTGGCCTGAGTATTGCGACGTCCCGACCCCGATGGGCCGGGACCGCTGCCTGTTCTGCGACCGCTTCATCTTCGAGGGGGAGGACGTGACCCGACCCGCCTCCCTCGGATTGACCGTCCACCGCCACTGTTATCTGCGTGACGCCGGCCTCGAGTCGAGCCATTACGCCAGCTTCGGGTCGAATCACGACGACGACGAGGGCTCCGAGGACGACGACGTCGAGGAGCAGGCGTCCTAGCGCTCGCCCCGCTTGCGCCCCGGGCTGGCCGCCGGCTCCGCGGTGTCCTTGGCGCGCAGTCGCTGCACGAGCGCCTCGTAAGACTCCGTCTGCACGATCTTGTTGAACTGCGTGCGGTAGTTCGACACGAGGCTCACGCCCTCGATGATCACGTCGTATACGAGCCAGCGGCCGTTCTGCAGGTGCATGCGGTAATCGACGGGGATGTTCTCGGTGCCCTTTTTGGTGGCGATCAAGGTCTTCACCGTCGCGTCGTCACGATCGATCGTCTCGCCGACATACTGGACGCGCTCGCCTTGGTAGAGCTCGATCTTGGAGATGTAGGAACGGTCGAGCACATCGCCGAAAAGTTTCACGAACTCTTGCTGCTGCTGCGGTGTGCGTGCATTCCAGTGCTGACCCAGTGAGCGCCGCGCGGTATCGGGATAGTCGAAAATGCTCTCGGCCAGCTTCCGGACCTGCGCCCGGCGCTCCTCCGGCTTATCGGCCAGCGCCGGATCCGCCAGGATCTTGACCACTTGATCCACGGTCTGCTTCAGCGCGTCGGTCGGGGCGCCGGCGAGTGCACTGGAGACGAGCGAGAGCACGAGGGCGGCCACCATCATCGAGGCGGCGAGCGGGTGACGAGAGGTGGTATGCATGATCGGGCACGGTGCAACGCAGGTGCCACCGGCGATGTCAGATCTTCGACGCAGAGCCTGCCTCGCCGCGCAGCGGTGACGTCCGGCCGCTCGGGTCCGTGTCACACGACGTTGTCGCGGCGCAGCGCCGCGATCTCGTCCTTCCCGTAGCCGAGCTCGGAGAGGATCTTGTCTGTGTGCTCGCCCATGTCGGGCGACGCCGTCCTCACGGCGCCCGGCGTGCGCGACAGCGTCACCGGAAGATTCTGCACCGACTGCTTGCCCAGCCGCGGATGCTCGATCGTGACCGCGAGCCCGAGCGCCTGCACGTGCGGGTCCTCGAAGACCTCCTTCACGTTGTAGATCGGGCCGGTCGGCACGCCCGCCTTGTTGAGCACCTCGACCCAGTGCGCGCTCGGCTTGTGCATGAGGACCCGGTCCAGCTCCGCGTTCATCGCCGCGCGATTCTTCGAGCGGTCCGCGGGCGACTTGAAGCGCGGGTCGTCGATCAGCGCGGGCGCGCCGATCGCCTCGCAGAGGCGGCGATACATCACCTGGCCGGAGGCCGCGATGTTGATGTGACCGTCGGAGGTCTTGAACACGCCGGTCGGGATGCCGGTCGGATGGTCGTTGCCCGCCTGCGGCGGAATCTCCTTGCCGAGCGTCCAGCGCGACGCCTGGAAGTCCAGCATACGGATCATCGCTTCGAGCAGCGACGTGTGCACCCACTGGCCGCGGCCGGAGCGCTCGCGCTCGAGCAGCGCGACGAGAATGCCGTGCGCGAGGAACATGCCGGCCGTGAGATCGGCCACCGGGATGCCGACGCGCACCGGCCCCTGACCGGGCAGCCCGGTGATCGACATCAGACCGCCCATGCCCTGGGCGATCTGGTCGTAGCCGGGACGGTCGCGGTAAGGCCCGGACTGGCCGAAGCCGGAGATGCTCGCGTACACGAGCCGCGGGTTGACTGCGCGGAGCGTCTCGTAGTCGATGCCGAGCCGGTGCTTGACGTCTGGACGATAGTTCTCGACCAGCACGTCCGCCTTCGCGACGAGGCGCTTGAGGACCTCGACGCCGCGCGGGCTCTTGAGGTCCAGCGTGATCGAGCGCTTGTTGCGGTGCAGGTTCTGGAAGTCGAACCCGTCGCGCGCGAAGTCGTCCTCGGCGCGGTTCTCGACCTTGATCACGTTGGCGCCCATCTCCGCGAGCTGACGGACGGCCGTGGGTCCGGAGCGCGCCCGCGTGAGATCGATCACCGTGTACGGCTCGAGCGGCAGGCTCATGTCGTCCTCCGTGTCGTTGCTGGCCCCGATGCTACCACCCCTCTGGCGAGGAATCACCCGCGGCGCTGACGGGGGTGCCGCGGAACGCGGCGTTTTTTCTCGCCGGCCGCCTCTGGCCCGGCCTTTGCCCGTTAGGGTCACGGGAGCGTCTGTCGTGGACAGGCTGCGACGCGAGTTCTGGCTGCACAAGCCGTCGGCGAACCTCTGGGCGGTGGAGGTCAGCGGACGCGACGAGAGTCTGCTCGCCTGCTGCGGGCCGTTCACGGCGCGCGCGGCGGCGGTGGTCGCGCTCGACGAGCTGGCCTACGGGCGCGGCCCCACGCTCGAGTGGCTGCGCGGACGGCGCGCGGAGTTCGAGCGCTACGACGCGCGCGGCGCCGCCCACAGGCGGGTGGAGGCGCCGAGCACGGACCCGGTCTCGGCGGAGGCCGTCGACGTCCTGCTCACCAAGGCGCGGCGGCTGGCCCGCGCGGAGGCGGGCACCGTGTACATCCGCGGGCGGGGCGGCCTGCGCTTCGCCGCCGCGCACAACGAGGCGCTCGAGCGGCGCCACGGCTGGGCCGAGGCGCGACGGCGACTGACCGCGGGCTCGCTGCCGCTGGACGAGCGCAGCATCGCCAGCTACGTCCTGCTCACGCACCGCCCGGTCAACCTCCCGGACGCGTACGCGCCCGTCGGCGAGCACCCGTACGTCTTCAATCCGGCCTGGGATCTCAAGAACGACTACCGCACGCGCTCGGTGCTCTCGCTGCCCGTCCGCGACGCGCGCGGCGACGTCGTCGGCGTGCTGCAGCTGATCAACGCGCGCGACGCGACGGGCGCGCTCGTGGCGTTCTCGCCCGTGCTCGAAGTGGAGGTCGCGCTGCTCCTCGTCGGCTGGGCGCAGAGGCTCGACGCCGCGTAGGCGCTCGCAGACCGTACGGACGCGCGCCGGGGAACCATGACGCGCAGCGCTTGACTCCCGCCGCCAGCGGCACTAGCGTTCAGCCAACACACCGCCATCCCGGAGGCCGTCATGACCGCGACCGCGCTGAACGTTCCGTTCCTGAAGGGCAGGGTCTCGCCCGAGGAGTGGGCCGCCCGCGTCGACCTTGCCGCCGCGTATCGCCTCGTCTCGCTGTACAAGTGGGAGGACCTCGTGTTCACCCACATCTCGCTGCGCGTGCCGGGCGCCGAGGACGAGTTCCTGATCAACCCGTACGGCGTCTTCTTCGACGAGATCACCGCCTCCAGCCTGGTGAAGATCGACCTCAAGGGCCAGAAGGTCGACGACTCGCCCTTCGAGGTGAACCCCGCGGGCTTCGTGATCCACAGCGCCATCCACGCCGCACGGCACGACGCCAGGTGCGTGCTGCACACGCACACGCTGAACGGCGTGGCCGTCTCCGCGCAGCGCGGTGGCCTGCTGCCGATCTCCCAGCATTCGATGTTCTCGCTGGGGAGCCTCGCCTATCACGACTTCGAGGGCCCCGCGCTCAACGACGACGAGAAGCCGCGGCTGGTGGCGGATCTCGGCGACAAGACCTCGCTCATCCTGCGCAACCACGGGCTGCTGACGGTCGGCGAGACGGTCGCCGACGCGTGGGTGGCCATGTACTACCTCGAGGCGTCGTGCGCCATCCAGGTGCGCGCGCAGGCGGGCGGCGCGCTGATCCCGGTGCCGCCCCGGGTGCTCGAGCAGGCGGTCTCGCGCCAGCGCCAGGGCGCGCGCGTGTGGCCGGGGCTGATCCGGCGCCTGGACCGTCTCGACCCGTCGTACAAGAGCTGACGCGAGCCGCGATCGACGCAGCGAGCGCGATGCCGAGGAGGACATCATGAAGGACGGGCTCCGGTTCGTCGACTGTGACATGCACATCATGGAGCCGCCGGATCTCTTCGAGCGGTACCTCGATCCGGCGTTCAAGCATCGCGTGATCCTGCCCATCGGCGCCGACGGGCGGCCCGTGCGCAGCACGATCGTCGTGGACGGCCTGCCGACGACGATGGACGCCGAGCTGCAGCAATACCGGAAGAAGGGCAAGGCGGGCGTCGACACGAGCCAGAGCACCCAGCCGCTGTCGGGCTCGCGGATCACCGGCCGCCTCGACTTCGCGATCCAGCGCAAGTACGACCCCGAGGCGCAGCTGATGGGGATGGAGATGGAGGGCGTGGACATCGCCGTCCTCTTTCCGACCACGGGCCTGAGCCTGCTCGCGCGCGACAACCTGGATCCGTGGCTGTCGCTGGCGCTGTGCCAGGCCTACAACAACTGGATCCACGAGTTCTGCCGCCACCGTCCCGAGCGGCTGAAGTTCGTGGCCATGCTGCCGCCGCACGACGTCCACCTCGCGTGCCGCGAGCTGCTGCGCTGCGTGCGCGAGCTCGGCGCCGTCGGCTCGTTCATGCGTCCCAACCTCGTCAACGGCCACTACTGGCACTCCAACTACTGGACGCCGCTCTACGCGCTGCACGAGGAGCTGAACGTCACCTGGGGCTTCCACGAGGGCACCGGCGCCTGGTACTCGCACATGAACGTGCTGTACGGCGAGAACCGCTTCTACCGGCACGTGGCCAGCCACTGGATCGAGATGCAGCAGGCGCTGATCGCCATGGTCATCGGCGGCGTGTTCGAATTCCACCCGCGGCTGCGCGTGGGCTTCCTCGAGGCACAGAACTCGTGGGTGCCCGGCGTGCTCTCGCGCATCGAGTGGGACTATCCCCAGTATCGCGACTCGCACGCGCCGTACCTGACGCTGACGCCGAAGGAATACTTCCGGCGCAACTGCTGGGCGGCGGTGGAGGGCAGCGAGCCCGAGATCGAGGCGACGGCGGGGCTGATCGGCGCCGATCGCATGTGCATCTCGACCGACTACCCGCACTTCGATTCGAACTTCCCCTACGTCTCGACCAATCTCTTGAAGAACGTGCCGAGGGAGGTCGCGGCGCCGATCCTCGAGGGCGGCGCGCACCTCTACGGCTTCACGGAGAGCGACTTCAAGAAGGCGGCCGCCGTCGCGTGATGCGTGCCGCCGCGGCGTCGCCCGCGTGGGTCGCATCGGATCTGGCCGCGTCGGCCGACTGGATCCGGCCCGTGTCCACGGCGGCCGTCGCGGAGTGCGACGCCGCGCTGGCCGAGGTGCGCCGGCGCCGGCTCGCGTGGCCGGACTTCGGACGTGAGGACTTTCCGCTGCCGACCTTCGGTGGCGAGCTCGAGGGCGTGCTCGACGAGCTGGAGAACGGGCGCGGCCTCGTGCTGCTGCGCGGCTTCCCCGTGGACCGCTGGGCCGCCGAAGATCTGCGCGACATCTATTGGGGCATCGGCAGCCACCTCGGCCACATCCGCTACCAGAACGCGCGCGGCGAGCTGATCGGCGAGGTGCGCGACGAGATCACGCGCTATGGCGAGGTGCGCGAGGGCCCGGCGATCGACGCCGTGCTCGGCCGCTCGTCGCGCAGCAAGGCGCGCTCGAGCGGGCCGCTGCGCTTCCATACCGACCGCTGCGACGTCGTGAGCCTGCTCGTGGTGCGTACCGCGCGCGCGGGCGGGCTCAGCAAGGTGGTCAGCGCCGTGAGCGTCGCGGAGACGATTCGCGCGCGGCGGCCGGATCTGCACGCGCTGCTCTGCCAGGACTACTGGCGCAGCCGGCAGGGCGAGGAGGCCGGCGGCGAGACGCACACCTACGCGCTGCCGATCTTCGCCGAGCACGCCGGGAAGTTCACGACGCAGTACTCGCGCACGTTCGTGGAGGCCGCGCAGAAGCTCCCCGGCGTGCCGAAGATGTCCGCGGCGCAGGACGAGGCGCTGGACCTGCACGCGGCCGTCTGCGAGGAGCTCGCCCTCACGATGTCGTTTTCGCCCGGCGATCTGCAGCTCCTCAACAACCACGTCATCTACCACGCGCGCACCGCCTACGAAGATCCGCCGGGCGCCGACAACGACCGGCTCCTCCTGCGCCTGTGGCTCGCCCCGCGCAACAGCCGCGCGCTGCCACCGGGCTTCGAGGTGCTCTGGGGCACGACGGCACCGGGCGTCCCGCGGGGCGGTATCGCGCAGGCGCGCACATGAGCGCCCGTGTCGCCGCGCCGCCGATGCTCGAGGCGGACGTGCGCGACGCGCGCGCGTGGCGCCGCGACGCGCTGAAGCCGGCCGACTGGCTGGTGCCGCTCTCGCCGCGCTGTCTCGACGAGCTCGACGCGGTCGCCCGCGCCGTGCGCGAGGATCCACTGCCGCCGCTCGTGCTGACGCCCGCGCAGTTCCGGCTGGACGCGTGCGCGCAGGCGATGGCGCGCGTGCGCGAGATGCTGCGCACGGGCATCGGCCTCGCCGTCCTCGATCGCCTGCCGGTCGAGCGCTACGCGCCGGAGGAGAACCGCGCGCTGGCGTGGGTGCTCGGCAGCTTGCTCGGCCGGCTCGTCGCGCAGAAGTGGGACGGCACGATGCTCTACGACGTCAGGGACACCGGCAAGACACTCGAGTACGGCGTGCGCCGCTCGGTCACGAACCTCGATCTCGTCTTCCACACCGACGCCGCGTGGCTCGATCTGCCGCCCGAGCTGGTCGGCCTCTACTGCATCAACCCCGCGCGCGAGGGCGGCGTGAGCCGCTTCGTGAGCCTGGTGAGCGTGCACAACGAGATGGCGCGCCGCCATCCCGCGCTGCTCGCGCGGCTCTATCGCCCGGTGCCGTGGGACCGGCAGGCGGAGCACGCGCCCGGCGACGCCAAGGTCGCGCGGCGGCCGGTCTTCCAGTACGACGGCGGCGCGTTCATGGCGTGCGTCAACGGAAAGCTGATCGAGACCGGCGCCGAGCTGGCCGGCGAGCCGCTCGACGCCGAGGCGCGCGACGCGCTGAGCGCGATGCGCGCGATCCTGGACTCACCCGAGCTCGCGGTGCAGCTCACCATCCAGCGCGGCCAGGTGCAGCTCATCAACAACCGCGCCTTCGCCCACGCCCGGACCGATTTCACCGACGCGGCCGAGCCTCATCTGAAGCGACACATGATCCGGCTGTGGACGCGCGAGGAAGGGCGGCGGAGCTTCCACGGCTAGTCAGCCGCCGAGCGCGCGCCTGACCGCCGGCAGGATTTCGCGCGCCACGCGCGCGGTGTAATCGCGCTTCGGATCGCCCGGCCATTCGGGATTAGGGATCGGATGGAGCACGACGTAGTCGAACTCCGCGGGCGAGGCGCGCAGCACGCCGACGAGCTGCTTGACGATCTCGGCGGGGCCGCCGCGCAACGCGAACGCGTCGGCGGCCTCGGGCGGCAGGAAGTCCACGACACGGCCACTCATCTCCAGATCCGGCGCGTGGTGAAAGTCGGGCCACACCTTCTTCTCGTGCTTGAGCTTCTCGGGATCGGGGCCGGTCCACGCGAGGCGGGGCGGCTCGAAGAGCGCCGGCGAGTATTCGTAGTAGCCGGCGGCCATCGACTTGGCCATCGTCAGCGCGCGTGCGGCGTCGTCGACGAAGACGGTGTGAAACACGGCGCCCAGCCTGACGCTCGCGGGATCACGGCCCGCGTCCCTGGCGCCGGCGCGGATCAACTCGATCGAGTGCGCGATGTTCGCGGGATGCGTGCCGACGCGGATGAACACGCCGTCGGCGACGCCGCCCGCCATGCGCAGCGTGCGCGGGCCGCCGGCGGCGATCCAGATCGGCACCGGCCGGTGATGCGGCAGCCGCGCCGGCCGCTCGGCGCCGACCTCGACGTCCTGCCCGTCGAGCAGCGCGCGCATCAGCCGCGTGGAGTCCTCCAGCTCCTTCACGCGCGCGGGGCGAAGCCCGGCCAGCCGCACCGCGGTGTCGCCGACGCCCCAGCCGAGCAGCACGCGGCCGGGCGCGAGCTCGTCGATCGTGGCAATCGACGACGCCGTCACGCTCGGATGGCGGTTGACGGGATTCGCGAGCAGCGTGCCGAGCGTGATGCGCGCGGTCGCGCGCGCGGCGGCCGCCAGCATCACGTACGTGTCGCGGCGGCGGAGCTGCGAGTCGGGCTGGAGCGCGGCGTCCCAGCCGAGCGTCTCCGCGCGCTCGACGTCGGCGGCGAAGGTGTCGACCGAGCGCGAGTCGAACCGGTTCAAGCCGAAGCGGGGGATCTTCATGGCAGCGATGTTGTACCGTAAGATCCCTCCATGATCCAGCGACGACCGTTCGGACGCACCGGGCATCAGTCGACCGCGACGCTCTTCGGCGCGGCCGCCCTCTCGCGCGCGAGCCAGGACGAGGCCGACCGCACGCTCGAGGTGTTGCTGCGCCACGGCGTGAACCACATCGACACGGCCGCGCGCTACGGCGACTCGGAGCTGCGCATCGGGCCGTGGATGGCGCGCCACCGCAAGGACTTCTTCCTCGCCACCAAGACGGGCTCGCGGACGGGGAAGGAGGCGCGCGAGGACATTCACCGATCGCTCGAGCGGCTGCGCGTCGATCACGTCGATCTCATCCAGCTCCATTCGCTCGGTCATCCCGACGACTGGGACGTGGCGATGGGACCGGACGGCGCGCTGGAGGCGTGCGTGCGCGCCAGGCAGGAAGGGCTCGCGCGCTTCATCGGGGTGACCGGCCACGGCTGGACGATCGCGGCCATGCACCGCCGCAGCCTCGCGCGCTACGACTTCGATTCGGTGCTGCTGCCCTACAACTTCTTCATCGCGCAGGATGCGCGCTACCGCGAGGCGTTCGAGGCGGTGCTGGCCGTCTGCCGCGAGCGCAACGTGGCCGTGCAGGTCATCAAGTCGATCGCGCGCGGACCGTGGGCCACGACCGAGCGCAGCCACACGACGTGGTACCAGCCGCTGGAGGCGCAGGCCGACATCGATCGCGCCGTGCACTGGGTGCTCGGCACGCTGCCCTCGGCGTTCCTCAACACGGCCGGCGACCTGGCGCTGCTGCCGAAAGTCCTCGACGCGGCGGAGCGCTTCGAGCGCCGTCCGCCCGACGAGGTGATGAGCGCGATGCTGAAGACCGAGCGGATGACCTCGCTGTTCGGGCTTCCGACGTGATGGGACGCCTCGACGGGCGCGTGGCGCTGGTGACGGGCGGCGGCCGCGGCTTCGGCCGCGCGATCGCCCTGGCGTTCGGCGCCGAGGGCGGCGACGTCGTCGTCAACTACAACGCGAGCGCGTCGGGGGCGGCCGAGGTCGTGACGACGCTGGAGAAGGCGGGCCGCCGCGCGCTCGCCGTGAGGGCCGACGTGGGCAGCGAGCGCGAGGTGCGCGCGATGATCGACGCCGCGCTCAGGCACTTCGGGCGGCTCGACGTCCTCGTGAACAACGCGGGCGTCATGGACCGCGGCGCCTTCGCCGACACGCCGGTCGCCGCGTACGAGCGCATGTTCGTGACCAACGTGACGGGCACGATGCTGTGCACGCGCGCCGCGCTGCCCGCGATGATGGAGCGCAAGTACGGCCGCATCGTCAACCTCTCGTCGCAGCTCGCGCGCATGGGCGTCGGCACCGGCGGCTTTGCCGCCTACGCGGCGACCAAAGGCGCGATCGAGGCGCTCACGCGCGCGCTGGCTCACGAGGTCGGCGAGCACGGGATCACCGTCAACGCCATCGCGCCGGGCGGCATCGATACCGACATGAGCAAAGCCGTCATGACGCCCGAGTACCGCGCGCGGCGGATGAAGGAGCTGCCCGTCCGCCACCTCGGCAGCCTCGACGACGTGGCCTACTGCGCGCTGTTCCTCGCCGACGAGGCGGGCGGCTATCTGACGGGACAGGTGCTCCAGCCGAACGGCGGCTGGGTCATGCCCTAAACATTCGGCACGGCCGCGGCGACCGGCCGCCGCGCGGCGGTGAGCGCGAGCGCGCAGACGCCGAGCGCGCCGAACAACGCGCCCACGCCGAAGCCGGTCGCGTACGAATAGCGGTCGGCGACGGCGCCGATGAGCGCCGAGCCGACGACGACGCCCAGGTCCCACGCGCCCGACAGCGTTCCCAGCGCCAGGCCGCGCTCCGTCTCGGGCGCGCGGTCGACGACGAGCGCGGCCAGGGTCGGATAGAGCAGCGCGTTGCCGCTGGCCAGCACGACGGCGGCAAGGGCCAGCGACAGCGGCGTCGGCGGCAGCGCGATGATCAGGTAGGCGACGGCGACCACCGACATCGCGAAGACGCTCACGCGCAGGTGTCCGAGACGGTCCGACACGCCGCGCAGCAGCGCCCGCCACGTGATCAGCCACGCGGGATAGACGACGAAAAACCAGGCGAGGGCCGCCGTCTGCCCGTGACTCAGCGCATAGAGCGGCAGGAACGCGAATACCGAGCTGTGGCCGATCGTGGAGAGCACGAGCGCGAACGACAGGCCCAGCGCCGACCGGCTGATCAGCCGCGGCCGTCGCGCCGCGGCGACGGCCGGACCGGCGACGCCCGACGGCAGCCGGGCCACGATCACCGCGAGCAGCACCGCGAAGACCGTCACGATCGCGAACGCCAGGCGCATGCCGCCCAGCGCGCGCAGCCCGAACGCCAGCGGCGGGCCGAGCGCGATGCCGAGCGAGCCGGCGAGATAGTAGGTTCCGAGCGCTTCGCCCCGGTGCGCGGCGGGCGTGCTCAGCGCCGTCAGCACGCTCGCGGGCGTGGTGATGAGCCCGTTGGCGACGCCGAGGCCGACCATCAGCACGATGATCGTGACCGGCGTCGTCGCGAGCTGGAGCGCGACCGAGGTCGCCGCCAGGGCGGCGATGCCCGGCGCAAACACGGGGCGCGCGCCGAACCGATCCACCCAGCCGCCGACCGTCGGCCGCAGGAACATCGACACGATCGTCATGACCGAGAAGAGCAGGCCGACTTGCGTGCGGGTGCCGCCGAGGTCGACGACGTGCAACGGCAGCAGCGTGTTGAGGACGATCGAGGCGACGTGGACGGCGGCGGTGATCGCGTAGCAGGCGACCAGCGTGGGGGTGTAGACGACCCGCGACCCGAGCAGGGGCATGCGGCGCTATCCGCGCCGGGGGAGCGACAGCTCGCTGGTGCGTGTGTTGCGCGCGACGACGCGGCCGGCCTTGAGCACGTAGAGCTTCTCGGCCTGCTCGGTGATGGCCTGCGCGGCGTCGCGCGCGTCGAGCACGACCAGATCGGCGCGGCAGCCGGGCGCCAGGCCATAGCCCTCGAGCCCGAGCGCGCGCGCCGGGTTGGTCGTCATCAGCTCCGGCAGCCACGCCAGCTGGTCGAGGTTGCCCAGGTGCGCGGCCATCGCGGTCACGAGCGCCTGGCGCAGCAGATCGGGATGGCCGTACGGCGTGAACGGATTGACGATGTTGTTGGTCGAGATCGAGACGTTGACGCCTGCGTCGCGCAGCTCGGCGATACGTGTGATGCCGCGCCAGGTGCGTCGAACATCGGCGCGCGCCTTCACGTGCAGCTCGGTGGCGGGCAGGCTGATGACGTGAATACCCGCGTCGCGCACGCGGCCGATGACGCGCGCGCGATGGGGCGGCTCGAGCACGTCGAGCATGCAGAGGTGGCCGAGGCTCACCCGGCCCTGCATGCCGCGCGCGATGGTCTGCTCGGCGATGTACTCGGTGGTCAGGTGCGCGGGGTCGTCGCCCGAGTCGGCGTGGAAGTCGAGCGGCACGCCGAACGCCTGCGCGGTCTCGAAGAACCAGTCGATGTGCGCGCGCTCGTCGGCGTCCATGTACGGACAGCCGCCGAGCGTCTTCAGCCCGCCCTTCAGCGCCTCGCGCAGGAGGTCCTTCGTCACGGCGTCGCGGAAGATGCCCTCCTGGGCGAACGCGATCAG
>WNEW01001233.1_pt1 | contig 12508 bp, 12 predicted proteins | sample 5399891 | NCBI WGS metagenome assembly WNEW01 (sample SAMN13153336, study PRJNA577476) | soil metagenome | isolation source: 40 cm grassland meadow soil pre-rain plot 5 | place: USA:California | collected 2015-09-08 | reverse complement strand
GTGGCTTCCGGCTCGTTTCCTACGACGGCCGCAATCAGATACAAAGGGAGAGACTCCGCTGATTAATCCCCGAGGTTTCTAAGACTACGAACATCGTTTCGACGTTGTCAATGAGTTCGCGTAACTTCGCTCTCGCTATTGGCTTTTTGTTGTTGTGGAATCCCAGGAGAACCATTTGGCCAATGATAATGCAGACTTCCTACGCTAGAACACGGTTGGCTTTGAGTTTCTGGATTTCTTCAATAGAATAACCCAGTTCCGCTAGGATCTCTTTGGTGTATTGTCCGAGTTGTGGGGAGGGTGTTGTTTTCTCCGGTTTTGTCCTGGAGAATCCCATCGGTGAGCCTAGATGCGGAACGTCGCCTCTGGCCCGGATGATCATTCTCCGGTTATGGACCTGGGGATCTCGTATTACGTCTTGAATGCTGAAGACTGGTGCGGCCGGAACATTAGCCTGATCTAGAATCCTTTGCCAGTCCTTGGCCGTTTTCTGGCGAAACATTCGCTGAAGAGCGAGGATTAGGAATCGTCTGTTCTTGACCCTTGACGGGTTGGTTGAGAATCTTCTATCAGCGAGTAATCTCTCCTGACCTGTGGCAACGCAGAAATTCTTCCACTGTTGATCGTTTCCCACAGCGAGAACTAGGTCCTTGTCTTTGCTTCTGAATGCTTGGTATGGGACAATGCTTGGATGGGCGGAGCCTAGCCGTTGTGGTTCTTTGCCGGTTGCGAAGTAGTAGCTGGCGAGATAGGTGAGCCATGATACGATGGAGTCGTGCAGTGAGAGGTCGATGTAGTCTCCTTGTCCGGTTACTAGTCTTCTGGAGAGCGCGGCCAGTATCGCGCTGGATGCGTAATGTCCTGCGGCGATGTCGGCAACTGGAACGCCCATTCTGATCGGTGATCGTCCCGCCTCCCCGGTAGAGGCCATGATCCCGCTCATCGCGAACGCGATCAGATCGTAGCCTAGCCGGTCCCGGTATGGGCCTGTCTGGCCAAAACTGGAGATAGAAGCGTAGACCAGCGCTTTGTTTATCTTCCGTAATCTTGGATAGTCGAGGTTGAACCGGGCCATTTGTCCCGGTCGAGAGCTCTCGACGAAAACATCCGAGTCCACGACCAGTTTCTGGATGATCCTCTGGGCCTCGCGTGTCTTCAGGTCCAGTACAACGCTCTTCTTCCCCCGGTTGAGACTCAAGAAATAGTAGCTAATCCCGTTTACAAATGGTGGACCCCAAGCTCGGGTCTCATCTCCCGTACCTGGTTTCTCGATCTTGATCACCTCCGCGCCGAGATCAGAGAGTATCATGGTGCAGAAGGGGCCGGCGAAGTCCTGTGTCAGATCGATGACTCGCAGACCTTGGAGTGGGAGGCCCATGTTCTTATGTTTGAAAGATGTATTGGATTAATGTCTAGCCTGTCACTGTTTCCAGGAGAATACTATTGCGTGCTCAATTGTGTACCTTCCGCGGTCTGGTCCTTCGAACCACGTCTGAATCTCCTCCTGATCATTATCGTGTAAGAGATAGTTATCAGAACAACAGCCACGAAACTGACCGCCCCTAGAATCAAGACCCAGGTATTGCTGGGGAGAAGAAAATTCGATATCAATACGACGCTTGTCACGCTAACGATTTCTACGAAGGCGTTTCGAGCGTTCTTCCGCCCCCAAGCTGTGTAGGACGGGTGTACTGATCTCAGATGGGTCATGTAATCGTCCCTGTCAACGAGAGGAGTGTCACATATGGGGCATCGAATTAGAGGACCGGGCCGTGCAATGGCGTTTCGCATATTTTTCTGACGTGAAGGTCTTGTTATTTTTCTAAACCAGCGTCCGTTCATCTCGGCCAGGAAGTCTTTTGTCAAAGGGTATCCAGACATGGACCCAAGTATTGAATCAACAGCGCAGTAGGGACATACTACTGTTCCGTCAGCGAGCCATTCCGTGACTTCTGACGGGGAGAATATTTTCAGACAGGAAAAGCAACCACAATCGGAGCTTTTCTGAACCTCCTCAAGGTTATGACTGGAGTGAGAATGGGCATTGACTAGTTCTGTCTCGGAATAGTGTGATGGCATTTTGTCAATTCTGGAGGGACATTACTCTTGTATAAACGAGGCTCAACGCTTCTATCCGGGAATCAAGGGTATTAGATCGAAATAATTGGCTAGAGGCGATCCCTGGTAAGTTGTCATCCGAGGATGATACGATTCTTGAGGCTGCTCGTAGGACCAGCGATATCTTGGGTCTGAGCGGGTTCTCTCTGACTGCTGTGTTGTGGCAGGAGGTCGATTATCCTGGTCAGAGGGGTGCCAAGGTTATCACTCCGCACTTTCCAGTCCTTGTTGGTTCGAAGCTCGCTATTTCCGAGATCCTGCGAGGACGGCTTGCCGCGGAAGACTGGAGTCCTATTCTAGCGCCATCGTTAATCTTTTACCGGAAGCTCAAACGAAGATCGACCATAGGAACGTTTCTCAGGATCTTACCGGCATTACTAATTCTGACAGGGTTTCTTGTTCTCCCTGAGGCTCTAGCATCTCCCGTCCCGTTGATTGTGGGCCTGATTGTTGCGGCTGTGGTTTTCTTCGTTCTAGGTGTCTACAGCGCGATAAGATTGGACCGATTACTAGTCCTCGAGGCAGACAAAGAGGCTGCAAAGGTCATCGGGTCAACATCGTTGATTGAGGCTCTGCGGAAGTTTGAACATTTTCGGGAGCTGGACGCGGCGAGAGGGGGAGAATGGCCGGAGTACGGTGACCATCCAACCATAGCCAAGAGAATAGCGAGCTTGCAGAATCCTTGAGACGACCAAGAAAAAGGACTGCTGGCGCCTGGCCCTCGTTTCTACTGAGGACTGGGGTTTGTCTGGGCACGCTTTCGTTGGCGAATAAGGTAGAGATTTAGAATAACCACGTCGAATAGCGTGAGCGTAGCTATCGCAGTGCTCCCAGCCCATACGCTCCCGACTGTGCCAAGCGGGAGGGAGGCCAGAGCCAACGACGTCAGGATATTCGCTAAGTATACGTAGAGCGAGAATGCAATCAAAGCTAGTACCAAGGCACCAATTCGGTCTGGTCTATGTATATCACTCACCACGGTTTGGTTGGAGTTGCTCGTTTTTTCTGGCGTCCAACTGCGATGCGTTGGGCAATTACCGTCCAATACAAGACAAGGAAAAGATAGAGAGATACGTCATGCCCATGCGCAGGGGGCATGTCCATGCGCAGGGGTAGATACACATCACCCGCAATCCCCAGCAGGCTTGCCACTATCAAGTATAGCATAAAGATGCTGTAGACCCAAAGTAGTCGTTGGACGAGCGTGTTACTCGCCATTTGGTTCCTGAGGATTAGATGGGTCCAAGAAAAAAAAGGGTTGCTGGAAAGGTTCGATTCATCTCGGAATCGTCACGGTTGTGTGGGACTCTTTTTCTGGGGCATATGGTAGAGATTCGGATAGGCTAATGTAATTACCAACAAGGAGACGGCAGGAAAAACAATCCACCGATCATTCAAAGAAGAGAGACCGAACCAGAACAAGATCGCTACCCCTATCCAGACCGCCAGATTAATCGTAGCGAGGATTTTGTAGACACGCCAACTCCCAGTTCGAGGCTTCAAGTCTATGTTGCCTTCTCGAAAAGCGGGTGAGTTTCCTTCCATGCAGATCTTAGCTCTCGTATCTTCCTGCGTTCTACCAACATAGCGACAATTAATGTTCCGATTACGTATGCGACAACACCAGCGAAAAGAAAATCCGGGGTAAGAAATCGACCAAATAACGCATCCACAACGAATAGTGCAAACCAGGAGAAGAGGACATAAATGGAGAGTCTTACCTTGCGTCTACCCCACTGCACATAGTCTGGATGTGAGGCTTCCCGATGAGCTCTATAGAGCATCGCCTCGACCTCGACACCACAAATTGGGCATCTTGTTCGAATCATCCTAAGAATAGCAGGGCTGAGTCCGACTAATCAAGAACGCGGTGTGCTCTTTACAGTCCGGTCTTGTTGGCTGACTTGTCCTCGAAGAGCTTTTGAATTTTGTTACGGATTATTTTTCTACGGCGTTCAGACAGAACCCCGATGACTATGATTATGAAGAGACAGGCATCGAATGTAATGAACATGGCAATCGTTCCAGAAGAGTAGCCAATCGCCATCAAGTATGGTAACAGGTTGAATAGCCCAATCACTATCAAGAAGATGAAGAATGCAATAACTCTTGTAGTGTCTCTCGTGTTCAAGGGCTCGCTTAACTCGGGCGACTGGGGCAGCTCCTTCTCTTTGTCCACAAGCCAGAATATCCCGACCGATACTATCAACACGAAACCCCAGATTGGGTCTAATGGCAGATAACCCAGAAGCGACCCGCCGACGACCAATGCTACGACACCAATCACAAAGGAACGCATTCGCATTTTGTCTTGCTCACAGTCTTAGAATAATGAGATAGCTTGAGACAGCCGAGAAAAAAGGATTGCTGGAGTACAGCGGAACGAATCTACTATTCTTGATGGAAGCTCTGTCTCCCGGCAAGTATGATTCTTTCCGTTGTTTTTTTTTGATTTTCTTGGGGGTTTTCGTGTAGATCGCCGAAGGTGAGCGTTGAAGTGTCTCGTGATTGAAAGACCACGTAACCTCTTCCACGCACACGCTTCACTCGAATCCTAACAAGGGATTGGAGTGGAATTTCCTGAGTGTTCCCCAGGATGGGAAGTCTCTGACTTCGAATTATTCGTCTATCTGTAATATAGTAAGTGACAGCCCTATACTTCGCATCGATATATAGCCACATGAGGACAAGGAGGCCGAAGACAAGACTAAGCCCTTGGCTCGCGTCCCTCAAGGCCGGAACCAACTGTGGAATAAGATAGTACATAGCAGTGAGACCGGCTGTAACAAGGCTCACCACAGGCAGGCCCAATTTCGGGTAGAATGGTATCCCTTGCCAAACAATCGTCTCTCCAGATTGAAGGGCGAGCGAACCCCTCGACATGATACATGGAAGAAGCAAGTCGAAGAATATGGGCAAATTGTTTCTCTTGATGCAGAAAGAGCATTCGAGACCAACGGCGCGGTCTTCGGGGATGGGAAGTACTCAATGGAGTGAGAAGATTGCCTGTGGTTGTGTTCTTGTTTTTTCGAAGGATCATAAGGGTCATGTGGAGCTTGTGCAGCGCAAACTCTGCAGCCGCCACAGGTAGTCTGAGACAAGTTCTTCTTCCTCTGCGATATTATGCTCAGTTGTGTCGAACGTTTCGTCGAAGAACGCCCCTTTGGTTGCCGGCAAACCTGTAGCGGAGATCCTTGTCGAGGGTGAGTTGTCTCCGTTTGAGCATGAGGCTCTCTACAAGCTTCTCAAGAAACATTTCCGGCTAGAGCAGCCGGCGTACTCTGAGCTTCTCGACGAATCCATGGGGACCCGTGTCAACATCGTATTTCATCATCCTTACGAGCGGAACTTCTTCACCGACATCTTCCAGCACGACTGGCGTGATCTCAAGGACTTGTTCAAGCAGATCAGGTATCGGAGGGGCCGGCTCGGAGCAGCCTTCACGCTTACTTTTGCCGAGGAAAAAGTCAGGCTGATCTTCTCTCTCGGCCTCTTGGGGGATGAAGAGCTGGGATCAGCTATGGACCAGATAGGACATCTGACAGGTATTGTCGGACAGATGTTGCGTCCCGAGACAATGATCGAGCCTCTAGAGAGGGTTGAAACATCGTATGATCGGAGGACGGATAGATGGCAGGGCTTCCGGGGCGTAGGCTCTACCTACAAGAAGGAGTATTTTTTTGACGAATCATTATTTCGATGGAAGACCGGTTAGATTCTGACTGTTCTTGACCGTCGTAAGAAACAAGAACTCATTCAACGGAAAGATTAGTACCCGATGACCCCCACGCTCATGGCCGGCCCTGACCGGCCCCGGCGAAACAATATGGGGCGACTGGGTACATCTCCTGGTCCATGTCAGCTTCTTTTTATTTGATGTTCGGTGGCTGAGGTTGTGCGTTGATCACTCTCACTCTTCTCAAGTCCAATGGAGGCGCCCGGTCAGAGACCGTAACCGTGTTTCCCGAGCAGATCGGTTCTGGTGAGATGCTCTGGGTTGACGCGGAGAGCCCGACGGACCAGGAGCTGGCTGATCTGAGGCAGAGGTTTGGCCTCGACGAATATGCGGTAGAGGATGTGATCCATCGAAATCAGCGGCCGAAGATGGAGGATTATGGGAAGAACGTGTTCGCCGTAGTCCACGTGCCCGTTGTGAAGGGTCATAGTAGCGAGATAGTCGAGCTATTCGTCTTCTTCCAGAAAAACTGGATCATCACCATTCACTCGGTCGATTCAGAGCTAATCCATTCGGTGGACGCCAGGATCAGGGCAAGAGGCCTGTCACCCCTCACAACAAGTCCCACTCCGGACCTGCTCTTCTACATCTTCCTGGACTTTGCAGTCGACGCTTACTATCCTATTCTAGACGAGGAAGAAAATCGTTTGGAGGAGATCGACAAGAAGGCGACCACGACGTTCAAGACGCGTGTGAAGAGGATGGAGAATATTGTAGCGATCATAACGACGATAGAAGGCGTGCGTAAACGGTTGATGGCGCTCCGGCGTTCTCTTACGCCGACCCGGGATATGCTGGGGATGGTGATGCGCGGCGCGGTGCCTTTCGTGGCTGATGCGAGTCTGAGAAGCTTCAGAGATGTCTATGATCACTCTTTCCAGTTGTTGGAGACGATTGACAATGACCGTGACAGGACGAGCGATGTCCGCGACCTGTACATCAGCCTACACTCAGCTTCAACAGATAACACAATCAAGGTTCTTACCCTGGTTGCGACAATATTTCTTCCACTCACGCTCCTCGCAGGAATCTATGGAATGAACTTCACCCCAGGTTTCTCCCAACCGGGGACTGGTGATCCGCTCGGATTCTACGTACTGATCCTCGCGATGATCTTCATATCGCTCGGATTCGTCTACACGTTCAAGAGAAGCGGCTGGATCTAAGCAGCCAGGATTCTCCTTCTCCCGTCTCGGGTGGTGGAAATCCAAATTTACCCCCCTGAAAATCCATATGAGTACCGCAAGCGACCGTCTAATGTCACTGGGCTCTTCTATACAACATTGAGGAGACGTAAACAATTGTTCTCGGTAAACATCCCTAGATGATGACTCGGGTATCCTAGGATAGCTTTTTGCAGCGCAATACTTGGAACGATTAAATAGGTTGTTCGTCGGAGTCCTCACGTGTCTAATAATCCTTCAACTCTCTTCTCACCATCTCCAACTCATAATTTTCGGGAGTCCTCCTTGCTTGCGCTCCTCATCTTCGGAACGTTAAGCCTGATGTTTGCAGCCTCTTTCCCTGCAGTAGTCGCTCAATCTGTTTCATCCTGGAATCCGAACGTTTCCTGCAGTGCGCTGGTGACAACCTTCCAGAATGTCACAGGCGCCTCTGGAGCCATCTCGACTCCATGGCAGACAAGCTCTTCCACCGGAGGTGTTCCCAACAAGCGGGCCCTTTCTCCACCCTGCACGATCACCAACGTGAACGGCAAGCCTGTTTCGACACTCGTCCAGATTAACGGAATCTACCTGCCACACCTGACTTACGGTGACTGTTCCACAACCTACAACTCCGTCAATGGGGGCGGCCCTTACCCAGACCGTAATGGAGACGGAAAATCAGACACGTTCTGCGATGATTACGGTGACATTCACTCAATTGGAGGAGGAAGTACCGGCATCCACATTGAATTTGACCAGGACTGGATGGCCAGGGGATATTGTGGCCCTGGACACTTCCCATGCGACAACAACACCATCACCCAGTACTTCTCCACGGGAAGCACCTCCCTGGACGTTCAGGGATTTGTCTACTGGGACGCAGGCCACTGGGAGCTCCATCCATTCACAGCCTGGAAACTCTCCTCAAGCCCCCAGCCCCTAACAACCAGTTTCACGTACTCCCCATCCAGTCCCTCACCTGCCACAGCGGTCAGCTTCACCGGAACAGCCACCGGAGGAACGGGGCCCTACACCTTCAACTGGAACTTCGGAGACGGCGGGTTAGCCACAGGCGCCACTGCAACCCACTCCTATTCCTCTGCAGGAAGATACACGGTGACACTGACAACAACTGACTCAAAGACCACTACCGCAACCTCCTCGCAAATCGTCAGTGTAGGCGCGCAGAATCAGACCACGTACAGGTTCAACCCTACAGATGATACATACGTTGAACAGGATACTCCAACGACTAACTATGGCACGTCTACGGAGATAACAACGGACACTAGTCCAATCAAAGACATTCTGATCAAGTTCAACGTCCAAGTCACAGGCCAGATCACAAGCGCTACTCTAAGGCTCTATCAGATCGACACGTCCGACAAGGGTGGAAACTTTCACACCGCGCCCGCCAGTTGGACCGAGAGCAATGCAACTTGGAATAACGCACCGCCCGCCGACCCAGCCATCTTCTACTCACTAGGCCCAGTCACAACCAACATCTGGTACAACGTATCCATGACCTCGCTGGTTACCGGAAATGGGGTTGTGAGTCTAAGGGTCACATCATCATCACCAACAGGCGACGGGTCTCATTTCGCCTCTAAGGAAAACAGCGGCGGTGCATTCGCACCCCAGTTGATGATAACTACAACCCCATCCTCATCATCCAATACCGCTCCAACCCTGTCGGTTCCAGCGTCTCAAAACGTGAACGAACTGACGCCGCTAAGTTTCGCCGTCTTCGCCACTGACGATTCTTCCCAGACGATCACCATGACTTCTTCAGGGCTTCCGAGCGGAGCATCCTTTACCTCAACACCAACCAAAGGCTCGGTGACTGGGACGTTCAACTGGACACCTAACGAAGCACAGGGACCCGGAAACTACACAATATCATTCACAGCCACGGACAATGGATCGCCCGCGCTCTCCACCAGCCAGCCCGTCCTCATAACAGTTAACGAGGCCAACGTTCCACCAGTCATCTCCGCCCCCTCATCTGCCACAGCCACCGTCAATACAACAACCTCATTCTCGGTCAGCGCGACTGATAGTGACTTACCGACGAATATGATCATCCTCACCACGGGGGGACTCGCCCCGGGGATGAGTTTCCCGACCGTTACAGGAAATCCTGCCAGTGGAACCTTCACCTTTGACCCGGACTCGACCCAAATTGGAACGACGTTCAACATCACCTTCACGGCTACAGACAACGGCTCCCCAACGATGTCCACAACCAAGTCAATCCTCATCACTGTCAAACAAGCTTCCCCGCCAACCTTCGCCAGTCTGTCGTGGACGAAGAGACTCTCACTCTCCCATGCCGGCAACACTCAGACGTGGACCGCGAAGGTCACCAACCCCAACCCGAACCTAGCATTATGGGTCAACGTTCGAATCGTCGGCTCAGACACGACGGGCAGGGTGACGTTCATCGCTAACTCAGGGCCAGTCCTCATACCGGCAGGCCAAACAGTGACAATAACGGTCAACCAGAGCTTCGACTCTAGCGCCACAGGACTAAGCATCAACTTCACAGCGCAAATCGACTGGGGCTACTCGTCGAACACTCTCTCACAGCTGAGCACTTCGACCCAGAAGGGCTCCTTCAAGATCGCCGCATAAAACCTGAAACCGAACGGCGCGGGGAGAGGCCCACGTTCCGTCTAGGAATGTACCTCAAGCGACCGCCAACACTAGCTGTCTGAAACCTCATTCCTCTCCCCCCAATTTCTTCATCTCCTACGTTTCGCGGAAGAGTGATCTAAATAGAGACCAATTTCGGCGTTCCTCCGGCTTATGGCGCAAAACCAAATTTAGCCCATGCTCACTTCTCTATGAGCACCGCGAAATTGGAAAAGTTGAAGTCCGCGGACTACAAGGCTCCCGGCGGAAAACTGGTCAGGATCAGACTGAAAGAGGATCAGGGCCAGATCCGGTCGGTCAAGATTACGGGAGATTTTTTCCTGATTCCCGAAGAGAGTCTGGGGAAACTTGAGAAAATGCTGGAGGATGTTCCCTTGCGAGAGCCGGAATTGCGTCTTCTAGTTGACCGGTTTTTCCGCGGGACGGGGGCTCAGGGGCTAGGGGTTTCCTCTGATGATTTTGTGAAAGCAATACTCTCAGCGAAGGAGACGGTATAGATCTTGGAAACCTGGCGACTGGTCGATATTGAGTATCCTGATAATCCGTTCATGAACATGGCGGTGGAGGAAGCGATACCCCGGGTCGTTGGGGAGGGAAAATCTCCCAGTACCGTCCGTTTCTGGCACAACTCCAACACGATTGTTATCGGTTGTTTTCAGTCCGCCCGGCTGGAGGTGAACATGGAGGCTTGCAAGGAGACCGAGACCGAGATTGTCCGGAGGTTTACCGGCGGGGGCGCAGTATACCATGACAGTGGGAACTTGAACTATGCGATATCGTTGCGGAAGGGTCATCCACTGGTTCCAGGCCTGAATCTGCAATCTGTATTTGAAAAACTCTCAGAAGGCTCAGTCCAGGGCTTACGTAAGCTCGGAGTGAAGGCCCAGTTTCAGCCTGTAAACGATATCCAGGTTGACGGAAAGAAAGTGTCCGGGGCTGCGGGAAGTATTCGGTGGAACACAATATTCCATCATGGCTGTATTCTGGTTGGTTCGGACTTGAGTATTCTTGGGAAGGTGTTGAATGTTCCGCGGGCGAAGCTGGAGGATAGACATGTTGCGAGTGTGCAGAAGAGAGTGACGACTGTGCGGGACGAACTGGGACGAGACGTTTCCACACGCGAGGTTCGGGATGCTATTGTGAGTGGGATTGAGAGCTGTTACGGGGTTAGGGTAAAGTCTGGGGATCTGACAAAAGAGGAGTTGGGTTTGGCAGAGGAGTTGTATCAGACCAAGTATAGCCGGTTGGAATGGAACTTGGAGCCCTGATCCTGATCAAGACTCGGCTCCGCCTTGGTCAAAGGCTGTATTCTCCTGTTCGCATCAGGCATAGTGATCTTGGTCAATAGCTCGCCGTGGGTCCGGAACCAGTCGGGGATAATGACAGCGCGCAGTAATTCTTGAACCGTGACTCCCCTCTCCTTCGCCTCTGCGTCTATTAGGTTGAAGGTCTGCTGTCCGAACGCTACCATCACTTTTATCGAGGACATGTTTTTTTTCACACCATTTTTTTCTGACTCGTTGTCCCTAAGGGTCTTAGAGAAATGGCCCGAAGAGATACTTTAGACGACTGGTACGTTTACAGGCTGGAAATCATATAAGCCTGCCGGAAAAACCGGTTCTGAAAACCGTGCCCGCGAAGAAGAGCGCGAGAGCGGAGAGCGTCGACGGTTATCTCGTGGCGCTGCCGGAAGTTATGCGGGCCGCGCTCGAAAGGCTTCGCAAGATCATCAAGGCCGCCGCACCCGGAACAGGTGAAGTCGTCAGCTACAGGGTTCCAATTTTCAAGCTTCAAGGTCATCCCCTGGTTGGCTTCGGCGCGGCAGGGAATCGCTGTTCGTTCTACGTCATGAGTTCGAGCATGATTCCCAAACTCGCACTCGCACGAGCAGACGAGCTAAAGGGGTACGATGTCAGAGGTGCTACCATACACTTTTCGCCTGACAAACCGCTTCCGGCCGCGCTTGTGACAAAACTTGTCAAGGAGCGCATTGCTGAGAACGAGAAACGAGCGAAAAGGCGAGTCTAGAAAGTTGTTCTTCTCGTCTTGCCACGCTGGGACAGGTTCTCCTCCAGAACACGCCTTCCGGGTCCGTACCCGTAGGTTCTGAGCCACAGCTTCACGATTTCGATGCATTTTTGACAACGGATCCTCCTGGCCTGGACGAGCTTTCTCTTCCATATCTCTCGGGTGGCGTTCCAGCTCTCCTGGCTCGCCCGTTTCAGCTGAGCACTCTTGTTATAGTAGCCTGTCCAATAATCAATCCAGCCGCCGGGTGTTGTGGGTGCAGATTGTCCATGTCCTACAGGATGATGACCGGCCAATCCAGGTCTCCAATCAAGATTATCAGGACATCTGTATGACCTTTTCCCTGCCTGCTCGATAATATCAAGCTGAGAGAGTCCGGGAAAACTTATCTTCCATCATTCCGCCCTCTCATCATATCTCTAGGAAGCGGAGCGAACAATTCAACATGCCAGAGGATTCTGGGAAACGTGGACAGCCTGCTCGCAATAGCAAGAGCAGGCGTAGTCGTAGGCAGAGACGGTTCGAATCAAAGAAACACAAAGAGTAGGACGCTGCTCTTCGAGAGAATCTCGTCTTTGCGGGGTCCCGCCCAGGTGTCCGGAAAAAAGCTCCTTGGGGAACCTCGCTCTTCTCGAATCCTATGGTAAACTTGAGATCTCTCTCAGGTGAATCAATCTGATCGTTGTACTCGGGATCTATTCGGGGGTCTAAAAAGGGGGGAGGTTGACGGAGCTATTATCGGATGATTACGCTTTGAAGAACGGTGCATAAGCGAGAAGTGTCTCGCTCTTGAAGATGCCTGGGA
>WNEW01001232.1_pt1 | contig 12532 bp, 14 predicted proteins | sample 5399891 | NCBI WGS metagenome assembly WNEW01 (sample SAMN13153336, study PRJNA577476) | soil metagenome | isolation source: 40 cm grassland meadow soil pre-rain plot 5 | place: USA:California | collected 2015-09-08 | reverse complement strand
TGGGTGTTGCCCAATGCCATGGCCGGCGCCATCGGTCCATTCCCGCGCATGGCCGGGCTGGCGGCGGCAGGGGCCGGGTTCGTGCAGCTCACGGGCTCGGCGCTCTACGCCATCGCGGTCAGCCACACTTTTGACGGCACGCTGCGGCCGATGACCGCGGCGGTGGCGACGGCGGGGCTCGCCGCGTTCGCGACGTTTGCATGGCTGCTGCGGCGGCGCGTCGTGCTAGAGAATACAGAGGGGAGGGTTCCATGAGTCGGATCGCTCCTGTGCCGCCGCAGCTCGCGCCACCTGATGTTCGGGCCGCCTACGAGAGCGCGATCAAGAAGTTCGGCAAGCTCCCCGTCCCCATCGCGGTCACCGCGCACCATCCCGAAGTCTTCGCCGCATACATGGGATTCGAGCGGGCCTTCGGCCGCGCCTCCAAGGTCGAGGCGAAGCTGACGACGCTGGCCGCCGTCAAGGTCGCGTCCCTGGTCGGCTGTCCGTTCTGAATGGACATCGGCTCTGCCGTCGGCAGAGCGGCCGGGGTGACCGACGCGCAGCTGCGCGCGCTGCCCGAGTACCGTAAGAGCTCGCGCTTCTCGGAGCTGGAGCGTTTGGTCCTCGACTATGCGGTGGCGATGACGGCCACGCCCGTCGACGTGTCGGAGACGCTCTTCGGGGACCTACGACGCCACTTCAACGACGAGCAGATGATCGAGCTCACCGCCACCATCGCGTGGGAGAACTACCGCGCGCGCTTCGACCACGCGCTGGGCATCGAGGCGCAGGGCTTCTCGGACGGCGCCTACAGCGTGTCGCCCGAGAAACCCCGGCGTTAAGGCGCGCGCCGCTCGAACCGCAGGTGGCGCGGCTCGAAGCCGAACCCCCGGAACAGCGTGTGGGCATCGGTGTTGAACGCCCACGAGAACAGCTCGACGTAGCGCAGCCCGCGCTTGTCTGCCTCCGCCAGCGCCGCCGCCATGAGCGCGCGCCCGATGCCCCGTCGCCGCCATTCCGGATCCACCGCGATCTGATCGATCTCGCACCACCGCCGCGGGCGATGGAACGGGTTCTCGCCACGCTCGTGGTAGAACGTGAGCACGTACCCGACGGGTAGTCCGTCCTCTTCCGCGATCCAGGCCGCCGTCGTCAGCTCGTGCAACCGCTCACGGAACCACGCGGCCGTCTCCTCGAGGCGCGTGGGCTTGAAGAAATCCGGCCGCCGCGCCGCGTGCATCTCGTGCACGAAACGGTTCAGCGCCGCGAGCGCGTGAGCATCGCCGGCGACGGCGGGACGGACGTTCACGCCGTCACTTGACGTCGGTTTTCGACTTCCACTTCACCAGGCCCGGATCGACCTCCTCGAGGAGCTTCGTGTAGAAGACCTGCTCGGCCGGGAACTTCTGCTTGATGCGATCGAGCGAGTAGAGGAAGTCGACGAAGTCGTTCATGCCCTTGACGATGTTCGGGCTCATCTCCATCGAGTAGACGTTGTAGGTCATGATCTCCCTGGCGAGGTCCTTGTCGATCTTCATCTCGCGCGCGACGATCTCGACGGCGGCGTTGCGGTCGTTGTTGATGGCCTCGGTGGCCTTGCGGGTAGCGCGCAGGACGGCCTTGAGCGTGTTGGGATTCTCCTTGAGCATCTTGCCACTGGCCACGATACCGGCATGGACCTGCAGCCAATCGACGGGGCCTTCCTTGCCCGGGATGCTGCTCTTGCTGCCCGTGAAGTAGAGCTTGCCGCCCGCCTCTTTCATCGCGCGGAACGTCCACGGCGCCCACGCGGCCATGGCGTCGATGTCGCCCTTGGCGAGCGCGGTGATGGCGTCCGGCGGCGCGAGATTCACGAACTGGATCTTGCCGAAGTCGACACCGTTGGCGCGACAGAAGTTCTGGATGGCCATCGTCACCGACGCGCCCTTTGGCATGCCGACCTTGAGCTTCTCGAAATCCTTCGGGCTCTTCACGATCTCCTGCGCCTTCTTGCCGAGAATCACCTGCTGCACGCCGCCGATGTCGCTCTGCGGCGAGATGTTGTAGATCGGCTGGCCGGAGGCGGCGATGGGCACGACCATCGTGGCGGTCGCCGTGCCGAGGTGGATGTTGCCCGCGCCCCACATGCTCGGCAGGTCGGTGCCCGCGATGTACCAGCGGATGTTGACCTTGAGGCCTTCCTGCTTGAAGTAGCCGAGCTGGTCGGCGACGGCGAACTGCGCCGACATCTGCGGATCGCGCACGAGCCAGGCGTCGACCTCCGCCAGCTCGGGCTTCTGCGCAAGGGCGTCGGCGGTGGCGCCGAGCGCGACGACGAGAGTCAGGACGGCGATCAGGACACGCATGAGCGACTCCTTTCCGGTTTTCCGGAATTCACGAGGTCGCGCCAGCCTCGCGCCAGCGGAACAGCCGCCGCTCGGTCGCGAGCAGGAGCGCGTTGACGATGGATCCGAGGAGCCCGAGCACGAGGGCTCCCATGACGATCTGCGCCGGGACGAAGAAGGTGCGGCCCTCCATGATCAGGTGGCCGAGCCCGGCGTCGGCGCCCATGAACTCGGCGCCGACGATCACGAACAGCGCGAGGGCGAAGCCCAGCCGCAGCGCCACGATGATGCCGGGCAGCGCGGCGGGCAGGATGACGCGCCGGATGAGGTCGAGGTGGCCGGCGCCGAGGCTGGCGGCGGCGCGCAGCAGCGTCACGTCGACGCGGAGGACGGCGGCGGCGATGGCGACGAACATCGGAAAGAACGTGGTGTAGCCGATGAACGCGACCTTGGAGCCCTCGCCCAGCCCGAACCAGACGAGGAACATCGGCAGGAAGGCCAGGGGCGGGATCGGACGCACGAACTCGATGATCGGCTCCACCATCAGCCGCACCGGAACGCACATCGCGGCCAGCAGCCCGAGGGCGAGCGCGGCCACCGCGGCGAGGCCGAAGCCGACGGCGACGCGCGCGAGGGACGTGGCGACGTGCCGGGGCAGGCTGCCGTCGCGCACCGTCTCGGCGAAGACCGTCGCGACCTCACCCGGCGTCGGCAGGAGCGCGGGGGCCATCACGCCGAGCATCCGGTTGCCGTACGAGACGGCGGCCCACACGACCAGCACGCCGACGAGCGCGAGGATCCGGGTGCGGCTCACTCGTGCACCTTGGCGACTTCTTCCTTCACCACGCGCGTGATCTCGCTCTCGTAGTGGGTGAACTCGGGCGCGAAACGATCGCGCACCTCCGGCAGCTTGATCGTGAACACCTGCTTGATCCGGCCGGGCGCGGAGGTCATCACGATCACGCGGTCGGCGAGGTAGACGGCCTCGCGGATGGAGTGCGTGACGAACAGCACCGTCTTGTGCTCCACGCGCTGGATGCGCCCGAGCTCGTCCTGGAGCACCTCGCGCGTCTGCGCGTCGAGCGCACCGAACGGCTCGTCCATCAGGATGATCTCGGGGCTGTTGGCCAGCGCGCGCGCGATGGCCACGCGCTGCTTCATGCCGCCCGAGAGCTGCACCGGGTACTTCTCGGCGTGCGCGGCCAGGCCCACCAGCTCGAGGTAGCGCGCCACGATGCCGCGCCGCTCCGCGGCCGGCGCGCCTTTCAGCCTGAGGCCGAACTCCACGTTGCCGGCCACCGTCAGCCACGGGAAGAGCACGTACTCCTGGAACACCACGCCGCGGTCGGCGCCGGGGCCGGACACCGGGCGCTCGTCGACCCGCACCTCGCCCGCCGTCGGACGCAGGAAGCCGGCGACGATGTTCAGCAGCGTCGACTTGCCGCAGCCCGACGGGCCGAGGAGACAGACGAACTCGTGCGCGGCGACCTCCAGGTCGACGTCGAGGAGCGCGGGCGTCTCGCGGCCCTGGGCGACGAACGTCCGCGACAGGCCGCGCACGCGGATCTTCATGCTAGCGCGGGTGCTGCCAGCGCAGCACGCGCCGCTCCAGCACGCGCACCAGCCCGTTGCCGGCGTAGCCGAGGAGGCCGAGCAGCAGCGCGGCGCCGAGCATCTGCGGCACCAGGAAGAAGTTGCGCCCGTCGTTGATGAGATACCCGAGCCCGTTCTCGGCGCCGACGAACTCCGAGATGACGATGACGAAGAACGAGAGCGCCACGCCCAGGCGCAGGCCGGTCAGCACGTCGGGCAGCGCGGCGGGCAGGATCACGCGGAAGAACAGGTGGCGCGGCCGCGCGCCCAGGCTCTGTGCCGCGCGCAGCAGCCGGCCGTCGATCTGGGCGACGCCGTGCACGGTGGTCACGAACATCGGAAAGAACGTCGCGTAGGTGATGAAGCCGACCTTCGAGCCCTCGCCGATGCCGACCCAGACGATGAACAGCGGCAGCATCGCGAGCGGCGGGATCGGCCGCAGCAGCTCGACGACCGGCTCGACGACGTTGCGCACCGCGCGCACCTGGCCGGCGAGCAGCCCGAGCGCCAGCGCGAGCACGGCGCCCGCCGAGAAGCCGACGGCCACGCGCTCGAGCGTGGCGGCGACGTGCACCCAGAGCTGGCCCTTGCGCGCCAGATCGAGCAGGGCGCCGATCACCACCCACGGGGCCGGCAGGAACAAGGGATTGAAGGGCTTCGTCAGCTCGACGAGGCCGCCGGCGACGCTCCACAGGGCGAGGAACACCGCGAGCGAGGCCAGACGCCAGCGTAGCGCGTCCCGGCGCGAGCGCGACGCGCCGCGCAGGCCCCACTCCATCATCTCCGGCACGCTGCTGAGGAACACGGCGGCCAATCCTCTACTAGCCGCGTGGAGCCTGTCAATGTGCCCGCCCCGCGGGCAGAGCGCGATGGCGTCGCCGGCGGTATGATCGCCGCCGAGGAGACCATACATGGCCACATCCGTAGGCTTCATCGGCGTCGGCAACATGGGCAATCCGATGGCGGGCAACGTGCTGAAGGCCTTTCCCCTCACCGTGTTCGACAAGAACCCCAACGCCATGAGCAACCTGATCGCCGCCGGCGCGCAGAAGGCCGGCTCACACCAGGAAGTGCTCGAGCGGGCGGAGATCGTGATGACGTGCCTGCCGGCGTCGCCCGACGTGGAGGCGCTCTATCTCGACGCCGGCGGCCTCGTCGAGCGCGCAAAGCCGGGGACGATCCTCATCGACCTCAGCAGCGTGCTGCCGTCCACGCCCCGCAAGATCGAGCCGCGCGCCAATCAGCGCGGCGTGCATTTCCTGGAAGCGCCGGTGAGCGGCGGCGTGTCCGGCGCGAAGGCAGCCACGCTGGCGGTGATGGTCGGCGGCGACGCGGCCGTGCTCGAGCGCGCGCGGCCGGTGCTGCGCGCGATCGGTCCGAACATCTTCAGCGTCGGTCCGGTGGGCGCGGGCAACACCGTGAAGGCGATCAACAACATGATGGCGTGCGTCAACTCGCTCGCCATGATGGAAGGCCTCGTGCTCGGCCGGAGGGCGGGCCTGGACCCGATGACGATCTACGAGGTCGTCAAGGCGAGCAGCGGCGGCAGCAAGGCGCTCGAGCGCATCCCGACCGCCATCGTGCCGCGCAATTTCGCGCCGGGCTTCAAGGTGGCGCTCATGAACAAGGACCTCGAGACGTTCAACACGATCGCCAAGGAGCTGCACGTGCCGGTCAGCTTCTCCAACGTCGCCCAGCGCTACCAGCAGGCGGCGATGGCGGCGGGCCTGGCCGACCAGGACACCAGCGTGGCCCTCACCATCATCGAGAAGCTCGCCGCCCTGGAGTGAGCGCCATGGATCTGCTGGTCCGCGGCCGGTACGTGATCACGGACGCCGGCGCGCGCGACGCCGGCGTCCTCACGGACAGCGCGGTTCTGGTCTCCGGTACCCGCATCGCCGCCGTCGGCGACTGGCGCACGCTGCGCCGCAAGCATCCGCGCGCGCGGGCCGTGGGCGACGGCACGCAGCTGCTGATGCCGGGTCTCGTCGATGCCCACAGCCACGGCCGCGGACTGAGCCCGATCCAGAAGGGTGTCCTCAACGATTACCTCGAGAACAACCTGATCGACTGGGCGTTCATGCCGGTCTTCGAGCCGGAGCTGACGGCGGCGCTCGGCGCGTGGCGTCATATAAGAGCCGGCTGCACGACGATCCACCACATGGGCTTCGACACCGACGGCCCGCAGGCGCGCGGTCGCTGCGAGACGGCCATCCGCACCTATCTCGACGCCGGCATCCGCCTCGCCTTCGCGCCCGGCGTGCGCAACGTCGACAAGCTCGTGCTCGACAGCAAGGCGTTCCTGGCCACGCTGCCGGCGGAGCTCAAGGCGCTCGCCGAGCCGCTCGTGCACCTCGACAGCGAGCGGGTGGAGGACGAATACTTCGCGCTCTTCGATCACCTGCACGGACGCTTCGCGTCCGAGGACACGCGCGTGCTGCTGTCGCCCTCGTGGGCACAGGCGTGCACCGAGCGCTTCCTGCTGCGGGCCAAGACGACCGCCGACCAGTTGGGCAAGGTGCCGATCCACATGCACTGCGTGCAGACGCCGATCCAGAAGGCGTTCTCGTTCCGGAAGTACGGCAAGAGCGCCATCGCGTGGCTGGACGATCTCGGACTGGTCGACGAGAACCTGACGCTCGGCCACGCCATCTGGGTGACCGAGGAGGACATCGACCGCCTCGCCACGCGGCGCGCCTCGGTCACGAGCCACCCGTCGTGCAACCTCGGCATGCGCAACGGCCTGGCGCCGATCTCCGTGATGCATCGCCGCGGCGTGAACGTGGCGATGGGGCTCGACGACAAGACGATCAACGACGACGAGGACGCGATCATGGAGCTGCGCATGCTGCACAAGCTCCACCGCGTCCCCGACTTCGATCTGAGGACGCCCGCCCTCGACGCCTACGACGTCCTGCGCATGGGCACGCTGAACGGCGCGCGCGCCGTCGGCTTCGGCGGCCAGATCGGCGCCCTGAAGCCCGGGATGAAGGCCGACATGATCCTGGTGGACCTCGACCGGGTGCTGCGCGACCCGTGGATGACCGACGACCTCGCGATCGCAGAGGCCTTCGTGCACCGGGCGATGGGCGAGGACGTCGACACCGCCATCGTCGGCGGCCGCGTGGTGATGCAGGACCGCACGATGACGACGCTCGACGTCGACACGCTGTACCGGGAGATCCGCAAGGCGGCGCGCGCCATCGGGCCCAAGCAGCGACGCCACGCCGAGACGCTCCAGAAGCTGAAGCCCTACGTGCAGGCCTGGTACAACGCGTGGCTCACGCCGGACGCCGTGAGGCCGTTCTACGTGCTGAACAGCCGCGTCTGAGCGCGGCGGCGATGAGACCCGCTCAGCCCTTGTCGAGGACGATGTCCCAGACGACGAGGCGCGAAGCCGGCTCGACGTCGGCCGTGGGAGGCAACACCTTCGCGATGGCGCCGTCCTTGTTCGCGCGCAGGTTCTGCAACAGGAGATCCTTGTCGTTCAGCGACTCGCCGGGGAAGTACATCTGCGTGACGAGGCGGTTGACCTTGCCGGTCACCTCGAAGTGCAGATGCGGCGGCCGCATCCAGTTGGGATTCGCCGGGTACGCGCCCGGCTTGATCGTCTTGAACCGGTATCGACCCTCGGCGTCGGTGGTCTGGACGGCGAAGCCCTCGAAGTTCGGATCGAGCGGCGCCGGATTCGTGTCGCTCGGGTGCGTATAGCGCCCGTGCGCGTTGGCCTGCCAGAGCTCGACCCTGGCCCCTCGGACAGGCTGCCCTTCGACATTGAGCACCCGCCCCATCACGTGGATGACCTCGCCCGCGGCGCGCCCGGGCTTGCCGGGAATGACGGTCAGGTCGGCGCCTTGATCGAGGCGCTTGATGACCGGATAGAACGGTCCGAGGATCTCGCCGGGCGTGCGCTTCAGCGCCTCGGCGATGGCCGCGCCGAAACGTCCCGACAGGGCGAAGCCGCCCGCGCCCACCGCGATGCCCAGGATCTGTCGCCGCGAGAGTCCGCGAGTCGTCATGGTAACCTCCTCCGTTCGAGCGGTCGGGCGCTGCACGTCGAACGCCGAGCGCCGAAAATGTATCATCTGCGTCTGACGAACAACAGCCGGAGGTGACCACGTGCTGAAGTGGCGGCGCGACGCACTCAAACACCTCGTGGCCTCCCGCCGCGAGACGCTGGCGTTCCTGAAGCGGCTGCCCGAGCGCGAGATCCTGAGATCGCGCACCCAGGACCGCTGGTCCGTCAAGGACGTCCTGGGACACCTGCTGGCCTGCGACGAGGAAACCGTGCGCCGATTCCGGCTCATGGCGCAGGGGCACGGCGACCGCATCCACTGGTTCGAGAGCATGGCCGACGCCGATCGCTTCAACGCGCGAACCGTCGCCCGCGCGCGCCGGCTCGGCCTCCGCACGGTGCTCCGCCGGATGCAGCGTGCGCGCGCCGAGCTCGTCCGACGATTCCGGCGTTTGCCGACCGAGTCGCTCCGCGACCCCTCACACGCGTATTCCGTGGTGGAGTGGCTGCCCGCGCCGGGCTGGAGTCACGAGCGCGATCATGTGAGTGAGATCAGGGCCTGGTGGGCGCGGCAGCGGGCCGCCAACACACGCGCGCGGCCCGCGCGCGCCGGTCGGAGGTGACCATGGACATGGAGCGCCGCGATTTCCTCGTCGGAGCAGCCGGTCTCATGGCAGCGATCGCCGCCGGCGGGTGCGCCGCGGCCAGCGGGCCGAGCGCGAGTGCGGCCACACGGAGGACACCGATGTTCGCCTATGTCGGGTGCTACACGTCGAAGGAGCGCAACGGGAAGGGCGAAGGCGTCAGCGTCTACCGGATGGATGCGGCCTCGGGCGAGTGGACGCAGGTGCAGGTCGTCAAGGACGTCGTGAACCCGTCGTGGCTGACGCTCGATCACCGGCGGCGCTTCCTGTATGCCGCGCACGGCGACGGCTCCGAGGCGACCGCGTTCGCGATCGACACCCCGAGCGGCCGGCTCACGCTGCTGAACCGCCAGCCGACCAACGGCCGCAACGGCGTGCGGCTGGCCATCGACGCCTCCAACCGCTTCGCCGTGCTCGCGAACTACTCGACGGGCACGGTGGCCGTGCTGCCGATCAGCCCGGACGGCTCGCTGGCGCCCCTGACCGATCTCGTCACGCTCCAGGGCAAGCCGGGCCCGCACCGCACCGAGCAGGCCAGCGCGCACCCGCACGACGTCGTCTTCGAGCCGCGCGGGCGCTTCGTCGTGGTGCCCGACAAGGGCCTCGACGCGACGTTCGTCTACCGGCTCGACACGGCGAGCGGCAAGCTGGTCGCCGCCGACCCGCCCTCGGTGGCGAGCCGCCCCGGCGCGGGGCCGCGCCACGTGGACTTCCATCCGAGCAAGCCGTACCTGTACCAGATCAACGAGCTGGACTCGACGATCACCACGTTCCGGTTCGACCCGGAGCGGGGCGAGCTGATGCCGCTGCAGGTGATCACCACGCTGCCGCCCTCGTTCACCGGCAACAGCGCCACGTCCGAGATCGCCGTGGCGCCATCCGGCGCGTTCGTCTACGGCAGCAACCGTGGCCACGACAGCATCGCCATCTTCGCCGTCGACGACGCCACCGGCGTGCTGTCGTCGGTGGGCTGGGAATCGACGCAGGGCAAGGTGCCGCGCTTCTTCGCCCTCGATCCGTCCGGGACGTTCCTCTACGCCGCGAACCAGAACAGCGACACGATCGTCACCTTCCGCGTCGATGCGTCCACGGGCAGGCTGAAGCCCACGGGCCAGATCGTGAGGACGGGGAGCCCGTCGAGCATCGCGTTCGGTTAGACGCCGGGCCTTACGGAGTATCGAGGGGTGCCACGGCTTCGCCGGGGCGCCCCGAGCGTGTGGGGTCGAGGCGCGCCACGGCTTCGCCGGGGCGCGACGAGCGGTTGGGGTGTGGGGGGGTTGGGGGGCCATTTCGGGGCCCCCCATGTCGGTAGGCGCCGGCCGCGGCTAGAGCGGGATCGCGAGCAGGGTGTCGAAGCGGCCGCTGTCGCAGACGACGACGCGCTCGCGCAGGCGCAGGGCGCCGCCGTCGTCGACCAGCGCGTCGAGGTAGCGGCCGGTGGCGAAGATGTCCATGGTGCCGTCGCGCATGATGCGCACGACCAGGAACGGCGTCTCCGCGCGCGTGACCTCTCCTTGCGTGCCGACGAGCGCCGGCAGGCCGACGAGGTGGCGGTAGGTCTGGCGCTCGTAGACGTTGGCCTCGCGCAGCGCGGCCACCCGGTCGCGCAGCATGCCGTTGGTGTCCGCGTAGATCACGCCGGCCTCGAGCCCGCGGCGGTGGTTGTCGGCGGAGGTGATCTTGTAGAGGCACTTCTCGGTGAAGAAACCCGGCCAGTCCTCCAGCCGGTCGTCGTCGATGGCGCGCGCGTAGTCCGCGTTGAGCCTGACGACGCGCTCGAGCATCAGTAGCCCATGTAGCGGCGGTACGCCTTCCAGAACCCGCGCACCGAGGCTTCGGTCGCGCGCGTGTCCATCGACTCCGTGCCCTCGCCGCCCATGTTGACGACCGAGAGCTCGTCGCTCGCGGCGGCCGCGCCGCGCTGCACGAAGCCGCCGACACAGCCGTCCTCCATCGAGACGTAGCCTGCGGGCCCGACCAGGTTGGCCTGGCGCAGCCGCCGCTGCCGCATCTCCGCGTCGTCGCCGGCGAAGCCGATGTACGTCCAGTGCAGCTCCATCGCCTCCACGCCTTTCGGCAGAATCTGGCGCACGGCGAGCGAGTTCTGCACCTGCTGGATGACGAGGTTCGGGAACACGGTCAGGATCTGCAGCTGGATGCGATCGTTGAACTCGTCCACGCTGTCGAGCAGCCGCGCGTCGGCGAGGCGGAAGCCGTCGAGCTCCGAGCGGATCCCCTGCTCGCGATACGCGGCGCTCTTGGCGTCCTCGGGCACGCCGATCGTGTAGGAGGCGTGGTGCGCGCCGTCCGGGCTGACCAGCACCCCGCCCCCCTGCGTGAGCCGCGTGATCCGGAACGTGCCGAAGAACGCGTGCAGCAGGCTCGCGTGGTACGTGTCCTTGACGTTCTCGAAGTAGAGCTTCCAGTTGTTCGGCAGCCCCTGCGTGAAGCGCCCGAGCACCTGCACCGGCTTGTCCATCACGCGGCGCACGCGCCCGAGGATCTCGGCGCCGAGATAGTCTTCGATCGGCGGAGTCTCTGGCGAGAGCGTCGCGAACACCAGGCCGCAGAGCGTGGTCGTGCGCAGCTTGCGCGGCCCGTGGTCGGCCTTGCAGAAGTCGCTCGGCATCCCGCCGCGACCGTTGCTGCCCTTCTCGAAGGCGATGCCGATCAGGTTGCCGCGCAGGTCGTAGCTCCAGGCGTGGTAGACGCACTGGAACGCGTTCTTCACGCTGCCGGCGTCGTCCAGCGCGATCAGCGCCCCGCGGTGCCCGCAGCGGTTCTCGAACGCGTGCACGTCGCCGTCCTGCCCGCGGACCACGATCACCGGCATCTCGCCCACGAACGTCGTCCGAAACTCGCCGGGCTTCGCAACGTCGGACTCGAGACACACGTAACTCCAGGTGGGGCCTTCGAAGATGCGGCGGAGCTCGGCGCGGTAGTTCGCCTCGTCCTGGTAGACCCAGAACGGCACGCGAGCCAGCGTGTCGACCGGCCAGGCGCGGCTCATCTCGCCCATGGCCGGGAGTATACGCCCGTCAGCCGCCCTGCTCAGACCCGTGACCGCCAGTAGCCCGGGCGGCGGTGAAGGTGCATCACCGCCACGATGTAAATCCGCTCGGGCTCGACGCGATAGAGAAGCCCGTAAGGAAATTTTGGAATCAGAAGACGTCTGAGCCGTCGACCGAATAACCGACCAGACTCCGGAAAGCTGAGAAGGCGCTCGTACGTACGCTGGACCGTCAGGATAAAGTCGAGACCAAGCCCTTCAGTTTGCTCTTCGTAGAACCGTGCTGCCGAAACGAACTCGTCCTGCGCGTCGGGATGAAACTCGACGCTCTTCACCGTATCGCGGAGCGGGCCTTCCTGATCACTCTTTCGGCGGGGATTGCTGGTACCTTGCGGGACTTGAGCTCAGCGAGTCGACGTTCGGCCTCATCGAGCCACAACTTCTCGGCATTGGCGTCGGATTCATGATCGAGGCTGGAGATCAAACGTTGTGCGAGGCGGGCACGGTTCCTGCGCGATAGCTTCAGCACCTTCGATTCGAGTTCATGCGGTCGTTCGCCCATAGCGCAAGGCTATCATAAGGTGACTAGTTCTCTTTCATCGAGCGCTCGTCCCAGAGCCGGATCAGGTACCCGTCCGGATCCTTCAGCTCGGCGCCGTATCCCCAGTACGTCTTCCGGGGAGCGTGCGCGAACTCGACGCCTCGCGCGGACCACTCGGCGAACGTCGCATCGACGTCGGTCACCTGAAACCAGAGCGCGCAGCCATTGGGCAGCACGGCAGCCGAAGTCTGCTGGAGGAAGATCGCGAAGTCGTGGCTGTCCTGGAGCGCGACCGTCTGGCGGTCGGGCACCTCGAACTCGACCTTCAGGCCGAGCGTTGCGACGTACCAGGCGCGGGAGCGGGCGAGGTCGGTGACGGGAATCCGGAGATGGTCGAGCCTCATCATGGCTCGCGTCACGGCT
>WNEW01001226.1_pt1 | contig 12556 bp, 8 predicted proteins | sample 5399891 | NCBI WGS metagenome assembly WNEW01 (sample SAMN13153336, study PRJNA577476) | soil metagenome | isolation source: 40 cm grassland meadow soil pre-rain plot 5 | place: USA:California | collected 2015-09-08 | reverse complement strand
TCCGCCGGTCCATCTTCGTCGGTCCCCATCCGTCCGCCCTGGCGCTCCGTGGTCATGACCTCTTCGTGGCGCTGGCGGGCGCGAACGGCGTCGCGCGGATCGATCTCGCACGAGGAGCGGTGGTGGAGCAGCTCACCGTCGCGTTCGACCTGCACGCGCCGCTCGGGAGCGACCCCAATGCGCTCGCGCTCTCGCCCGACGGCAAGACGCTGTTCGTCGCGATGGCGGGAAACAGCGCCGTCGCGGTCGTGCGGCTCGATGCGCGGCACATGCGCGTCGCGGGGCTCATTCCGGTGGGATGGTATCCGACCGCGCTCGCCGTTTCACCCGACGGTCGGACACTGTACGTCGCGAACGGCAAGGGGTCGGGCTCGGGCGCGAATCCCGACGGCAAGTCCATCAGAAACGTGATCACGGGCTCGGTGTCCATGGTCCCCGTTCCGGACGCCGCGACCCTCGCCCGCTACACGCGCGAAGCCTACGCGCTCAGCCCGTACTCGAACCCGGGTCTCCGTCCGACCGTCCGACCGTCCGACCGTCCGACGCAGGTGAGGCACGTCGTCTACATCATTCGCGAGAACCGGACGTACGACCAGGTGTTCGGCGACCTGCCGCAGGGGAACGGCGATCCGAGCCTCGCCATCTTCAACGACTCCGTAACGCCGAACGCGCATGCCATCGCGCGCCGCTGGGTGCTGTTCGACAACTTCTACGTGGATGGCGAGGTGTCGGCCGACGGGCACGAGTGGAGCGACCGCGCCTTCGCCGGCGACTACAACGAAAAGACGTGGCCCCAGATCTACTCCAACCGGCGCAAGTGGGATCTGACGAGCGGTGAGGATCTGGCCAATCCGCACGACGCCTACCTGTGGGACGCGGCGCAGCGCAAGGGGCTCTGGGTCGTCAACTTCGGCGAGATGACCGAGTCCGACGACGAGGATTCTACGCCGCCGCGCCGCGTGCGGACCAATTTCCCGGGGCTCAAGCAGATCACCGTCCCCGAGTACCCCGGCTTCATCCTCGCCGTCGCAGACACGACCCGGGCGCGCCTCTTCGCCGACTCCGTCGCCAGCTGGGACCGGCAGGGGCGGTTTCCCGATCTCGTCATCCTCTGGCTGCCGCGCGATCATACCCTGGGCCGGGTGGCGAGCCGGCCGACGCCCCGCGCCATGGTCGCCGACAACGACCTCGCGCTGGGCCAGATCGTCGAGCGCCTGACTCACTGCGCCGCCTGGCCCTCGCTCGCGCTGTTCGTACTCGAGGACGACGCGCAGGACGGCCCCGACCACGTCGACGCCCACCGCTCCGTGCTGCTCGTCGCGTCCCCCTACGCCCGCAGCGGGGTGGTGGACAGTACGCTCTATACGACCAGCTCGGTGCTCCGCTCGATCGAGCTGATCCTCGGCCTGGCGCCGCTCAGCCAGTACGACGCCGGTGCCACGCCGTTGTGGAACGCCTTCGCGAGACGTTTAGACTCGACGCCGTTCACAGCCCTCCCGAACTCCTGGCCGCTCGACCAGCTCAACCCGCGCGCCTTTCGCTCGCGCATTCCCGCCCGCGATCTCGCGGAAGCGGATGCGGCAGACGAGGCGCTGCTGAACTGGGAGATCTGGACCAGCGTCCGACCGGGCGCGCGGCTGCCGATACCCAAGCACGCCGGCCTGCTTCCCGTACCAGCGATCGATCGCTAGCGATCCGCGCAGGCGCCTCAAGTCACGCGTCCTGTCGCACCTGCGTCACAAAAGTCCTCATCAACATCCTGCAGCGGTCACCGGCGGTGTGTGACGGTGCGCACCACGGCGTGCCGAGTGTGCAGAATTCCGACACCGGCCTTGTCTGATGTTACAACTGGACGCTATATAGCATCTATATGCTATACCATGAGCGGTTGTTGCACCTTGCCCGATGTATGGGAGATTGACGCTGTTCAGAAGCTGAACGGTCTCGTTGCTGAGGCAGTCCTTGGTGTGGTATGCGCCTTGCCTGGTCAACGGCCGTCGTTCTAAACGTTGCGAGGAGGGAGTCCGTGCTCAGTCCCACGCTGTCGCGTCGGTCTCAGGCCGCCGGGTTCACGTTCATCGAAATGATGATCGTGTTCGTCGTCCTGGGGATCATGCTGTCGATCATGGTCAAGTCGGTGCGCGGGACCTGGGTGGCGAGCTCGCGGCGCTCTGGAAGCCGCGAAGTGACGGCCTATCTGTTTCGGGCCCGCACCATCGCAATCCAGCAGAGCCGGACGGCGTGGCTGGTGCGGAGCGGCAACGTCCTGAAGATCCTGGTCGACTCCTCGGGCACGCCCGTCCAGCTCCGCACCTCGATCGACATGGCGCAACGCTACGGCGCCACGTTGACGGCGAGCCCCAAGGACACGATCCAGTTCGACCCTCGCGGGTTCGTCGCCAACGTGACGCAAACCCCGAAGCTCATCGTCAAGATCGGGGCCGTCGCCGATACGCTGTGCGTGACTGGCCTCGGTCGCATCACCACGCGGAGTTGCCCATGAACCGGGAATCTGGCTACACCATCGTCGAGCTCCTGGTCGCAGTCATGATCTTCAGCGTCGGCCTGCTGGCCATGGCGGGGACGGCGTCGGTGATCATGTCCACGCTCACGAGCACCCAGTCGCGCACCATCGCGGCAAGCGTGGCGGAATCCCGCTTCGAGCGGGTCCGCGCCACCCCGTGCGTCAGCCGCGCCGGCGGGTCGGCCGTGAGCCGCGGCATCTCGGAGGCATGGACGCTCAACCGCCTGGCCCGCGCCGACGACGTAACGGTGAACGTCACCTTCCTGAGCAGCCATCGCCAGCGGACCGAAACATTCCGGAGCTTCCTGCCATGCTGAGCGCGAAACCAACCCCGGTCGGCCGGGCCGGCTTCACGCTCGTCGAGCTCGTCATCACGCTGGTGCTCGTGAGCTTCGTGGCGGGCGCCATCGTCAAGCTGCTGCTGCGCCAGCAGCGCTTCTACAACAGCACGACCGAGCTGATCCAGACACGGCAGCAAATCCGCCAGGCCGCCGCGATGCTCCCGTCCGATCTGCGGGGGATCTCGAGCATCGGCGGGGACATCTACTCGATGACCGACTCGTCGCTGGAGTTTCGCTCCGTGTTCGGCAGCTCGATCGTGTGCGTGAACACAGGCGGGAAGCTCTCGACCGTCCCGCGGGTCCTCGCCTCAGGGGCAGCGATGACGAACTGGACCAGGCCGCCGGCGGCCGGTGATTCACTCGCCGTCTACAACGACCAGGGGACCTTACTGGTTGCCGACGACGTCTGGTCGCTGTCCCAGATCACGAACGTGACTCTGGTAACCACAAACGTCGCCAACGGCTGCCCGGTCGCGACGGGACTGACGCAGGCGGGGGACATCTCGGCCGCCAATCCGAGCTACCAGTTCACCTTTGTGTCCGCGGCACCCGCCGTCATCCCCGTGGGCGCGGCGATGCGGTTCTTCCGGCGGGTGCGCTACCGCATTTACAAGGACACGGACAACCAGTGGTATCTGGGGTTCTTTGACTGCGTGACCGGCCGCGTGCCGGTCTGCACCAGCACTCAGCCGATCGCCGGCCCGTTCCAGCCGTACTCGGCGACCGGGACGAGCGGGCTGCAGTTCGCTTACTACGACTCCACCGGCGCGGTGACCGCGACCCGCACCCTGGTGGCGCGCATCAGCCTCGTCGTGCGGGGCCAGGGGGCAACGCTCCTCAACCTCGCCGGGGCCGGCGCAACGGTGTTCCGCGATTCGCTGCGCATGGAAGTCGGGCTGCGCAACCGTAAGTAGAGGACACGAGGGAACAGTATGCGTACGACGTTGCAGTCAGAGAAAGGCATGGCGCTGCTGATGGCTCTCGGCGCCATTGTGATCATCGGCGTGTTGATCGGCGGCGTCGTATTCGTGACGACGCAGGACTACCGCATCGGGGGCAACACGGTGCGCCAGGCGCGTGCCGCTGCGGCCGCCGAGCTGGGCTTGAACCGCCTGGCCCAGGACTGGAACTTGGCCAATAACCAGCGCCAGGTGGGCAACCCCCTCGTCATATCTTACACGGCGCCGCGTGGGGCGAGCGCGAAGGTGACCGTCACAAGGGTCTCCGGCGTGTACTTCTGGGCGGTCTCGGAGGGCACCGCGGGAGCGCTGGGGAGTCAAGCTACGGCGCGGCGCCGCTACGGCACGTTCTTCCGGCTCGACATACCGCAGATGAACTTCCTGGGCGCGATCACGACCCAGGGCAATACCACCATCAACGGCAATGTCACGGTGAATGGGAACGACGCGCCCCCGGCCTCGTGGACCGCCTGCGGGCCCAACGCCGCGAACGTCGCCGGGGCGGCGATAACCCCCACAACCACGGCCACGGTCAACGGGAGCGTCACTGTTGACGGGAGCCCGCCCGTGCTCACCACCCTCGCGGCCGGCGACACGAACACGTACTTCAACTATGGAAGCTCGAACTATCAGTCGATCGCAGCGTCCGCGAATCTGACCTATGCGGGCAACACCCAGCTCACCGGCGTCGGGCCCATCGTGCTTGGCGGCGTGTGCCAGTCCAGCGTGATTCCGGCCAACTGGGGGGAGCCGACCCACGCGAGCCCGGCCACCCCGTGTGAGAGCTACTTCCCGATCATCCACGCGCTCGGCGACTTGAAGGTCACCACGGGTCGCGGTCAGGGCATCCTGCTGGTCGACGGCGACCTAAACATTGCCGGCGACTTCACGTTCGATGGAGTAGTCATCGTGCGGCGTGGCCTCAAGATGTCGGGGACCGGCAACAAGGTCTCCGGCGCCGTGATGGCGGCGAGCGTCGACGTGAACGACAACGTCGCGGTGGTCGGGAACACTTCGATCCTGTACTCTTCCTGTGCCCTCGTTGCCGCAATGTCGGGGTCGGCCTATCCTAAGCAGGCCAGGCAACGCGGCTGGGTGGACGTGTACTGAGGGTGACGTGCATCACGAACCAGGGCTCTGAAGGGCAAAACTTCTAAAGAGGCTCGGAAGTCAGTCCAAGTAACGCCGCGCCGGACACGCGTTCGAGGAGTGATGCGTCGCCGCGACGGCGACGCGGCCACGCCGTAGTTACTTGCTCACAACGTAGGCCCCCTGCCCACGCAAAGCGACGCCCTGGAGTCGCCGCGCGTTCTTCCATGCAACGCCAATTCCTTGGCCCTGTCTTTGCAGGGGGCCGCGCACTTTGTGCACTTGATCGCCGGCCGTCCCTCCGGATGGCACATGCCTTGCCAACTTGACACGTCGTTGCTCGGAGTCGCACCCAGATCACGCACTTCGGCCGGGAGACTCGGGTCACATTTCACGGCTGCGCCGCCCACTCAGCCCGCGCGGCAGCGACGTCGCTGCCGCCTCCCCGAGCGCACTGCCCGCGCCCCGGGTGCACCGCGTGTCCCCCTGGACTCCCCGCCCGCGCGTGGGCGGCAAGTTCCTCTTCCTCGGCGACGAGAAGCTTTCCGTCCGCGGCGTGACCTACGGCGCGTTCGAGCCGGATGCGCAGGGCAACGAATACCACGACGTCGCGCAGATCGAGCGGGACTTTGCCCAAATGGCGGCGAACGGCATCAACGCCGTGCGCATTCCCCACACGATGCCGCCCCGGACGCTGCTCGACATTGCGGCGCGGCACGGCCTGTACGTCATGGTCGGGCTCTCGGCCGAGCAGTACGTGGGATATCTCATCGACCGCCGCGGCGCCCCGGACATCGAGGCGCTGATTCGCGCCAAGGTTAAGAGCTGCGCGGGTCATCCCGCCCTGCTGTGCTACGCGCTGGGTAACGAGATCCCGGCGCCCATCGCGCGCTGGCTGGGTCGCCGCCGGATTCAACGGTACCTCGCGCGCCTGTATCGGGTGATCAAGGACGAGGACCCGGGCGGGCTCGTCACCTACGTGAACTATCCCACGACGGAATACCTCGAGCTGCCGTTCCTCGACCTCGTGTGCTTCAACGTCTACCTCGAGTCGCAGGAGCGATTCGACGCGTACCTCGCCCGCCTGCAGAACATCGCCGGCGATCGGCCGCTCATCATGAGCGAGCTGGGGCTCGACAGCCTCCGCAACGGCGAGGGGGGCCAGGCCCGGTCGCTCGACTGGCAGGTGCGCACGGCCTTCGCCGCCGGGTGCGCCGGCGTGTTCGTCTTCTCTTGGACCGACGAGTGGTATCGACACGGCCATGACGTGGAGGAATGGGCCTTCGGCCTCACGCGCGCCGACCGATCGCCCAAGCCCGCGCTGGAAGCGGTCCGCGAGGCGTTCACCGAGGCGCCGTTCGCCCCCTCCGTTCCGTGGCCCCGCATGTCGGTCGTGGTGTGCACCTACAACGGCTCGCGCACGATCCGCGACTGCTGCGAAGGGCTGCGGCGTCTCGCCTATCCGGACTACGAAGTCATCGTGGTGGACGACGGGTCCACCGATACCGCGGGCGCCATCGCGCGTGACTACGACGTGCGGCTGATCCGGACGCCAAACCGCGGCCTGGCCTGCGCGCGCAACACCGGCCTGGCAGCGGCCACGGGCGAGATCGTCGCCTACTTGGACGACGATGCCTATCCCGACCCGCACTGGCTCACGTATCTCGCGGCCACGTTCTTGAGCACGTCGCACGCCGGTGTGGGCGGACCGAACATCGCCCCACCGGGCGACGGACCGATCGCCGAGTGCGTCGCCCGGGCGCCCGGCGGGCCCGTGCACGTCCTCGTGAGCGACCGAGAGGCCGAGCACATCCCGGGCTGCAACATGGCGTTCCGCAAGTCCTGCCTGGAGGCGATCGGGGGCTTCGACCCGCAGTTCCGCACCGCCGGCGACGACGTGGATGTATGCTGGCGGCTGCAGGAGCGCGGCTGGACCCTCGGCTTCCATCCGGCCGCCATGGTCTGGCACCACCGCCGCAACTCGCTGCGCACCTACTGGCGCCAGCAGATCGGCTACGGCCGGGCGGAGGCGATGCTCGAGCGCAAGTGGCCCGAGAAATACAACGGCCTGGGGCACGTGCGCTGGGCCGGCCGCATCTATGGCGACGGGCTGACGTACACGCTCGGGTGGCGTCGCCCGCGGGTCTATCACGGCGTCTGGGGCGTCGCGCCGTTTCAGTCGCTCTACCAACCCAGCTCCAGTCTGTTGGGTTCGCTCCCGCAGATGCCGGAATGGCATCTCATGACGGCGAGCCTCGCGGGGATCGCGGCGCTGAGCGTCGCCTGGAGGCCGTTCACGCTCGCGGTGCCGCTGTTGGTAGCCGCCATCGTGCCGCCGGTCGCGCAGGCGTGGCTCAGCGCGCTCCGCGCCAGATTTCCCGACCGCCCCGACGGTTGGGTGGCCCGGCTGCGGCGCCGGCTGCTCACGGCCGCGCTCCACCTGGTCCAGCCGCTCGCTCGGCTGCGGGGCCGCCTCAACGAGGGCCTCACACCTTGGCGGCGGCATGGCACGCCGCGGCCAACGCCGCTCTGGCCCGTCACGACCTCCATCTGGACCGAGCGCTGGCAGGACCAGGACCAGCGGTTGCGCACAATGGAGGCGGGCCTCCGGGCGGACGGCGCGTGCGTGCTACGTGGGGGCCGGCACACTCGCTGGGATCTCGAGGTCCGGGGCGGCTTGTTCGGCGCCGCCCGGCTGCTCATGGGAGTGGAGGAGCACGCTGGCGGGAAGCAGCTGATTCGGCTCCGCTGGTGGCCCGCCCTGCCGCTGCGGGGACCGCTGCTGACGCTCTGCTTCGGCGGGCTCACGCTCGGGGCGGCGCACGATCACGCCTGGGTAGCCGCTGTGGTCGTAGGGCTCGGCGCCCTGCTGTTCGCATGGCGCACCCTGGAGCAAACCACGGCTGCCATGGCCACGATCCGGGAGGCCGTGGCCCAGCTGCGGCGCGGTTCAGCGCGATGACCGACTTGGCGCTGTACCGGCGGCTGGTACGCCAGGCGCGGCCGTACTGGCTTCACTTGGCGGGCCTGTTCGGGATCGGGCTGCTCGCCAGCCCGCTCGCGCTCCTCGACCCGGTGCCGCTCAAGATCGTCTTCGATTCGGTGCTCAGCTCGCATCCGCTCCCCGCGTACCTGCGAACAGTCCTTCCATCAGCGGTGTTGGGATCCGCCGGCGCGTTGCTCGTGGCGATCGGTCTGCTGCTCGGGGTCGCGGCGCTCACCCAGCTGCAGGCGCTCGCCAACCGCTTCATGCAGGCCTACGTCGGCGAGCGCCTGGTGCTGGGCTTCCGCACCCAGCTGGTGCAGCACGCCCAGCGCATCTCAATGTCGTATCACGACTCGAAGGGCAGCGCCGACTCGCTGTATCGCATCCAGCAGGACGCGGCGGTGATCGACAAGATCATGGTCGAGGGGATCATTCCGTTCGTCGCCGCGGCCGTCACGCTGGTCATGATGATCGTGGTGACCCTGCGCCTCGACTGGCAGCTCGCGCTCGTGGCCCTCGGAGTGTCCCCGCCGCTGTTCGTGCTGTCGCGCCTGTACCGGCCCCGCATGCGCCGCCAGTCGCGACATGTCAAAAAGCTCGAGAGCTCGGCGCTCGCGGTCGTGCAGGAAACCCTCGGCGCCCTGCGTGTCGTGAAGGCCTTCGGGCAGGAGTCGCGCGAGACCGACCGCTTCGTGCATCGCTCGACCGAGGGAGTGGCAGCGCGCATCCGCCTGGCGTTGATGGAAGGTCGCTACGGCGTGCTGGTGGGGTTGACGAGCGCCCTCGGGACCGCCGTGGTCCTCTTCATCGGCGTGCGTCACGTGGTCGAAGGGGTCCTCACCGTCGGGCAGCTGTGGATGGCGCTGAGGTACCTCGACAAGCTGTACGAGCCCCTCAAGACCATCAGCAAGAAGGCAGCCGGAATCCAGTCCTACCTCGCGAGCGCCGAGCGCGCCTTCGCGCTGCTGGACGAGCAGCCGGAAGTGCCGGAGCGCGCGGACGCCCGGCCCATCGCTCGCGCCGCAGGCCGGCTCGCGTTCCGGCAGGTCTGCTTCGCCTACGGCCCGGACCGGCCCGTGCTGCACGACGTGTCGTTCGAGATCGTGCCGGGAACGCGACTCGGCATCGTGGGCGCGACCGGCGCCGGCAAAACCACGCTCATCAGCCTGCTCACCCGCTTCTACGATCCCAGCAACGGAGCGATCCTGCTCGACGGGGTGGATCTGCGCGACTACAAGCTGGCGGACTTGCGGCGCCAGTTCGCCGTCGTGCTCCAGGACCCCGTGCTGTTCTCCCTCTCGATCGCCGACAACATCGCCTATGCCGCCCCCGGCGCGAGCCGGGAGCAGGTGGTCGCCGCGGCCCAGGCGGCGAACGCCCATGAGTTCATCGAGCGCCTGCCCCAGGGCTACGACACGCAGGTCGGGGAGCGCGGTGTGAAGCTCTCAGGCGGCCAGCGGCAGCGCATCGCGCTGGCGCGCGCGTTCTTGAAGGACAGTCCTGTGCTGATCCTGGACGAGCCCACGAGCTCGGTGGACGCGAAGACCGAGGCCGCGATCGTCGACGCGCTGGAGCGTCTCAAACAGGGCCGCACCGTAATCGTCATCAGTCACCGGCCGAGCACGCTCGCCGGCTGCTCGGCATTGCTCACCATCGACGGTGGCAGAGTGGTCGCGGACACGACGCCGGCTGCGGTCGAGGCCCTGCCCACCCCCGCGCCGCCGAGCCGCACCCCCACACGCGCCCTGTCCGAGAAACGCCGCGAGAATCTGCTGGCGCACCCGGCGGTCCAGGCATGGCGCCAGCTCCACCCTGACCGCGTGGTGCCCGACCGGATCACGCCGGCCAAGTTCAAGCCGAACAAGCCACGGCCCAACCTGACGGTGTACCGCCTCGAAGGCGTCGGGGTCGATAGCGCGGCGGTGATCGCGAAGCGCTGCACGCAGGGCGGCGGCCAGATCGAGCGTACCGTGTACGAGCGTATCCTTCCGCACGTGCCGCTCGCTGGACCTCGCTACTACGGCACCGTCTCAGGGTCGCACGAGGACCATGCGGAGGACGTGTGCTGGCTCTTCATCGGGGAAATCCAGGGTGAGAAGTACGACATGCTGCGCCCGGACCACCGCGCCGCAGCGGCTCGATGGCTGGGGATCCTGCACACCGAGGCGCAGTCCGCTGCCGACCAGGCCGGATTGCCGGATGGTGGACCGAGTCGCTACCGCGACCAGATGCGCGCGACGCGGGACCTCATTCGAGCCCAGGTGGACAATCCCGCCTTCAGCGCCGAGGACGTGGCGTTTCTCGACGTCCTGGTGGCGCGGTTCAATGAGCTGGACGAGGATTGGGATCGGCTCGCGCGCGCCTGCACCGGCCTCCCGCCCACGCTGATCCACGGTGACTTCAACGCCAAGAATCTGCGCGTGCAGGCGTCTCCCCAGGGCGCCCAGATCGGGGCGTTCGACTGGGAGGATGCCGGGCGGGCCGTTCCCGGCATAGACCTGGCTCAAGCGGTCGATCCGTCCTGCCGCATTGCCGCGAGCCCGGACCTCGCCACCTACTGGGCCGTGGTCCGGGAGCGGTGGCCGAACTGCGACCAGACCGACATCGAGCGCCTGGCGACGTGCGGGGCCGTGTGGCGCGCACTCGCGGTGATCACTTGGGACGGGCATCACCTCACTCGTCCCTGGGCCGATGCGTTTCTCCCGAATCTGCGGATGTATGAAGCGGAACTGACGCACGCCCTCGATCGCTTCGGCTGGCCGGGGCGAGCGGGCCGGGCGAGCCCCCGCCCCACTCTGCAGGGCCGGGCCGGATGAGACGCCTGCGGATCGGATTCCTGTTCAGGCGGCCCTATGGCGCGGGCCATGTAAGCATCTTCCCGAAGACCTTGCAGGCGCTCGCCGACGCAGGCGTGGTGGTCGACGTGATCGCCGGCAACGGGCGGGTCATCGACCTCTCGACCGTACGGGTGGAGCACGACCTGTACGTGCTGAAGCAGATCTCCGGCATCCCGATGAGCCTTGCTGGAGCCCTGCACGCGCAAGGCGCTGCCATCGTGAATCCGTATCCCGTGACGGTAGCACTCCGCGACAAGGTGATCGCCGCCCGGATTCTCGAGGCCGCCGGGGCGCCCATGCCCGCCACGTACGTCGTGTCGCACCCCGAACTCCTGATGCCGCTCTTGGCCAGGGGACCGCTCGTCGTCAAGCCGTACGACGGCACCTGCGGGTTGGGCGTGCGCGTCGTCCGGAACGAGGCCGAGCTCCTCGCCGAGGCACGCCCGTCGCACAAGCCGCCACCCGTTCTGGCACAGCGCTATCACCCGCCCGAGGGGCGCGACTTGAAGATCTACGTGATCGGCGAGCGGCTCTTCGGCGTCCGGAAGGTCTTCCCGGCCATCACGGAGGCGGAGAAGTACGGCGAGCCGTTCGCCCCGACTGCCGAGCAAGCCGACATCGCGCTGCGCTGTGGCCGTGCGTTCGGTATCGACCTGTACGGCGTCGACTTGATCGAGAGCGAGGGAAAGACATACGTCGTGGATATGTCCAGCATCCCGGGCTTCAAGGGTGTGCCGGACGCGCCGTCGCATTTGGCGTCTTACTTCTACGCGGCGGCGGAGCGCGCCGCCAGCGGGCGACCGGTATTCCAGCCGGCGGTCGAGGTAGGTCCATGAAGTGGCTCATCATCAACGGGGACGACTTCGGTGCGAGCCGCGGCATCAACCGCGGCATTATCCAGGCGCATCACGACGGAATCCTGACGAGCGCGAGCCTGCTCGTGAACCGGCCAGCGAGCATCGAGGCGGCCGCGCTCGCGCGCCAGCACGCCGGTCTGAGCCTCGGGCTCCACCTGGAGCTGGACGCGGGCGACCTGGACGAGGGGGGAGTCGCCGCTCAATGCGAGCGCCAGCTGGCGCAGTTCCGGGAGCTGACTGGGGAACGCCCGACCCATGTGGACTCCCACCACGACGTGCACCGCGACCCACACGTGCTGCCGCACGTGCTCGCGCTCGCCCAGCGAGCCGGCGCGCCGGTGCGGGGTCACTCCGGGGCCCGCCACCTCGGGAAATTCTACGGCCGCTGGGGCGGCGCCACCCACCCCGAGCAGATCGGGGTCGAGGGCTTGCTGCGCCTGCTGGACGCCGAGGTTCGAGAGGGCGTGACCGAGCTCTCGTGCCACCCCGGCTACGTCGAACCCGGATACCGCTCGAGCTATCTCGTGGAGCGCGAGCTCGAGCTGCGGACGCTGTGTGACCCCCGAGTGCGGCAGGCGATCCGCGACCGGGGGATCCGCTTGATGGGATTCCGGGACCTGCTGGCGCGCGCGCCCGCGGCGACGCTGACGGCGGAGGCGACGTGACCACGGCCGTCATGTCGGTCTACAAAGTCGCCAGTTTCCCCGACGGCGGCGGCCACTTCTGGGTGTACCTGCAGTACGCGTTGGGGCTGCGCCGCCTGGGGTGCGACGTCTACTGGCTGGAGCAGCTGCGCCCCGCCCGCGATCCCGAGCGGCAGAGCTACGTGATCTCGACCTTCCTGGAGCGGATGCAGCAGCTCGGATTCGAGGGCCGGACGCTGCTCTACACCCTGGACGGCGATCCACGCTTCATCGGCTGCACGTGGGGCGAGGCCGAGGCCGTGCTGCGGCGGGCGGACGT
>WNEW01001223.1_pt1 | contig 12567 bp, 11 predicted proteins | sample 5399891 | NCBI WGS metagenome assembly WNEW01 (sample SAMN13153336, study PRJNA577476) | soil metagenome | isolation source: 40 cm grassland meadow soil pre-rain plot 5 | place: USA:California | collected 2015-09-08 | reverse complement strand
CTGGCGGTGCAGTCGGGGACGGCGGCGCACGGGCCGGTCGAGCGCGTGCCCGGCGCGCGCGCCGCGGTGATGTACCACCAGAAGTGGGGCGAGCGCACCCGGAACATCTTCTTGGTCGTGGCGGCGTTGGAGATCGCGGCGCTCGCCCCCGCGGTGAGCCGCTGGCGCCGGTGGGTCCTGGCGGCGTCGGCCGTCGTGGGGCTGGGTGGCACGGTCTCGTTATACCAAGCGGCGGACCGGGGCGGCGATCTGGTATACGCCTACGCCGGCGGTGTGGGGATCCGCTCGGGTGATCCCGCAGACGTCGACCGGTTGCTCGTGGCGGGGCTGTATCACGAGGCGATGCTGGAGCGGAAACAGGGAAAGCCCGGTGAGGCGGCGCAGCTGATCGGGCAGCTGGCACAGCGGTATCCGGAGGACACGGCAGTACGGCTGCTCGCGGTCGAGTCGCTCATCGTCGACAAGCAGGACGGGAAGGCGGCTCTCACCGCGCTGAAACAGTTCGCGCCGGGGTCGGACAGCCGGTTCCTGCGGTTCCGGGTCGGGCTGCTGCGCGCCGACGCCTTCGCCGCGGCGGGGATGTCGGACTCCGCGAGGATCGTGCTGCGGGCGATGGCCGCAGAGTTCGCGGGCAAACGGGCGATTCAGGATCGGCTGGCAAAGCTGAAGTAGCTATTTTGGGGAGGCATGCCCGACCTCCTCGCCGCCCGCTCGCAGATGGGCGTCTCGCTGGCGTTCCATATCATTTTCGCCGTGGTGGGCATCGCCATGCCCGTGATGATGGTCGTCGCGGAGCGCCGCTGGCAGGTGACGGGCCACGCGATTTACTTGGACTTGGCGAAGCGCTGGGCCAAGGGCACCGCGATCCTGTTCGCGGTGGGCGCCGTGTCGGGCACGGTGCTGTCGTTCGAGCTCGGGCTGTTGTGGCCCGAGTTCATGCGGTTCGCGGGCCCGATCATCGGGATGCCGTTCTCGCTCGAGGGGTTCGCGTTCTTCACCGAAGCGATCTTCCTCGGCATCTACCTGTACGGCTGGGACCGCATTCCGCCGCGGGCGCACCTCGCCGCGGGCGGCATCGTCGCGCTCTCCGGCGCCGCCTCCGGCGTGTTCGTCGTCATCGCCAACGCCTGGATGAACGCGCCGACCGGGTTCGAGCTGGCGCAAGGCCAGCCGGTGAACGTCGATCCCCTCGCGGCCATGGCGAACCCGGCCGCGCTCCCGCAAGCGATCCACATGACGCTCGCCGCCTACGCGGCCACGGGCTTCGCGGTGGCGGGGATCCACGCGCTCCTGCTGCTCAAGGACCCCGCGAACGCGTTCCATCGCCGCGCGCTGGCGATCGCGCTGATCGTCGGTGCGCCCGCTGCCGTGCTGCAGCCCATTTCGGGCGACCTGAGCGCCCGCCACCTGGCGCGCCACCAGCCGGTCAAGCTCGCCGCGGCGGAAGCCCTGTTCGAGACCCGGGCCGGTGCGCCGCTCACGCTCGGCGGCTGGCCGGACGTGGATCGGCGCGAGACGAGATTCGCGATCCAGGTGCCCTACGGTCTCTCGCTTCTCGCCTTCCACGACCCCGGAGCGGTGGTGAAGGGGCTCGACGCGGCGCCGCGCGACGAGTGGCCCAACGTCCCGGCTGTGCACTTCACATTCCAGCTCATGGTGGCGCTCGGCACGTACCTGGCGCTGGTCGCGCTGTGGGCCGGGTGGCGTGCCTGGCGCGGTGCCGATCTGGCCCACGACCGGTGGCTGCTGCGCGCGATCGGCCTCGCCACGCCGATGGGGCTGATCGCGGTCGAGGCCGGCTGGATGGTGACGGAGCTGGGCCGGCAGCCGTGGGTGATCTATGGAGTGCTCAAGACGGCCGACGCCGTGACGCCGATGCCGGGCCTGATCGTACCGTTCCTCGCGTTCACGCTGCTCTACTGCTTTCTGGGCGTGATCGTCGTGTGGCTCTTGTACCGGCAGATCGTTCGTAGTCCAGAAATCCCGGAGTGGCGTGGGTTCTACATGCCCGTAAACGGCCGCGGAAGGGGGAAGGGGGAAGGGGCGTGACGCTCGCCGACCTCCTCGCCGGCGTGATCTTCGTTTCCTTAGACGCCTACGGACTGCTCGGCGGCGCCGACTTTGGTGGCGGGGTGTGGGATCTGCTCGCGAGCGGGTCACGGAAAGAAGGCCAACGCGACCTGATCGCGCACGCGATCGGACCGGTGTGGGAGGCGAACCACGTGTGGCTGATCCTCGCGGTGGTGCTGCTCTTCACCTGCTTCCCGCCGGCGTTCGCGCGGCTCGGCATCGCGCTCCACATCCCCCTGTCGCTCGTGCTGATCGGGATCGTGCTGCGCGGGTCGGCCTTCACGTTCTGGCGCTACGGCGGGGAGACGGATGCGGAGCAGCGCCACTGGGCCGGCACCTTCGCGGTCGCCAGCCTCATCACGCCGGTGCTCCTGGGCGTCACGGTGGGAGCCATAGCATCAGGTGCGGTGTCCGGGGAGCGGGCCCCCGGCACCCCGTTCTTCACGGGCTACGTCGCGCCCTGGCTCACCCCCTTCGCGCTGAGCGTCGGTGTGTTTGCGCTCGTCTGCTTCGCGTTCCTGGCGGCGGTCTACCTGACGCTCGAAGCGACGGAGCCGGCGCTGCGGGAGGACTTCCGCCGCCGCGCGCTCGGCGCAGGCGTGGCGTTGTTCGGGGCGGCGCTCTTGGTGCTCGTGCTGTCCGGCAGCGGGGCGCCGCGCGTGCGGGCGGGGTTGATCTTCGCGCCGTGGGCCGTGCCGCTGCATCTGCTCACCGGTGCCGCCGCTGTCACCGCGCTCGCTGCGCTGTGGCGCCGGCGCTACCGTGTAGCCCGCGTCGCCGCCGCTGCCCAGGTGTCGCTCATCCTGTGGGGTTGGGCAGTCAGCCAGTATCCCTACCTGCTCCCGCCCGACCTCACCATCGCCGCTGCCGCGGCGCCGGACGCTACCTTGCGGCTCGTGCTCGGCGGTCTGGCGCTCGGCGCGGCCGTGCTGTTTCCGTCGCTCTATTACTTGTTTCGGGTTTTCAAAGGACGGTATCAGCCTTCAGCCATCAGCCATCAGTGACGTTGGCAGCCGACGGCCGACAGCGCCGTTCAGGCGTCGAACACCCGTTGCGCCACCCACCATGCTGCCAACGCGCCGGCGATGAATCCCAACAGCTGCCCCCAGACCCCGAGCACGTGCCCGGCCAGGACCCCGACGATCGTTCCCACGACGAAGCTGACGAGCGCCTTCAGGAGTTTCATGCGCGTCCTCCCTCGCCCCCCTCTAATAACGTGCGGATCGCCGCATCGGTCTCGAGGCCCGCGATCTCGACGGTCTTGCGGCGACCGCCCGCGCCCGAGACGATCGCTACCGCACCGCGGGGCACGCTGAGCCGCTCCGCGAGGAAGCGCGCCAGCTCCGCGTTGGCCGCGCCGTCGACGGGCGCGGCGGCGATCCTGACTCTGATGGCATCGCCGTGGCGGCCTGCGATCTCGGTGCGACGCGCCCGCGGCGCGACGTGCACGATGATGCGAGCCGGGCTCAGAACAACAGCACGCTCAGGAGCAGCTGCTTCAGCAGCCAGAGCACCAGGCAGGCCACGAGCGGGCTCCAATCGAGCGCCCCCATCGGGGGGAGCACGCGCCGGATCGGCTCCACCAGCCAGTCGGTCAATGCGTAGACCGGCCGCATCCAGCGGGAATAGCGGAACACACCGAACCAAGCGCCGATGACCCGCACCAGGAGCGCGGCGAACACCAGACCGTAGAGGGCGCCGATCAAGAACCCGAGCATCGCCCGCGGGCCCCGGCCGGCCGCCGCGGCTATCCCGTAGAGCGTCCGCACCGCCCAGTCGAGCAGCGACAGCAGCACCACGCCGGCGACGGCCACGACAACCACTAGCCACCAGCCGGCGTTGACGGGGTTGCCGCCCAGGCGCACGAGGCGGGCCTCCACGGGGCGGATCACCGGTTCGCTCACGGCGCGCAGCATCCGGCCCAATGCCCCGAACGGCGACACCCGCCGAGCCCGCACCAGCCACGAGGCAAAGGCGACCAGGACGCTCAGGCTGAAGGCCGCGAAGACGGTGTAGCGGGCGAGAGTATGCAGGTCGGGCATGATATCAAGTTAAGCACGCTGATTTCCCCGGGCAGCGCGCCCTCTCAGGGCGCGAAAACCTCGACGACATCTGTCTGCGCGAAGCCCGCCCTGGGGCCGCCGCCGATCACATAGATCTTGCCGTTCAGCGCTGCCGCGCCGAGGCCGTGGCGGGCGGTGGGGAGGGGCGCGGCAGTGATCCAACGGTCCGCAGCGGGGTCGTACACTTCGTGGTTCGCGAAGACGGATGATCTCGTTTCGCCGCCGACGGTGTGGATCTTTCCGTCCAGCACCGCCGCGGCGAGCCCGCCGCGGCGGCTCGGCATCGGCGCCTTCCTCGTCCAGTGGTCGGTCGCCGGGTCGTACGCCTCGACGAGATCGTAGTTCTGGTCGGGGTTGAACGGCCGCCCGGCGATCGCGTAGACGATGCCGCCGACCGCCGCCGCGGTGAGGTGATCGCGCGGCGTCGGGATGGGCGCGGCGTTCTTCCAGCGATCGGCTGCGGGATCGTAGATCGCGGTCGAGTCGACGAGCTTGCGGCCGGGGCCCCATCCGCCCACCAGCACGAGCTTGCCGTTCGCCACTGCCACGCCGGAGGCGCCGCGCGGCACGGGGAGGGGCGCGCGGGACTCCCAGCGACTCTGATCCTCGCGGTAGATCCACAGCGTGTTCTCGGGGACGAAGGTCGCCTCGGCGAGCCCGCCGATCGCGTACAGCGTGTCGCCCACGACGGCGAGCGGCATGTGATGCCGGGGGGCCGGCAGGTCGGCGATGCGCTCCCACTGGTTCGCCGCCGGGTCGAACCGGAACGCTCGCGCGATCGGCTTGCCGGTGCGATCGAATCCGCCGGCGATGTAGATCTTGCCCCGCAGTACGGCGGCGCTCATCTCCTGGATCGGCTCGGGGAGCGGCGCGGCGGTGGACCAGCGGCCGTCGGCGGAGAGGACCGCTGTCGCGGCGACGCAGCCGAGCGCGACGCGCACCGCTGCCGGAGGTCCGCTCACGAGCCGCCGCTACGCGTCGCTGAGCCGTCGAACCGGATCACCAGCACCGGCTCGCGTCGCCGGGCGATGTCCTCGAACACAATGAGGTACTGCTCGCCCGTTCTCCGGTGCACGGCGTGCACCTTCACGAACGCGCGCCCTCCGAGCTTGGTGTCCACCCAGGTGTTGTTCGAGCCGCTGACGTTGGGGTAGAGCGCGGCGTCGAAGTCCACCGCTCGGATTTCCAGGGAATCCGGAATGCGCAGGGCGAAGTACTGGACCGGATCCGCGGGAGTGAGGCGCGCGGGGAGGGTATTGATCGTCCGGTTACAAGCGGTGAGGACCACGGCTCCCAGCGCGACCGGGACGACGGCGTGCAAGTGACGCGTCGGCATATGGCCTCCTTCGAATGGCATGCATAGCGCTGAGGGCCCGGCCTCACTCGGCCGGGGCGAACGCCGCCGCCACGATCCTCGCCTGCTCCGCCTGGTGCGCCGCGGGATACCCCTCGGCCGGGCTGGAGCGTTCCGGGCGCCCGATGTCGCGCACCGCCACTCCCGGGCCCACCAGCTCACGCAGCTGCGGCAGCATGAACTTCTGCGGTCCCATGTTACGCGGCTCCTCCTGCACCCAGACGATCTCGGTGATCTTCGGGTAGCGCTTGATGAGCGCTGCGAGCTCGAGCGTGGGGAAGGGATAGAGGAGCTCCACCCGGCCGATCGCGACGTGCGCCGCCTCGGCCCGGCGCGGTGAGAGCACGACGTCGTAGTACACCTTGCCGCTGCACAACACGAGCCGCGTCGCGCCGCGGCGCGCGGCGCCTTCGGGGTCGTCCAGCACGGGCCGGAATCCGCCGGCCGTGAGCTCGTCGAGCCGCGACGTCGCCTGGGGCAGCCGCAACAGGCTTTTCGGCGTGAAGAGGACGAGGGGTCGCAGCTCGGCGTGGCGCGCCTGGCGGCGCAGCAGATGAAAGTACTGGGCGGGCGTGGTGCAGTTCGCGATGCGGAGGTTGCCGTCCGCGCCGAGCGCCAGGAACCGCTCGACCCGCGCGCTCGAGTGCTCGGGGCCTTGGCCCTCGTAGCCGTGCGGCAGCAACAGCGTGAGGCGTGACGTCTGTCCCCACTTCGCCAGGCCGGCGATGAGGAACTGATCGATGATCACTTCGCCGCCGTTGGTGAAATCGCCGTACTGGGCCTCCCACAGCACCAGCGCGTCGGGTGCCGCGGCGGCGTAGCCGTACTCGAAGCCGAGGCACGCGAACTCGGAGAGCGGGCTGTTGTGCAGCTCGAACGGCGCCCGCGCCGCCGGCAGGTTCTGGATCGGCGCGAAGCGCTGGCCGTTCACCGTGTCGTGCAGCACGAGATGACGCTGGCTGAACGTGCCGCGCTCGGTGTCCTGTCCGGTGAGCCGGATCGGCGTCCCCTCGACCAGGAGCGAGGCGAACGCGAGTGTCTCGGCGTGCGCCCACTCGATCGCGCCCTCCGTTAGGGCGCCGCGGCGGCGCTCGAGCTGTTTCTTGAGCTTGGGATTGACGCTGAACCCCGCAGGCACGACGAGCAGCTGCTCGTTCAACCCCGCCAGCACCGGGGATGCGACGGTCGTATCCGGCTCCGCGACCAGTTGCTGCGCACCGGAGATCCGCTGCGGCTCCTCCCCCACGCCGGCCTCGGAAAGGTGCGCCTTCAACGATTGCTGGACCTCGCTCAGCCGCTGGTAGAACCGCTCCGCCTCCGTGTCGGCCTGCGCCACGTCGAGCACGCGCTCGCCCGCGAGCTGCTCGGCATAGCGATGCCGGACGGTCGGCGTCTGCTTGATCCGCTCGTACATGAGTGGCTGTGTGTAAGCCGGCTCGTCCCCCTCGTTGTGCCCGTGCCGCCGGTAGCCCACGACGTCGATGACGACGTCGCCGTGGAACTTGTCGCGGTACATCATCGCGAGCCGCACGGCCGCGAGGCACGCCTCGGGGTCGTCGGCGTTCACGTGGACAATCGGGGCATCGAAGCCCTTGGCGAGATCGCTCGAGTAGTCGGTCGAGCGACCTTCCTTCGGGTCGGTGGTGAAGCCCACCTGGTTGTTGGCGATCAGGTGGATGGTGCCACCGGTCGCGTAGCCCCTGAGGCGCGCCAGGTTGAACGTCTCGGCCACCACGCCCTGCGCCGCGAACGACGCGTCGCCGTGGATCAGCAGCGGCAGCGCGACGGTCCCGTCGTGGATCGGTTCCTTGCCGCGGCGGTTCGTCTGGTTCGCGCGCGCCCGGCCTTCCACCACGGGGTTCACCGCCTCGAGGTGACTCGGGTTGGGCGAGAGCGTGACGTTCACGGGCCTGCCCGACGCCGTCTGGTAGACGCCATCGGCGCCGTGGTGGTACTTCACGTCGCCCGTGCCCCCCTCGGGGGTGAGGGTCCCCTCCACGTGGCTCCCGCCCTCGAACTCGGCGAAGATCGTCTCGTACGGCAGCCCGACGATGTGGGCCAGCACGTTGAGGCGGCCGCGGTGCGCCATCCCCAGCACTACCCGACGAGCGCCGCTCACGCCGGCGAGCTCGATCGTCTGGTCGAGCATCGGCACGAGGACGTCCAGCCCCTCGATCGAGAAGCGCTTCTGCCCGAGGTACGCCCTGTGGAGGAAGCGCTCCAGCCCCTCCACTGCCGTCAAGCGTGACAGCAGCTTCTGCTTCTGCTCGGCCGAAAGCGGCGTGCGGTGTTGGCCGGACTCGATCACCTGCCGCAGCCACAGGCGCTCCACGTGGCTACCGATGTGCTCGACCTCGTAGGCGATCGTGCCGCAGTAGGTCTTCTGCAGCTCGGGGTATGCCTCCGCGAGCGTCTTGCCGGTGACGTAGATCCGCAGCACGTCGGCCGGAATCCGCGCCATGATCTCCGTCGTGAGGCCGAGCGGGCCGGGATCGAGCGCGGGATCGCCGGGCGGCTCCGAGCCCAGGGGGTCGAGCCGCGCTGCCATGTGGCCGAAGTTGCGGAACGCTTTCACCAACGCCATCGCGGCCGCGACGTGCTTCAAGTCGGGGCTCGGGGCTCGGGGTTCGGGGCTCGGGAGTGCCCGCGCCATCGCCGTTCCGAGCCCCGAGTCCCGAACCCCGAGCCCCGTGATCGCCAGAGTCTCCGCCACCTGCTCGTAGAACCGCTCGTCTCCCTGCAATAAGGAGTCAAGCTTGCGCAGGAACATCCCCGACTCCGCGCCCTGGATCACGCGGTGGTCATAGGTGCTGGTGAGCGTCATGACCTTAGTCGGGCCGGTTTGGCGGATCGCGCCCGTGGCGATGATCGAGCCTTGGCCCTTCATGAGACGTGGCACCGAGGCGACGGTGCCGATCGTGCCGGGGTTGGTGAGCGTGATGGTGGCGCCTGCGAAGTCGTCGGGGAGCAGCTTGTTGGTGCGCGCCTTGTCGACCAGGGTCTCGTAGGTCGCCCGGAACGCGGCGAAGTCCATCCGCTCAGCGTGCTTGATCACCGGGACGACGAGTGCCCGGCTCCCGTCCTTCTTTTCGACGTCCACTGCGAGCCCCAGGTTCACGCCCTGCGGGTCCAGGCGGTGCGGCTTCCCTTCGACCTCCTGGAACGCGTGTGTCATGACGGGGAGCTGCTTCACCGCCTGCACCATCGCGAAGCCGATCAGATGCGTGAACGAGATCTTCTTGCCGCTCGCGGCGAGCCCGGCGTTCAGCTCCTTGCGGCGCGCGTCGAGCGTATCGACGGCTACTTCGCGGAACGAGGTCGCGGTGGGCACGGACAGAGAGTCCGTCATGTTCTGGGCGAGCCGGGCGGCCGGGCCGGTGATCGGCGTGAGGCCGGGATGCGGGATGGGGGATGCGGGATGCGTGGGGGTGGGGGCGGGGACGCTTCCCGCATCCCGCATCCCGCCTCCCGAGAGCACCTCTTCGCGGTTTGTCGGAATCACCGGAAGGTCGGCGACCTTCCCGTTGTCGAATAGGTTCCGCCACTCTTCCCCGACGGAGGCTGGGTCGCGCAGGTACTGCTCGTACATCACCTGCACGAAGGCGGCGTTATGGGTGCCGAAGACGAATTCGCTCACGGTTGCAATTTAATCAGCAGTCAGCCTCGAGCTATCAGCTATCAGTATATTCCGCGAGCCATGTTCCGACGCAGCTTCGTGTTGCTGGTCCTGCTCCCGTGCAGCCCGGCTGCAGCGCAGGCTCCGGGCCCGCTGCGCGAGCAACTGGCGGCGCGGGTCGCCCGGGCGCCCGCGACGGGGGTTGGTGTCTACTACAAGAGCCTGTCGCGTCCGGACTCGCTGCTGTTGGGCGCCAACCTCCGCTTCCACGCCGCGAGCACGATGAAGCTCCCGGTGATGATCCAGATCTTCCGGGATGCGGACGAGGGGCTGCTGCGACCTGACGACTCGCTCACCGTTCGTGCCACGTTCCCATCACTCGTCGACGGCTCTCCGTTCGAGGTGGACAAGGCGGACGACTCGGATTCGACGTTGTATCGGCGGGTGGGGGGCGAGGCGTCGATCGGCGAGCTGCTCGAGCTGATGATCACCCGCTCGTCGAACCTCGCGACCAACCTCCTGATTGAGCGGGTAGGTGCGGCGCGCGCGCAAGCGTCCGCGCGCGGGCTTGGGGCGTGGTCGATTCAGGTGTTGCGCGGGGTAGAGGACGGGAAGGCTTACCGCGCGGGGCTCAACAACACGACCACCGCGCGCGACTTGGGCGCGCTCCTCGCGGCGATCGCCCAGCACCGGGCGGCGAGCCCCTCGTCGTGCGAGGAGATGCTCAGGATCCTCGGGCGTCAGGAGTTCAACGAGGGGATTCCGGTAGGCGTGCCGCCAGGAACGCGCGTCGCGCACAAGACTGGTTGGATCGGCGAGGTGGTCTATCACGACGCGGCGCTCGTGTACCCGCCGAGCGGGAGCTACGTGCTGGTCGTGCTGACGGGCGGCATCAAGGAGGACAGCGTCGCGCACAATCTCGTGGCGGACGTCTCGCGGATGGTATGGGAGGGGGTTAGCGTTCGTCGCTGAAAATGCGCACGACCTCACGGACGACGTAGGAGCGGGGAGCGATCACCAGTAGACTGCGTCGGAGCAGCGCAACTTCAGTCGTATTCGCAGAAGTACCGGGTTTCGATTGGCAGCCGAAGCATCAGACGTACAGCGTTGTTCCAGATGGAGCGCCGGAGCGCCCGATTTTTCACGTCGGCGAGCGCCTTCCGGTAGTGCTCGATTGCGCGCAGCCGCGCCGTCTCAGCCCTCTCGGCGAGTGCCCTCGCTGGCGCGGAGGCAGCCTCCGAGACGCCCGCCGGTGACAGCGAGAAAACGTCTGCGTACGCCTGCGCGACGTACATATGCACCATAGGATCGTCGAGCCCGGCGTCCAGCGCGCGCTCGCCACGCTCGATGACAGGCTTGGTCCGGTCACCCCCATCGGCGCACGCCAACGCCGTGGTCCAGCCGGCACGCAACAGCTCGGCGAACGCAGATTTTCCCGCCGGACCTGCAGAATCCGTCTGGTAAGCACGCCATAGCCATGGCCGCAAATAGAAATAGGCCGCGCCAAGATGATCGTCCTGATACCGAGCGCCTAATCGCTCCAGTTGCACGCGCAGTACGGAGTCCCGCCCTGAGTAGCCGAGCGCGCCGGCGTGCACTTGCACGGCAATGTCGGCGGCAAGAAACGCGGCCGCCCGTTGCGGCGGCGGCAGGCTCGCGGTGTCCCGCAACGCGGCGAGTGCGCGCAGCAGCACGCTGTCCACGGTGGCGTTCGGCGATGGGCGCTCGGTACGCTCGTCGAAATGAGCACTGTCCAGATGGCTGGCAAACAGGCCTCGCAGCGGGGCAAGACCCGACACTCCTGACCACCCGATGGCGGAATCGGCGCGTGCCACCTCCGTCAGTGCTTCGGGCGTCACCTTGGGATACTCCTGCTGATCGATGAGGGCGGACACGCTCTTGTCCAAGCCGTTGCCGATCACATACGACACGGCCACGGCAGTTGCCGGCCGGATCACGGGCTCCGCATCCGTTTCTAACGACGACGTATACGCTGGAGCAGTTCCCACGACTACGACGTGCAGTCCCCGCTCCCAGGACGCAGCTCCGCGCCACTGGCCTGTTCCACTGCCGGTCATCGCGACGCCCGGTCGCCCTCCGCCGAGCGCCCGGGAAAGGCGCCTGCTCAGCATGGCCGCAGCCCGTTCCGCCCGCGCGGAATCCCGGTCGGCGCTCTCCAGCCAGAGAGCACGGAGTGTGCAAAGACGCTGCGCCCCGGCATCATCGGGCAGCGATTCGCCAGACGGCGGCTGTGGGATCACGAACACCGCCGACCTGCGCCATATGCGCCTTCCGGCGCTGACAAGCGCCGTCGCCGAGCGGCACAGTGGTTCACGACTCATGCCGGTCGGTATCGTGCGGCTTACCACGTCGCCCCGGTGATCTGCCATCCACATCCCCAGCGTGACGCTCGTGTCCCCGCCTCTCACCAGTTGGCGGATCCACTCCTCGAGCTCTGCCGACGCACTCTCGGCGGAACTGTCAGCGACCGACGCGGTGTCGATAGGAACCGCGATCACAGGCTCGGACGCGGGCGCGACGACGGAGCTTTCGCGTGACGCCATCGCGACGGGACTCAGGCGCGCGGATCCCGAACGTGATGCCGAGTCGGGCTTGGACGTGTCGCACGCGAAGGCGGCAGCGATCAGCAGGCCAAGTGACGAGCCTGTTGCAATGAACCAATTACGGTTGCTGCACCGCATGTGCGAGAACTGGACGTCAGACATCCCCGAAGCAGGCTGGCATCACTGTGCAGCCGTTTGTTGCATGGCCACCGCTTGCCACCGGCCGTCCCGTCGGACGAAGACGCGCGTGTACCTGATTTTGCCGCTGAACGGGATGCTGCGAAATGTGCCGGCGTTGTCCGCGATACCTCTGAGAACCGCGACGTCGCCGTAGATCCGCACCGCGAGGCTGTCGTATTTCACTGATGTGAGTTTGAGGGCACCGCTCGCGATATCACGGATGTTGTCCGCTTTGGTCCGGAGTTGGCCGAGTCGCGATATCTCGATGAATTCGTCGGCGACCATGCGCACCAGCGCGGCTGTGTCCGCCTGCAGCAGGGCCCGGGCACGACTCGACTCGACGGCGCGTACGGAGTCCTCCGGAGTCGAGCCGCTTGCCCTCTCCTGTGCGGCGAGGTCAGGGCCCTGGGCGGTGAGGAGCACGAGTGCCATCGTGACACCGGTGGGACCGATGCAATGCCAGGGTGAAGGAGTTCGCAACATGACGGCCCTCCTGTGCGCGCGTCAGACAACGAGCTTCCCTGTTGCAACGGCGGGCTCGCGGTACTCCATGTACGTCAGCGCTCCAGCCGTTGGCCTAAACCCAAGCTGCGCGTAGAGGGGCACCGCATCGCGCGTCAGCAGACTGACTCGCCGAAAGCCCTGAAGTTGCGGATGCGCCAGCATGGTCTCGCTGAGCCAACGGCCAATCCCTTGCCTGCGATAGGCTTCGGCGACGAC
>WNEW01001220.1_pt1 | contig 12582 bp, 9 predicted proteins | sample 5399891 | NCBI WGS metagenome assembly WNEW01 (sample SAMN13153336, study PRJNA577476) | soil metagenome | isolation source: 40 cm grassland meadow soil pre-rain plot 5 | place: USA:California | collected 2015-09-08 | reverse complement strand
ATTTCTGCCAGCTGCGATAGAGGGACGCGCCCGCCGTCGCGCGTCGGAATCAGGATGTTTCCGATGGCGCCGGCATCGCTCCGCGCGTCGGGCAGATAGCGCACAGTAACGTCGAACCGCCTCTCTCCCTCGAATAGTGTTGTCGCGGCCCGCCCGCCGATGGCCATCTCGATCACATCCTGAACATCGCGGACATTGATTCCGTACCTGGCAACCTCCTGCCGGTTGATGCGCAACTGCAGCTGTGCCTGGTTTCCCTCCTGTTCGATGGCGTAATCGGCCGCGCCGCCGACCGTCTGAATCATATTCAGCGTCTGATTGGCGAGCTTTCGCAGTTGAGATAAATCGGGCCCGCTGATGATGACCGCGAGGTCCGCTGGAGACCCTGTAACGGCTTCCGTGACGTTATCAATAATCGGCTGCGTGAAGCTGAAAAATGCTCCCGGGATCGAGTCGTGCAATCTTTTGGCAAGCTCTTCGACGAGATCAGCTTTGACCTTACCGTTTTTCCACGTGCTGTAGTCATTAAGAGGTACGAACAATTCGTTACGATTCGGACCATAGGGATCGGTACCGGAGTCGTTTCGTCCGCTTTGCGAAGAGACCATCTTTACCTCCGGCGAAGATTTGATGATCGAGCGAATCTTCGCAGCGACCTCCGCCGATTTCTCCAGCGAGATTCCGGCGGGAAGGTTCGCCCGCACCCACACCACTCCTTCATCCAACTGCGGCAGGAATTCCGTACCGAGGTAGGTACTCAGAATGAACGCTGCGGCCACGATGCTGAAGGCGGCGGCAAGCGTGGCCGGCGCATGCACGATGGCAAGATTCGCCACGCGCTCGTACTTCGCATAGAGCCAGGTGAGGACCGGATTTTCCCAGCTCTTCGAGCCGCTTCGGAACAGATACGTCGCGAGAACAGGAATCAGAGTCAATGCCATGAGCATCGAGCCGAGAAGCGCATAGCAGACGGTGAAGGCCATGGGCGTAAACAACCGGCGTTCGACGCGCTCCAGTGTAAACAGTGGAATGTAGGCCGAAATGATAATCAACAACGAGAAAAAGATCGGTCTCTCGACCTCGAGCGCCGCTTCTCGAACCGCATCAACCACACTGGTCCCGTTTCGAAAGTGTTGGTGTCGGGACAAGACGTGGACGATGTGCTCCACCATAACGAGTGTGCCGTCGACAATGATGCCGAAATCGAGAGCTCCCAGGCTGAGGAGATTCGCCGGAATGCCTGAGAGGTGCATGCAAACAAATGCGAACAATAGCGACATCGGAATTGTGATCGCGGTGAGGAGCGCAGCCCGAACATTCCCGAGAAACAGGAACAAAACCGCTATGACGATAACCAGCCCTTCCAACAATGTGTGGGAGACCGTGTGCAGGGTGTTGTTTACAAGGTCCGTGCGATCGTAAATCGACGTGATCTTGACGTCACCTGGCAGCGTGGTACTGTTCAGCTCGTCAACGGCCTCATGGATACCTTTCAATACCTCGCTCGGATTCTCGCCTCGCCGCATCAGTACGATGCCTTCGACACCGCCTGTGTCCTCGCCAATACCGAAAATGCCTGTTGGCGGCGCGGACCCCAGCTTCACGACGCCGATATCTTTAATGTATACGGGCGTCCCATTCACCGCTGACACGACGATATTTTCAATGTCCGAAACTGACTGGATCAGTCCGACGCCACGCACGACCATCGATTGCTGGCGATTGTCCAGAAGCGCGCCGCCGGCGTTTTGATTGTTCGCATTGACGGCCTGAGCGATTTGCGCAATCGAAAGGTCGTATTTGCTCAGGGCCAGGGGATCGATTTCAATCTGATATTGTTTGATCAACCCGCCGAACGGAGTAACGTCCGTGACACCCGGCACCTGAAGCAGTCGGGGTTCGATGACCCAGTCTTCCAGTTCTCGGAGGCGCACGGGATCTGGACTTTCACTTTCGACGGTATACCGGTAGAGCTCTCCAATCGGAGTCGATAGCGGACCCAAGGTGGGTTCGACTCCGTCGGGTATAGCTGCATCGCGAAGTTTCTCCAGAACAACCTGCCTGGCAAAGTAATCATCGGTCCCATAAGCGAACGTCAGTTCGACAACCGAGAGTCCGAAAATCGTTCGCGAACGGCGCGCAAAAACCTTCGGAACACTGTTCAAGGCGCGCTCGATCGGGACACTGATTTGCTGTTCGACTTCCTCGGCCGCGTGTCCCGGAAAAAGCGTGATAACGACAACCTGCGTGTCGGAGATGTCCGGATAAGCCTCGATCTTCAATTGACCGTACGCCCATACTCCCAAACCGATGAGGCCGATTCCCATCAGCACCGAAAGGAATCGCTGATGGAGTGCCGCGGGAAGCAGTTTTGCAATCATGTGAGGCTCCGGAAAAGACCCTTGACCAGCATGGCGCCATCGACAACGATCCTGTCGCCCCGCTGGACTCCTGACACAACCGGAATCCAATCGCCAGTTCGTTTACCGACCGTAACTTCCTTTTGTTTGAAGCGTCCGGGCTCGATTTCGACAAAGACAATGCTCTTTCCACCGTTCTGAATGACGGCGGCCGGAGGTAAGACCGGCACGACCTTCATCGATGCCACATGATGAACGCTTCCGAACATCTCCGGCCGGAGACGTCCAGTGGGATTCTGAATTTCCGCCTGTACTTTTACAGTTCGTGTTTGCGGATTGACGGTATCCGCAATTCGAGACACCCGGCCCTCAAACATCTCGCCGGGATAGGCCACCAGTGAGATCTCGACTTTCTCCTGAAGCTGAATGAAACGAATGTAGCTCTCGGGGACATCCGCGGAAACCCACACGGAGCTGAGGTCGGCGACTGTCATCAACGGCGCGGTCGTGTCGTTTCGATATTCGCCGGACACAACGCTCGTCTCGAGCACCTTTCCCGAAATCGGGGATCGAACGACGACAGGTTGTTGGAAGTAACCGGGCGCGAGGCCCAACACCGTGAGACGGTTTTTGGCCTGCTCGCGAATCGCAATGGCCTGCTCGGTTCCGGCCTTCGCCTGAGCCCACGCGGTGTCAGCCGCAAGCAGATCCTTTTGCGCCACGGCTTCGTGTTGGAAGAGATCTTTCGTCCGGTTGTAGTCCATCTCGGCTTTCAGCTCAGCCGATTTCGCCAGGGTAACGGCGGCCTCGGCCTGCAAATGCGCCGAGAGCGCGGCTTCGCTATCTGGACTGTGAATCGCGATGAGAGGCTCACCTTTCCTGACGAAATCGCCGATTTTCACGAATACGTCCCCCAACTGGCCGGCGACGGGGGCAACGATATGGGATACACGGTTCGGATTCACTTCGATCTTGCCCGGCGCTACAACCTCATCCGTAGGAACGGCTGCGGTCTGAACCGGCTCAACTCGAATCTGTTCGAGCATGTTGGATTGTTTCGGTACCGCGGCGAAATCAGGACTCACTTCAGCCTCCTCCACGTTTGCCTTCGCCTGTGTGGAAGGCAGATCAGTGTGCGAGCAACCGGCAGAAAATAAAAAGATGACAATGAACAAAACGAGCAACATCGGAATAACCTCCGGAAATTGGACGCGCGTAGACGCGGCCGAAGTGTGGTCCGTCGAATCAGTGAAACTGGAGATGTGTAACGCTAGACAGCGGGAGGTGCTCTAAGCGGTGGACGGTGCTCGAGAAATATGGAAGAGGGTATGACAATTTCAGGCCGGCGATATGTCCGGCGAACTCGATCCGGTATCTGCGACCGTGCGAGTACAACCGGAAAAAACAGGGGCGATCGGCTGCCGGCTTCGGCGTAATCGTCGTCTTCGGTCAGCGGGATGGTTTCGATCGTCTGCGGCTCGGCCCATAACGAAGGGGCGTAGCGGCCAGTTTCACCTCGCTCGAATCTTCCGGTCCCATCATTGATCCATACTCCGATGGGACGCCGTAATGGCAAACTGGTGATGATGAAATCGAGATCGTGATCGCCGTCCAGGTCCTGAGTTGCGATGGCGAATCCGGTTGCTGCCCGGTCGAAGATCGTAAACGAGCTCGCCTGAGTCGAACCGGTCAAGCCCAGATCAATACGATAGAAGAAACCGGCGACACTGTTTCCACTTCGGCTCCCGACCGCCACGTCGAGTCGATGATCGCCATCCAGATCGGCGATAACCAGCGGCGGTGCAGCCGTTGAGCCTAACTGAGGTGTTGCTGCAAGCGCGGGCGCGGCTAAAGCGAAGAGAATAGCCAAAGCAGAAAGCAACCGCTTCACAGACATTCGAATACTATAGCACGGTGTATTGAGCAGGACCGATTCCCCTCCTCGCAGCTTTGCACAAAAAATAGATCGCGGGCGCTGATAGAGTGCCCCTACAGTTGCGGATCCCAAGCTGTAGGGGCGGTCTTAGACCGCCCAGGATTTTTTGTGCAAAGCCCCTCCTCTGCGACGAGGGGAATAGTCACCGGAGCGCTTCGAGGCGCTGCCATGTCAGCGTGTTGATGAACTCGCGGGTGTCAGAGCCACTCGTTCGCGGCGTGGTTTCGATCGTGAGTGTGTCGCCTTCGACGGAGAAATAGCGCACCAGACGCGCGCCGGTCCAACTCTCGTTCCATGACAACTCCACGGCATGGGTCACTTTGTTTCCCTCCGCTGTGTAGGTACCGATATAGGCGCTCATGATGGACCGGAATAAGCGGATACACTCCTGATCGGTAAAAACAGGTCCCGCCGGAGGCTGGCGATCGGCTTCCACTGTGAGCGACATGACATAGCCTCCCGGCGTGTAGAGAAGATAGGCGTTGGGAAGCATGTCGTTGCGAACTTCACCCGTGTCCAGATACCTGCGGGAATAGGATCGGAGCTTCCAAACCCCTGCGATGTCATGATTGGTCTTCGGCATAACGCCGGAACATATTAAACCGGATTTGCAATTGTGGAGCCGGCTGAGGACGTTATAATCGCAGCAACAATTGCCTGAGAAGTGAGGACAAACATGCTCCCAACCAAGCAATTTCCGCGAGAAGGCATCGCTGCCGCAGTTCTGGCGGCGGTCGCTGCGTGTGTCATCTTTGCCGGACCGTCTCAATTGAAACCTTCGGGTTATCCTCAACTCATCGCGATGCAACCTTTGCCGGAAATGAGCGGCGAGATGTGTCTGGAGCTGGCTTCTCTACAGGAACCGAAGGCGCCGCTACGTACCGCGGCCACGAACTCGAATCGAGCGCCGACGAGCGATGCGGACCGGTCTCCTCTTCGGATCATTCACGATACGTATCCAACCTACAGCGCCATTGGTGTGGACACCAATTCAAACGAAATATTTCTCCAGGATGAGAATCTGTTTGGGATCAAAGTTTTCAACCGAACCGACAACACTCCCCCGGGCGCTGCGTTTACGGAGCCGAAGCGGATCCTGGGAGGGCTCCTGACGAAGCTGGAATTCAATTGCGGGCTCTATATCGATCCTAAGAGCGGTGACATTTATTCGGTCAACAACGATACCGTGGATAGATTGACCGTATTTCCTCGCGACGCTAAAGGAAACGTAAAGGCGATGCGGGAACTGCATACTCCGCACCGCGCCTACGGTGTCGCCGTGGACGAGGAAGCGCAGGAGCTTTACTTAACGATCGAGCATCCGCCCGAGGTCGATGTTTATCGCAAGACGGCTAAAGATGAAGACAAGCCGATTCGAACGCTGAAAGGGGATAACACGCGCTTAGCGGACGCCCACGGCATTGCCATTGATCCCAAGAACGGCTGGATGTTCGTCAGTAACCATGGCAGCGCGAGCGGCCCCACAAGAAAAGGAGGCCGGTTTGATCCGCCTTCAATTACGGTATATCCGTTGAGGGCAACCGGCGATACCGCGCCGATTCGCACGATCACAGGACCGAAAACCCAATTGAACTGGCCGGCTCACATCTTCCTGGATCAAGGGCGCGGGGAACTGTACGTCGCCAACGACGCCGGCGACTCGATTCTGGTCTTCCGCGAGACGGACAACGGCGATGTCGCCCCCACCCGGCTACTCAAGGGACCCCAGACCGGCCTGAAGAATCCCACGAGCCTTTTCGTCGATACCAAAAACGACGAACTGCTTGTTTCTAACATGGGGAATCATTCCGCCACCGTTTACCGGCGGACAGCCGCAGGAGACGTGGCGCCGCTGCGGACCATCCGAAGCGCGCCGCGCGCGAAGCTGGCGGATATGATTGGCAATCCGGGAGCCGCAGCATATGACAGTAAGCGGGAAGAGATCCTGGTGCCGAACTGAGTGGCGCATCCGCAGATTGCGGCTTTCGCCAGGTTGGCGAAGGAGAATTCCCAGCCCACTCGCGTGCTCGCCGGACAAACGACGCTGCTGAGCCGGACGATGCACGACATCCGCTACGACGCCGTCCATGATGAGATCTTTGTCAATAATCCGTTTGCGCAAGCCATTCTGGTTTTCCGCGGATCGGCTCAGGGTGAGGAAGCTCCAATTCGGATCATCCAGGGCCCCAATACACGGTTGGAAGGACAGGTGGACCGGTTGGACATCGATCCGGTGCACAACGAAATCTACGTCCCGAATCACGAAAAGATCCTTGTGTTCCCCCGGGACGGCAATGGCGATGTCGCGCCCCTCCGCATAATCAGCGGTCCGGCCACACAGTTGAACGATGTGGAATCGCTCGCAGTAGATCCCATCCACAACGTCATTGTCACCGCAGGGGCCAGACCGCCCACAGCGCCGGGCCAAACAAGGAACCCGGCGGACCAGACCTATGGAGGAGCTCTTCTCATCTTCAATCGCAGCGACAGCGGTAACGTCAAGCCGATTGGAGTCATTCAAGGCCCGAAAACCCGCATTGTCCGGATCAACCAAATCCAGATGCAGACGACCAAGGGCTGGATTGTTGCTACGCAACCAGGCAAGTACGAGGAGCAGGAACCGGAGGGTGTCTTCGTGGGTGTTTGGAGTATCAACGATCGTGGCGATGTTCCGCCCCGCTGGTTCATCGGTGGACAAAAGAGCCAAATCAAAAAACCTCGGGGTGTTGCTTTGAACCCGAAGAACAAGGAGCTCATCGTCGCGGATATGCGCCTCAACAAGGTGCTGACGTATTATTTCCCGGAAATTTTTTAAGCGACGAATACACTGCAGGAGCGGTCTATTGACCGCCCACGATATCGAAATCGAGATATAGCGGCTGGTCATAGACTGCTCCTACAGGTCCTTACCCACTAGTTCGCGAACAATGCATCCGAATGCGATTCGGCGACGATCGTTTCGCCCGTTCTGAGGCTCAGCGGATTATCGGGTGCCGTCACGACCACATGGATAGCTCGCACGGTAAGGCCGGCATGGCCGCGGATAGGCCCGTCGGAACAGTTCGGCAGCGTTGCCTGGTTATCGCAGAACTGCTCGTTCAGGATGACGAACCCGATGTCCGGCAATTCGATCGTCGTATTAGGAGGCGGCGTCGAATTGATTGGGGTACCCAGCACTGCCAGACCCACCAGCTGCGTGCCATTGGGATTGGACGACGCACCGGAGTTCGCCGCGGCGCTGTTGGATTGAGACTTCACCAATGTCGCGCTGATGCCGCAGCCCGATGGCCCTGACAGCAGACAAACTCCTTCAACCTGCGCGAAGCTTGACGCCGTACTCGTCGTTGCAGCCAGCGTGCCGGTGCTCTGCGTCTGCGAGGTACTGGCGCTGACCGCACTTGGGATGCTCACACTGTCGAGGTCCTGGCCATCGAGTCCTCCGTTTGGCGGGATGCCCACGAAACCGATCGTGACCGGCAGCGATGACGGATCCGTTGCGGCGCTCGCCACGAAGGCATGCCCGCTCACCTGCTGTCCGGGCGGAACGTGGCAGAGCTCGACCTGCGGGAAATCGCTCTCCGCCGCCGCACTGGCGACGATGATCTCCGCGGACTGATTTCCCGCCAGCAACGGCAGGAGGTCCGTTACGAACACATGGATCATATTCACTTTCAGGTTTGCGGCGTAGGTTCCCCCTTGAATCTGCCCCGGCGCTGGCGTGATCGTAGAGCCCACCCGCTCGTACAGTAAGACGTAGCTTCCCGCTCCGAACTGCGCCGCCGGCAAATCCACGCGAGTATTAGGGGTCGCATCGTTCATTGCGACACCATTAACCTTCAGATTCTTAAAAGTCGACCCGGAGGATTGGAACGATGATGCGGAGCCGCTAGTTAAGGTTGTTGCCTCGGCACGAACTGCATCAGCGGTGATGACTCCGTTGAGGATGTTCAGATTTGCGACTTCGGCAATCCCGATCTGCTTTGCCTGGGCCGGGCTATTGGTAATTGTGCTCTCGCTGGAAACATCCAGGACGTCTCCCCTGACGATACTGCCACCCGTAACCGGATCGGCGACGGAAAGCAAACGGTCTTCCTTCCGGCTTGAGCCCACCCCTTTTTGACTGGTAGATGCGCTCACTAAAGTATTCGTGGTACCTAGAGTCGCAACGAAAATGCCGAACGCGCTTCCATCCGCGTTGGCGAATTCCGGATGAGCCCTGAAAGCAACTCTCTGAATGGCGGTCCGGTCCTTAAGCTCCGACTCGATGGACGTCGATGCTCGAGTCTTCATGTAAACCGATTCGGGGCAGAGCAGCTGAACGGGAGAATCGGTCAAGTTGAGGACCGCTTCTCCAAATGCACCGTCGCCGACGCCGGGAATGGCGCTCGGAATATTGACGGCACCATCCCATAGAATGCCTTGACTGCCGAGCGGCAGTTGTGTGAACGTGCCGGAAATCGCATCGCCTACCCAGTTGAACGCGCGAACCTGAATGGCTTTGCCACCGTTGTCCGTATCAAAAGTGATGACGATGTCGCCTTGTGTCCGCTTGGGCAAGTCGGGACAAGCCGGATTGGGTTCACTGGACTGGTTGAATTCATAATCCATATGGACGTCACCACCAGTCGAATTGCGAAAGAACATCACATACATGAAGCGCTTCTGGCCGACGGCTCGGATTGCGATCGACCCTTTGATAATGTCGCCTTTCGGAGGCGCGCTTCCCGTCACACAGGTCCAGCTTCCGGGCTGCAGCTCCTTCGTGCCTTGCCCGAAGATGCTATCGCCTGATCCCGAAGCATCGACAAAATCTGTGCGGTTCGAAAGCGCCGGATTGGGAATGTTCCCGGCGGCATCTAGACTCCAATCCGTTGGCTCGCCCGGCGGGTTGTCGATGAGGTTTCCATCGGCCTCGAAGCTGCCGACGGAAGACTGCGTCAGAACGGCCGGCGAGAAGACAATCACTAACGCGAGTGCCATCAAGAGCGCTCGACTATGGGAGAGGCTCGCTTTTTGTAAGCGCATGTTGGAATTTCCCTCCAGCTAATTTGGGTTGAAATCGCGCGAAGTAGACGCAGGTTGAGTGCCTACAATTTTTGAAACCTTGGTCCTACAGCCTCAAAGACTTGATCAAAGAGCTCACAGTTGTCATTGCCATTCATTCGGTATGAATTCACCGTGTAATTTCGATGCCACCCAAGAAGGTATTTACAGGGACTCGAACTTCCGCCTGGGCTGGATGTTTGCCTGTTTTTTGGCAAAGAGGAGCCTTCATTACCACTTCTCTATGACCGGGAAGTAATACCCGGAGAACTCGCCCCATACCACCGATCACTGTGGCTGCGCCGCAACGGTCGGGGCACCGCCTGCAAAGGCCACCGGAATTAAGACGAAACGCTATCGAAAAATGGCAGGTCCTCCGCCAGAAATAACGGACTGGCGAATGTGAAAATCGCCATATAATCCCGGGCCAGAGCCGCGTGCGGAACGGGAAAGGCAGGTTCATGAGGAACGAAGAGGTCTCCTTCTACAGCGAAGGGGCAAAGGTCAAAGGAATTCTCCGGTTACCGGATCAACCCGGGTCCGGTCGGTGGCCGGCTATAGCGCAGGGTCCCGGTTGGCTGGGATTGATGGACTCCAGGCTGTACGAGCGGTATCACCGCAGCTTCACCGACGCCGGATATGCCGTTCTGGTTTTTGATTACCGCGGCTTCGGCGACAGTGAAGGCGAGAAGGGCTTGATCCTGCCTCTGCTTCAGGCGGAGGACATCCGTAACGCCATTACTTATCTCGAGACGCGTCCCGAAGTGGACCCGCGACGAATCGGTCTGTTTGGTTCCGGCGGGACCGGTGGCGCGAATCCGATCTACGTGGCTGCCATCGATCATCGCGTGAAATGCGTCGTGAGCAACTACGCATTCGCCAGCGGACGCGAATGGCTGCGCAGCATGCGCCGCGAATACGAGTGGCTGGAGTTTTTGCAGCGGCTCGAGGAAGATCGCAGGCGGCGTGTTCTGGAAGGACGTGGCGAGATGGTCAATCCCCGCGAAGAGCTGATGGTCGCAACCCCGGAGCGGAAGGAGACCAAAGTAAAAGCCGATGTGGATTATCGCATCCCCGAACGGGTCTGGCTTCGTTCGGCAGAGGGATTGATGGAGTTCAGCCCCGAGGATTACGTGTCGAGGATCTCACCCCGAGCGATCCTATTCATCGCTACCGAAAATGATGCGGTAACTCCAGAAGATCAAACCTTCAGGCTCTACGAAAAGGCGGGCCAGCCCAAGAAACTGATCCTGCAAAAGGAAACCTCCCACTACAAAGCCTACGGCGATTATTTCGATCAGGTCACGCCGCAGATCATCGAATGGTACGACCGCCACCTGAAATACGAGCGCGTCGAGGTCTGGGAGCAGGCGTAGATGCTTGTGAATCTCGCCGAGACCTTGAGGCTTGCCGCAACACAGCAGGATGCCTGGAATCTCCTGCGTGACACGAAACGATTGGCGGCTTTGATTCCTGGCGTCGAGAGTGTGGATTCAGTTGATGCCGAAAAGCATGTGGCGAAAGTCGTGGAGCGCGTCGGCCCCTTCCGTCTCAGTCTCAACCTGGAGGTAAGAATTGTTCAGGCCATCGAGCCGTCTCTGCTTCAAGCCGAACTGAGCGGCGTCGATTCTTTTGGACAAAACCGCCTCTCCGGCACAGTTTCCGCAGAGTTGAAGAAAGCTTCTTCTGCCGAAACGCTGCTGAGCATGGACTCTCGCGTGGAAGTGACAGGCAAACTGGCAACACTGGGTGCAGCTCCGATCCGGCGGCGAGCGAACGAACTCTTCGCCCAGTTTGCGGAGCGTTTGCAGGGGCAGTTTAACGGGGAAATTTGATGATTGAGGGAAGACAGAACTCCCCTCCTAAGTTAGGAGGGGTGCCGAGCCGAAGGCGAGGCGGGGTGGTTCCAAAGGGAACCTCCCCGCTCGCTTCGTTCGCGTCCCCTCCTAACTTAGGAGGCGAATCCTCATGAAGGTTGAGTTCGTTCTGAACGGCAAACCTGTCGAGCTCGATTTCGAACCGCAAGAAACTCTGGCTGAAGTTCTGCGCAACCGGTGCCGCCTGACCGGCTTGAAGGTTTCTTGCGAAGTCCAGGTGTGCGGAGCCTGTACGGCGCTGGTCGACGACCTGCCCGTAAGCGCGTGCACGTACCTTGCCTATGAAGCCCGGGGTCGAAGAGTCACGACCATCGAGGGCATCGCTGACGGCGAGCGGCTTCACCCCATCCAGCAGACATTCCTCGATGAGTTTGCATTTCAGTGCGGCTTCTGCACTCCGGGAATGATCCTTGCGGCCAAGGCACTCCTCCAGGAGAACCCTGAACCGACGGAGGCGGAGGTTGTGAGCTACATGGACGGAAACCTTTGCCGCTGTACCGGTTATCGTCCCATTCTCAACGCGATCCGCCGGGCCGCCGGTCTGATGCGGCAGGGAAGACTCGCATGAAGCCGGGTGAATTCCGCGTCGTCAATCATTCCGTCCCGCGCGAAGACGGCCTGGGCAAGGTGACGGGACGCGCAGTCTTCACCAGCGACATCCGGCTGGAGGGCATGGCCCATGCAAAGCTGTTACGAAGTCCTTTCGCCCACGCGCGCATTCTCTCTCTGGATAGCCGTGAAGCGCTGCAGCAGCCGGGTGTCATCGCCGTTTTGAGCGGGAATGATTTGCAAGGGATTGACCCGTATTACGGACACGCCGTGAAAGACCACCCTCTACTGGCGATGGGAAAAGTCCGCTTTTTGGGAGAGCCGGTGGCCGCAGTCGTTGCCGAAGATGAGCGCAGCGCCTACGAGGCGCTCGAGTCGATCCGAGTGGAATATGAAGACTTGCCCACAGTGCTGGACGTGGACTCTGCGCTCGCCGATGGCGCGCCGCTGGTTCACGAGAGCGCGTACCGCACCGGAGGATTTCGTGGCTTCGATGATCCTGCCAGCACGCAGGTGACGAACATCTGCCAAAGGATTCATCTGGAGTGGGGCGATGCCGCTGCCGCGTTCACCGGCGCCGCTCACGCCATCGAGGGCGAGTTTTTTTTCCCCATGGCCTATGCGTACGCGATGGAGCCCTATGTCTCCATCGCCGATTACAACGATGCGGGCCTCACTGTCTATTCTTCGGCACAGCACCCGTTTATTGTGCGCAATGATCTGGCTAAGGTCTTTGGACTGGCGCTCAATCGCGTGCGGCTGATCGTGCCATTCGTCGGCGGCGGTTACGGAAGCAAATCCTACACCAAGATCGAGC
>WNEW01001217.1_pt1 | contig 12588 bp, 11 predicted proteins | sample 5399891 | NCBI WGS metagenome assembly WNEW01 (sample SAMN13153336, study PRJNA577476) | soil metagenome | isolation source: 40 cm grassland meadow soil pre-rain plot 5 | place: USA:California | collected 2015-09-08 | reverse complement strand
AATCCCGAGAGGGTCCATGACCTCACCGCCATGCCACCGCTCAAAATCGTCGCGCGAAGGCAGGACAACAACGTGAGGTACACGTTCGCCGACCCGTACAAGTGCCGATGCGTTTACGTCGGCGGGCCCAAGGAATACTCGGCCTATCAGCGTCTCGCGAGAGAGAGGCAGATCGAGGAGGAGCGGCTTTGGGACGGAGTGCCGAACGACGGGCTGTGGGGCCCGTTGGACTCGCAATGAGAGCCGTCGGCTTAGGCGTCGTGCTCATGCTGGTCGCCACCGCGGCATCGGCGCAGGACCAGATACCGGCCGTGCGCGGGGCGTTTCGCGTGAGTCTGGAGCGGGAGCAGCATCCCGTGGCCGGTCGCATCGTGGGCCAGGTCCACAACGGCTCACCGTTCCGGGTCACCGACGTGCGTCTCGAGATCCAGGGCTTCGATGCGGACAAGCGGGCCGTGGGCCGCACGTTCGCGTGGGCGTTCGGCGACATCGTGCCCGGCGGCGAGACGTCGTTCGCGTTCCAGCCGATGCCCGATGCCTCCAGCTACTGGATCGGCGTCGTCTCGTACGACGTCGTGTCGGTGCCGGAGAGCCACGAAGCGCCCTGAAGGCTCACCTGGCCAAAAACGACACGCGGTGTAACCGAGCTCGCGCGCCCGGCCTCCAAATGGGTGCATGAGCCGGCGCGAAGAGATCGGGACCCAGGCGCTCACCGAACTCGCGCTCGACCTGCGATGGTCGTGGAACCGCAGCACCGACGAGCTGTGGGCCCAGCTCGACCCCGAGCTCTGGGCCCTGACCCACAACCCGTGGGCTGTCCTGCAGACGGCGTCACCACGCAGGATTCAAGCCCTCCTGGCCCGCCGAGAGTCCCGGCAGCGGGTGGAAGACCTGCTCGATCGGCAACATCTATATATGAGCGCGGCGGCCTGGTTCGACCAGGCCCACCGGCAGTCGCCCCTCACGCGGGTCGCCTACTTCAGCATGGAATTCGCGCTCAGCGAGGCGCTGCCGATTTACTCGGGCGGCCTCGGCAACGTCGCGGGCGATCAGCTCAAGGCGGCCAGCGATCTCGGGGTGCCCGTCGTCGGTGTCGGCGTCTTGTATCAACAGGGCTATTTCCGTCAGGTGATCGCCGCCGACGGCGGCCAGGAAGCGCTGTACCCCTACAACGATCCGGACCAGCTCCCGATCAGGCCGGTGCGAAACCAGAGCGGCGATGTGCTGCGGCTCCCGGTCCTGCTGCCCGGCCACAAGGTCTGGCTGCGCGCCTGGCAGGTGCAGGTCGGTCGCGTCGCGCTCTATCTCCTCGACAGCAACGACCCTGCGAACCCGCCGGCCGTCCGCGGCATCACGAGCGAGCTGTACGGGGGCGGCGCGGAGCTACGCCTGCAGCAAGAGCTGTTGCTGGGGATCGGGGGGTGGCGGTTGCTGCGCGCGCTCCGGCTCGAGCCCGAGGTCTGCCATCTCAACGAGGGACACGCGGCCTTCGCCGTGCTGGAGCGTGCCCGCAGCTTCATGGAGGACACCCGCCACCCGTTCGACGTGGCGCTGGCGGTGACCCGCGCCGGCAACGTCTTCACGACGCACACCCCCGTCGCGGCGGGCTTCGATCGCTTCTCCCCGGCCCTCCTCGAGCGCTTCGTCCGCCAGTATGCCGAGGAACGTCTCGGCGTCTCGCTGCACGATCTCCTCGCGCTCGGCCGGGAGAATCCGGACGACGCGAACGAGCCATTCAACATGGCGTATCTCGCCATCAGGGGCAGCGGTGCGGTCAACGGCGTGAGCCGCCTGCACGGCCAGGTGAGCCGGCGCATCTTCCAGTCGCTCTTTCCCCGCTGGCCGAGCGTCGAGGTTCCCGTCGCCCATGTCACCAACGGCGTGCACACGCCGTCGTGGGAGTCGCCGGCGGCGGACGCGCTGTGGACGAAGACGTGCGGGGCCGAACGCTGGCGGCAGACGTTGACGACGATCGAGCGCGACATCGCGAGCGCCCCCGACGGCGACTTGTGGGCGATGCGGATCGCGGCGCGAGAGGTGCTCGTCGACTACGCCCATGAGCGCATCGCGCAGCAAGTCGCCGTCATGGGCTTGCCCTCGGGCGAGGCATCGGCGATGTGTGTGGGCCTGGACCCCGCCGTGCTCACGCTGGGATTCGCGCGGCGGTTTGCCCCGTACAAGCGTCCCAACCTGTTGCTCCACGATCCGGCCCGCCTGCTCCGGATCCTGACCAACGCGGAGCGGCCGGTCCAGCTCGTCATCGCGGGCAAGGCGCACCCGGCCGATCGCTTCGGGCAGGAGCTGATCCGGACATGGATCGAGTTCATCCGTCGCCCCGAGTCGTGCGGACGGGTGATCTTCATCGCGGACTACGACCTGCTCCTGGCCGAGCACCTGGTGCGGGGCGTCGACGTGTGGGTGAACACGCCGCGGAGACCCTGGGAAGCCAGTGGAACGAGCGGAATGAAAGTGCTCGTCAACGGCGGCCTGAATCTGTCCGAGCTCGACGGCTGGTGGGCCGAGGCCTACGAGCCGGCGGTCGGCTGGGCGCTCGGCGACGGCCAGGAGCACGGCGACGATCCCGCCTGGGATGCGGCCGAGGCCGACGCCCTGTACACGCTGCTCGAGCGTGACGTCGTGCCCGCGTTTTACACGCGCGACGCGCGCGGAATCCCGCAAGCCTGGATCGCGAAGATGCGCGCCAGCATGGCCCGTCTCACCCCGCAGTTCTCGACGAATCGCGTGGTGCGGGAATACACCGACACGTATTACGTGCCGGCGGCGGCGAGCTACCGGGCCCGGGCCGCGGACAAGGCCGCGCTCGGAACGCGGCTCGTGCGCTGGGCGCGCGATCTCGCGCAGCACTGGCCCGACGCGCGCTTCGGCGCCATCCGGACGACGACGCAAGAAACCGGACATCACGTCAGCGTCGAGGTCTACCTCGGCCGCCTCGATGCCGAGACCGTGCGGGTCGAGCTCTACGCCGACGCGGCGAATGGCAAGGCGCCGGAGCGTCATGCGATGGCACGTGGCCGCAAGCTCGACGGGCCGGGCAACGGCTACGAGTACGACGCGCGCATTCCGACTCTGCGAGCGCCCGGCGACTATACGCCACGGCTCGTGCCATACCATCCGGAGGCCGGCGTGCCCCTCGAAGCCCACGAGATCCTCTGGCCGAGCTGACCTCACCGGTAACGCCGAGGCCGTGAGCGGCATCCTATACACCGGCGAGAAGACCGAGACATGGCGATTTCTTCGCTCGCGGGCAAGCCGGCTCCCAGGGAGCTGCTGGTGGATCTGGGCCGGCTCGAACGGGAGTACTACGCGCACGAGCCCGACCTGGGCAACCCCGCCGAGCGTGTCAGCTTCGGCACCAGCGGACATCGCGGCTCCTCGCTGCGCGGCTCGTTCACCGAGGCGCACATCCTGGCGATCACCCAGGCGATCTGCGACTACCGGCGCAGCCAGGGCATCGATGGTCCGCTCTACATGGGCAAGGACACGCACGCGCTCTCCCGCCCGGCCGAGCGCACGGCCCTCGAGGTTCTGGCCGCCAACGAGGTCAACGCCGTCATCCAGCGCGACGATGGCGTCACGCCCACGCCGGTCATTTCGCGCGCGATCCTTGTCGAAAACCGTGACCGCCGAGCGCATCTCGCGGATGGCATCGTCGTCACGCCGTCGCACAACCCGCCTGGGGATGGCGGCTTCAAGTACAACCCGCCGAACGGTGGACCGGCCGACACGCACGTCACGGAGTGGGTGCAGGACAGGGCGAACGAGCTGCTGCGGCAGGGCAACGCCGGCGTCAGGCGCGTGCCGTTCGCCACCGCGCTCAAGGCGCCGAGCACCCACGAAGAAGATTTCGTCCTGCCCTACGTCCGCGACCTGCGAAACGTGCTCGACATGGACGCGATCCGCGGCGCCGGGCTGACGCTCGCCGTCGATCCGCTCGGCGGCGCGACGCGAGACTACTGGGAGCCGATCAACTCCCTCTACGGGATCGACATCGCGGTCGTCAATCCATTGATCGACCCGCAATTCGCCTTCATGACTGTCGACCACGACGGCGAGATCCGCATGGACCCCTCGAGCCCGTACGCCATGGCTGGGCTCGTGGGCCTCAAGGATCGGTTTCGCGTCGTGTTCGCCACCGATCCGGACGCGGATCGGCACGGGATCGTCACGTCGTCGACGGGGTTGATGAACCCCAACCAGTACCTCGCCGTCGCGATCGACTACCTGCTGACGAATCGTCCCCGCTGGCCGGCGCGCGCCGCCGTCGGCAAGACGATCGTGAGCAGCAGCCTGATCGACCGGGTCGTGGAACAGTGCGGCCACCCCCTGCGCGAGGTGCCGGTGGGGTTCAAGTGGTTCGTGCCGGGTCTGTTCGACGGCTCGCTGTGCTTCGGCGGCGAAGAGAGTGCCGGGGCGAGCTTTCTCCGACACGACGGCACCGTGTGGGCGACCGACAAGGACGGCCCGATCATGGCGCTTCTGGCGGCCGAGATCACCGCGCGCACGGGCAGGGACCCGGGCGAGCGCTATCGCGCGCTGACCGCGAAGCTCGGCACGCCGTACTACACCCGCATCGACGCGCCGGCGACGCCCGCGCAGAAGGCGAGGCTGCAGCAGCTCTCACCCGAGGGCGTCGAGGCATCGCAGCTGGCCGGCGAATCGATCACGGCCAAGCTGACCCGCGCCCCGGGCAACGGCGCGCCGATCGGCGGGCTGAAGGTCATCGCCCGCAGCGGGTGGTTCGCGGCGCGTCCGTCGGGCACCGAGAACATCTACAAGATCTACGCGGAGAGCTTCAAGGACCTGGTCCACCTCGACGCCATCGTGTCCGAAGCCCAGGCGATGGTGACTCGATCCCTCGAAAGGTGACGCAATGAAAGCGACCCAACGTCTTCACGAGCTGGGCCAGAGTCTCTGGCTCGACAACATCACCCGCGACCTGCTCGAAGGCAGGACACTCGAGCGCTACATCCGCGAGCTGTCGGTGACGGGGCTCACGTCGAATCCGACGATCTTCGATCACGCCATCAAGAGCAGCACCGCCTACGACGCGGCGATCCGGACGAAGCTCCGGAACGGGACCTCGGCCGAGGCCTTCTTCTTCGAGCTGGCGCTGGAGGATCTCGGGCGGGCGGCCGACCTCTTCCGTCCGATTCACGACCAGACCGACGGTGTGGACGGCTGGGTGTCGCTGGAAGTGTCACCCCTCCTGGCCTACGACACGGCGAGCACGCTCGTCGCGGCCAAGGGGCTCTTCGGCCGGGCGAAGCGCCCCAACCTCTTGATCAAGATCCCGGGAACCAGGGCCGGCCTGCCCGCGATCGAGGACGCGATTTTCGCCGGCGTCCCCGTCAACGTGACGCTCCTGTTCTCTCGCGAGCAGTATCTCGCGGCGGCCGAGGCGTTTTTGCGCGGCATCGAGCGGCGCATCGCCGTCGGCCTCAATCCCAACGTCGGCTCCGTCGCCTCCCTCTTCGTCAGCCGCTGGGACACCGCCGTCAGGGACACGGTGCCGGAGGCGTTGCGCGATCAGCTCGGCATTGCGATCGCGAAGCGGACGTACGCGTCGTATCGCACGCTTCTCGACTCGCCGCGCTGGCAGCGCGTCGTCAACGCCGGCGCGCGTCCGCAACGCCTCCTGTGGGCGAGCACGGGAACCAAGGATCCCAGAGCCTCCGACGTCCTCTACGTCAAGACGCTCGCCGCGCCGTTCACGGTGAACACGATGCCCGAGAGCACGTTGAAGGCGCTGGCCGATCACGGCGATGTCGGCGGGCTTCTGCCCGCAGACGGCGGCGATGCCGAAGACGTGCTGGCCCGGTTCGCCGGCGCCGGGATCGACATCGACGCGCTCGCGGCGCAGCTGCAGGACGAAGGGGCGAAGTCGTTCGTGACGTCGTGGAACGACCTCATGGCGGTGATCGCCGGCAAGCGCGCCGCGATCGCCAGGATGCGCTGATGTATCTGCTGCCCTTCGACCACCGCGGCTCGTTCCAGGCGAAGATGTTCGGTTGGGAGGGCAGGCTGACCACCGAGCAGACGGCCGAGATCGCGGCCGCCAAGCGCGTGATCTACGACGGCTTCACGGCGGCTCTCGCCGCCGGCGTGCCGCGGGACGAGGCGGGCATCCTCGTGGACGAGCAGTTCGGAGCGGCCTGGCGGGCCGGGAAGACGACGCGGGAGGCGGCCGTCGTCGAGGTCGCGCGCCGCTTCATGGAATTCGTCGACACGTTCGACATGGCCCGCGCGCGGTCGGCGGCCGGGATGGAGTGACAGGCATGCAGCTCGGCATGATCGGCATCGGCAGGATGGGCGGCAACATGACGCGCCGCTTGATGCGCGGTGGACACGAGGTCGTCGTGTACACGACCACGGCGAAGAACCGGGAGGCGTTCGCACGGGAGACCGGCGCCGTCGCCGCCTCCTCGCTCGATGACCTGGTGGCCCGGCTCAAGCCGCCGCGTGCGATCTGGCTGATGGTGCCCGCCGCCGCGGTCGACCAGACGCTCGACGAGCTCGGTCGAGCGGTCGGGCAGGACGACACCCTGATCGACGGCGGCAATTCGTATTACGTCGACGACATCCGACGGGCGAAGGCGTTCGCTCCGCGGGGCATCCACTACGTCGATTGCGGGACGAGCGGTGGCGTGTGGGGACTGGAGCGGGGATATTGTCTGATGATCGGAGGCGACGAGACGGTGGTCGAGCACCTGGATCCGATCTTCGCCACGCTCGCGCCCGGCCGAGACGCGGCGCCGCGGCTGCCCGGACGCGAGAAGGTCGGCGGCACGGCGGAGCACGGCTATCTACACTGCGGCCCGCACGGCGCCGGCCATTTCGTGAAGATGGTTCACAACGGGATCGAGTACGGCATCATGGCCGCCTACGCGGAGGGGCTCAACATCCTCCACCACGCCAACGTCGGCCGAGCCTCGCACGCGGTCGACGCGGAGACGACGCCGCTGCGCAATCCCGAGGAATACCAGTACGGCTTCGACCTGCGCGACATCGCCGAGCTCTGGCGTCGCGGCAGCGTGATCGCCTCCTGGCTGCTCGATCTCACGGCGGGCGCGCTGCTCACCGACCCGACCCTCTCGGCGTTCGCGGGCCGCGTCTCCGACTCGGGTGAGGGGCGGTGGACGATCAAGGCCGCCATCGACGAGGCGGTGCCGGCGCCCGTGCTCACGACGGCGCTCTACGAGCGATTCAGCTCGCGCGACGAGTCCGAGTTCGCCAACAAGGTGCTGTCCGCCATGCGCTACGGCTTCGGGGGTCATCAGGAGCGGGCCGCCCGGTGACCGGCGAGGTCGGACGCGAGCGGCAGGAGCGCTACTGGGCCATCTTCGAAGAGCTGCGGACCGATCTGGGGCGGTGATCCCGGCGACGAGCAGCGCACCGCTCGGAGCGACGGTCGCACACGGCGGCGTCAACTTCAGCCTGTTCTCGAGACACGCCACGGGAGTCGAGCTGCTGCTCTTCGAGGGTGTCGACGACAGCCGGCCCTCGCGCGTCATCCGCCTGGATCCCGGCGCCGACCGCACGTACTTCTACTGGCACGTGTTCGTGCCCGGCGTGCGTCCCGGGCAGCTGTACGGATATCGCGTCGACGGACCGTTCGATCCCGGGACCGGGATGCGATTCGATCGGACGAAGCTGCTCCTGGATCCTTACGGCCGCGGCGTGGTGGTTCCGGCGGGCTACCGTCGCGACGCGGCGCAGAGAGCGGGGGACAACGCCGCGACCGCGATGCGGAGCGTGGTGGTGGATTGCGACGTGTACGACTGGGACGGCGACGCGCCGCTGAGGCGGGCCTCCGCGCGGACCATCGTGTACGAGATGCACGTGCGCGGATTCACCCGCCATCCGAGCTCCGGGGTCCCCGAGAAGACGCGCGGCACGTTCGCGGGGCTCAGCGAGAAGATTCCGTATCTGCGCGAGCTCGGGATCACCGCCGTCGAGCTCCTGCCGGTGTTCCAGTTCGATGCCCAGGACGCCCCGCCCGGACTCGTAAACTACTGGGGCTACTCGCCGGTCTCGTTCTTCGCGCCGCATCAGGGGTACAGCTCGCGTCAGGATCCGCTGGGGCCGATCGACGAGTTCCGCGACATGGTCAAGGCGCTGCATCGCGCGGGCATCGAGGTCATTCTCGACGTCGTCTTCAACCATACCGCCGAAGGCGGCGAGGGCGGACCGACGCTGAGCTTTCGCGGGCTCGACAACGTGACGTACTACATCCTCGAGCACGACCGCGCGCGCTACGCCAACTACACGGGGACGGGCAACACGCTCAACGCGAACCAGCCGATCGTGAGGCGGATGATCGTGGACAGTCTCCGGTACTGGGTGGAGACGATGCACGTGGACGGGTTCCGCTTCGATCTCGCCTCGGTCCTCTCGCGCGACGCCTCGGGCGAGCCGACGCCGAATCCGCCCGTCCTGTGGGACATCGAGTCGGATCCCGTGCTCGCGGGCACGAAGCTCATCGCCGAGGCGTGGGATGCCGCGGGCCTCTACCAGGTCGGCAGCTTCGTCGGGGACAGCTGGCAGGAGTGGAACGGTCGGTTCCGCGACGACGTCCGGAGCTTCCTCCGCGGCGAGCCGGGGACCGTGAGGCGCGTGGCCGACCGCCTGATCGGCAGCCCCGAGATCTACGCCCACAAGGAGCGTGAGGCCGAGCAGAGCGTGAACTTCGTGACGGCTCACGACGGCTTCACCCTCAACGATCTCGTCTCGTACGACGACAAGCACAACGAGGCGAACGGCGAGAACAACCGCGACGGCGCCGACGACAACCGGAGCTGGAACTGCGGCGTCGAAGGGCCGACGGATGACCCGGCCATCGAGCGGCTTCGCAACCGTCAGGTGAAGAACTTCCTGACCGTCACGCTGCTGTCGATCGGCATGCCGATGATCCTGATGGGCGACGAGGTGCGACGCACGCAGCATGGCAACAACAACGCCTATTGCCAGGACAACGAGACCAGCTGGTTCGACTGGACGCTGGTCGCGAAGCACGCGGACGTGCACCGGTTCGTCACGCTGCTCAACGAACAACGGGTGCTGCGGGAGATGGAGCCCGAACAGCCCCATCTCACCCTGGATAAGCTGCTCCGGGAGGCGCATCGTGCCTGGCACGGCGTGAAGCTCCACGAGCCGGACTGGCAGGATTCCTCCCACAGCCTGGCGCTCACGGCGGAGGTCCCGGGCAGCCGATTGCTGGTCCACATGATTCTGAACGCCTACAGCGAGCCGCTGGAGTTCGAGCTGCCGTCGCGGGGCGAGGCGGGCCGAGACGCATGGCACCGCTGGATCGACACGTCGCTCGACTCTCCGCACGACATCGGGCCGTGGCGGACGGCCTCTTCCGTGGCGGGCGACACGTATTGGGCGCAGTCGCGGTCCGTGGTGGTGCTCTATGCGAGCGCCAGATCACGTGGGTCCGCCGGTGTAACCGGGCCTCGTGCTGCCGCGTCGTAAAGGCCACGAGGGAGGGGGCGGGGAGGCATGTCTCAACCAGAGCGGTTTGAAGTCCTGGTCCTCGGCAGCGGAGAGGGTGGCAAGTTGCTCGCGTGGCATCTGGCGCGATCGGGGCGGCGGACTGCCGTCGTGGAGCGCCGGTGGATCGGGGGTTCCTGTCCCAACGTCAACTGCCTGCCCAGCAAGAACGAGATCTGGAGCGCGAAGGTCGCGCATCTGGTGCACCACGCCAAGCACTTCGGCACGATGACCGGCCCCGTCGCGATCGACATGGCGATGGTGCGCCAGCGGAAGCGCGACATGGTCGAGGGCCAGATTGCCGCGCACGTGCAGAGGTACAAGGAGAGCGGCGTCGAATTGATCATGGGATCCGGGCGGTTTGTGGCCGAGAAAACGCTCGAGGTGCGCGTGAATGACGGCGGGACGCGCGTGCTGGCCGGCGACCGGGTCTTTCTCAACGTCGGGACACACGCGACGATCCCGAACGTTCCGGGCCTCGAGGCTGCCCGACCGCTCACGAATATCGAGGCGCTCGAGCTCGACTACCTGCCGTCACATCTGATCGTGCTCGGGGGCGGCTACGTCGGTCTCGAATTGGGTCAGGCGTATCGTCGCTTCGGTAGCCGCGTGACGGTCATCGAGCATGGGCCTCAGCTCCTGGGCCGCGAGGATCCCGACGTCTCGGACGAGGTGCAGCGGATTCTCACCGACGAAGGTATTGAATTTCTCGTGGCGGCCGAGACCCTCCATGTGCACGGGCGATCCGGCAAGGACGTCACTCTTGTCGTGCGTACGCCCTCCGGTGAGCACACCATCGAAGGCAGCGACATCCTGGTCGCGGCCGGGCGCACTCCCAACACGGCCGGGATCGGGCTCGAGATGGCGGGCGTCGAGCCGGACGGTCGGAGCTACGTTCGCGTCAATGAGCGGCTCGAGACGAGCGCGCCCGGGATCTGGGCGGTCGGGGAATGCGCCGGTAGCCCGCAGTTCACCCACGTATCCCACGATGACTTTCGGATCATCAGAGACAATCTGGCCGGAGGGAAGCGCAGCACGCGTGACCGGCTGGTTCCCTACTGCATGTTCACGGACCCCCCACTCGCCCATGTCGGAGTGAGCGAAGGCGACGCGCAGCGCCACGGCGTCACCGCGCGCGTCGCGAGGCTGCCGATGAGCGCCGTGCTGCGGGCACAGACGATCGGCGAAACACGAGGCTTCATGAAGGCTCTGGTGGGTGGGAGTGAGGACCGCATTCTCGGCTTCACGATGATTGGTCCCGAGGCCGGTGAGGTCGTGGCCGCGGTGCAAATGGCGATGCTGGCAGCCTTGCCGTATTCGAGGCTGCGTGACGCCGTCCTCGCGCATCCGACGATGGCGGAGGCGCTCGACGCGCTCTTGTCGAATGTGCCGTCGCGGGCGTTCTTTAACGGGGAGAATCGGTGATGAAGAGGATGCTCCTGGCCGTTGCAACGGTCGTCACGACGATCTCGTGTCCGATCGTCGCGCGGGCGCAGAATCCCGTGCCCGACCCTCAGAGCCAGTTTCGTTTCGAGCTGGAGGAAGCCGAGAGTCATCGAGGCCGGGGAGTCGAGGGATACGTCTACAACGACCTCCCCTGGCGAATCACCAACGTTCGACTGCGGGTCGAGAGCGTCGACGCGAACGGGATGGTCATGGCGGCAGCCTCGGGATGGGTGGTGGGCGACGTGAAAGCCGGCGGGCGGGGCTACTTCTATGTCCCCGTGTCCACGCCGGCGGCCACGTATCGCGCGAGCGTTCAGGCGTTCGACAAGGTCCTCCTCGAGGCGCCCCCGCTCCAGGCGCCCTGAGCGATCGCTTCGCCTACACCTGCGCCATCCCGCCGTCCACGAACAATTCCGTCCCGGTGACGTAACTGCTGTCGTCGGAGGCGAGGAATGCCCTTGTCCTGCTGGATCTGGGCGAAGAGCCGGTCGAGATCGCCGAGGCTCGACACGTCTCCCTGCACGCCCCGCACGCTGCCGCCGATCTCCTTCACCGCCGTGTCCAGCTCCGGTTTGCGGCGCCCGGTGATGAAGACGTACGCGCCTTCGTGGACGAACTGCTTCGCGGTCGCCAGGCCGATGCCGCTGTTGCCGCCGGTGATGAGCGCGATCTTTCCGTCGAGCCGTCCCATGCGTTGCTCCTTTCGTCAGGGCTGATGCACCGCCAGGCAGGCGGCGATCGTCCGATGCACCGGCGTCGGGACGCCGAGCTTGACGCCTCGCCGCACCACGGCCCCGCTGAGCGCGTCCACCTCGAGACGGCGCCCGTCGTCGAGGTCTCGGGCCATCGACGAGCGCCAGTGTGGGGGCAACGCCGCGGCCTGCGCGAGGGCGCGATCCACGGCGTCCGCGGCGAGCGGAGCCCGTTCCGCCCGCGCGACGGCCGCGATCTCCTCGCACGAGGCCGTCAGGAGCGCGCGGCCCTCGGCGCCGGCGACGAGCGGACCGATGGCCGAGCGCGCGAGCGCCGTGACGCCACCGATGCCGGCGATGAACAGGAATTTCTCCCAGAGGACGCGCCCGATGTCCGTCGAGACCTGGTGAGGGATGCCGCCGGCGTCGAGCGCGCGGGCGATCCGTTGGACCCGATCCGTCGGCGTCCCGCCGGGCTCGCCGAAGACGATCCTGCCTTCGCCGCCGGTGCGAAGGACGACGCCGGGACCGGCGAGCTGAAGGGCGACATAGACCGCGCCGGGCAGCACCGCCGCGGTCCCGACGACGTCGGCGATGGCGGCGACGTTGTCGACGCCGTTTTGGAGAGTTAGCACCGCCGTGTCCCCCGCCATCAGCGGCTTCAGCGCCCGGGCGGCCGGCTCCGTGTCGAACGACTTCACGCAGAAGAGGACGAGATCGACGGGCCCGACGCTCGTGGTGTCGGCGGCGGCCGTCACGGGGATCGTGGACTCCCCGTCCGGGGTCCGCAGGGTGAGGCCGCGTCGTTGCATCGCCTCCAGGTGCGCGCCACGCGCGATGAACGAGACGTCGGGCCCGGCGCTCGCGAAGCGCGCCCCGTAGTACCCGCCGATCCCGCCCGATCCGAGCACCGCGATCCTCATCCGCCCATCCTCCT
>WNEW01001212.1_pt1 | contig 12594 bp, 5 predicted proteins | sample 5399891 | NCBI WGS metagenome assembly WNEW01 (sample SAMN13153336, study PRJNA577476) | soil metagenome | isolation source: 40 cm grassland meadow soil pre-rain plot 5 | place: USA:California | collected 2015-09-08 | reverse complement strand
GTGAACGCTGTGGGATGAATCTCGCCGGGAGGCGACCATGAAAACCCTGACCTACGCGTGCGTGGTATTTTTCGCCGTCATCGCAGCCGCCGTGCCCTCGTTGCTCTCGGCCCAGACGCCGGCGCCGAGCCTGGCCAAGGAGCTCGCGGCGAGCTTCCAGCGCGCCGCCACCGAGATCCTCGACGTCGCGGAAGTGATGCCCGCTGACAAGTACGGCTACAAGCCGACGCCCGAGGTCTCGAGCTTCGGCGACCAGCTCGTGCACGTCGCCGGCATCACCCAGCGCTTCATCGACACCGCCAAGGGCACCAAGACGGAAGCCGCCCATCACGGCGCGATGGCGAAGCCCGAGGTCATCGGCCTGCTGAAGAAGACGTTCCAGAGCGCGCAGGAGATGATCACGCCGCTGACCGACGCCCAGCTCCTCGAGCCCGTGAAGTTCCCGTTCGGCGACCGCACCGTCACCCGCGCCACGTTCTGGCAGGGACCGCTGTACCAGATCCGCAACCACCACGGCCAGCTCGTGGTCTATCTGCGGATGAACGGAATCGTGCCGCCGACGACCGCGCGGCGGTAGGCTTCGCGTCGCCCACACTGCGACTTCGAGGTCCTGCGGGACGAAGCCAATGAACGCCATGCCGCAAGGGCAGCCACAGAACTCATCAGAGCGCCGACTAGCGCAAAGACACGGATGGCGATGCCGACATATCTTGGTTTTAGCTACTCAACCCTGGAAAACGATTTCTGCTTCCAGCGGAAGGCTAGATCCCACACCAGCACAGAGTACGCAAAGTTAGACGCTGTTGAGTTGCCTCATTTGGACCCATTTGGGGGCCGGAATGTCGATAGAAAGTAGATAGCGCCGAAACAGAACCTTTGGGTCTCAGAGGCGGCGCACCTCAGCCTCTGCCTTCTCAAGCCAGAACCGCATGTCCATTGCGCGGTACATCGTCACAGCGCTCGCGAGGTATTCTCGGGCTTCGTGACTCTTGCCCACGCGTTGATACAGCCTACCGAAGCCGAGGTGGCAATGGGCGACGAGCGGACGCATCCCAAGCTGGTCGGCGAGGGTCCGTGCCTCTCGGTAGAAGGCCTCAGCTTTTTCGGTATCCGGCGGATCGCGATGCGAAGCGATCTCGCCGAGAGCCCGGAGAGCCCACGCCTGGTGCGGCCGTAGCTTGTGATCACGGGCGAAATCGAGCGCTTGACCGGCGAGCCGGATCGCATCCTCTATTCGGTTGGCCAGCCGATAGCCCTCGCTCAGGTGGATAAACGGGAAGGTACGGCCCTGCAGTTGTCCCCTCGAGAGGGACTCCTCGATCGTCCGCTCGAGAAGTGGCAGGCCCTCGGCGAGGTGCCCGGAGAGGATGCACGCATAGCCCAGGTACGAGGGGACCCCGGATGGGGAGGTCGGGATATTCCAGGTCTGGCCGAGCTCGCGGCAGCGCTCGAGGAAGCGGATCGCCACGTCGAGGTCGCCTTTGCGCAGGTAGAGATGTCCGAGAGCGCGATACGCCATGATCAGACTGAAGGGGTGATTCACTGTCTCGGCGATCTGCACCCCTTCCTCTCCTCGGGCGATTCCCTCCGCGAACTCTCCACGCTTGGCAAGCACGTAGACCAGCCAGACCCGGGAGAGAACCGAGGGCACAAACGGCTCGCCGAAGCGCTCATGGATCAGGTCGCCTTCGAGGAACTCGATGTTTCGCTCGAAACATTCCTTTGCAGTAGGGTAGTCGCCCAGACTGAGATAGACCTGCCCCAAACGGAAATTCGCCACGACTTGAAGGGCGTAATCCCGGCAGGCCTGGGCCACGGCGAGCGCGCGGCGGCCGGGTTCGACGGCGCGGTCGGGATCATGCAACAACCAAAAATGGGCAGCCGTGTAGGCGGAGATCCACCCCAGCCGGCCTTGATCGCCGATCCGCTCGGCGAGAATTCTACCTTCGGCAAGGCAGTCGAAGATTTGCCGGAACTCTCCAAGTGTGAAGAGCGAATTGCGAAGCTCTAGCCGAAGATCGATGCCCTGCTCGATCGTTTCGCGACTTTCGGGGAGATACGTGAGGGCTCCGAGAGCCTGCTCAAAGCACGAGACTGCTTCGCGGTAGGCAGAATGCGCGGCAGCCTTTGCGCCGGCCTGACGGAAGTAGGCAACGGCTTTGTCCCAGACCCCACCCCGGAGGGCATGGTAGGCGAGGCGATCGACCTGCTCCGCCAGCCGGTTGGCATACAGCCGTTCGATCGCCTCCATGATCCGAGCGTGGAGGGGCCGCCGTCGATTCTCGAGGAGGCCCGCGTAGGTGACCTCGTGCGTCAAGCCGTGCTTGAAGGTGTATTCCAGCTCGGGGACGAGTCTCGTCTCGTACACGAACTCGTTCCCCTGCAGCCGCATGAGGCCCGCGCTAAGCAGTTCCGCCGGCAGGTCCGCCACCGTCCTGAGCAGGGCCAATGGCACGTCCCTGCCGATGACGGCTGCCGTCTGTAGCAGCGTTCTGTCCTCCGGCGGCAGCCGGTCGATGCGTGCCGCCAGCACCGCCTGGACGGTGGCGGGCACCCGGATCTCGCCGACGGACCGCGCGAATCGGTAGTCACCACGATCGCCGAGGAGCACTCCCGTCTCGACCGCTGCCCGCACGCTCTCCTCCAGGAAGAACGGATTGCCGCCGGTGCGTTCGATAAGAAGCGCCTTGAGTGAAGCAGTGGCCATGTCACGTCCCACCAGACTATCGAGGAGGGCTTGGGCATTCTCAGGCGAGAGCGGATCGAGCCGGAGCTGCGCGTAATAGCTCTTACCGACCCAGGTGGGATGGTACTCGGGGCGGTGGCTGACGAGAAGTAAAACACGATAGCTCGCGACGCTCTCGACCAGAGTGTCGAGCACCGCCTGTGTCTCGGAGTCGACCCAGTGGAGATCCTCGAATACGAGGACGACCGGCTGGCGACGGCTCTCCTCGAGCAGCAACAGCTTCACAGTCTCCAGCGTCCGCCGCCGCTTCTGCTGCGGATCGAGCTCCCGCCACTGGGCGTCGTCGTTCGGCACGTCGAGGAGTGCGAGGAGGGCGGAGAGCGCTGGCGCCAGCGCGAGTTCAAGCGACAACACTTTCTCCGTCACCCTCTCCCGGATCTTGTCCGTGCTGTCGCGCGGCTCGATCCGGAAATACGCCTTCAGCAGATCGATGACCGGGAGATAGGGCGTCTGCCTCCCGTAGGAGACTGCACTGCAGACGAGGATCAGCGAGCCCCGGTCGCGGTGCGACTCGATGAACTCCCAGAAAAGACGCGACTTGCCGACACCGGGCTCGCCGACGACGGCGACGACCTGGCCGTGGCCCGTCTGGGCCTGCGTGTGCGCCCGCACAAGCTGGTCCAGCTCACGGCTCCGGGCCACCAACGGCGTGAGCCGCTCGCCCAAGCCCAGCCCCGTTCGCTCGAGACCCACCAGACGACACACCGTCCGCGTCGCTCCATCGCCGGCCACGCCGGGTGCGAGGACAAAGCGTCGCTCGAGGAACGGGCGTGTCGCCTCGCTGACGAGCACGGTCCCCGGGCCAGCCTCCCCGACAAACGCCTCCAGTTGCTCCCACGCCTCCCGTTTTGCCGTGTGGTCGACCCGCGACACACCGCCGATCTGGCCGATCGAGATCTCGCCGACATGCAGACCAATTCGAACTCGAGGGGCGACCGCGGCGATCCTCTGAATCGCCAGCGCCGCGTGCGCCGCGCGGCGGGGTGCATCCTCGACGGCCTCGAGCCCAAACACCGCCACGAGCCCTTCGGGGCTGATCTCCTCGACCCAGCCGCCGAAGTTCTCAATCTTCTCCACGAGGGTTGCGAGCGCCGCGGTCGCCGCAGGGACAGCTATCACCGGCGCCGTCGGGACGAGATCAGCACGGAGCAGGGCGACATGCCGGCGCTCCCACTGCAAATTGACCGGGCCGCGGCCTGTGGTGGGCGGGACCGCGTGGTGCGGGCCGTCGGTCGGCTCCGTCGGCTCCGCCGTCGCGGGAGGAAGCTGTAGTCCGTACTTCTGAACGCGGTAGCGCAGGACGTCGCGAGTCACCCCTAATCGGTTCGCCGCGCGCGAGATGTTCCAACGGGTTTCGTGCAGCGCCTCGACAATATGCCGACGCTCAATGTCTTCGACCGCCTGGCCCAGTGACATGCCGACCGGCGCATCACGGCGAGTTGTCTCGCGTTCCTCTCGAGAGGATGTGCCTCGCTTTCGAGGAATCGCCAGCCCCAGATTGTCTGCAGTCACCAGACCGCCGTCGACGAGCAAGGCGGCTCGCTCCATCACGTTCGCCACTTCCCTCACGTTCCCCGGCCAGCGATGGGCCAGGAGGGCTTGCCGCGCGTCCGCAGTGAGCGTCTTCGCTGCCAGCCCATACTCGGTGCACGTGCGCGTCAAGAAGTGTTCGGCGAGCGTGAGGATGTCCGCTCCTCGCTCTCGAAGGGGTGGGAGTCGAAGCATCACCACCGCAAGCCGGTGGTAGAGCTCCTCGCGAAACCCGCACCGCTGGGCCCCAGCCTTCAGATCCTCGCTCGTGGCCGAGATGATCCAGACGTCCACTCGCTCAGCGCGCGTACTGCCCAGCCTCCGGACCGCGCCCTCCTCGAGCGCCGTGAGCAGCTTGGCCTGCAGGTTCTCGGGCAACAACCCGATCTCGTCGAGGAACAAGATGCCCCGATGAGCCGTCTGGAATAGGCCCGCTTTGGCGTGGCGGGCATCGGTGAAGGCCCCGCGCTCGAAGCCGAACAGTTCGGCCTCCAACAGAGTGTCGGGGATCGCAGCGCAGTTGACCGCGACAAACGGGCCGGCCGCCCGAGGCCCCGATTCGTGGATAGCGCCGGCGAGCAGTCCTTTGCCGGTTCCCGTCTCACCGAGGATCAAGACGGAAGGAAAGCGGCGCGACCCGGCCTGGCGCCGCAGCAACTGCTCGACCTGATTCCGGACAGCAACTAGAGCCGGGCTGTCACCTATTAATCCACCGAGTGGCGCCACGGTGCGCGCATTCTAACGCCGCTTCGAATATTACTGGGGAATTTCCCCCACCAGGTCCAACGGGCCTACCGGCAGCGGCTACGTGCGCGATTTTTCAAGCTTCCACCATGGCACTGCCGTTGCCTTCTCATCTAGCAGCGACTGAGACCGCGGTTCCGGCACGCAGGGGCGTGAGAGGAACCATCGATCTTGAACGTTCGTATCCAGTGAAAGGGGGATCTATGAACTGCAAAGCGCTCGCATTCAGTGTCGCCTTGATTTTGCCGGCAGCCGGCCTGGTCACGATTGCCCAACCGCGAGCAGCAAGCGCCGGGGGGGAAACAAGGGCTGTCGGAACGTTGACCACCACATTCGCCAATCCGGACATAGCCCAACGGACTCAGGGCAACCTCGTCATCCTGTCTCGATACTCGCTGAGCACGTACGTTGGATCCCTTCAAGGGACAACCGTAGCTCTTCAAACGGTAGTTAGAGACGATGTAGTCGAAAAGAAGGCCTTCCAAACGAATACGGGCCACTTCTGGGGAACATTGGAGGGCTTTGAGCCAGGCAGCTTCTCATTCATTGTCCACAATGTCGTCGATAGATCCGGTTGTCCTTGCCCACCCGGTCTAGCTCCGTTCGAAGCCAAGTTCGTCGTCGTCGAGGGCACCGGCAGCGGCGGGCTCGAAGGCATCTGCGGGGGCGGAACGCTCAAGACGGCTGGCACCCCCAGTACTGACTATGACTACACGTTCCGATTCGGCAAGGACTGCAAGGCCAACGACTAGGCGCGAGCGCGACGAACAAACCGAATGTCGACGCGAACGCCGGCCTGCAGCGAACAGCCCGGCCGGCGTTCGCCCAGTTGTGCCACCGACGCCACACGGCGGATCGGCTGGAGGAGGGACGATACCGGTACCGCCCTGAGAGGAGGACACGTCGTCCAGGGTTCAGCGTGCCGATGCTTCCGGGATCGAGGGCATTCTTGTTGGTGTTACCTTACCGCGCGCTCTGACCGGGGAATCGGGTCTGCTTCCAGGGGAACGCTAGATCCATCACCAATGCAGAATTCGCAAAGTAAGACGCGATTGAGTTGCCCCATTTGGACCCCTTTGGGGGCAGGAATGTCGATAGAAAGTAGATAGCGTCTCTGCCTCGCCCGTTAGAGGCAGCGCAATTCTGCCTCCGCCCTCTCAAGCCAGGACCGCATGTCCATCTCGCGATACATCGCCGTGGCGGTCGTGAGGTGCTCTCGGGCTTCTTGCCGCTTGCCCACGCGCCCGTATAGCTTGCCGAAGCCGAGGTGGCAGTGGGCGACGAGCGGGCGCATGCCCAGTTCACCGGCGAGGGCCAGGGCTTCCCCGAAGGAGGCTTCAGCTTCTTCGACAGCCGGAGGATCGCGATGCGACGCGATCTCGCCCAGAACCTGCAGAGCCAACGGCTGCTCCGCCCGTCGCTGGTGGTCACGGGCGAACTCGAGGGCTTGGACGCCGAGCCTGACCGCGTCCTCTGTTCGATTCGCCAGGCGATAAGCCTCGCTCAGATACGTAGCCCGACGGACATAACCGCTCCGGTCTCCCATCGAAACGGGCTGCTCGAACCCCTGTTCGAGAAGCGGCAGGCCGTCGGCAACGCGCCCGGACAGGACATACGCATAGCCCAGGTTCGCGGCGATTCCATAGACCCAGGTCGGGAACTTCCAGGCCTGGCAGAGTTCACGGCCACGCTCGAGGATGGCGATCGCCTCCTTGAGATCGCCTTTGCGCAGGTAGAGACGCCCGAGACTGCGTAACGCCCCGATGAGACTCCAGGGGTGATCTACCGTCTCGGCAATCCGCACCCCTTCCTCCCCCCTGGCAATTCCCTCCGCAAACTCGCCCAGCTCGGCAAGCAAATCGGCCAAAAAGAGCCGCGAGCCAACGGAGGGCAGCCCCACCTCGCCGAAACGCTCACGGATAAGCTCGCCCTGAAGAGACTCGATGTTGCTCCGGAAGCATTCACCCGCACGGCGGTGGTCGCCCAGGCTGAGGTAGGCCTGACCCAGGCGCTGATTTGCCACGATCTGGAGGGGGAAATCTCCATGGGCGTGCGCGAGGGCCAGAGCGCGGTGGCCGGCCTCCACAGCGCGGTCGAGATCACTCGACCACCAGAAATGACCAGCAATGAAGGCGGAAATCCATCCGAGCCGGCATCGATCACCGATCCGCTTGGCTAGAATTTCGGCCTCGCACAGGTGGTCGAAGACTCGTCGGATCTTGCCAAGGGGAAGGAGCGAATTGCGAAGGTCCAGCCGCAGATCGATCCCCTGCTCGATCGTTTCGCGACCCTCGGGGAGATGCGTGAGGGCTCCGAGCGCCTGCTCGAAGCACTCGACCGCTTCACGGTTGGCCGAGCGCGCAGCAGCCTTCTTCCCGGCCTGACGGAAATAGGCAACAGCCTTGTCCCATACCTCGCACCGGAGGGCATGATGGGCGAGGCGATCCACGTGCTCGATCAGCCGGGTGGCATGCAGCTGTTCGATCGCCGCCATAATGCGAGCGTGAAGAGCCCGCCGTCGGTCTTGGAGGAGACCCGCATACGCGACCTCGTGGCTCAGGGCGTGCTTGAATGCGAATTCACGCTCGGGGATGACTTTCGTCTCGTACAGGAACTCGCTCCCCTGTAACCGGATGAGGCCCGCGTGGAGCGCTTCCTCCGCCAGGTCCGCCACCACCTTCAGCAGGGCGAACGGCACGTCCTTGCCGATGACGGCCGCCGTCTGCAGGAGCGCCTTGCCCTCCGGCGACAGCCGGTCGATGCGCGCTGCGAGCACCGCCTGGACGGTCGCGGGCACCCGGATCTCGCCGGCGGACCGCGCGAGCCGGTAGTCACCACGATCGCCGACGAGCACGCCCGTCTCGACCGCCGCCCGCACGCTCTCCTCCAGGAAGAACGGGTTGCCGCCGGTGCGGTCGATCAGCACGGCCTTGACCGATGCCGTGGCGACCTCACGCCCCAACAGGCTATCGAGGAGCGCGTGGGCATTCTCCGGCGAGAGCGGGTCGAGTCGGAGCTGCGCGAAATAGCTCTTGCCGCTCCAGATGTGCTGGTACTCAGGGCGGTAGCTGACGAGAAGCAGAACCCGATGGCTCGGGACGCTCTCCACCAGGGTCTCGAGCACCGCCTGCGTCTTGGAGTCGATCCAGTGGAGATCCTCGAAGAGCACGGTGACCGACCGGAGACGACTCTCCTCGAGAAGCAACAGCTTCACCGCCTCCAGCGTTCGCCTCTGCTGCTGGGCGGGATCGAGCACCTGCCACTGCGCATCGTCGACCGGCACGTCGAGGAGCGCGAGGACGGGGGAGAGCGTTCGCGCCAGCGCACCCTCGAGCGACAACACCTTCTCCGTCACCCTCTCCCGGATTTTGCTTACGTCGTCGCGCGGCTCGATCTGGAAGTACGCCTTCAGCAGGTCGATGACCGGGAGATAGGGCGTCGCCTTTCCGTAGGAGGCCGCGCTGCTGACCAGGATCAGCGAGTCTCGGTTGCGGTGCGACTCGATGAACTCCCAGAAGAGACGGGACTTGCCGACGCCGGCCTCGCCGACCACTCCGACGACCTGACCGTGACCCTTCCGGACATGCTCGAGCGCCAGGGCCAGCTGCTCCAGCTCACGGTCCCGGCCGACGAGCGGCGTGAGCTGCTCGCCTAACCCCAGCGCAGTTCGTCCGAGGCCCGCAAGCCGGTAAGCCCTCCCAGCTGCTCCATCGTCGGCCGCGACCGGCGAGACAACAAAACGTCGCTCCAAGAACGGGCGCGTCGCCTCGCTTACGAGCACGGTCCCCGGCTCGGCACTCCTCATGAAGGCCTCGAGCTGCATCCACGCCTCGCGCTTGGCATCGTGGTCGACCCGCGTCGCGCTATCGACTCGGGCGACCAAGACCTCGCTGACGTGGAGACCAACACGGACGTCGAGGAACTCCGGTGAGCCGCGACGAGCCTGCATTGCGATCTTCTGGATCGCTAGGGCCGCGTGCGCCGCCCGGCGTGGAGCGTCCTCAACGGTCTCCAGCCCGAACACCGCCAAGAGCCCCGTGGGGCTCACGTCCTCGACCTGGCCGCCGAAGCTCTGGACCTTCTCGACCAGCGTCTCGAGCTCGGAGCCTCCGTTGGGTACGGTCCTCAATGGCGAGGCCGTGACGATGTCAGCACTAAGCATGGCAACGTGCCGCCGATCCCACTGCACATTGACTGGCCTTGAGGTGGTCGTCGGCTCGATCGTGAGGCTCTCTGGGTCGGCCGGTAGGCTCGGCGCAGTCGTCTCTGCAGGCGACCGAAGCCCGTACTTCCGGAGGCGGTAGCGCAGAATGTGACGGGTCACCCCTAGCCGGCTCGCCGCGCGGGAGATGTTCCAGCGGGTCTTGTGGAGCGCCTCGAGGATGCGCACCCGCTCGAGCCGTTCGACCGTCTCCTCGAGCGACATGCCCTCCAGGGCATCGGGTGGGGGGACGTCGTGACCTTGCCGCAGCGACGCTCGTCGACTTGGAGGAGCCGCAAGCTCCAGCTTGTCGGCTGTCAAGAAAGGGGCGTCGATCAGCAGTGCGGCTCGCTCCATCACGTTCGCCACTTCCCTAACGTTCCCGGGCCAGCGGTAGGCGACGAGGGCTGCCCGCGCGTCCTCGGCGAGCGTTTTTGGCGCCAACCCATACTCGGTACAGGTGTGCGCCAGGAAGTGTTCGGCGAGGGTGAGGATGTCCCGTCCGCGCTCTCGAAGCGGCGGGAGTCGAAGCGTCACCACCGCAAGCCGGTGGTAGAGCTCCTCGCGAAACCGTGGCCGGCGCGCCCAAGCCTTCAAATCCTCGCTCGTGGCTGTGATGACCCAGACGTCCACCGCCTCAGTGCGTGTGCTGCCCAACCTCCGGACCGTACGGTCTTCGAGGACGGTGAGCAGCTTGGCCTGGAGGTTCTCGGGCAACAGCCCGATCTCGTCGAGGAAGAGCGTGCCCCGGTGGGCGGTCTGGAACAGGCCCGCCTTGGCGTGATGGGCATCGGTGAAGGCGCCCCGCTCGAAGCCGAACAGTTCGGCCTCGAGCAGAGTCTCGGGAATCGCGGCGCAGTTGATCGCGACGAACGGCCCGGCCTTGCGAGGCCCGGCTTCGTGGATGGCCCGGGCGAGCAGGCCCTTGCCTGTCCCCGTCTCGCCGAGGATCAAGATGGGCGGAAGGCGGCGGGTCGCTGAATGCCGTCGGAGAAGCTGCTCGACTTGCGTTCGGACGGCTACCAGTCCAGGACTGTCACCGATCAACTGGTCGAGTGACGCCACGGTGCGCACATCCTACGCCGCGTCGAGCACTACTGGAGAATTTTCGCCACCTGCGTCGGCCGGCCAACCGCCAGGGCCAAGTCCTCAATATTACGTTCTCCCGCCGCTGGCATTGCCGTTGCGGTAAGCGAAGGAACGGAGCGCCGGCGGCCTGATGACTACAGCAAGTGGAGATCGTCCTCGAGCCGCTAGGTTGGGGCGCAAGCCAAAGGAGGCGGCCAGTGAAGAGGCGTGTGCCAATCACTGTGTTTCATGCCCTGAGTGCGGCAGACGTGGAGGTCGGAGGCAATTCGCAAGCTGGTTCACAAGAAGGAGGCCTTCTGGGAACGCGATTTTGGAGGATCGCTGGATCGGCGGGGTACACGTGCCTTCTCCTGGTCGCGCTAGCGCTCGCGCCGGCGCCGCCGGCAGGCGCCCAAGAGGTTTGCGTGCCGTCATCAGGCGGCCAGCAGTTTTCTGACTGGTCCGCCCCGATTAACCTAGGCCCCGTAGTCAATTCGGCTGGGCCCGACCAAGGTCCTGCCATATCCAAGGACGAGTTAGAGCTCTACTTCGTGCGACTGCTTAACGGCGATGGCGTCTTTGACCCCGGGGATCTCTGGGTGTCAACGCGCAAGCACAAGAAAGAGCCGTGGGGACCCCCACAAAATCTCGGCCCCATCAACACCAGCGGGAGGGAATCACTGCCCGCCCTCTCGCGCAACGGCCACCTGCTGTATTTCACCAGCGATCGCCCTGGAGGGTTTGGTGGTTTCGACATCTGGGTTTCGGAGCGGGCTGACAGGCGGGATCCCTTGGGTTGGCAAGCGCCAGTCAATCTCGGCAGTGGAGTCAACACGGCCGGGGCGGAGTTGGGCCCAGCGCCCTTCGAGGACCACTCGACCCAGACCTTCACCCTTTACTTCTACGCGATCCGGCCGGGGACGGGTCGTGATCTCTTCACCAGCACACTCGACGAAAATGGGTCGTTCACCGCGGCTGTCCCCATTTCTGAACTCAACACGACATCGGACGACGAACAACCATCCATCCGACGAGACGGGCTCGAGCTGTTCTTCTCCTCGAATCGCGTGGGCGGCTACGGAGGCAGTGACATATGGGTTTCGACGCGAGCGAGCACGTCGGATCCCTGGTTGCCCCCGGTGAACCTGGGGCCTCCCATCACTCCCATCAATACCGCAGGTCTCGAGGCACGCCCGGCTCTGTCCTTCGACGGCAGGAGTCTCTACTTCTTCTCGGACCGTCCCGGCGGTTCCGGAGCCACCGACCTGTGGGTCTCGACGCGCACCAAGCTCGATGACTGTGACGATGGTGACGACGATGACTGATCACCCGCGTAGGAGGTGCGACGCCGAACTCGCCATCTCAGCCGAGGAGAGACGGGCATGAGGGGCAAGCACCCAGTAGGGTTGGTTCTCGCGGTAGTCATCGCCGTCCTCGTTCAAAGGGCTGCACCAGCGCACTCCTCCCACAGCGGAGTCGTGATCACCGCCCTAGCGATCGATCCCCTAACCCCGACCACCCTCTATGCGTGGACCAATGGCGGCGGTCTGTTCAAGAGCACTGACGGCGGTGCGAATTGGAGCGCTACCGGTCTGACCAACATCTCAGGCCGCGCCTTGGCGATCGACCCCATTACACCGACCACCCTGTATGCGGGGGCAGATGGTGGTGTGTTCAAGAGCACGGACGGCGGTGCGAGTTGGAACGCGACTGGTCTAAGTTTCGGTGTCTCCTCCCTGGCGATCGACCCAGTAACACCGACCACTCTGTATGCGGGGGAGACAACTGGTGCTGTGTTCAAAAGCACGGACGGGGGCGCGAGCTGGGGCTATGTCTATCTAATTCTCTACGAGTATTACGTTGGTGGTGGAGTTCTAGCCCTGGCGATTGACCCTCTGATCCCGACCACCCTCTTTGGCGGGACGGAAGCAGTCGAGGTGCTCAACTATCCGGGCTACACGGTATCGGGCCACGTGTATACGAGCACGAACGGGGGCGGGATTTGGGCAGGCGGGTTCGGCGATTTCGACGACCTTGAATCAGTTCAAGCTCTAGCCATTGTGCCCCGGACCGACCCCTGGACCCCGGCCACCCTCTATGCGGGGACTTACGGCGCAACCGGTGTGTTTAGCGCTGTGTTCAAGAGCACGGACGCAGGGGTGGGCTGGAACGCGACCGGTCTAACCGGCGTGCGTGTCTACGCTCTGGCGATCGACCCCCTGATCCCGACCACCCTCTATGCCGGGACGGAGAGCGGCGGGGTGTTCAAGAGTTCGGACGGCGGTGCGAGTTGGAGCGCGACTGG
>WNEW01001210.1_pt1 | contig 12611 bp, 8 predicted proteins | sample 5399891 | NCBI WGS metagenome assembly WNEW01 (sample SAMN13153336, study PRJNA577476) | soil metagenome | isolation source: 40 cm grassland meadow soil pre-rain plot 5 | place: USA:California | collected 2015-09-08 | reverse complement strand
CAGGTCATCATCTTTGCCGACGCGGTTCGATGCGACGACGTAGCTTTGGTTTTCGATCGCTCGCGCCATCGCGAGGGTCCGAAAATGTTCGACTCGCGGAAACGGCCAGGCAGAAGAGACAATAAAAGCGCCGACGCACTGCTCGATCGCCAATTTTCGATACATCTCTGGAAAGCGAAGGTCGTAGCAGATGCTGAACCCAAAACGCAGACCGCCGAAGTCAGAGGTTGTGAAGCAATCACCCGGAGCAAAGCATGTCTGTTCTTCGACGGGCGTGACGGCATACAGATGAGTCTTGCGATACTTTCCAGCGATATCGCCGCGCGAATCGATGAGAACCTGTGAGTTGTAAATTGATGACCCGTCCCGCTCCGAAACGCCGCTGACGATCGCAATTGAAAACTCCCTGGCGGTTTCTTGAAGCCCGGGAAGAAATCCACTGTTCCAATGATTGGCGTGCACACGGATTACGGGCATTGAATAGCCGGTATCAGTCATCTCTGGAAACACGATCAGCTCGGCGCCGGTCTCTTTAGCGCGGCGAGAAAACTCACGAACCTTGAGAAGATTCGCCTCAGGATCGCCGAGCAGGCACGAGATCTGGGCAACTGCAACTTTCATTTGATCCTACAAACTCATCATAAATGGCGCTGTCATCTTGAGCGAAGCGAAAGATCTCTGGCCGGAGGATCGGTGCAAAGTTTGATCCGAGATTCTTCGCTTCGCTCAGAATGACAGTGTGAGTGGCTTGCAAGACGACAGACGACGCCAACACTAGGCTGCAATCGGTCTGCGGTAGCCGAAAAATTCGCGCTGTTTAATTAAATGCACCACTTCAGGTGGAACCATTTGCTCCCAGCCGCTGTCTCCAGATTGCAGTTTGGTCAGCACATCAGGCGGATGAATTCGCAAATACTCGGGATGATAGTCGCCAATCTCCTGAACGTATTGGTTGTCGATTAAATATTGGAACAACGAGCGAAGATTCGGTGCGACTTCGATTTGCGTGGCGGTGATGATCTTGCCGCTCGCTTCGTCAATCATTGGATAAACGTAAAGCTTTAATCCTCCCTTAAACATACGGCCAAGCGCTTCCAAAATTCCGCCTTCCAACTTGGTGTAATATTTTTCGTTGAAAATCTGGATCAAACTGGGGACGCCCATGACAAGTCCAATTGGCTTGTTCGTGTAACGAAAAAGATATCCTGCGAGTCGGTAATATTCGCCGAACCTCGAGATTAAAACAGTTCGCCCGAGTGCGCCGAGAACATCCACGCGCGCGAGGAAATCGGGGTGATCAAGCTGTCCTCCGGCGAGCAAATGTTCGAGCGTCATCTCCATGAGCACTATGAGATCGTCTTCCGAACAACCCGATTGCGCTAGAAACACGCGGCGCGCGCCATCCAGCATGTCGTTCGTGGCGTAGGTCACCGGTCGAAAACTCCCGCGCTCAACCAGGATCGCCTTTTTGTAGAAGACTTCGGCAGGCTGAACCGTCTCGCCATCCGCCTTGAACATCACGGCATTCGTCAGACCCTGGCTGACCAACTGCAAACTCATCAATCTGTTATCAACGTTTTGAAAAAGGGGCCCGGAAAATTTGATCATGTCCACTTCAATTCGTCCCGGAGCGAGATTTTCCTGAAGCGATGAAATCAATTTTTCCGGCTGGCGATCATAAAATGCGCCGTGAAGAAGATTCACCCCAATCACCCCAAGGGCTTCCTGTTGTTCGACGTTTGCTTCGTCGAGTAAACGGACGTGGATGATAATCTGGCTCGGTTGCGCGCGCGGCTGGGATTGAAATCGCACCCCTAGCCAGCCATGTGATTCATTGCGCTCTTTGAAACTGCGCGCCGCAACAGTGTCAGCGAAGACAAAAAATGTTTTCTCGTTGCCGAATTTTCGGTCAAGGCGCTCGATGAGAAGATCGTATTCATGGTCGAGCATTTTCTGGAGACGAACACGACTGACGTAGCGATTCGCTCTTCCATAAATTGCATCGCTGAATGTCATGTCGTAGGCAGACATGGTCTTGGCGATGGTGCCGGCTCCGCCGCCGACGCGAAAGAATCGGCGCGCTACTTCCTGGCCCGCGCCAATCTCGGCGAAGGTCCCATACTTGGCCGGATCCAGATTGATGCGGAGCGCCTTTTCGTCGGTAGCGATCTCCATCTCTGGATCCATACAATTTCTGTAACGGCAATTTCCGATCGCGCAAACTTACACGGATTGAGCCGCGCGCAGCGTTGTAGGGCGTCTGTGTCAGACGCCTATCTGTTGGTTGCGTGTACTCTGGCGTCTGGCACAGACACCCTACAGAAACCGACTACAACAGCCGCACTCGCTCGGCGTTCTTTGCTGGAATCCAACCGCGCAGGTTGTTTGGTAGCGCTGCGTAGATCCAGTCACCGCGCGTACTGACAATTTTGACTTCGCTTCCGGGAGGCAATGCCAAAACGCTGTTGGCTGTGTCGGCGGTCGCGAGCCGCGCTTGGACATCTTTGCCTGTCACAACAGCAAGCGCGCTGCCTTTACTGCCGCGCTCAAGTTGCCAAGTCGCAACGATCCCTCCGGCAGAGATTAGAAGCATCACAAGCAGCAAGGTGAGCGTCGCACGCGATCGGCGACGGGTGAAAACTAACGCTGCTAAACAAAAAGCTGCGATCCAAAAAGCAACGGCTGCAGTGACGGTGTACTGATTTACGCTCGCAAATTCCAAATAACGCTCAAGCCGGCCTGGTTGCAGCTCAAGCGCATGCGCTTCGTCGCGCGCGATCTGCAAATTGGCCGTGGCCTCGGGATGATGCGGCTCCAGGACGAGCGCGCGTTCGTAATTCAAAACCGCGCGTCCAAAATCGCCCGTGCGGAAGTAGGCGTTGCCGAGGTCATAAAACACATTCGCACTCCATTGCCCGGCGCGAACCAGTGTCTCGTAGCCAGAGATCGCTTCCTTGAAATGACCTTGGGCGTATTCCTGGTTTGCCTTTGCAAATTCGACATCTGCTTGACCCAATACTGAGGAGGTCGCGAGCGCGCAAAAAAGAAAAGCAATCTGGAATGCGCGTGCCTTCATTTTAAATTCTCAATCAACCCCAGGACTTCGCGGCGATTTTCCGGCGAGATCGTTGTCCCGCCGTTATGTGCTCCGCTGTATTGCCATTCGTCACTTTGCTCGAATAGACGCCGCAGCTGGTCGCGCGAGTCGCTGTTCAGTTTGAAAGTGTCAGCCGCAGTTTCTGCGTCCACCGCGTTCGGATCAATCCCGCCGCTGCGTGACGCCAACGCAGTTTTTACGCGAACGACTCTGGAGGCTTCGGCATAATATTCTCGCGGTGATGCGGCGTTACGACGCAATTTGTGCATTAGCTCAGCCGCTTCGTGCTGCAGCGCAGCGATGCGCCGCGCCTCGCGGTTACCGATTCTTGTCTGACGAATTTTCCAACCCACGAACGCGATCAGGGCGAGGAACGGGACCAACTGCGCCGTCCAAAAAATCGGGCGCGTGTAGAGCGGCGCGAATGATTCTGCCGTTGCTGGCCGATCGGTCAGCTGATACAAAATATCCTGCGGTTTTGTTGTAGGCTGAGTCGCGGAACCGACCCGACTTGCTGCAGCCGGAGGCGGTGACCCCGGCTGAGCCGAGGGCACATTCGCCGCAGCCACTCCGCCCTGTACACTAATTGCAATCGGTTCGCTGCGGAGTGCCACATATTGCTCTTTCGCTGGATCGAAATACGAAAATGCTAGCACTGGCACAGTTTGCTTTTTCTCATTGGGCGAAAACACCGTGTCAAAAGTTTTTGTGCCACTGATACCGACCTCGTCGTCCTGCTTGAACTTCGAGGACGGCGGATACTTGTGCCAGCCCCGTTCGTCTTCGACCACTGGCGCATTGACGCGGTCAAAGTTGCCGCGGCCCGAAATTGTGGTTGTGACGGTGATCGGATCGCCTACCTGCACACTTTTGGGTTTTGCGTCCGTTGTCATTGCAAAATTCCCAATTGCGCCCGAAAAACTCGGCGGCGCATTCGGTGGCAACGGTTTTACGTCGAGGGCCACGGGCTCGCTCTTGATCTCTACCTCGCGGCGCTCACCCATTTGGGCGAAGGGATTACTGAAGAATGGATCAGAGAACGGATCATCGAGATCGAACAGGTCGAACGGCGAGCGCCCACGGGATCGCGGCGCACTTCGTGCTCGAGGGACTATGACTTGTGCCTTGGCCGTGACCGGTCCAATCTCGAATTTTCCGGCGCGCGCCGCAGCGATTGCGGTCTTATATGTGACCACATCATAAGGTCTGCCATTGAGCGTTTCCGTAGTTTGTCCGGATTGTTGTAATTTCTGGGCGGTAAAACCTTGTCCGGTGATTTCAGGTGGCTCGATAAGTCTAGGACGAATGCGTGGGTCGAATCCCATCCGGATCTGAACAGGAACAATCTCGCCGACGTACGCAACCTTCTTCGGCACAATCAATTCGGCAAAAAGCAGGTCGCGTGCGCTGACCGGCTGGCTTTGGGCGCCACGACTCGGCCGCGCGCCAGAGGAACGGCCTGCGGAGTCTGCAACATTTAAAACCAATTCCGGAGTCTTTAACAACTTTCCGCCGGCACGGACTGTTTGCGGCGGAATGGTGAATCGGCCGGCTTGAAGCGGCAGGACCGTGTAATTGTAGGTGACGCTCGAATTAGTTGTAAAATTGTGTATTTCGAACTGTCGCGATGTGCCGGTGGCGTGAATCTCCAAGCCATCGATTGAAATTTCTTCCGGCGGTCTCGCATCTCCGGGGCCAGTTACCTTAATCTGTAGCTCAACCGTTTCGCCGACAGCGACCTCCGAATTGCTCAACACTGCCGTGACATTCGGAGAATCGGCAAACGTGGAGCTAGCGGCGAGAATCGCAGCGACTGTCCCAATCAGAAATGCGCGTCCCATTTTCAATCAAACCTCGAACATCAAACCTTAAATTTCCAGTCACCAGTCGTTATAGACACGACGCCTTACTTTGCGTTCATCAAGTTGGACTCGCGCCTCTTCATCTTTCATCGATTCAAGCAACGCGAGAGCCTGGCGTTCGCTCATCTGACCCTCTTTTTCCGCTTCGGTCTCCGCAATCTGCGCGTTTTTGTCCGGTGACTGCTGCGATTTGTCTTCTCCTCCCCCTTTCACATCTCCGGCGAATTTCTTTTGGGGAGATTCTCCCGGAGTAACAGATGGTGTCGCATTTTCGTCCTCTCCTTCTCCCGGCGAGGGCGAGGGGGACTCATTTTCTCCTTCCCCTGGGGTCGGTGATTCTTCAGCTTGGCGTTCCCCAGGCGACGGTGAAGGCTGGTTGGCCTGCTGCTTTTCCGCGCCTGGCGACGGAGAAGGGCTCTCGCTGGGCTGTTGCTGCTGTTTCTTTTGTGGCTCGTTCTTCGCCTGAGCCTGGTCGTTTTGCTTTTCCTGCGCCTGCTGTTTGTCGCCGCTCGATTGGTCTTGTGGCTGTCGATCTTGCGATTGCTGCTGCTGATCCTTTTTGTCTTGTTGACCTTGCTGCTGTTGCTGTTGATTCTGCTGTTGCTGCTGATCCTGCTTCTGGTCTTGCTGTTGCTGTTGATTCTGCTGCGACTGCTTCTGCTGCTGGTCTTGATTTTGCTGTTGCTGCTGATCTTGATTTTTTTGCTGTTTCTGTTTGTCCTTTTGCGGCGGCGACGGAGAAGGGGAGGGCTGCTGTTGCGATTTCTTGTTTTTTAGCTCCTCGATCTTCTTTTTAACGTAATCGTAGTTGTCCTTGGCCTCCTTGTTTTGCGGGTCCAGTTTGAGCGTTTGTTCATAATGGTCGAGCGCGTTCGTCCAATCGCTGAGCTTCTTATCGTCAGTTTTCTCGTTTTCGCCCCGCTGATAAAGCGTATTGCCAAGATTGTAATGGCCCTTGCTCTGCAATCCAGTATCACGCGTAAGCAATGCCTGACTGAATGATTCCAGCGCTTTACTGTAATCCTTTAATTTGTAAGCGGCCGTGCCAGAATCGAACTGGAGCTTGTCCTCGGCGGACGTTTCCGGATGCGATTTCAACGTCTGCTGAAACTGGCTGTATGCGTCTTCGAATTTACCCTGGCGATATGCGTCGATTCCCGGCGCCGCAGCAAACGCGAATGAAGAAAGTAACATTAGCAAAGCGGCGGTTGCGCCTGCAGTTGAGATAGGTCCGCCTGCAGCGGTGTGCGTAGCATCGTGCGCCGGCGCAGGGACGGAACGCCGTACCCGCACGCGTTTCCGCTCGGAAACAAGCATCGATAACGCCAGAGCAATTAATGCCGCGCCCAGCGGCCATTCGTAACGCTCAATAGAACGGCGCGACAGACGCACATCCATTTCAGCAGCTTGCATCTTTGTCAGTGCTTCACTTTGAATTTGCCGCATCGTGCGGGGCCCGTTTTCCAAATGAACATAAAATCCGCCCGTGGCTTGCGCGATTTCGCCCAAGCGTTTGTCGTCCAGTTTTGATTTAACGACTTGACCGGCCGAGTCCTTCACGAAGGCTGTTTGGCCATCGTCTCCCGTAACCGGAATTAGCGAGCCCTGCGGTGTTCCGACGCCCACGGTGAAAATTCGCACGCCCGCATCGGCTGCTTCTTTCGCCGTCTTTATCGCATCGCCGCTCAATTCCTCGCCGTCGGTAAAGATGATGAGCGCGCGATTCCCTGTTGCGCTTTTGCCGAAGCTCTGCATTGCGAGAGCAATGGCACTGGAAATATTGGTGCCGCCCTCGGGAATCGATTTCGTGTCCAGATCATTGATGGCCTCAACTACAGCATCGTAATCAATCGTAAGTGGGGCTTGCAAAAAAGCGCGCCCGGCAAAGGCGATGAGACCGACACGATCGCCTTGGAGTTCATTGATTAAATCCTGCACCGCAAGCTTGACACGTTCGAGGCGATTGGGCTGAACGTCGTTGGAAAGCATGCTCCGCGATGTGTCCACCGCAATCAGCAAATCGAGCCCTTTGCGCTTTACATCCTCAAAAGTATAGCCCCAGCGCGGTTGCGCGAGACTGACAATGGCCAGGGAAAGTCCAAGCAACTGGAGAGCAAACTTTATAATGCGCCGCGGCCGATTCACCGTCCCGGCAAGCTGCGACAGCAAACGAGCCGAAACGAACTCTTGCAGTCGCCTCAGCCCACGCCGCTCGGCACGGACAAAGAGCGCAACCAGCAGCGGGATGAGCAACAATCCCCAAAGCCATTCTGGTGCACCAAAGCTCATGAAATCATCAAGTCGTTGAATCGCTAAGTCGTTAAATAGGAACGTTCACGGCAACTTTTTCCAGATTGTTTGGGATAACAAAATCTGCGCCAGCAGCAACCCGCATCCGCTCATGAGACATAATGGAAATAGATCACGGTATTGCTGATATTTCTTTACGCTGACCGTGGATTTTTCCAGCTTGTCTATGTCGTCGTAGATCTGTTCGAGCGACTTTGTGTCAGTCGCCCGGAAAAATTTCCCGTCCGCGATTTTTGCAACCTCCTTCAGTCCAGTTTCGTTAAACTCTACGCGTTGATTTTCGTACAAAACATTGCCCAGAGCATCCGTTAACGGCCCTCGACTAGTGAAGATCGGCGCCGGTGCAATTCCGTTGATGCCGGCCCCAATAGCGTAGAAGTGAATCTTTAATGCTTTGACTGCTTCGGCAGCAGTGTTTGGCGGAACTTTGCCCGCATTATTTTCGCCGTCAGTTAATAATACCAGCACCCGACTTTTGGAACGTTTGTCATTGAGCCGATTGGCGGCGGCGGCCATCGCCGATCCAATCGCGGTGCCATCTTCGACGAGGCCGATTCGGACTCGATCCAGATTTTGAAAAAGCCAATCGTGGTCCAGCGTCATCGGGCTCACGACGTACGGCCGACCAGCGAACGCAATGATGCCGATTCGATCGTTCGGCCGCCCTTCGATAAATTTGCGTGTGACTTCGCGGATCGCATCCACTCGTGTCGCTTCTTGTCCGCCAATCGTGAAGTCTTTCGTCAGCATCGACCCGGAGACATCAAGTACGAGCATGATGTCGATCCCACTCGCCTCGATCTGAGTAAGACTCTTGCCGAGCTGCGGGCGCGCAAGCCCAACGACGAAAATCGCAAGCGAAGCGAGCAATAACGTTCGCAGAATCTTACCCGCACGCGCGGCGCTTTGTTTTCCAATTGCCCGGAGACTCGCTGTTGACGAATAAGTCAACGCCGCAGCTGGTCCGCGTTTGCCACGCAGATACGCCAGCAACGGGATCGCCAGCAGTAAGAGAAGCAGCCACGGGTGCGCAAAGGTCAATGCGCTATTCGCAGGCCACCAATCAAACAGTCGCAAGTTGTCCTCCCTTCACGAAACGGATCGCTTCTTGCAGTAGCAATTCGCTATCCGAAGTTGTCGCTTCGTATCGTGCGAACTTAATCAGGTCACACCGATTCAAAAAATCTTCGAGCAATGATTTTTCCTCACTGGAGAAAGATGCTGCTTTTGCAAGGGCAGTCAGAAATTCTATGGAAGTTTGTCGGGTTGCCGGCAGGCCGTGCTGCTGCGTCACGTATTTTCGCAAAATATCAGACACACGGATGCTGAACAGATATGGGCTCATCCTTTCAATTTCGCGGCTAATTCGTTCGAGCTCTTCGAGCGCGATATCCCCCGGCAATTTCGGCGGCGCGGGGGGTTTGCGGCGCTTCGCGAACAGCCACAAGATCACGCCAACAAGCGAAAGCGCCGCAAAGACAATCACAAAAACCAACCACGGAGGAATCAACGAATAATCCACCGGCGGCGCAATGTCGTGGAACTCTTCGGCGCCTAATACCAAAAGGGCCGGAGTCAAACAGTACTGGAGCGATGGGAAATAACGCGAATTCATCTCGTATTACTTCGGCACTCCATTACTTCTTCCGCTTGCCTTTATCGAACGCCAATCCGGCGTTCGCGTTGTTTGAAGAAGGATCGCAGCGCCGGGAGATAATCTTCGTTCGTTTTCAGTGAGATCGCGTCAATGTTGTTTCGACGAAGTATTCGTGCGAGCTCGGCGGCCCTTTCATCCGCGAGCTGCGCAAAGCGCGTCCGCGTTCCACGCTCGCTGGTATTGATTTCGAGTTGCTCACCCGTCTCCGCGTCTTCCAGCATGATGATTCCGATGTTCGGCAAAAGTTTTTCTCGCTCATCGTGAATGTGGATTGCGACGAAATCGTGCCGCTGCCCACTCACTGCGAGCGCCCGTGAGAAATCAGGCGTCTGAAAATCTGAGATGAAAAAAACGACAGCGCGCCGCGTGACGATCTTATTCAGGTAATCAAGCGCCAGCGCCGGGTCCGTCCCGCGGCCCTGCGGTTGGAAAAAAAGAATCTCGCGGATTAGCCGGAGCGTGTGAGACCGGCCTTTTTTCGGTGGAATAAAAAGTTCGACGCGATCGGTGAAAAGGATCAGGCCAACCTTGTCGTTGTTCCTGATCGCGCTGAAGGCGAGCAAACAGGCAACTTCCGCGGCCAGCTCGCGCTTGGATTGCGTTGTGCTCCCAAAATTTCCTGAGGCACTGACATCCACGACCAGCATCACTGTCAGCTCGCGTTCCTCTGTGAATTTTTTCACGAACGCGGTGCCCATTCGCGCTGTGACGTTCCAATCGATTGCACGGATCTCATCGCCCGGCTGATATTCGCGTACATCTTCAAAATTCATGCCGCGTCCTTTGAAAACACTGTGGTAATCCCCGGCGAACGCCGTCTCGACCAAACCGCGCGTCCTGATCTCGAGCGTACGGATCTTTTTGAGAATCTCAGGGGCGTCCACAGCTACGTCGAATCAAGGAACAGGCAGCCCCGCGAATATCCGCTCGATAATTGTCTCACTGGTGACCGCTTCCGCCTCGGCTTCGTAACTTATTATGATGCGATGCCGTAACACATCGGGGCCGATGCTTTTCACGTCCTGGGGGGTAACGTAACCGCGACCGTTCAGGAACGCGTGCGCCCGCGCGCCGAGCGCAAGATAGATGGTCGCACGCGGCGACGCGCCGTATCGAATCAGACCTTCCAGACGCAGATTGTACGCCGCCGGCTCTCGCGTCGCCCACACAACATCGACGATGTAATCCTTCACGCGGTCGTCGATGTAAATGCTGTTAACTACGTTGCGCGCCGCGATGATTTGACTCGGATCAATCACAGGGTCCACTCGCAAATCCGGTGCGGAGGTCGCCATCAAATCGAGAATGTTTCGCTCCTCGGATTTCTGCGGATAACCGATGTTCAATTTGAACATGAAGCGATCCAGCTGCGCTTCGGGCAATTGGTAAGTTCCTTCCTGCTCTATCGGGTTTTGCGTCGCCAAAACCAGGAATGGATCGGAAAGAGGATATGTTTTTTCGCCGATCGTGACCTGCCGTTCCTGCATCGCCTCCAGCAATGCGCTCTGAACTTTGGCCGGTGCGCGATTGATTTCGTCGGCCAGGATCAAATTAGAAAAGATCGGACCAAGCTTGGTCGTGAACTCGCCGGTGCGCGGATTGTAGATGAGTGTGCCTATTAAATCTGCTGGCAGAAGGTCTGGCGTAAATTGCAGCCGCTGAAAGCCGGTTTGGATGCATGCAGCCATTGTTTTCACGGTGAGCGTCTTCGCCAGCCCGGGAACGCCCTCGAGCAGGAGATGACCATTGGCGAGGAGACCCAATAGAAGCCGATCCACCAAGTACTTCTGGCCCACCACAACGTGTCCGACTTGCTGGCGGAGCGCCGGAATCCATTGGCCCAGCTCCCGCACTTCCTGCGTAATTTCCTGCGTCGATTTCATACGGTCTGGTGAGACACGCAATGGTTGGAGAATGTTCGATCAAACGTGCTCACAGGCCATTCGTGCAAGAACACCAATCTCTCGCGGCGCCGAAATGATTCAAGGTTCCCGATGTAACCTCCTGTGGCACTGAAGAAACGTGCTAAAAGTTGAAGGACCAATGTCAGTTCTCCACAAACCGCGGTACCGAGCGATTTTGCTTCTCGCTTTAGCCGCCGTGGCGATGCCGATGCTGGCGTGGATCGCGCGGAATGATGTTCCGTATCGGCAAAAACCGGAGTAATTGATTGTCAGGTGCCACGAGCAAATGTGTGCGCCTATTTCGCTCGAACACGCAAGGTTCCGGCGACACTTTTCGCGCGGGGACGCAGGCTTATCATTATTGGCAGTCCGAGATACGGCTCTGCTTTGCGAATGCGAGTTTCGAGATAGCGACGATATGTTTCATTCGTCAAGCGAGGATCATTTACGAAGAGGACAAGTTCCGGTGGCTGGAGGGGCGAGCTCCCGCGACCCCGTTTGAACATTTGGATTGGATGCGGCCGTTGTGGCGTCGCTGGAGCTCCGGCCTCCATTACCGGATCTTGTTTGCCGCTCCTTGTTTGCACTGCATAAAATAATTTCAAGCGTTTGCCTCTCACCAACGGCGGCGGATTGGCTTGAAACGCCTGTCGCAGCAATCGGTTCAGGATTCCGGTGCCAATGCGTTGCTGAGCTGCCCGCTGGATTGTCTCTATCGATGCAAACAACTTCTCGACATTTTCTTTAGTCAGCGCCGACACGGTCAGCACCGGCGCATGTTCAAGGAAGAAAATTCTCGCACGCGTTTCTTCGGCAAGCTGCCTTACCGCCTCTTTTTCTCTGCGTCTCGGTCTCACTAGATCCCATTTGTTCAACACAACGATCGCTGGTTTCCGCGCCTGTTGAATCAATCCCGCGATCCGTTTGTCCTGCGCTGTTACGCCCATCGTGAGATCCACCATGAGGATACATAGATCCGCGCGGCGAATGCTGCGCTCTGCGCGCATAACGCTGAAAACCTCGACCGAACTCGAATGTTTTCCGCGCCGGCGAATTCCCGCTGTGTCGATGAAAACGAATTTTCGCCCATCGAGCTCATAAAGAATATCAATCGCATCGCGGGTAGTCCCTGGTAGTTCACTCACAATCGCGCGCTCGCCGCGAACAATGGAATTAATGAGAGAAGATTTACCGACGTTTGGTCGGCCGACGATCGCCACTGCCAATGGAGGTTCGAAGGTTGAAGTCTGATGTTTGATATCGGCCGGAGTAACCGGTGAGGGGAGACGCCGCTCGATTTCTGTTAACAACTTCGAGATTCCGCGGTCATGTTCTGCACTAATCGAAACGCTCGGCTCGAGACCTAACGAATCGAATTCTGCCGCCAGCGGCTCGTGCTTCTCGTGATCAACCTTATTAATTACGAGCACGACCGGTTTTTGCGATTTGCGCAGTGTGCCCGCCAAGTCTTCATCGACCGGCGACAAGCCTTCTTTTGCATCGACAACGAACAGTACAAGATCGCTCTCGCGCAGCGCTTCTTCTGCGGCGAGGCGTACTTGGGCGCTCAGCTCGCGTTCGCCGACACCGAAGATTCCGCCGGTATCCCACACTGTGAATGGGCGTGCGCCGCGATTGCAAATTGCAGAAATCCGGTCGCGTGTGATTCCAGCTTGATCATGAACAATAGCGATCTTTCGACCGACCAGGCGATTGAACAGGGCGGACTTACCCACGTTTGGCCGACCGACGATCGCGACATTTGGCAGCGTGCTCGTCTC
>WNEW01001209.1_pt1 | contig 12617 bp, 14 predicted proteins | sample 5399891 | NCBI WGS metagenome assembly WNEW01 (sample SAMN13153336, study PRJNA577476) | soil metagenome | isolation source: 40 cm grassland meadow soil pre-rain plot 5 | place: USA:California | collected 2015-09-08 | reverse complement strand
CGAAGCGACGGGGCGCTGGAGGCTCGCGACGGACCGCGGCGACCGCATCGACGCGCGCTTCTGCATCATGGCCACGGGCTGCCTGTCCGACGCGCAGCTCCCGGCCATCGCGGGGCGCGAGACGTTCGCGGGCCGCTGGTATCACACCGGAAAGTGGCCGCACGAGGGCGTGGACTTCACCGGCCAGCGCGTCGGCGTGATCGGCACCGGCTCGTCGGCCATCCAGTCCGTGCCGATCGTCGCGACCCAGGCCGCGCACCTCTTCGTCTTCCAGCGCACGCCGAACTACAGCGTGCCCGCGCGCAATGCGCCGCTGGATCCCGAGTACGAGCGGCGCGTGAAGGCCGACTACGCCGACTTCCGGCGCCAGGCCCGCGAGTCGCGCATCGGCTTCGTCGTCGAACGCGGCGAGGAGTCGGCGCTCGCGGTCAGCGCCGAGCAACGGCAGCGCGACTACGACAAACGCTGGAGCCGCGGCGGCCTCGGCTTCTCGGCGGCCTACGCGGATCTCCTGACGAATCAGGCCGCCAACGACACCGCGGCGGAGTTCTTTGGCGACAAGATCCGCGGCATCGTCCGCGATCCGGCGACCGCCGAGGCGTTGACGCCGCGCGACTACCCGCTGGGGACCAAGCGGCTCTGCGTGGACACCGACTATTACGCGACGTTCAATCGCGACAACGTCACGCTGGTCGACCTCAGGAAGACCCCGATCGTCGCGATCACGCCGAAGGGCGTGCGCACCTCCGACCGCGACTACGCGGTGGACAGCCTCGTCTTCGCCACGGGGTTCGACGCCATGACCGGCGCGTTGCTGAAGATTGACATCCGGGGACGCGCCGGCCAGACGCTCGCGGAGAAGTGGGCGGCTGGGCCGCGCACGTATCTCGGCCTCGTCATTGCCGGGTTTCCGAACCTCTTCACCATCACCGGTCCCGGCAGCCCCTCCGTGCTCAGCAACATGATCGTGTCGATCGAGCAGCACGTGGACTGGATCGCCGACTGCGTCGCACACCTTCGCGCGCGGGACCGCGGCGTCATCGAGGCCACCGCCGAGGCCGAGGACGCGTGGGTCGCTCACGTCAACGACGTGGGTCACATGACGCTCTACCCGCTCGCCAAGTCCTGGTACATGGGCGCGAACGTACCGGGCAAGCCGCGGATCTTCATGCCGTACATCGGCGGGGTCGGCGTTTACCGAGAGAAGTGCGACGCCGTCGCGGCCGCCGGTTACGCGGGCTTCCGGCTGAGCGCCTGAGCCGTGTTCCCCTACCACGACGAGAATGTCACGCTGCGCACGCCGGTCATCACGTACCTCCTCATCGCGCTCAATGTCCTCGCCTGGTTCGTGGTGCAAGGCGCCGGCTCGCCGCTGGAGCTGGCGCGGTCCGTGTGCAACCTCGGGCTGATTCCGGGCGAGCTGACGCTGGCGCTGCCGCCCGGCACACGCTTTCCGTTGGGCGACGGCCTCGTGTGTCTCACCGACCCCGGCCGTCAGGTCAGCCACGTGCTGACGTCGATGTTCCTGCACGGCTCGTGGATGCACCTGCTCGGCAACATGTGGTTCCTCTGGCTCTTCGGCAACAACGTCGAGGACTCGACGGGACGCGCGCGGTTCGTCGTCTTCTACCTGGCGTGCGGCATCGCCGCCGCGCTGCTGCAGGTCGTCACCAATCCGCGGTCGCCGATCCCTATGGTCGGCGCGTCGGGCGCGATCAGCGGCGTGATGGGCGCGTACCTCGTGCTCTATCCGCGGGTTCGCGTGCACTGCCTGGTGTTCCTCGGCTTCTTCCTCACCACGGTGACGCTGCCCGCGTGGACGATGCTCCTCTACTGGTTCGGCCTGCAGTTCGTGAGTGGCCTGTTCGGCCTCATGGCGAGCGAGGGCGGAGGCGTGGCGTTCTGGGCGCACGTCGGTGGCTTCGTCGCCGGCATGGGGTTGGCGAAGCTCTTCGCCAATTCGGAGATGGTGAGCGAGCATCGGGAGGGCTCATGGCAGCCCCGACGCGTCAGCGCGCGCTGGTAGTACGCCTGCTGGGCCACCGTCGGCGTGTCGCCGGCCAGCGTGGTGCGCCGCATGTCGCGCGGCTGGCTGTCGTCGTAGCGGCGCACGCGGTGCATCGTCCGCCGGTTGTCCCACATCACGAAATCCCAGGGCCGCCAGCGGTGCACGTGGACGAATTGCGGCTGCGTGGCGTGCTCGGTCAAATCCGGCTCCTCGCGAGGGTGTTGCACGCGCCGGCCCTCGATGCTATCTCATCGAGCCGTGATCCCCGTCATCGACCTGGGGCCGTACCTGTCGGGACAGCCGGGCGCGCTCACGGCCACCGCCGCCGAGCTGGGGCGGGCCCTGCGCGATGTCGGCTTCTTTGTCATCGCGAACCACGGCATATCGCAAGAATTGATCGACCGCACGTTCGCCGAGGCCCGGCGTTTCCACGCGCAGCCGATGGAGGCCAAGCTCGCGCTGCGCATGAACGAGCACAACAACGGCTACATGATGCTCGGCCGGTACGCGGTGTGGACCTCCGACGTCAACGCCAACGACAAGCCCGACCTCAACGAGGCCTTCTTTCTCAAGCGCGAGCGCGGACCCGACGATCCTCTGGTGCGCGCGGCCCGCCGCTTCGCCGGCCCCAACCGGTGGCCGACGAACCTGCCGGGCTTTCGCGAGACGGTGCTCGCCTACACCGACACCGTGGACGCGCTCGGCCGCCGCCTGCTGCCCCTCTGCGCGACGGCGCTCGATCTTCCGGCGGACACCTTCGACAGGGCCTTCGCCGAGAGCCAGTTCAGCTTTCGCCTCACGCGCTATCCGCCGGTCGTGGCCGAGGCGAACCAGTTCGGCATCGCGCCGCACACCGACGCCAACTTCCTGACCTTCCTGGCACAGAGCGAGGTGCCCGGGCTTCAGGTCAGGATGCCGGACGGGGAATGGGTCGACGTGCCGTACGTGCCCGGCTCCTTCGCCGTGAACTCCGGCGACATGGTGCAGCGCTGGACGAACGGTCGGTTCAAATCCACGCCGCACCGCGCGCTGCCGCCGGTGGGCCGCGAGCGCTACGCGATCCCGTACTTCATGGGACCGCACCTCGACACGGAGATCGCGTGCCTGCCCACCTGCCAGGCGCCGGACAACCCGCCGCGCCATCCCCCCATCAGGTACGCGGCGTATCTCGACTGGTGGTACGACGCCAATTACAACGCCGCGCGCCAGCGCGACGTCGCCTGATTTCGAGGGGGGCCCCCAGATGGCCCCCCCATACTCCCCCGGCGCTCGGCGCGTCCCGGCTAAGCCGTGACGCGCCTCGATAACCCGACAGGCCCTCAGCTCGAGAAGAACTCGAGCAGCAGCCGATTCACCTCGGGCGCGTTCTCGTACGCCGACCAGTGGCCGGCGCGCCGAATCCGGTGCACGTCCAGCGCAGGCACGGCGTCGGCGATCTCGCCGATCAGCAGGCTCGCCGGCCGGAACGCAGAGTCGTCGCCCTCGCCCCAGAGCAGGCGGATCCGGCACTGCGCGGCCGCGAGATCGCCGAGCAGCGTGCCGCCCGCGCTCACCTTGCGGCTGTCGAAGCGCGCGTGACGCACACCGTAGGCCTGCACGTCGACGGCCTCCTCGGTGACGCTCGCAGGATCGCTCAGCATGTTGACGAGCAGGTTGTGGCGGCAGATCTCGCGGAACCGCTTGTCGTCGTCGCCCGCGTCCTTGTAGGACCGGGTCGGGCGGTCGCCGAAGCGCCGTCGCGGAAAGCCGCCGGGCGAGATCAACGCGAGGTGCGTCAGCCGGCGCGACAGGCGTCGCGCGAGGTTGGCCGCGATGGCGCCGCCGAACGAGAAGCCGGCGAAGCGCAGCGGCGCGTCGCCGGGGAACAGCTCGACGAACAGGCGGTGCACGAGGTCCAGATACTCCGGCCCGGTCATCTCGCGCGGAACGGACGCGGACTCGCCGTAGGACGGGTGATCGAGCGCGTGCACCGTGAAGCGCGTCGCGAGCGCGTCGACGTTGCGGATCCAGTGCTTCCAAGAGCCCATGCCGCCGTGAAAGAGCACGACGTCGGGGCCGCGGCCGCGCCGGTGGACCGCCATGCGCATCGGAATTCCTCCGCGTCGACTATACTCCCGGCGTGATGATCTCCCGGATCGTCGCCGACAATCTCAAGAAGGCGTCCTGGATCCGCCGCATGTTCGAGGAGGGCGCGCGCCTCAAGGCCGAGCGCGGCGCCGACAAGGTGTTCGACTTCACGCTCGGCAATCCAGAGATCGAGCCGCCGCCGGCCGTGCTGGCCGCCGCGCGGCGCGTGCTCGAGAGCGACGCGCCCCATCTGCACGCCTACATGCCCAACGCCGGCCACCCGCGGGTGCGCGAGGCGGTGGCCAGGCGGCTCGAGGCGGCCACCGGCCTGCCCTACACCGCCAACCACGTCCTTATGACCGTGGGCGCGGGCGCGGCGCTCAACACCGTGCTCAAGGCGCTGCTCGATCCGGGCGACGAGGTCATCACGGTGGCGCCGTTCTTCGCCGAGTACACGTTCTACGCCGAGAACCACGGCGGGCGGTTGGTCGTGGTGCCGCCGAAGGCCGATCTCACGCCGGACGTCGCGCGGCTCGCGGCGGCGATCACGCCGAAGACGCGCGCGATCCTCGTCAACTCGCCGAACAATCCGAGCGGCGTGATCTATCCGGCATCGACGTTCGTGCAGGTCGAAGCGCTGTTGCAGCGCACGAGCCGGCCGATCGTGCTGATCAGCGACGAGCCTTACCGCGCGCTCGTCTTCGACGACGTGGTGGTCCCCGAGGTGCCCCCGCTGGTCACGCGCTCGATCGTCGCGACGTCGTGGTCGAAGTCGCTGGCCATCCCCGGCGAGCGCATCGGCTATCTCGCCTTCTCACCGCGCATGGCCGAGGCCGCCGAGCTTTTCGAGGCGTGCGCATTCACCAGCCGCGTGCTCGGCTTCGTGAACGCGCCGGCGCTGTGGCAGTGGGTGGTGGCGGAGGTCGGCGACCAGGTCATCGACGTCGCGCCCTACCGCGAGAAGCGCGACCTGATGTACGAGGGGCTCCGTCGGATCGGCTACGAGTGCGTCAAGCCGCAGGGTGCCTTCTACGTGTTTCCGCGCACGCCGATCGACGACGACGTGGCCTTCGTGCGCCTGCTGGCGGAGGAGGGCGTGCTCACGGTGCCGGGCTCCGGCTTCGGGATGCCCGGCCACATCCGCATCTCGCTCACCGTCGAGCGCGAGACGGTGGTCCGCGCGTTGCCCGGCTTCGAGCGCGCGTTCCGCAAGGCCCGCGCGTCGTGAGCGTCGTCGCCGAGCCCGACCGCGCGCTGATCCGCTACACGCACCTCATCTACGCGCTGCACGCCGCCAGCCTCGTCATCGGCATCGTCGGCGCCGCCACCGTGGTGGGCGCGTTTCTGTTCGGCTGGCCCTCGCTCATCGCGGTGATCCTGAACTACGTCAAGCGCGGCGAGGTGCGCGGCACGTGGCTCGAGTCGCACTTCCGCTGGCAGATCCGCACGTTCTGGTATGGCCTGTTGTGGGTCGCGCTGTGCGGCCTCTTCATCGTGATGACGCTCGGCCTCGGGATCTTCTTCGTCTGGATCCCGCTGGGCGTCGTGGGATTGTGGTTCATCTACCGGATCGTGCGCGGCTGGCTCGCGCTGAACGACCGCCGGCCGATGTACGTGTAGGAGCGCGTCGAGGCGCGCGCTTACTTGCTGAGCCAGGCGGCCATCAGCCGGCCGCCGTAGTCGTGCCCGATGTTCGGCGCGAAGTTGTTCACGCGCGGGTCCCAGGCCGCCACGGCGCTGACCGACGGCCCGTAGGCGTAGTAGACCTGCTCGGCGAGATAGCGCTGGATGTCGTAGACGATCTCGCGACGCTTGGCGACGTCGAGCGTGCGGCGCTGCAGCCGGATCATCTCGGTAAGCTTGGGATCGTCGACGCCGGAGGCGTTGAACAGCTCGCCGGGGATATGGGGGCCGTAGAGCGTGACGTCCGCGATCGGGCTGCCGCCCCGCAGGCCGTGGCCGAGCTTGTCGAACTTGCCGTAGATCGTGGTCGCCATGTAGGCGCCGAAGTCCTTGCTCTTCAATTCGGCGTCGATGCCGGCGTCCTTCCAGCCCCGCATCGTCACCTGCAGCGCATCGACGTAATCGGGACTCCACGCGAGCGTCGCTTCCACCGTCGTCTTGAAGCCGTTGGGAAAGCCGGCCTCCGTCAGGAGGCGCCTGGCCTCGGTGACGTCGCGCTCGTAGAGGCGCCGGCCTGCGGGCGTGAGCTGATCGATCGGAATAGCCCACTCGCGTAACGCGGGAGGGACGGCCGTATTGGGCGCGCCGTGGCCCAGCGACCACGCGTTCGTTTCGAGGATCTGCTTCCAGTCGTCCGCCATCCCGAGCGCGCGGCGCACGCGCATGTCGCGAAACGGCTCGCGGTCGAGCTTCATCGCGGTAACGGCGCCGAAGAGGACGATGAAGTCCTGGGTTCGCAGTCCCGGCTTGCGCTGCCGCGCCAGCGGGAGATCGACGCGTCGCACGCATTGACCGTACTCCGGCGCGAAGTCGTAGCGCCCGGTGAGCCAGCTGGCCATGCGCGAGGAGGGATCCTCGTCGACCACCACCTCGACGCCGTCCGCGTATGGCAGGCCGGGCACGAAGTAGTCCTTGTGGCGCACGAAGGTCAGGCGCGTGTTCGGCTCGTAACGCTCCAGCATCCACGGCCCGGTGCCGATGCACGCCTCGGCGCGTCGCAGATCGCCGTACTGATCGACGGCCTCGCGCGGCACGATCCACATGACGGTGTTCGCCAGGTAGTCCAGGAACCAGCCGAACGGCTCGGTGAGCGTGAACTTGACCGTGTGACGGTCGAGGACGTCGATCTTCTCGACGTGCCCGAGCATCGAGCGGTTGGGATTGCCTTTGATCTGCAAGAAACGGTCGTACGTGTACTTCACGTCGTCGGCCGTCAGCTCACGTCCGTTGACCGGCGGCTTGGGATGCCACCGGACGCCTCGGCGCAGCTTGAAGACGTAGGTGCGATCGTTCGGCTGCGACCACGACTCGGCGAGATCGGGCTCGACCGGCAGCGTGCCCGGCGCGATGCTCGGGCCGGCCTTCACCTTGACGAGCCGGCTGTGCGTGAACGAAAGGTTCGTCGCGATCCGATGATGGTTGGCGACCAGGTGCGGGTCGAATCCGGTGGTCGCCTCCTCGCCGCGGATCCGGAACACGCCGCCGCGGCGTGGGGTCTCGGCCGCCGATGCGACGTGCGGGGCGAGCGCGTGCGCGGCGACGGCGGCCCCACCGAGCTGGAGCAGCCGACGTCGACTGAGATCGCCCGGCGCGTGATCGTCGATCAAAGTGCTGCGCAAGGTATCGCCTTTCCTGGGGGCGGTCAACTGCGCCGGCCGCGCCGTACAATGCGGCCGTGAGCCACTTCTTCGCGTACCTTTCGCGAATGAGATTCATCAGGCGCTGGGGGTTGATGCACAACACTTATCCCGAGAACATCCAGGAGCACACTCTGCGCGTGGCCATGATCGCCCATGCGTTGGCCATCATTCGCAACCGCCTGTTCCACGGCACCGTCGACGCCGAACGGACGGCCGTCCTCGCGCTCTACCACGATGCGAGCGAGGTCCTCACGGGCGACCTTCCCGCCCCGGTCAAGTACTTCAATCCGGACATCAAGACGGCGTACAAGGCGATCGAGGCCGCCGCGGCACGTCGGCTCCTCGACATGGTCCCGGAGAATCTGAAGCGAGATTACGAGGCCCTCTTCCTGCCCGCTGACGCGGACGCCGTTCACCACGAGCTCATCACCGCCGCTGACAAGCTCTGCGCGTACCTCAAGTGTCTCGAGGAGATCGCGGCGGGCAATCAAGAGTTCTCGAAAGCGGAGAAGAGCCTCAAGGCGACCGTGGAGCGACTCGGTCTTCCGGAAGTTCGCTACTTCCTGGAGACGTTCGTGCCGAGCTTCAGACTCACATTGGACGAGCTGGACTAGGACCGCTCGACCGCGCTGGGCCGCGGCAGGCGAAGTTGACCGTCCGGCGCGCTGCTCTACAATGCAGGCCGTGCACGTCGGGCTCTTCGTCGAGGAGATGCGTCAGGGGGCCAGCCAGGCCGCGGCCTTCCGCGACGTCTTCGAGACGGCCGAGCGTGCCGACGCGCTCGGCATCGACTGCGTCTGGCTCGGCGAGATCCACTTCACGCCGACGCGCTCGGTGATCTCGGCCTCGCTGCAGGTGGCCAGCGCGATCGCGAGCCGCACGCGCCGTATCCGGGTCGGCACCGCCGTGCAGGTGCTGCCGCTGAACCATCCGCTGCGCATCGCCGAAGAGGTCGCCACCGTCGACCACATCAGCGAAGGGCGGTTCGAGTTCGGCATCGGGCGCAGCGGCGTCGTGCGGACCTACGACATCTACGGCGTGCCGTACGCCGAGAGCCAGGCGCGCTTCCGCGAGGCCCTGGAGATCATCCGGCAGGGCTGGAAGGGCGAGCCGTTCAGCTACGAGGGCGAGTTCTACCGCGTGCAGAACGCCGTCGTCACGCCGCGGCCGTACCAGGCGCCGCATCCGCCGATCCGCATGGCGACGACGAGCGACGAGACCTTTCCCGCCGCGGGACGGATGGGACTGCCGATCTTCGTCGGCCTGCGCACGACGGAGATCCCCGACCTCCAGCAGCAGCTCGCGCCCTACCGGCAGGCGTGGCGCGAGGCCGGACATGCGGGACAACCGAGCGTCTACCTGAGAATTCCCGTCTACGTCTCGACGACGGACAAGGGCGCGGCCGAGGAGCCGCGCGAGAGCCTGACGTCGTTCTTCCAGCGCCAGACCGAGCTGGCGCGCGCCGCGGTCGGGCGCGCCGGCGCCGGGCCCGCCGACCGCCGCCGCTTCCAGGCCGAGCGCATGGCGAGCCTTTCGTACGAGGACATCCTCGAAAGGAAGGTGGCGTTCGGCACGGCCGCCGGCGTCATCGAGCGTCTGCGACACCTGCGCGACGAGCTCGGGCTGGACGGCATCGTGGCCGAGCTGAACCCCGGCGGGCGCATTGCGCCCGAGCTCGAGACGCGCAGTCTCGAGCTGCTTGCGCGCGAGGTGGTGCCGGCGTTCAAGTGAGAAAGGGCTCGCGATGCTGATCCTGTCGTCCGACTCGCACGTGTTCGAGCCGCCCGATCTGTGGGCGCGGCGCGTCGACGCCGCCTTCCGCGACCGCGCGCCGCGCATGGTGCGCATCGACGGCGCCGACGAGATCGTTGTCGAGGCAGACCAGGTCCTCTCCGGCATCGGGCTCATCTCGAACGCGGGCGCGCGGTTCGAGGCGCCGGAGACGATCTCCGGACACGGGCGCTTCGAGGACGTCCCCCGCGGCGGTTACGATCCCGAGCAGCATCTCGCGGACATGCGGCTGGACGGGGTGGCCGGCGAGGTGCTCTATCCGTCGCAGGGACTCTTCTACTTCAGGGTGGCCGACTCCGCGCTGCAGGCGGCGATCTTCCGCGCCTACAACGACTGGCTCGCGGAGTTCTGCCGCACGGACCCGGCGCGGCTCAAGGGCATCGCGATGATCAGCATGGACGACGTCCAGGCGGCGATCCGCGAGCTGGAGCGCGCGGCGCGGCTGGGTCTGCCCGGCGCGATGATCACAGAATATCCGCTCGAGGACCGGCGCTACGACCAGCCCGAGTACGAGCCGTTCTGGGCGGCCGCGGAGGCGCTCGGCATGCCGCTGAGCCTGCACACGGCCACGCGACGCCAGGGCAAGATCCGCGGCGCCGGCGCCAAGACGCTGCGGGACGCGTCGAGCCGCGCGACGAAGGCGTTCTATCCGGCGCTGTCGATGTGCGACATGATCTTCTCGGGGGTCTTCGAGCGCCACCCGCGCCTCACGCTGGCCATCGTGGAGTTCGAGCTGTCGTGGGCCCCCCATCTGCTCGACGCGATGGACTACACGTATCGCGAGCGCCACGAGGAGGCGATCTATCGCTTCAAGGACGGCATGCGGCCGAGCGATTTCTTCCACCGCAACGTCGTGCTCAGCTTCCAGGAGGACGCGATCGGCATCCGCCTGCGCGACGTCATCGGCGTCGACAACATGATGTGGGGCTCCGACTACCCCCACAGCGAGTCGACCTTCCCGCAGTCGCGGAAGATCCTCGCCGAGATCCTGGCCGGCGTGCCGGAGGGCGAGCAGGCCAGGATCGTCGGCGCCAATACCGCCCGCGTCTACGGCTTCGACGTGGCGCGGCTCACGCCTTGATCGAGTCGTACACGCCGCGCTCGAGCTGGCCGTAGACCTTCAGCGCGCGCGGGTCGGCAAAGGGCAGGATCTGGGTCATGATCAGCCCGGTGACGCGCTTGGCCGGATCGAGCCAGTAATAGGTGTTGAAGAGCCCGCCCCAGCTCACGGTGCCCGCGCTGCGGCCGTTCGGCCCCGGCTGGAGATTCAGCATGTAGCCCAGGCCCCAGCGAACGTCGGCGCCCGGGAAGAAGTCGACGTCGTTGGACAAATTTCGCAGCTCCGCCTTCAGCACGCCGCACGGGATGTTGCCGGTGTGGTTCTGGTTCATCAGCGCCACCGTCTCCGGCTTCAGCAGCCGCGTGCCGTTGAAGCTGCCGCCGTTCAGCAGCATCTGGAGGAAGACGAGATAGTCCCGCGCGGTCGAGTAGAGCGGACCGCCCGCCGGCCAGAACTCTCCCTTGACCGGCACCGGCTCCAGCGGCTGCACGGCAAGCGCGCCGTCAGCGCCGCGCGTGTGCAGGCGGGCCTGCCGCGCGCGCTGCTCGTTGCTGGTGACGTACGTGGTGTCCTTCATTCCGAGGGGGCCGAAGATCCGCTCGCGGAAGTAGTCCTCGAGCGCCAGCCCGCTCAGCGTCTCGATGAGGCGGCCCGTCCACTCGATGTTGATGCCGTACAGCCACCGGTCGCCGGGATCGAAGGCCAGCGGCGTGCGGAGCGAGGCCACCTTGCCGGTGGACCGGTGGGGCAGGCCCGTGGCCTTGACGTAACGGCCCGTGTCCGCGTGCCAGATGTCGTAGGTGAAGCCGGCCGTGTGCGTCAGCAGGTGGCGCAGGGTGATCGGCCGCTTGGCCGGACGCAGCTTCGGCGCACCGGAGGCGTCGAAGCCGTCGAGCACTTGCGGCAAGCCCAGCCAGGAATCGATGGTCGGCACGGGCTCCTCGAGCTTGAGCTTGCCCTGCTCGACGAGCTGCATGGCGGCCACCGACGCGATGGCCTTCGTCATCGAGGCGATCCGGAAGACGGTGTCGGGCGTCATGCTCGCGCTCGCATCCAGCGCGCGCGGACCGAAGGCGCCCTCGTAGAGCACGCCCTTGTCGGTGGCCGCCATGGCCACCACGCCGGGGACATCCCTGGCGTCGACCGCCTGCTTCAGTACACCGTCGATCACCGTCCGTGCTGGCATGACACTCCCTTGCGCGCGCGCGCGGCGCGGAAGCGTGGCGACGGCGGCGACGGCGGCGGCGCCCTTCAACACGTCCCGACGGCTGTGCGGTGTCATGGCGTGCCCCTCCTCGGCGTTACGCGGGATCGATCCCCACGATCTCGTTGAACCGGCCCCACCCGATGTAGAGCGTGGTGTGCGCGACGAGCTCGATGATCTCCGCCTCGGAGAAGTGGCCGCGCAGCTCGGACCACAGCGCCTCGTCCACTTTCTGGTGATCGACGGCGAGCTTCTCCGCGAACCGGATGGCGATCCGCTCGCGCGGGCTCAGGAGGTCCGACGACTCGTCGTTGATGGCCGCGATCTTCTCTTCCGTCGCTCCCGCATGCCGGGCCCCGGCATAGCGCACGGTCAGTCAGTAGCGGCAGGCGTTGAGCCCGGCGATCTTGATCCTCACCAGCTCTCTGAGCACGGGATCGATCGTGCCCTCGCGCGCGAGCGCGCCCCGGTAGGCGGCGAGCGCCTTGAAGACGGCCGGATTTTTCGCGTACGTCCGCGGGCCCGTGGAGGTTCCGGTCTGCTTTTCGGCGTCCTCGCAGAGGTGCCGGACCTCCGGGTCGACCTGGTCGATCGGCAGCGGCGTGATCCTCGCCATCGTCGTCTCCTCAACTCGGGATGCAGGCGGTCACGGTGATCTCGATCAGCAGATCGGGCGAGTTCAGCGTGGCGACCGTCACCGTGGTCCGCGCCGGCTTGTTGGTCGGAAAATACTTCGCGTACTCCTCGTTGTAGGCGGCCAGGTCCTGGACGCGCGTCAGGTACGTCGTCGCCGTCATGACGTTGTCGAGCGACGTGCCGGCGGCGGTGAGGATCGCCTTGATGCGCTCCAGGATGTTGCGCGTCTGCTCGCGGATGTCCTTGCCGACCTCGCCGCTGACCGGATGCCGTCCGGTCTGGCCGGAGACGAAGACGAGGTTGCCGAACCGCGTGGCCGGCGACAGGTTGGGATTCGGCTTTGCCGCGTCGGGGTTGATGATCTCCTTCTTGGGCATGTCGTCTCTCCCTGGGGTGGTACGCCGGTGGTGGCCGGGAGATTACAATGCGGCCCCGGAGGGATCAACCATGGCGAAAGGCACGCTGATCGCGGCCATGAAGATCGGTCGCGCCGCCGAGGACGAGTTCCACGACTGGTACGACACCGAG
>WNEW01001205.1_pt1 | contig 12634 bp, 11 predicted proteins | sample 5399891 | NCBI WGS metagenome assembly WNEW01 (sample SAMN13153336, study PRJNA577476) | soil metagenome | isolation source: 40 cm grassland meadow soil pre-rain plot 5 | place: USA:California | collected 2015-09-08 | reverse complement strand
CAGTCATCGTTTCGCGCCTTGGATAAGAAAAGCGGTCAGACCATTTGGGAGACCAACGTTCCCGTGGGTCCGGTGCAGAGCCTGCCGATGACGTACATGCACAACGGCAGGCAATACATTGTGTTCGCATCCGGCAACGCGGCGACTCAAACTTCAGCACAGCTTGTGGCCTATTGGGTACCTCCGCCGACCCCGCAGAAATAAAAAACGAAATGCGGAGTCAGACGGGTGAATTCCCTATTTTCCGTCATCGAATCTTTGATTCGAAAAGGGAATTCACCCCCGTCTGAACCCCGAATTTCTTTTTGTGGCTGTTTTTCTTTCACGTCGCCGACGAGTCTCATGCCCGTGAAACAGTGGCGCTAAACGCCAACACTGTTGAATGGCGAACCGGTGCCGGTCGTCACCACAATCACCTTGAATTTTGCGTTCTCTCAATATTAAGAGATCCGCACTCCAGTATCGTCGCGGCATCAACTGAGCGAGCGACCATCACATAAAGCGTCAGCACGTCCGGCACTTTGTTCAGCGGCAGCTTGCCTATTCCGTAAAAAGTTACGAATGGAAAACTTCCTTTCCGTCTGTTGACGGACCGAGTCATTCGCGCATAAAGTACAACCACTCGATCGTTTTTAAGCAGGGCGCAGGTTGCAACAACTGAACACCAAGCGCAAGAACGAAGTTCGCGCCCCACCACTCCATGCTGTTGCAACGGGCTCCAAAGCCTCTTGAAATTTCACAAGAAGGAGAATTCCAATGTGCGATTATTCGCTTCATGGCATCCCGAATCGCCTCGCCCGAGAAGGCGAAGTGTTGGTCGTCCATCGCTTCTATTCCGGGTCGAGAGGGCTGACTTCGCCCGAGTACCTGAAACCAACCGTGCCACCGACGGGCTTGATCGCCAGGCTCAAAAGCTTCTTGGCGTTTCCTGGCCAATTCAAAACCTGCGCGGTGTGCGTCCCCGACGGGGCGATACTCGTGCTCTACAGCATCTCGTCAAAGCTGCAGCAAGCTAACGGTCTGGACTCCACCGAAATCGTCACCTTCCGGCAGCTTTCAGCGGAAGCCCAAACATACCGTGACGCTGTTGAGTTTAGAAACGGCGTGCGGATTCGCGTGCAGGAACTCGGAGACGGTCAGCGCGTCGAGGTGCTTACGCTCTCATCGGAGAAGGCCGACGTTCCGGTCGAGATGATGATGGACGTATTGGGGCAAGCCAGACCGTAACCTCTGCCAGCGGTTCATGGCCGCGTTCTTCGCGGAGACGGAGGCGCTTGCTCCTTCCAATCCTCGATCGTCACACGTAGTTCCGGGATGTGGTGGCCTTGCCAGTGACGCCAGTACGCTTCGCGTAGACCGGCCGACACCGGCTTGCCCCGAAGCTGGACCCTGACGACCAGCCACGGTTCCTCCTTCGCATCGCGTCCCGTCCGATGCAAGACGCGGACGGCTTTGTGGGAACCTTTTGGGATGACTGCTACGGCGCCCGTCTGGGTGTCGATGGCCTCCCACGCTTGGTTCAATTCGAGGCGGAACGTTTCCCCATGCGCGCTCCTGTGAGATAGACGATACCAGATTTTATCGTGGCTCGCCGGAACTCCAGGCGCGAACTGGGTGCGCACTCCATCATTCATTCGGAAAAATTCGATTTTTTGTGAGGGCCGCCATGCTCAATCATCAGCTAACGAAGATACGCGAGGGTAACCGCCCAAAAGGAGGCAAGAAGTGCAACGGCGGCGAGCACTACCGCCGCGACAATTGCGGTGTGCCATCGCGACTCAACATTTTGCGCGTTACTCATGGGCTCGGGGACTGCAATGCTGTCTGTGAAGAGCGACTGTCGCATCACGGACTTCGCGGAGAGCACTTCCTCCATAGCGGATTCGAAATGCTGCTGCCCGATTTTCTTCGACGGGTCTGGGCCGGGTTCGGCGGCGGCGGCGGTGGCGGCCTTCAGCACAGCATTTTTGATATCGCCGCCGCTCACGGCGTATCGTTCGGCGAGTCGCCGGAAATCGACGTCTGGAGCCAGCGGAGTCTTTTTCGGGTGTACCTGCAGCTGCCAGATTTGCTCACGTTCTTCTGTTCCCGGCATCTCAAAGAGAACATGCGTTCGGATACGCCGTTCGAATGCAGGGTCAAAGTTTGCCGCCAGGTTCGTCGCAAAGATCACGATGCCGTTGAAGGCTTCCAATTCGCGAAGAAGGACATTCACACTCAGGTTCATCTCACGGTCATACCGGAAAGTGGGGCCAGCGGAACGGCGTGTCGCAATGGCGTCAGCTTCATCAAACAGGAGAACCGCATTTTGGTCCGCTGCCGCGCGAAATATCGCGGCAATGTTTTTCGGTGTCTCGCCTACCCACATCGACTCGGCTTCGGCGTAATCGACAACGAGAAGTTTCAGGCCGACCGCGTGCGCGACAGCTTCGGCGCAAATCGTCTTTCCTGTCCCAGGCGGCCCTGCAAAGTTAAATGTTAAGCCGCGTCCAGACGCATGCCGCTCCCCCAATCCCCAACTGCGAAATATCAATGCCTGATTCCGAACCTGGGCCAGCGCCTGCTCCAGTGTCCGGCGGGTCTGAGGAGGCAAAACCACATCCGCCAAGGTGCGCTCCGGAGCGACAGTTTCCACAACTCGTCGCAAACCGCGACCCGTGAGAAATGAAATCAGAGGATTGCCCATGATTGACGTCGCTTGCTGCGGCTTCCTGAGCGTCTGTATGCCGTTGGAAGCTTCATAAATACACGATGATACATGACAAAAAACCTGTCTCGACAATTCATGTTGTGCAATGAGGACAGGAAGATATCCTATTCGTCTCAGAGCACCGAACGGGCTATGGGGGGTGTGGCTGTGCAAGACCTTCTTTGGATGCTCTGAGCGACAGGGCTCGGCTCGATCCGGATTCGGGACGATGACGTCTTCGATGCTGCTGTAGTTAGTTTTGGAAGCTTCGGGATCATATCCGCCGTTGCCATTGATGGGACTGGCTTCCTCTTTCGGTTAATTTGGAATTCTTCCATCATTCCGGCTTTCTCCATTAAGATGTGCCAACCGCGGCGCAGATAATTGCTTCCATCGGGCGCGGCCGGTCCCCAGAAAAGAAGGTTTCGACAAAGTTACCGGCCGTGCTCAGTATGTCGATGATCTCAGCTTCCCGGAAGAATGCCGTGTCGATGATTCTCGACGAATGTGGGTTAAGCTCGGTCGAATTATCGCGCTGCTCTGACGGGCATCGCAAAAACGAACCGTTGACCGTCGCGGCTGACGTTGTTCCACTGCGGGGGATTTCCCGGAAGCGGACCCGCCAGCTTGAACAGGAGCCTCGGCGTACCTGCCTGAAAGGTTGGTGTGGTCGTCACATCGACGGCCATGACTTCCCAGTCGCGAGTCAGGAAGTAGATTTCTTTACCGTCCTGACGCCAGGAGATCATGCCGATAGCGCCATTCCTGGATACCTGAACTGCGGGGCCCGCAGGACTGTCGGGCTTGCCGGGATCAAACGGCCGCACGTAGACGTCGGTCTTATTAATGGTGGCTTCGTTTGAGAGGAACGCGAGGTAACGTCCGTCGGGGGAGAATCGGCCGTCGATTGCGTCGTAGTCCTCCCTTATCCATTCGATCGCGGTACGATCCAGCGCCTTCTCCTCCGGACGAAGCGCGACCAACGCCAACACGCCCGTCCAGAAACTCAGAAATTTTCCGTCCGGGGACCAGTCGGTGAGGACCATGAACGCGCCGGGCGTGTAGCGGAACAGAAGTTCTTCGGCACCCGTCCCATCCCACGCCTTTCTAAAGATGTTGGAATAGGGCTGGCGAAAGGAAACGTACGCCACGTGCGTTCCGTCCGGAGACCAGATCGGCGCGTTCTCCGGTGAAGCGTCGTTGGTGACGGCATAACCTTTGCCCGAAGCGATGTCGAACGTCCAAATGTCCTGGTTCGAGGTCCTGGCATCCGTCCTCATGACGACGACACGTTTTCCATCCGGAGAAATTCCGGGTTGGACATAAAAGCCGGGTTCTCCGACCTTGCCGACCGTCTGTCCCTGCCGGTCCAATATCGTAATCTGCCGGAGCTGGGGCGGTGGAATCGCAATCACGATGCGCTCGCCGTCGCGGCTGATACCGGATGTGCCGGGAGCAACTCCGGTCAATGCATCTGCCGAAGGGCGGAACAGCAGGGCCGGTTTTCCGAATTCGAAACCCTGCGATGTGTTGACCGGGACGGCCATAATGCCTCGATCCGCTGCCAGGTAATACAGTTCTTTCCCGTCCCGCCGCCAAAACGCCATGCCCAGGCCGCCTTCATCCGAGATTTTCCATGGTCCTGCGCCCGCCGCGGTGCCGGGAGCCGCGGCAGGGTCGAACGGCCGAACATAAATCTCCATTTTTCCGGACTCGTTCGAGGCATAGGCGATGAAGCGGCTGTCGGGAGAAAAACGAACTCCCTGAATTTGAGTCTTGCGGCGAGCGATTTCGATCGGTTTGCGTTCTCCCGCCGCATCGAGTGGCAAAGCGAACAGGGCATTGCCGCCGCCAAGGTCGGCCGAGAAATAACTCAAAAACCGGCCGTCCATCGACCAGTCGTTGAGCGACATCTGGGCGCCGCCGCGATAGAGAAGCTCCTCAGGGCCTTCACCATTCGAGGCCTTTCGGTATAAACCGAAATATCCCCCTCGCACTCCGACGTACGCGACCTGGGTTCCGTCTGGAGACCACGCCGGATTGTTTATTTGTTCGCGTGTCTGGCTGGAGGTAATTCGTATTTCCTTGCCCGTGGCGACATCCAGTACCCAAAGGTTCGAGTACTCCTTATCCAGATCGAACTTGATGACAGCCACGCGTGTCCGGTCTGGAGACAGTACCGGCTGGTTATAGACATCGCGCGGCCCGACAACGGCCACCTCTTTTCCTTCCCGATCGAACAGAGTGAGCCGTCGCGCGTTCGCCTCAAAGAATTGAGCGACGACTTTCGCCCGTTCCACGGGATCGGTAGGAAGCGGCTGTCCTTTTCCGGGAAGCCCGGTCAGAAGCAATACGGCGGCGATCGCCGGCGCGACAATCTTTACCCGGCGCGAATTCTTCATTGGAAACCTCCCCTTCGTCGCTCAACAATTTTGCGGACAGGCGGATACCACTTTGCCGCCGGGAAGTGTGATCACTCGAAGCAATCCGGATCGGGAACCGTCTCTGGCGCGGCTTGCCTCGGCAGTGACCAGCTTTCCGAGAGCTGCTTCGACGTCGCTTCTATTAATATCCCTCGCGCGAAAGAAACTCGGAGGCGGGCCCTCGAGCGACCAACTTTGGACTTCATTGCCGGTCTTGGCATCGACGACCAGTTCGATGTGGGGATTTCTCCAATCGACCTTCTTTAACGTGCCGCTCAACATGACGCGATCGTTGAAATTGAAAATAGCCGTCATGTTATGGTGCGCCCATGCCGAAGCGGAAAGCAGAATGGCAGCAAGGGTCAGCAAGACACCCGTTCTCTGCTTCATATGTAGGCTCCTGTTGTGGACTTCCTAAGATATACGATTTCGCCGGCGCGGCGTTGCATAAATACGCAGAATCCTATCGTGGGCCGTCAGTTTCCCGGCACTGTCGGTAAGCTTTGCCGAATGAAACGAATTTGCGTTTTTTGCGGCTCCAACCCTGGCATCGCTCCCAATTCGCTCGAACGGCGCATGAACTCGGCGTGGCGCTGGCCGAGCGTGGACTCGGCCTCGTGTATGCCAAAACTGCGCCTTCGCTTTTGTTCATACGCACACCACGATCACCGGCAACGTTCTTAATCCAGCCGGTTTACAAGACTAAGAATTTTTCCGGATTGTGGTGGCCGTGAAGGTGCCAATATTATCGTAATCCTGCGGAGGCAGAGGCGAAGTGACGAATAGAAAGAAGCAAGGCTTGGAAACAGAGTCAAGTTCACCGGTTCGCAAAATTAATGCCCCACGGATTGTGCGCGCATTGTTATGTGCTGCCGGATTACATGATGCATGGTCACAGTCAAATAAATGGGATGGACACGTGGACGTGATTCGTCTGACTCTCAAGAGTGCGATGCATGATGACTTACAGTGTGGCGTGTGCAAGCACTGTCGGGCCATCTACGTGCGGAATGATGGCGATTCGTTCAAGAAATAACGGCCTGCCATTGAACTTCACGAGCGTGATAAACATGTGAATTGAGCATAGTGAATGATGCCAGGTGTCCCTGCGAATTCAGTCGGAATCAGAAGGTTCCGCCGCGCGAAAAGTAAAAGCTTGTGTACCTGCAGTTTGAATCGCAGACGATTGAAGCCAAGCGGCGGTATCGCCGTTCGCGGCGTCGCGTTGGGATTCTCACCTGTCGTCGTGGGCTACCGGCCTATGTATCGGTGCGATCAACTGTCCGCTCCAGCTTCTCTTCGTCCGGGATTGTATCGGTGACCAGATCTCGAATCACTCGACGCTTCCGGAGCGGTTCCAGCGAGACACCGGAAGGCTTGAGCCGCGATGTGCACGAATATTCAACTTTACCGTCAACCAGAACCATACAGGTCTTGCATGCGTTGGCATTGATGCAGCTATAACGGATAGCGAGACTTGAATCGGCATGTAAGCGAATCCAGCGGAGGGCATCGAGGACTGACATTCCTTCCTCGTATGGCGTCAAGAACGTGTCGTAATGTCCCGCTTCGCCCGGCCCCCCTCTCCAAACACGTACCGGAGTGAGTATTCTTTCTTCGGAATTCACTTTTGCTCCACTGTTGTTGGATACGCGCGGTCATAAGACCGCGCCTACAGTGTTACGAAACCACTGGAGTCCATTCCAGCAGCAGCCTTTCGTTCTTCATTTCCACCGTCTGGTTCCGGCTCAAGGCGGAATCGGTTTCGGGAAAATCGAGCCGCCGGTGCGCTCCTCGACTCTCTCTTCGCTCCAAGGCAGCGGCAACCACAGCCTCCGCAGTCGTAACCATGGCTTTCAATTCGAACCAATCCTGCAAATCGAGATCAAAGCGCTGCTGGCCGGAGAGGGACAGGGAAAAGAGCTCGCCTTTCATCTGTTGAATGCGTGCCAGAGCCTTTTCGAGCGCATCGCCGGTTCGAAAAGGGCCCGCGCACTCCCACATCAAATCCTGCAACTCCGATTGAAGCGCGATGGGCGGGAGCCCACCGGGATTCCGAAGGCTGCAGGCCACCTGGGTTGTTTCGACGAACTGTTGTGCGTACCGGCTTTCCCACCGGCGACAGACTTTCATGGCATGATCGGCGGCATTGCGACCGGCGGTCTCTCCCAAGACTAGAGCTTCGGTAATAGCATTACCGGATAGACGGTTGGCGCCATTCCCTCCTCCGACTGCTTCGCCCGCAGCGTAAAGCCCCTCGAGCCGCGTCTCCATCTTTACGCTGACGCGTACTCCTCCCATGTGGTAGTGAGCCGTCGGCCCTACTTCAACGGCCGTTTGCGTCAGGTCGATTCCATTCGCGAGGAGCCGGTCGATCACAGGTCCGAACGCCGAGCGAAGCTGCTCTTCAGGAACGTGGCGGAAATCCAGGTAAACACCGCCATGGGGGGAACCTCTGCCCGCTTCCACTTCTTTAATAACAGCGTAGCAGGCCTGGTCGCGCACTGTACTGTAGTTGCCATTATCAGTACCGCCGTAGCTGTGAATAAATTCTTCAAATCGGCCGTTCAACAGCCGGCCACCCAGTTTGTAGCGGAAAGGATCCCACATTATGGGATCCATACCGACAAGGCGGGGCGCGAGATGGGCTATGGGAAAGAACTGGACGAATTCCATGTCGACCAGATCCGCCCCGGCCCGGAGCGCTAGCGCGTATGCTTCGCCTGCCATATTGGCCGAGGCGCTGTTGCGTCTAAAAAGCTTGGTCAGGCCTCCGGCTGCCAGGATCACAGCTCCAGCGTCAAAGGTGACGATCTCGCTGTTGCTGATATTAATAGCGACTGCGCCTACCGCTGCCCCGTCATGAGTCACGATGTCCGTGACGGTAACGTTGCTGAGGCGCTGAATGTTGTTCCATCGGCTCAGTTGGCGGCGCAGAGTCCCAGCCACAGAAGGTCCGGTGTTCAGAAAATCGACGTAGCAGCAGCGGGCGCGGCTGTGACCCGGCGCGGTGACCTGTTTGATGTGGCCATTCTCGCGTGCCCAGCGCGCTCCCCACTGGTCCATCTCAAGGATTCGGCGCGGACCCTCTTCACACACTAGAGCCGACAGTTCTTTGTTACAAAGTCCGCGGCCCGCCTCGATGGTGTCCGCGAGATGGATGGTCCAATTATCGGGCTCCTGGTGGCCGATTGCGGCCGCAACTGTCATTTGGGCCATAACGGTGGCTCCGCCACGACCCACGACATTCTTATCCAGCAGCAGCACGCGAGCCCCTGCCCGGGCTGCCGCAATAGCAGCATACATGCCGGCTCCGCCCGCTCCGATTATCAAGACGTCAGTCGATATGTGCTTCATGTGGACCTTTCCCGGGTACTGTCTCAGTCTGAATTCGATCCAAACGGTTGGGCGTGGATATTCCCCTCCTTGGATAAGGAGGGATGGACGCGACCTCGAGAAAAATATCGCGCAGCATCCTTATCGGGAGCGGACGGGGTGGTTGGTTCAACTACCGATAATCGGTGGCTTGAACCAACCACCCCGTCTGCGCGAGCTAAGGTGGCTTCGCGAAATTTTTTAATCGCGCAGCCACCCCTCCTTATCCAAGGAGGGGAATATTCCCGCCCGTACTTTGTCCACAGATTCAGACTGAGACACTATCCCTTTCCCGCCCATCTTGCGAAAGACTTGATTCCATACCAACGTGTCACTACGATAATCCCCCTTCGACTTTGAGATACCCACATCGCTATCCAGATCCGTACTGCAGCGGCTCTGGAAGAATGAAATGGAGGAGAGAGCCTCATGAGCAAGCCTGAACTTGAATTCTTCCCTGCGAGCAACATCGAGTGGATTCCGGTAGCCGGCAATGTTCCTGGTCTGTATGAGCGTATTCTAGCCCGAGATAGCAAGGGCGGTGTTGCAACACGCATGCTGCGATTCAATCCGGGCACGGACACATCGGCAAACGGTATCGTCGTCCATGATTTTTGGGAAGAGGTGTACATTCTGGAAGGGGCGATTTACGATATCCCGCTCGGTAAAAACTTCACCGCCGGAATGTATGCCTGCCGGCCGCCGGGCATGAAACATGGGCCCTGGAAAACCGAAGAGGGCTGCACCACTTTTGAAGTACGCTACTACCTTAGACCAGCCTGAGAACTATTCTTTGTACCGTGTAGCAGAGCCGCATCCGACGGAGTGCTTGCCATGAAACTCGCTGTACCGGACATGATATCGAACTCCTATTTCCCGGCTCTCGCGGCCGTGGAGCTCGGTTTTTTCAAACAGCAGGGGTTTGATGTAGACATCGAGCTTATCTTTCCAGTCGACAAAACTTATGCCGCACTCCGGGAAGGCACGGTTGATTTTGTGGGCGGCTCGGCGCACTCCGCCCTCGCGGCATTTCCGGACTGGAACGGCGTAAAGCTTCTTTGCGCACAAGGCCAGGGAATGTATTGGTTCTTAGTTATGCGCGCTGATCTCAAGGCCAGGCGCGGTGAGATCGAGGTGGTTAAGGGCCACAGCATAGGAGCCGCGCCATGGGTGGATATGGGCCTTCGCCGCCTGCTGATTGCGGCAGGTATAGATCTTGCGCGTGACGGCGTCAGGATTGCTCCGGTGCCTGGCTCGGCCGGAGCGGGAGTGAATTTCGGGCTGACTGCTGCTAAGGCACTTGAAAATGGCGCCATCGATGGTTTCTGGGCGAACGGAATGGGCGCGGAAGTAGCTGTGCGCCGTGAAATAGGAACTGTCGTCCTGGATGTGCGCCGGGGCGACGGACCGCCGGAGTGCTTCAATTACACAATGGCTTCGATAGCAACTACCGATCGGTTAATCCATGATTCACCGGACATTGCCGCTGCAGCGATCCGCGCCATCGTCCAGGCGCACGCTGCACTCAAGCAGAATATCGACTATGCCACTCAAATCAGCCGAAAACTATTTCCGCCGTACGAGGCGGAACTGATCGGGGATCTTATCCGCCGTGATCTGCCATATTACGATGCGGCAATTTCGGAGGACACCGTGTCAGGTATAAATCAGTTCACACGGGACCTGGGTATTACAAAGAGAGAAGTCCGATACGAAGACATCGTCGCCTCGAGATTCGCTAATCTCTGGAAGCCTTAATCAGTTATCGATTGCCACTTGATATGACGACCTCACGCGCGGCGTCGCCGCTTACATCCAGAGAGGCGCGGGATTTCGAGCAGGCGACGCTGCGGAAGGTGTCCCGCCGCCTCATTCCGTTTTTATTTGTGCTGCAAGTCGCATCGTACCTGGATCGGATCAACGTCGGCTTCGCGCAACTCCAGATGAAGTCGGCGCTCGGATTCAGCGACACTGTGTACGGACTCGGGACGGGCATCTTCTTCATCGGCTACTTTTTCTTTGAAGTTCCAAGCAATCTCATTCTCTCTCGCACCGGTGCCCGGGTGTGGATCGCACGGATCATGATCACCTGGGGAGTCATTTCCTCAGCTATGGCGATCGTGCGGAACCCGGCTGAATTCTACGCGCTCCGGTTCCTGCTCGGCGTTGCAGAGGCGGGATTCTTTCCAGGAGTCATCTATTATCTCGGCCGGTGGTTTCCTGCGCGTGAGCGTGCGTCTGCAGTTTCCCGGTTCATGACGGCAACGGCCGTGTCAGGGATTGTTGGTGGTCCCCTATCTGGTGCCCTTTTTACGCTTGATGGCGTGGCCGGACTGGCGGGTTGGCAGTGGATCTTCGTGGCCGAGGGCATTCCGTCAATCGTACTCGGCGTCTCGACGTTGTTTTTCCTGACCGACCGTCCAGAAGAGGCGAGATGGCTGTCAGCTGCGGAGCGCGAACATCTGGACGCGACGATGCGAGCAGAGACGGATGATATCGTCCGTCGAGGCCATGTGAGCCTGCGAGACGCGCTGCTTCACCCGACCGTGTGGCTACTCGGCCTGCTAAGCTTCACTCTTCTCGTTGGCCTGTATAGCATCAGCTTCTGGCTTCCTCAGATCGTCAAGGCATTTTCCGGCCGCGACAACGTCGAGGTCGCGTTCCTGTCCGCGATCCCTTATGTTGCGGCCGCGATTGCGATGGTGCTCGTTGGCGCACACTCGGACAGTACGCAAGAGCGTTGTATGCACATAGCCGTTGCTGCTCTTGTGGGGGCAGCCGGCCTGGCGGCAAGCACTATTGTTCAGGCTCCGATACCTGGACTGATTGCTCTCTCCGGGGCTGCAGTGGGAGTTTTTAGCGCGATTCCTGTTTTCTGGTCGCTGCCAACCACGTTTTTGACCGGAACCTCAGCGGCCGGCGCGATCGCGTTAATCAATTCACTGGGAAACCTCGGCGGATTCGCTGGACCGTACCTCATCGGCCGTGTGCGTGACGTCACGGGTGGGTTCACCGGCAGTCTGTTGGCCATCGCCGGCCTTCTCGTCGGCAGCGCTGCACTGGCAGTCCGCCTCCGGCGGATGAGGTAGGAGGTTCTCGATCTATGCTGGCCTGATCGCGGATGATGAGAGGCGCATTGATGATCTCGCCGATCTGGCTACCGGCCCAACAAGGGCCATGTCAAGCTAAACGGTGAACCTGAAACCCAGTCCAGTCCTTGTTAAAACTCGATAATGGGACGCTTTTTACTGTAGGCGCGGTCTGTGACCGCGCGTAGTTCTTTGATTCCACTAAAAACGCGCGCTCATAGAGCGCGCCTACAGTGCGCCCATTCAAGTTGTTCCGCAGCCTCCTAAGTTACAGGGGTTGCCCGTTGATAATAAGTTTGCCCTTTCCCATATATACTGACCCCCAGCCGGGAAGCACGATCGAATCCCGGCGGACTTCCGAACAGGAGAAACAGGCAATGGAAAGTGTCATCGCAAAATTGCTCCAGGATTTCGAACAGGGAAAGATGAATCGGCGGCAGCTCATTCGGAGCTTAAGTGTGGCGGCAGCAGCGGCGGCCGGGATGGCGACGGCAGCTGAGGCCGCGGGCAAGCCGCTTGAGGCCCTCTACGTCAACCACATCTCTTATCAGGTGAACGACTACAAGAAGGTCCGCGACTTCTATGTGGATCTCCTGGGGATGAAGATCACCGAGGACGACGGAAAGGAGCAGTGCCGTCTGGTGTTCGGCAATAACATACTTATCCCTCGGAGTCGGGCTAAGGGCGGTCCGGCCAAAGTCGATCACATCGCCTACACCATTACGAACTGGGAAGCCGAGAAGGAAGGGTTGGAGGCCGAGCTAAAGCGCCGGAAATTGGAGTACACGGGGAGCGCCAAGACCAGCTTCCAGGTCAAGGACCCGGAGGGGATGGGCGTGCAGTTCGGCGGACTGCATCAATGAGGTAATTAGCCCTTCTCGTCTTCCCAGGGTTTTCCACGGCGCCCAGCGGTCTGTTCCAGGCTGGCCGGCTTGGGCCGCCAGGGCTGCCCGAAGTGCTTGTCGACTTCATCGCGGTAGCTCATCTGCGGGCCGGGATAGCCGACTAATTGCCAGCCGATCAGGCCGGCATTGCCGCCGTGCATGGGGTCGCAGAAC
>WNEW01001203.1_pt1 | contig 12644 bp, 9 predicted proteins | sample 5399891 | NCBI WGS metagenome assembly WNEW01 (sample SAMN13153336, study PRJNA577476) | soil metagenome | isolation source: 40 cm grassland meadow soil pre-rain plot 5 | place: USA:California | collected 2015-09-08 | reverse complement strand
GCGCGGGCAGGCGGGGGTGGAGGGGTAAGTGCAGCGCAGGCCGACGAGATTCTGGGGGCGATCCTCGAACGCGAGCGCCAGTTCCCGACCGGGATCGGTTACGGGGTGGCGGTGCCGCACGGCCGCTGTCCCGCATTGTCCGGCCTCGTGGTGGTGGCCGGCACGACGCCGGCCCCGATTCCCTACGAGACGATCGACGGAGAGCCCGTGCGCCTGTTCTTTTTGCTCGCCGGCCCAGAGTCCCATGCCGGCGTTCACGTGAAGGCTCTGAGCCGGATCTCGCGCCTGGTGCGGCGCGAACCGGTGCGGGGGCGGCTGCTCGCCGCCCGGACGGCCGAGGAGTTTCACCGCGCGCTGGTGGAGGCGGAGGTCGCGTGACCCCGAGCCGGACGGGGTGGCGCACGAATCGCTGCGGCGAGCTACGCGCGACGCATGCGGGGCAGCGCGTGCGGCTCGGCGGCTGGGTGCACCGGCGGCGCGACCTGGGGGGCCTCGTGTTCGTGGACCTGCGCGACCGGGCCGGGCTCGTGCAGGTGGCCTTCGGGCCCGGGTGGTCGCCGCCCGAGGTGCTGGTGCGAGCAGGGCGGCTCGGCAGCGAGACAGTCGTCGTCGTGGCAGGCGACGTGGTGGCACGCCCGCCCGACATGCGCAACGCGGAGCTCGCGACCGGCGACGTCGAGGTGCATGCGGCCGAGCTCGAGATCCTGGGGCCCGCCGCGACGCCCGCGATCCCCGTCGCGCGCGCCAAAGGAGAGGAGCTGCCCGCGGAAGAGCTGCGCCTCAAGTACCGCCACCTCGACCTGCGACGTCCCGAGATGCAGGCGAACCTGGTGTTGCGCCACCGCTTGCTGCAGCGCGCTCGCAAGACCCTCTCCGACCTCGAGTTCCTGGAGATCGAGACGCCCATCCTGACGAAGCCCACGCCCGAAGGGGCCCGGGACTATCTCGTGCCCTCGCGGCTGCATGCGGGCGAGTTCTACGCGCTCCCGCAATCGCCCCAGATCTACAAACAGCTGCTGATGGTGTGCGGATTCGACCGCTACTTTCAGATCGCGCGCTGCTTCCGGGACGAGGACCTGCGCTACGACCGCCAGCCCGAGTTCACGCAGATCGACCTCGAGGCGTCGTTCGTCGGACAGGAGGACGTGCTCGGGTTCGTGGAGGCGGTGCTCGCGGCGCTATGGGACGAGGGGGGGCACGCGATCGGGCGGCCCTTCCCGCGACTGACGCATCGTGAAGCGATGGAGCGCTATGGCACGGACAAGCCCGACCAGCGCTACGACCTGGCGATCGCCGACTGGACCGCGCTGGTCCGGCCGCTGGGGGTGCCGTTCTTTCAGTCCGCCGTGAAGGACGGCTCCCGGGTGCGCGGGCTCGCCGTGAAAGGGGGAGGCGCGCTGTCGCGGAAGGACGTGGATCAGCTCGCCGAGGTGACGAAGCAGTTGGGCGGCGCCGGGCTCGCGTGGGTGAAGCGCCAGGGCGAGCAGATCTCGGGCTCGGTCGGGAAGCATTTCACGGCGGAGACGCTCGGCCGCCTCGGGGTCGGCGACGGGGACGTGGCGCTGATGACGGTGGGCCCCGACCGCATCACCTCGCCCGTACTCGACAAGGTGCGTCAGGAGGTGATCCGCCGGCTCGCGCCCCGACCGGAGACGGCGCACGCGTTCTGCTGGGTGGTGGACTTCCCGTTGTTCGAGCTTGACCCCGAAACGGGGCGACCCGTGTTCGCGCATCACCCGTTCACGTCGCCGCACCCGGAGGATGTGGCCAAGCTCGAGGCCGACCCACTGGCCTGCCGGGCGCTGCACTACGACGCGGTCTACAACGGCCACGAGCTGGGCTCCGGCTCGATTCGCATCACGGACCCCGCCGTGCAGCGTCGCGTGTTCGGGCACCTGGGCCTGACGCCGCAAGAGGCGGAGGCGCGGTTCGGCTTCCTGCTCGCGGCGCTCGCCGCCGGTGCGCCGCCGCACGGCGGCTTCGCGATCGGCTTCGATCGGGTGGCGATGCTGCTCGCCGGCGCGGCCTCGCTGCGCGACGTGATCGCCTTCCCGAAGACGACGGCCGCCCGCGCCCTGTTCGAGGACGCGCCGGCCCCCGCCGCTCCGGCGGACCTGGCCACGCTGCACATCGAGGTGAAGCGATGAGCGACGACGTCACGCACCGCGTCTCGGCCGAAGGCGTCGATCCCCTCGCCCTCGCCGGGGTCAACGACGGCAACCTGATCGAGCTCGCCAAGCTCCTCGGCGTGCGGGTGTCGCTGCGCGGCGACACGCTCACCCTGCAGGGAGCCGTGACGGCCGTGGAGCGCGCGGCGCAGGTGGCGGAAGCGCTGGTCGACCTGGCCCGCATGGGAGACCAGCTGGACGTCACGGACGTGGAGCGTGTCGTCGGTGAAGGAGCGCGCGGCACGCTGGGGGCGCCCGCGACGGGCGAGTACAAGATCATCCTGCCCGGGCTACGGCGCGTGATCCAGGCGAAGACGCCCGGCCAGCGGGAGTACCTCCAGGCGATCGCCCAGCACGACATTGTGGTCGGGATCGGGCCCGCGGGCACGGGCAAGACCTACCTGGCGGTCGCCGCCGCGGTGGACGCGCTGTCCCGCAAGCGGGTGCGCCGCATCGTGCTCGCGCGGCCGGCGGTCGAAGCGGGAGAGAGCCTGGGCTTCCTGCCCGGCGACCTGCAGGAGAAGGTGGACCCCTACCTGCGGCCCCTGTATGACGCCCTCGAGGACATGATGCCGCGCGACCGCGTCCAGAAGGCGATCGACGGCCGCGTCATCGAGATCGCGCCGCTCGCCTATATGCGGGGCCGGACGCTGGGCGACGCATTCGTGATTCTGGACGAGGCGCAGAACGCCACCGGGATGCAGATGAAGATGTTCCTCACGCGCCTGGGGGTGAACTCCCGCGCGGTGATCACCGGCGACAAGACGCAGATCGACCTGTCCAACCGCGAGGACTCGGGGCTGCTGCAAATCGAGCGCATCCTCCCCGGCATCGAGGGGGTGGCCTTCTGCTACCTCACGGAGACGGACGTCGTGCGCCACCGGCTGGTGCGCGACATCATCCGTGCCTACGCCGAGGACGCTCAGGGCTGAGATGAACCTCCCGACGAAGGATCAGGTGCGCTATCACGGCGAGCGCTGGGCGTGGGTGCTCGGACTCGCCCTCCTCGCCTACCTCGCGTTCCCCTCGAGCGCCGGCGAAGCGGCACCGCTGCTCGAGACCGGCAAGTTCGCGGACCGCGACCTGATCGCGCCGTTCACGTTCGCGGTCAGCAAGTCGGACGAGGAGCTGGCCCGCGAGGCGGAAGAGTTGGCGGCCACCGTCAAGCCGATCTACGAGTTTCAGCCCCGGGGACTCGACAGCGCGCGCCTGGCGGTACACACCTTCTTCGCGACCGTGGACGCCGCGGCGGACAGGGGCCCGCAGGCGATCATCCAGGCAGCGCGGGAGCAAGGGGTGACGCTCACGCTGGGCGAGGCCGCGTATCTGTCGAAGGGCGGCAAGCGGCGCAACCTCGAGAAGGCCCTCGACGAGCTGATCGAGCGCACGCTGGCGCTCGGCGCCACGGGCCCGGGCGTGCTGCAGGTGGAGCAGGCCCAGGAGCTGATCATCCGCCGGCGGTCCGGTGAGACGTCGGTGCCGCGCGAACAGGTGATGTCCTACGCGCTGTACCTGACGCGCGCGCGCACCGTGCATCCGGACAAGGGATCGAGCGTCGGCGACGCCGTGTACCTGAAGCTGGCCGGTCATTTCTTCCGGCCCACGCTCGTGCCGAATGCGCCGGAGACCGAACGGCGGCGCGACGAGCTGCGCAAGAGCGTGGATCCGAGCAAGTACATCGTCCGCGCCGGCGACCGCATCGTCGGGGCGCACGAGGTCGTGACGAGCGAAGCGCACGAGAAGCTCGTGGCGCTGCGCAACGATCTCGTGCGGCGCGGCGCGGCGACCGGCCGCTCGGTCGGGGGCTTGCTCGGCTCCCTGCTGCGCGACGGGCTGGTGCTCTCGATCTTCTGGGTGCTGATGCTGTTCTACCGCCGGGAGACGTACCGCGAGCGCCGCCAGATCACCCTCATCGGCTGCCTGTTCGCGATCGTGATCGCGGGCGCGGCCGCGGTATCGCGGACGCTGCCGCAGCATCCCGAACTGGTGCCGCTGCCGTTCCTCGCCATGCTGCTGACGGTGCTCTTCAACGGCCGCGTCTCGATGATCGCGGCCCTGATCCTGTCGGTGGTGATCGCGTTGCAGCCGGTCTACCACGACACCCCGGCGCTGTTTCTCTGCGTGGTGGGCGGCGTGACGGCGGCGCTCTCGGTGAAGAGCCTGCGGCGGCGCAGCCACCTCTACGCCGCCGTGCTGGTGGTCGGCGCCGGCTACCTGCTCGGGGCGCTGGCGCTCGGTCTCGCGGGGGCGTGGACGGCGGCAACCATCGGCCGGGGCGCGCTCGCCGGCATCGCGAACGGCCTCGTCTCCGCGTCGCTCACGATCCTGCTGCTGCCGCTCGCCGAGGCGCTCACGCAGATCACGACCGACCTGACCCTGCTCGAGCTCTCCGACCCGAGCCGGCCCCTGTTGCGGCGGCTGTCGCTCGAGGCGCCGGGCACCTACGCGCACAGCATCGCGATGGCGAACCTGGTCGAGGCGGCCTGCAACCGCGTCGGCGGCAACGGCCTGCTCGGCCGCGTGGGGTGCTACTACCACGACATCGGGAAGGTGAAGAACCCGCAGTACTTCGTGGAGAACCAGACGCGCGGCAACAATCCGCACGACCGCCTCAAGGCGTTCCAGTCGGCGCAGATCATCAAGGCCCACGTGACCGACGGCCTGCATCTGGCCGCCGAAGCGGGGCTGCCGGATGCGGTGGCCGCGTTCATCCCCGAGCACCACGGCACGACGGAGATCACCTACTTCCTCGACCGGGCCAAGAAGAGCGGGGACGGCGGCGGCTTGAAGACGTCCGATTACACCTACCCGGGCCCCAAGCCGCGCTCCACGGAGACCGCCATCACGATGCTGGCCGACTCGGTGGAAGCGGCGCTCCGCGTGCTCGAGGATCTCACGCCGACCAAGATCGAGGAAGTGATCAACCACATCGTGCGGACCAAAATCAGCCAGGGGCAGCTCGACGAGGCTCCGATGACGCTGCAACAGCTCGAGCAGGTGAAGCAGGAGTTCGTCCGCATCATCACCGGGATGTACCACAACCGCATCGAGTATCCGGAATCCAGTGGCGGCATCACGGCGACGTGGCAGCCGGCGGCCAAGACTTGAGGCCCGCCTGGCCCGGGTCGCCCGTCGCGTGCTGGCCTGGGAAGGCGCCTCGCACGCCCGCGTGGAGCTCACGCTGTTGGGCGGCGCGGCGATGCGGCGCCTGAACCGGCGGGTCACCGGCCGCCGGGGACTCACCGACGTGATCGCGTTCGCGCTCCCGCAGCCCGACGGGAAGCTCGTCGGCGACGTGTACCTGTGTCCCGGCGCGGCGCAGCGTTGGGTCAAAGGCCGGGGAGAGGGGAAGGGGGAAGGGGTGGACGAGGAGCTGGTGCGGCTCGCCGTGCACGGCGCCCTCCACGTGCTGGGGTTCGACCATCCCGAGGGGCCGGGCCGCACGCGCTCGGCCATGTGGCGCCGGCAGGAGCGCTACGTCCGCCGGTTGACCGACGGAGCGCGGTGATGCTCGGCTCGACGGCGCTGCTCCTGAGCGGGGCGCTGGTCGCCCTGGGGGCCGCGCTCTGGGCCGGCCTCCTGGCCCTGGCCGAGGAGGCGGCCGTGGGCGAGGCGCTCCACACGCTGGGCGACGCGCCTCCCCAGACCGTGGGTGGTCGCGTCCCGCTGCACCGCGCGCTGCACGTGTCGCGCCTGGCGCTGCTGGTGCTGGGCGCGGTCGGCGCGTCCCGCGCGCTCGGGTGGTGGCAGCAGCCGTGGGAGCGGAGTCTGCTCGAGCTCGCCGCGGCCGTCGGCTTGCTGTTCGTCGTGGGGGACGCGCTGCCGCGCAGCATCGCCCGTCTCGCGCCGGAGCTGTCCACCGCCGCGCTGCCGCTCGCGCGCCGCACCCTGGTGCCGTTCGGCCCGCTGCTGTGGCTCCTCGCCTGGGTGGACAGGGGCCTGCACGCCCTCGTCGCCATCCCGCGGCCGCTCCAGCCGGACCTCGGCGCCGCGCAGCGCGACATGCTGCTCGGCGTCTTCACGCTCGCCGACACGACCGTGGACGAGGTCATGACGCCGCGGCTCGACATGGTGGCCGTGGACGTGTCCGCCACCAGGGAAGAGCTGCTCGACACTTTGCGCCAGAGCCAGCACACGCGGCTGCCCGCCTACGACGGAACCCCCGACAACATCGCCGGGTCGTGTACGCCAAGGACCTGGTGCCGTTCGTGATGGGGCTGGGTGAGGGACGAGACGGCGGCGCGGCCCGCTGGCAGGACCTGGTGCGCCCGGCGCTCTTCGTGCCGGAGACGAAGACTCTCGACAGCCAGCTCCGCGAGTTCCAGCGCGGGCCGGCCCACCTCGCGATCGTCGTCGACGAGTTCGGCGGCACCTCGGGGCTGATCACCCTGGAGGACATCCTCGAGGAGATCGTCGGAGAGATCCGCGACGAGCACGACGTGGAAGCTCCGGCCGCGATCCGCCGCGACGGCAGCCGCTTCGTCGTGGACGGGCGGGCCAGCCTCAACGACCTCTCGCAGGCCTTGGGGCGGTCCTTCGAGCACCCCGACATCTCGACCGTCGGGGGGTTGATCTACTCGGTGCTCGGGAGAGTGCCGCGCGCCGGCGAGGAGCTCGTGCTGGACGGGTTCCGCGTCGTGGTGGAGCGGGTGGACCGGCGTCGCGTGACCCGCGTCTCGTTCGAGCCGCAGCCATGATCGGCTCGCTCGCGGTGCTGCTCGTGGGGCTCGGCATCGCCGGCGCCTCGGCCGCGGTGGGCGTCGCGACCGCCGCCGTGAGCCAGGTCGAGCTCACGCGCTGGGTCTCGTACAAGCTGCGCGGCGCGGGGGCGGCCGCGCGCCTGCTGGAAAACCCGGGCCGGATGCTCGCCACCGCCAACGCCCTCACCACGCTGGGCATCATCTGCGCCGCCGCCTCGAGCCCGGCCCTGCTCGCCCAGACGACGGCGACGTTCCTCGGCGTGTTCACCGTGACGGTGGGCGTGCCGCTGTTTGTGAGCGCCGCCTATCTGGTCCCCCGCGTGGTGGGCCGGCGCTGGGCCGAGCCGATCGTGGCGCACGCGGTGCCGTGGCTGGAGCGCCTGGGGCGGCCCCTCGGGGCCTTCATCCCGTGGCGCGATCCCTCGGCGCGCTCCACCCTCGCCGCCGTGCTCTCCAACGCCGACACCGATGCACTCGCCTCGGCTGACGAGATGGTGGTGGTGTCCGGCGTGCTCGCCTTCGCGGACCGCCCCGTGAAGGAGCTGATGACGCCGCGGACGGCCATTGTGGCGATCCCGGAGGGTCTCTTCGCCGCGGAGGCGGCCCACGTGTGCGCTCAATCGGGCTACAGCCGCTATCCGGTGTATCGCGGATCGCTCGACGATGTGGTGGGCGTCGCCCACGCATTCGACCTGCTGGCCCTCCAGCCCGACGCGCCCGTCCCCGTCCGCCCGGCCCTGGTCGTGCCCGCGACCACGCGGGCCGCCGACCTGATGCTCGAGATGCAGCGCGGCCGCAGTCATCTCGCCGTCGTCCTGGACGAGTTCGGCGGGACCGCGGGCGTGGTGACCCTCGAGGACCTGCTGCGCGATCTGGTGGAGGAGATCTTCGGGGATCGCGCGGCGGCGCCCGCGGCAGCGCCGGCGGCGCCGGCCGGCGTGCTCGAGGTCGAGGCGAATGCGCCCCTGGGCCGGATCGAAGCCGCGTTCGGCGTGGGGCTCGCCAGCCCCGGCGTCCAGTCGGTGGGGGGACTGCTGATCCAGGCGCTGGGCCGCATCCCCAGGCCGGGGGAGCGGTTCCTGCTGCGGGGATTCGAGTTCGACATTCTCGCCGCCACGGCGACGCGGGTCGAGCGGGTGGCCGTGCGCCCCGGACCCGTGCGCGCCCTTCCGCTCGACCGCGCGGAGGAGCGCGGGTGACTCCTGTTATAGTTATGGCGCATGGCGATTGACCCCGTCCTCGAGGGCCTCGAGCGCCGCGATCCCGCGGCGCTGGCCCGGGCCATCAGCCTCGTGGAGAACCAGCGCGACGACTACGAGCGCGTGCTGTCTCACGCCCACGCGCGCCTGGGGCGCGGCGGCACGCGCCGCGTCGGCATCACCGGCCCGCCCGGCGCGGGCAAGAGCACCCTCACCGAGCGCCTGATCCAGCACTACCGGGGGCAGGAGCTGCGCGTGGGCGTGATCGCGGTGGACCCGACGAGCCCGTTTACGGGCGGGGCGCTGTTGGGCGACCGCATCCGCATGGAGTCGGCGAGCCACGACCCGGGCGTGTTCATCCGCTCGATGGCCACGCGGGGGGCGCACGGCGGGCTCGCGACCACGACCGAGGAGGTGGCCGACCTACTCGAGGCCTTCGGCTTCGACCGCATCCTCATCGAGACCGTCGGAGTCGGACAGACGGAGCTCGACGTCGCCCGCAGCGCCGAGACGACCGTTCTGGTGCTCGTTCCCGAATCAGGCGATGGCATCCAGACCCTCAAGGCGGGCGTGATGGAGATTGCGGATGTCTATGTCGTCAACAAGAGCGACCGGCCGGGCGCGGACAAGCTGCGCACGGAAGTCGAGGTGATGCTGGGGATCCGGCGGGGGAACGCCTTCCGCCACATCTCCCCCCACCACCGGTCGGACAGTCGGACCGTCGGACCGTCGGACAGAAAGCCCCTACCGTCCGACGCCTGGGAGCCTCCCGTCATCGCGGCGATCGCGTCGCGTGGTGAGGGCGTGGCCGAGTTGACGCACGCGCTGGACCGGCACCACCGCCATCTCGAGGCGAGCGGCCGCCTCGCGGCCGGGCGGCGGGAGCGCCTGGTGCAACGGACGCGGGCGGCGCTGGAGCGCGGGATGCGACAGTGGATCGCGGCGACCGCACAGGCGGAGGAGCTGCTGGCGCGGCGCCTGGACGACCTCGTGGATGGTCGCCGTAGCCCCTATGACGTGGCGGCGGAAATCCTCGACCAGCTGAAGACCGGAGCGGGGCGATGAGCGACGGCGCGAAGAAGCCGGTGTACGGGCCGGACGATCTCGGCCGCTTCGACGTCGCGCGCCAGCTCGGGCAGCCCGGACAGTTTCCGTTCACCCGCGGGATCCATCCCACGGGGTACCGCGGCCGGCTGTGGACGATGCGGCAGTTCGCGGGGTTCGGCGCGGCCGAGGACACGAACGAGCGCTACAAGTTCCTGCTCGACCACGGCCAGACGGGCCTCTCCGTGGCGTTCGACTTTCCCACGCTCATGGGCTACGACTCCGACCATCCGCGCGCCGAGGGGGAGGTGGGCAAGTGCGGGGTCGCGATCTCCTCGCTCGCCGACATGGAAGACCTGTTCCGCGGCATCCCGCTCGATCGGGTGTCCACCTCGATGACGATCAACGGCCCGGCGGCGATCCTGTTCTGCTTCTACGTCGCGGCTGCCGAGCGGCAGGGCGTGGCGAGCCACAAGCTCCGGGGCACGATCCAGAACGACATCCTCAAGGAGTACATGGCGCAGCACGCCTGGATCTATCCGGTCGAGCCCGCCCTGAAGATCATCGTGGACGTGTTCGAGTGGGCGGCGGCGCACGCGCCGCTCTGGAATACGATTTCCATCTCCGGCTATCACATCCGCGAGGCGGGTGCGACGGCGGCGCAGGAGCTCGCCTTCACGCTGGCCAACGGCTTCACCTATGTGGAGCGGGGCATCGCCCGCGGCCTCGAGGTGGACCGCTTCGCGCCGCGACTGTCGTTCTTCTGGGACATTCACAACGACTTTTTCGAGGAGATCGCGAAGCTCCGCGCGGCGCGCCGCATCTGGGCGCGCCACATGCGGGACCGCTACGGGGCGAAGACCCCCCGGTCGTGGATGATGCGGTTCCACTGCCAGACAGCGGGCGTGACGCTGACCGCACAGCAGCCGCTCAACAACGTGGTGCGGGTCGCCTATCAGGCGCTCGCCGCGGTGCTGGGCGGGACGCAGTCGCTGCACACCAACTCGCTCGACGAGACGCTCGCCCTGCCGACCGAAGAGGCGGTCCGGCTGGCGCTCCGGACCCAGCAGATCATCGCCCACGAGACCGGCGTGCCGGAGGTCATCGATCCGCTGGGCGGCTCCTCCTACGTGGAGTCGCTCACGGACCAGCTCGAGCGCGAGGCCGAAGCGCTGTTCGCCGAGATCCAGTCGATCGGCGGCGTCGTGAAGGGGATCGAGAGCGGCTGGTTCCAGCGCCAGATCGCCCGTTCGGCCGAGGCGTACCAACGGGAGGTTGAATCCGACAATCGCGTCATCGTCGGGGTGAACGACTTCGTGAGCGAGGACGACCATCCCGTGGAGATCCTCAAGGTCTCGAACGACGCCGAGGACTCGCAGCGGCGCCGCCTCGCGCGACTGCGCGCCGAACGCGACGCCGGGCTGGTGCAAGGGCGGCTCGACGCGCTGACGCGCGCCGCCGAGAGCGACCAGAATGTCATCGGGCCGATGCTCGATTGCGCCCGCGCCTACTGCACGCTGTACGAGATCCGGCACGCGCTGGAGCGGGTCCACGGCGCCTACCGGGAGCCGGTGTTCTTCTAGCCCATGACCGCCGTCCCCGTAGTCCCCAGTGAGCACGCCGTGCGCGACGCCATCGAGCGGCTGTCGCGGGTCGAGCCCGGGCCCTTCCAGGTCCTGTCGTGCTACCTGAAGCTGGAGCCGCGCGACAAGGAGCGCGGCAAGTATCTCATCAAGATGAAGAACCGGGTGAAACGGGTCGAATCCGACCTCGCCCGGCGCGCGCTCGACCACGCGCAGCGCGAGGCGACTGCCGCCGATCTGGCGCGCGTGCTGCACTACTTCGAGGAGCCGACCCACCTGCCGCCGGCCCGCGGCATCGCGCTGTTCGCCTGCGGCAGGCTCGACCTGTTCGAAGCGCTGGCGCTGCCGCACGTGCACCGCTCGCGCCTCGCGGTCGCGCCCGTGCCGCTGATCCGTGAGCTCGTGGCTCTGGAAGAGGAGTTCGGGACGATCCTCGTCGCGGCCTGCGACCGTACGGGAGCCCGCTTCTTCCAGGTGACGGCCTTCGAGGTGGTGGAGCTCCCCGCCGTCGCCGCGCTCGACGCGTCGCGCGGCGGCAAGTTCCACGGCTCCGGCCAGGCGATCGCGCGCGCCGGCGTTCGCCTGGGCAGCTCGGGGGAGCACAACTACCACATGCGGATGCGCGCGGAGAAGCAGCGGCTCTACGCCCAGGTGGCCGACCGCGTCTTCCAGATCCACGCCCAGCGCTCCCTCGCGGGCGTCGTGGCCGCGGGGATCGGGGTGGACGGGGCGGCACTACTCCCGCACCTCCACACCTACCTGCACGACCTCGTGCTGGGCGTCGTGAAACTCAACCCGAAGCGCGTCACGCCGGCCGAGGTCCGGGAGGCCGCGCTCCTGCTCCGGGAAGAGCGCGAGCGCGCCTGGGAGCGGGCCCACGCCGAGGCAGTGACGGAGGCGCTCGGGAGCGGCTGGGCGGTGAACGGCGTGGAGCAGTCGCTCAAAGCGCTGCAGCGCGGGCAGGTGCGTACCCTGCTCGCCGACGGCCAGGACGACGATCCGCGCATCGACGACGCCGTGGAAGAAGCCTTCGCGCAGCGGGTGCAGGTGGACGTCGTCTACGACGAGCGGGCCCGCAAGGTCGTGGACGGCCTGGCGGGGCTGCTGCGGTTCCGCCGCTGATGGCCCGGCCCGCGACCAAGCGCCCCGTTCGCGTCCTCATCGCGAAGCCCGGGCTCGACGGCCATGACCGCGGCGCCAAGGTGGTGGCGGCGACGCTGCGTGACGCCGGCATGGAGGTCATCTACACAGGCCTGCACCAGACTCCCGAGATGATCGCCCAGGCGGCCATCCAGGAGGACGTGGACGTGGTGGGCCTGTCCATCCTGTCGGGCGCGCACATGACACTCTTCCCGCGCATCAAGAAGCTGCTCGACGACGCGGGGCGCGGCGACATCCTGATCACGGGGGGCGGCATCATTCCGCCCGAGGACATGGAGGCGCTGGAGCGCCGGGGGATCGGGAAGCTGTTCGGTCCCGGCACGCCGACGGCCGAGCTGGTGAAGTACATCGAAGAGTGGGCGGCCGAGCATGTGTCGGCGTAGCGCGTGAGCCGGCTCAAGACGCTCACGGCGGAATACCGCGAGCTCCAGGCACGCCTCGAGCAGGGCGGCGGCCCGGAGCGGGTGCGCCGCCAGCACGAGCAGGGGAAGCTCACGGCGCGCGAGCGCGTCACCAAGCTGCTCGATCCCCGTGCGGAGTGGTTCGAGCTGGGGCTGCTCGTGGCGTACGACCAGTACGACGGCCAGGCGCCGGCCGCCGGCGTCGTCACGGGCCTGGGCCGCGTGGCTGGCCGGCCAGTGGTCGTCGTCGCGAACGACGCCACGGTCAAAGCGGGGTCCTGGTGGCCGGAGACGATCAAGAAGATCCTGCGCGCCCAAGAGGTCGCGATGCGCCAGCGGATCCCGATCGTCTATCTCGTGGACTCGGCGGGCGTGAACTTGCCGTACC
>WNEW01003491.1_pt1 | contig 12650 bp, 12 predicted proteins | sample 5399891 | NCBI WGS metagenome assembly WNEW01 (sample SAMN13153336, study PRJNA577476) | soil metagenome | isolation source: 40 cm grassland meadow soil pre-rain plot 5 | place: USA:California | collected 2015-09-08 | reverse complement strand
AAGGTACCGATTGTCTTTTGAATCTCTGCCTGTCTCTTCTGCGCCTCCGGCATCATCGGAGGAAATCTCCCATCGGGCGGATCCACGATGAGCGAAGTGCGATTGTCGGCAAGGAAGTTGCGATTGTTCCAAAATTCGTTGTACGCGCCGATGTCAGCCAGCTGCTCGGGCGTGCACGCTACATCCTTACGCGTGCCGACGCCGCAGGAATCCTGATTCGGCGGGGTCTTTGCCAGTGCAGCCAACTCCGCTTCGGTTAGGGTCGGCTTGTCTTTGAATTGAGCAGGGCGTTGCATGGGAATCCTGCTCTGATAGTCCCAAACACCCTGCAGGTCCGGGTCGCCCCAGGGTGTGCGAGGCGGGCTATACGTTGCTTTGGGCGGCGTCCACGTCGCCGCGCCGGATGTCTGAGCCTGGCCGGTGACGGGGACAAACGCCGCCGATAAGAACGCGATCAGGATCGTCAGTGTGCCTGTTGAGATAAAAAATCGATGGCTCATCTTCATCTCCAAAACCTCCTGCTCCACGATTGCCCCAAAATAGTGAAGCACAAGTCAGCTGTCAAGAAATCGTATCGCCGGCTTCGCGTGCCGATCTCCATGATGAAGAAGACGTTCCGCAACAGCGATGATCTTTGCAATTCGCCCGTACATCGCTCCTCCCGGCGATGTTGGTCATGGATTGTAGACACGCCGCATCTCACATCGTAAAAAAACAGTCATTTCCACGTATTTCTGCACTGATGGGAGCCAATACTCTAGCGGTAGCCTAAATATAAGGACAGCCGCCTCAGAGACGCTTTCATCATATAAATAGCGCATCGAAGCGGCAAGGAAGGTCGTGCGCAGTGTGACTCGGTATGACACGTAATGCCAATGTTCTGATGGGCGCTTCCGACACGATTTCCACGTTGCTGGCCGATGTCGACGGTACGCTGGTTACGAAGGCGAAGGTCCTCACCAAGGGTGCGATTGAGGCCGTACGACGGCTCCACGAGAGCGGCATCGCTTTCTTTATTACCAGCGGACGACCTCCTCGCGGCATGCGCATGTTGATTGAGCCTCTCGGGCTGAAGGCGCCGATGGCCGCATTCAACGGCGGCATGATCGTGCGCCCCGATCTTTCGGTAGTTGACGAACGTCCGCTACCCGACGACATCGTGCCTGACGTCATCAATACGCTTCTGGCGCGCGGCCTCGATGTTTGGATTTATCGCGGCACGGATTGGTACGTCCGTTCTGCACAAGCCCCACACGTGGATCGCGAAACAGCAACCGTGCAATTTCCGCCCACTGTAGTTCCCACGTTCGACGCCGTGCTTAACCGGGTTGTGAAGATCGTAGGAGTCAGCGATGACCTGGATTCAGTTGTGCGGTGTGAAGCGGCTGCCCAGGCACAGTTGGGGGCGCACGTCTCTGCCGCGCGGTCACAGCCCTATTACCTCGACGTGACTCATCCGACGGCGAACAAGGGCACCGTGATCGAACGGCTTTCGCAATTTTTGAATGTACCGCTGGAATCCATTGCCACGATAGGCGACCAGCCTAACGACGTGCTGATGTTCAAGCCGAGTGGTCTCAGCATAGCGATGGGCAACGCGAGCCCAGAAGTGCAGAGGCAGGCCGATTATGTGACGACTTCGTATGAAGACGAGGGTTTTGCCAATGCAGTGGAGCGCTTCGTCCTGCCACGGGCAGCCCTGCGGCGGAATCAATCTAAAAAGACGGGAAAGGATGAATGGTATGAAAGCCACACAACTGCTCGAGAACCTGGGACAGAGCCTCTGGCTTGACAATATCACGCGCGATCTCCTCGACAGCGGTACGTTGCAGCACTATATTGACGAGCTGTCGGTCACCGGACTCACCTCGAACCCAACTATTTTCGACCACGCCATCAAAAGCAGTCCGGCGTACGACGCCAGCATCCGCGACGCGCTGTCGAAAGGCAAGGCTGGGGAGGAACTCTTCTTCGACCTGGCGCTGAACGACATTACGCGTGCTGCCGATCTGTTCCGTGCAATCTACGACCGGACCAACACCGTTGATGGTTGGGTATCGCTGGAAGTCTCGCCGCTGTTGGCCCACGACACAGCCAGCAGTCTTGCGGCAGCCAAACAGTTGTTCGCACGTGCGGCTCGCCCCAACCTGCTTATCAAAATTCCGGGCACCAAGGAAGGTCTGCCGGCCATTGAAGAAGCGATCTTCTCGGGAATCTCCGTCAACGTGACGTTGCTGTTCTCACGCGCACACTATGTCGCGGCAGCCGAGGCGTTTCTACGTGGCATCGAGAGGCGCATGGAAGCCGGCCTTAATCCGAATGTCGGCTCGGTCGCATCTGTGTTCGTCAGCCGTTGGGACGCTGCCGTCGCCGACAAAGTGCCAGCGACGTTGCGCAATCAACTTGGCCTCGCCGTCGCCAAACAAACCTACAAAGCCGCACGAGCGCTGCTCAGTTCGCCACGTTGGCAGCGCACCTATAATGCCGGCGCCCGCCCGCAACGTCTGCTTTGGGCCAGCACGGGAACCAAGGATCCATCTGCTTCAGACATCCTCTATGTCAAAGGTCTCGCGGCACCGTTTACAGTGAACACGATGCCCGAAAAAACGTTGAAAGCCCTCGCCACACACAACGAGCTCGGCTCGATCCTGCCGGCGGGTGGCGGCGATTGCGAAGAGGTGCTGGCGGAGTTCGCCAAAGCCGGTGTGGATGTAGATGCCCTGGGCGCCCAACTTCAAGATGAAGGTGCGAAGTCTTTCGTTAAATCCTGGAACGACCTGATGCAGGTGATCGCGTCGAAGAGCGAACTCTTAAAGCGAGTAGCTTGAAGTATGGGCGAATAGGGAATGAATTATGAACGTGCTTGCAGTTGATATTGGCGGAACTCACGTGAAGATTCTCGCCATGGGAAAGAACGAGCGACGGGAATTTGAATCTGGTCCAAAGCTGACTCCCCAGTCCATGGTTGCCACCGTGAAAAAGCTGGCTAAAAACTGGAAATATGAGCTGGTGTCCATCGGTTACCCCGGGCTGGTCCGCTTCAATCGGCCGATCGCCGAGCCCCGTAACCTTGCAAAGGGCTGGGTAGGTTTCAATTTCGAAGCCGCCTTCAAGCGTCCGGTGAGGATCATCAATGATGCGGCCATGCAGGCGTTGGGAAGCTACCGGGGCGGCACGATGCTCTTTCTGGGCTTCGGAACGGGCCTTGGCTCGGCCATGGTTGTGGAAGGCGTTGTAGTTCCGTTCGAGTTGAGCCAACTTTCTTATAAAAAGGGAACCTTAGAGGACTATCTGGGACTTCGGGGATTACAGAGGCTCGGCAAGAAGAAATGGCGGCAAGAGGTGGCGTACTGCATAGGCCGCCTCGTCCCGGCCTTTCATCTGGATGACGTCGTTCTGGGGGGAGGCAACGTCAAGAAACTGAAAAAACTGCCGGAGGGATGTCGCGGCGGAGACAATGTCAACGCCTTTCTGGGAGGCTTTCGATTGTGGGAGGACGACCGCCTGGCACGTGCTCCGCGAAAGAAGGCGTTGCTCGCTGTTCCGAAGAAGTCCAGTCCTCACCCGAACCATAAACCTCGGTTCATTGAGAAAGACACGACGAAAGGAGCCGCCGCATGAAGTCTGCCATTAAAACTCTCAACAGACGACCGGCGTGGAAAGCCCTCGGGACGCATTATAAGGAGATGAGCAATTGGCATCTGCGCGATCTGTTCGCCGACAATGCGCAGCGTGGCGAGCGGCTGACGGCCGAGGCAGTTGGTCTGTATCTTGACTACTCGAAGAACCGCATCACGGAAGAAACAGTGAGGCTGCTCGTTAAACTGGCCGAGGAGTGCGGTCTGCGGGCGCGCATCGACGCGATGTTCCGCGGCGACAAGATCAACATCACCGAGAACCGCGCTGTGCTGCACGTTGCCCTGCGTGCGCCACGAGGGACATCGATCGTCGTCGACGGCGAGAACGTCGTACCACATGTCCACACAGTGCTCGATAAGATGGCGGACTTCTCCAACCGCGTTCGCAGCGGTCAGTGGAAGGGACACACCGGTAAGCGCATCCGTAACGTCATCAACATCGGCATCGGCGGTTCCGACCTCGGCCCGGTAATGGCCTACGAAGCACTGCGCCATTACAGCAAGCGCGATATGACGTTCCGGTTCGTGTCAAACGTTGACGGTACCGACTTCGTCGAGGCAACACACGATCTCGATGCGGCGGAGACGTTGTTCATCGTTTCTTCGAAGACCTTCACGACCCTGGAGACGATGACAAACGCCCACAGTGCACGCGACTGGTCGCTCGCCCGGCTTGGCGGTGATGCAAAGGCTGTGGCGAAACACTTCGTAGCTGTCTCTACCAATGCTGCCAAAGTTTCCGAGTTTGGCATCGACACCACCAACATGTTCGGTTTCTGGGACTGGGTGGGCGGCCGATATTCGATGGACTCCGCGATCGGACTGTCGACGATGCTGGCCGTTGGTCCCGACAACTTCCGGGCGATGCTCAACGGTTTCCATCAAATGGACGAGCACTTCCGCACCGCTCCCTTCGAACGGAATCTGCCAGTGTTGATGGGCCTTCTGGCGGTTTGGTACAACGACTTCTTCGGCGCCCAGACGGTTGCTGTTCTCCCGTACGAGCAGTATCTGAAGCGGTTTCCCGCTTATCTCCAGCAGTTGACCATGGAGAGCAACGGCAAACACATGAGTCTCGATGGGAAGAAGGTGTCCTTTGATACTGGTCCGATCTACTGGGGCGAACCCGGGACCAACGGACAGCACTCGTTCTATCAACTGATCCACCAGGGAACCCGGCTCATTCCTTGTGACTTTATCGCCTTCACGAAGACGACCAATCCGCTCGGCCGGCATCATGACATGCTGATCGCGAATGTCCTGGCTCAGACCGAAGCGCTGGCGTTCGGCAAGACTGCCGAGCAAGCAAAAGCGGAGGGCATGCCGGATTGGCTTGTGCCTCATCGCGTGTTCGAGGGTAACCATCCTTCCAATACAATCATTGCTGAAAAGCTCACGCCGGAAACGCTCGGGAAACTCGTCGCACTGTACGAGCACAGCGTTTTCACTCAAGGCACTATCTGGGGTATCGACTCCTTCGACCAGTGGGGCGTCGAGTTGGGCAAGGCGCTGGCCCAGCGCATCATTCCTGAACTCGAGAGCACAGCCGAGCCTGTACTCGCGCACGACAGTTCGACTAATAACCTGATCCGTCGTTATCGGCAGCAAAAGGAAGAGCCCTCATTCAGTCTCGGTTATGACCGTCCACTGTACATCCTGCCGTTCGACCATCGCGGCTCATTCGAGCTAAAGATGTTCGGGTGGCATGAGCCCCTGACTGCCGAGCAGACCGAGGCAATAGCCACCGCGAAGCAAGTCATCTACGACGGCTTTAAGGCCGCGGTCGACGCCGGAGTTCCAAAAGACAAGGCCGGCATCCTCGTTGACGAACAATTTGGCGCCGCTATTTTGCGTGATGCCTCGGCAAACGGTTTCACGACGGCGTGTCCGGCCGAAAAGAGTGGGCAGGAAGAGTTCGAGTTCCAGTACGGCGAAGACTTCGCCTCTCATATCGAAGCTTTCAACCCCACTTTCTGCAAAGTTCTAGTGCGCTATAACCCTGAAGGCGACCGGGCTCTCAATCAGCGGCAGGCAGCGCGCCTGCATCGCCTCTCGGACTACCTGAAAAGTAAAGGTCGGAGTCGGATGATGTTCGAACTGCTCGTACCGCCGGAGAAGGGGCAACTCGACCGCCTCAAGGGCGACAAGAACGCGTACGACATCGAACTCCGCCCGAAGTTAATGGTCCAAGTGATTGAACAGTTGCAGGACGCCGGGGTCGAGCCGGACCTGTGGAAGATCGAAGGACTCGACAGCCGCGAAGACTGCGAGAAGATCGTGGCGGCTGCCAGGCGCGGCGGTCGGAACAAGGTCAGCTGCATCCTTCTGGGCCGAGGTGCAGACGACAAGAAAGTCCGTAAGTGGCTGGAAATCGCATCGTCGGTTCCCGGATTCACTGGCTTCGCGGTCGGACGGACCACTTTCTGGGAGCCGGTGGTCGGTTGGCGTGCCGGTAAGCTCACCAGGGAGGCTGCCGTCGCCGAGGTTGCGCGACGCTACCAGGAGTTCGTCGGCATTTTCGAACGCGCAAAGAGGGTTGGCGGATGGATCGACGCAGCGTGAAACTCGCACCTTCGATTCTCGCCGCCGACTTCGGCCATCTAGCCGCACAGGTCGACGAAGCGGTTACGGCAGGCGCAGACCGCATTCACGTTGACGTCATGGACGGCCATTTCGTGCCCAACATTTCCATGGGAGCGCCGATCGTGCAGTCGTTACGAAAACTGACTGCGCTGCAACTCGAAACCCATCTCATGATCTCGGATCCAGACTTCTTCCTGGATGAATTTATCGAGGCGGGTTCCGATTCCTTTCTCGTTCATTGGGAGGGCAACAATAATCTGCACCGGACTTTGCAGCGCATCAAAGCGTTGGGCAAACGCGCCGGAGTAGTGATCAATCCGGCAACCCCGGCATCCGTGCTCGAGGAAGTTCTGCCGCAGGTCGACCAGGTATTAGTGATGACCGTCAACCCAGGTTTTGGCGGCCAGCATTTTCTCCACACCACACTGCCAAAGGTCAGGCGGGTACGCGAAATGATTGACGCAATTAACCCTGCATGCGATCTCGAATTGGATGGAGGAATCGATCAGGAAACGGGTCCTTTCGGCGTTGCAGCAGGAGCAAATGTATTAGTGGCCGGGACGGCGGTGTTCGGCGACAAGCAAGGAGTGACCGCGGCCATGAACAAACTGCGAGGTTGCGTGCAGCCGGCGGCATAGGGGGTCAATAACGCAGCACACTGATAGAGGAAACAGAAGGAGATATTCATGCAATTAGGAATGGTCGGCTTAGGAAGAATGGGCGCCAATATGGTTCGACGCCTTATTACAGGAAACCATGAATGCGTGGTCTTCGACAGGTCGCCAAAAGTAGTTAAAGAACTGGTCGGCGAAAAAGCGGTGGGATCGTCTTCGCTCGAGGACCTCGTCAAGAAGTTGCGGAAACCGAGGGTTGTTTGGTTGATGGTACCGGCAGCGGTGGTGGACAAAACGATCGCCAGCCTCACACCTCTTCTCGAACCTGAAGACATTCTTATCGACGGCGGCAACTCCTACTACGTTGACGACATTCGCCGAGCCAAGGAGCTTGCGACGAAGCAAATTCACTACGTCGATGTAGGCACCAGCGGCGGTGTGTGGGGTTTGGAGCGCGGCTATTGCATGATGATCGGCGGCGAAGACGCTGTCGTTCAACACATCGATCCTATCCTAGCTTGCCTTGCGCCCGGCGCTGGAAGCGTGCCGCGTACACCGGGGCGGGAGAAGCTTGGGGGGACAGCGGAACAGGGTTACCTTCACTGTGGTCCGAATGGCGCCGGGGATTCTGCGCGGCGCCAATATCGGGAAGCAGACGAATGCCATCGACGCCGAGACCACACCGCTGCGCGATCCCGAACACTACCAATACGACCTGAACCTGCGCGATATCGCTGAGGTTTGGCGACGAGGCAGCGTTATCGCTTCGTGGCTGCTCGATCTGACGGCGTCAGCGCTGGTCGGAGATCCCGAACTCAAGAAGTTCGCCGGCCGTGTGTCAGACTCCGGCGAAGGCCGGTGGACCATTAAGGCCGCTATCGACGAGGCCGTCCCAGCCCCTGTTCTCACCACCGCGCTCTATGAACGTTTCACTTCGCGCGGTGACGCCGATTATCAGGACAAGCTCCTCTCGGCGATGCGATTCGGATTCGGTGGACACCTCGAGAAGGTCGCGTAAAGGATGGAACTATGAGCGAAATGCATTCAGACGCGCTGGTGTTCTTCGGTGCGACGGGTGATCTCGCGTACAAGAAGATCTTCCCGGCGTTGCAGGCGATGGTCCAGCGCGGCCATCTCGACATTCCGGTGATCGGTGTGGCCAGGCAGGGATGGAGCCTCGACCAGTTGCGTGCTCGAGCCAAAGACAGTGTAGAGAAGCACGGCGGTCTTGATCCTGCGACGTTTGCGAAATTGAGCGGTCTGCTGAAATACGTCTCAGGTGACTACGGGGACCGCTCCACTTTCGATTCGCTCCGCAAAGAACTCGGTGGGGCTCAGCATCCGGCACACTATCTGGCCATTCCACCGGTACTGTTCGGCCCGGTCGTCAAGCACCTCGAAGAGTCCGGTTGTGCCAAAGGCGCGCGCGTCGTGATCGAGAAACCTTTCGGCCGCGCCCTCGAATCGGCCCGCGACCTTAACAAAATCGTACTCGGCGCTTTCGACGAATCGCAGGTCTTCCGGATTGATCACTACCTTGGGAAAAGTCCGGTTCACAATATGTTGACCTTCAGGTTTGCGAACGCATTCATGGAGCCCTTTTGGAACCGTACCTACATCGAGAGCGTGCAGATCACCATGGCCGAGGACTTTGGAGTCCAGGGGCGAGGCGCATTCTATGATGAGACGGGAACGGTGCGGGACGTGATCCAGAACCATATGTTCCAAGTGCTCAGTAACCTCTGTATGGAACCGCCGGTCAGGGACGACAGTGAGACGATTCGCGACGAAAAGGCCAAAGTCCTGAAGGCCATTCCAGCGCTCACAGCGGATGACATCGTTCGGGGGCAGTTCCGCGGTTATCGCAAAGAACCAGGCGTGAATCCCAATTCACAAACCGAGACGTTTGCGATTGTCAAACTCGAGGTTGACTCCTGGCGTTGGAAAGGCGTCCCTTTCTACATCCGAGCGGGAAAAAACCTGCCTGTCACGGCTACTGAGGTGTTCGCTCGTTTCCGAAAACCTCCCACAATAATTCGCGAAAGTAAGATGACGCCGAATCATCTCCGTTTCCGCATCAGTCCCGAAGTAGCTATCGCCCTTGGTGTGACGACGATGGCGCAGGTTGATAAACCAACTTGGCAGTCTGTTGAGATGTTGTTCGCCCGTCACCCCGCCCCCAGCGAGATGGCCGCCTACGAACGCGTCCTCGGAGATGCCATAACGGGCGACCGGACGTTGTTCGCTCGCGAAGACTACGTCGAGGAAGCATGGCGCGTTGTCGATCCGGCGCTTAAGGCAGGAACACCGATATACGAATACGAACCGCACACCTGGGGTCCGGCCGAAGCGGAGCGGCTCAAACCTGCCGGAGGTTGGCACAATCCGGCGGCGACGGAGGAAACATCTTCGGTTCCATATTCACCTGCCGCGTGAGAAGCCCAAGAACGTAAAGGAGAGGAATCATGCGAATTGAAGTGCTTGCCGACGCGGATGCAGTAGCTAAGGAAGCGGCCGCGGTGATCGCCACGGAGGCGCGCCAGGCCGTCGCCGCCCGCGGCCGTTTCGTTATGGCTGTCAGCGGAGGCCACACGCCATGGATGATGCTTCGTGCTCTTGCCGACGAAGACGTTCGCTGGGCAAGCGTGCACATGTTCCAGGTCGATGAGCGTGTTGCTCCTGAGGGCCACGCGGACCGAAACCTGACGCACTTGCGTGCGTCTCTGCTCGAGCATGCCCCGCTGCCCCCCGCGCAGCTCTACGCTATGCCGGTTGAGATTCCCGATCTCCAAAGCGCGGCCGCGAAATACGCCGCCGAACTCGAGAGGATCGCCGGCGCACCGCCCGTGCTTGATCTCGTTCATCTCGGTTTGGGACCTGACGGTCACACCGCATCGCTGGTGCCGGGAGATCCGGTGCTGGATGTCACGGACCGCGATGTTGCGGTGACCGGCGTGTATCAGGGACGAAATCGATTGACACTTACTTATCCAGTCATCAACCGTGCGCGTCTCATCCTTTGGCTGGTGACGGGCAGGGAGAAGGTGCCGATGTACAAGCGGCTGCTGGCCGGCGATCAGACGATACCGGTTGGGCGTGTGCTGCAAAACAATGCGGTGCTGCTCGCCGACAGTGCGGCGGCCGAGAGGAAGATCGCATGAGGGTTGGAATTGCTACCGATCATGGTGGCTTCGCTCTTAAAGAAGAACTCATGGCCAAACTTAATGCGGCTGGGTACAAGGTGGTGGACTTCGGGGCCTATAGCTTGAACCCGCATGACGATTATCCCGACTTCGTGGTGCCTCTCGCGGAGGCCGTGGCGTCCGGCAAGGTGGATCGAGGCTTGGCCATTTGCGGCAGTGGGGTCGGCGCGTCCGTTTGTGCCAACAAAGTTCCGGGCATTCGTGCCGGCCTCATCCATGATCATTTCTCCGCCCGTCAGGGTGTCGAAGATGATCACATGAACATACTCTGCATGGGTGGCCGGACCGTGGGCCCAGCAGTGGCATGGGACCTTGTCCAGACGTACCTGGCTGCGGACTATAGCCAGGCGGACCGGCATCTGCGCCGACTTGCCAAAGTCGCTTCCCTTGAAACACAACGATTGAAAACTCAGAACGCTAGTGAGGAAAACCTATGAGCGACGAACAAGCCGCCCAGTTATCTATCAACACCATCCGCACGCTCTCGATCGATGCCGTCCAGCAAGCGAAGTCGGGCCATCCCGGTACGCCGATGGCGCTGGCGCCGCTGGTTTACACCATCTGGAACCGGGTGATGAATTTCGATCCGCAGGACCCGATCTGGCCGAACCGCGATCGGTTCGTGCTTTCGAACGGGCACGCCTCCATGCTGCTATGGTCGATTCTGCACCTCACCCAGGTGCAGGCCGTCAACGCCGACTACGAGCGACTCGGACAGCCTTCGGTGACGCTCGACGACATCCGCCGTTTCCGCCAATTGGACAGCAAGGCTCCGGGACATCCGGAATACCACTGGGTCTCCGGTGTCGAAACCACTACAGGTCCTCTCGGCCAAGGCGTTGCCACCAGCGTCGGCATGGCGTTGGCGCAGAAGTGGCTCGCCAACAACTACAATCGCCCGGGCTTTGACATTTTCGATTACAAGATCTACACGGTATGCGGCGACGGCTGCATGATGGAAGGCGTCGGCTCGGAAGCGGCGTCGCTCGCCGCCCATCTCGGACTCGACAGTCTCTGTTGGGTTTGGGACAACAACCACATCACGATCGAAGGCAACACGAGCATCACTTTTACAGAGGACGTCGCTGCCCGCTTTCTTGCTTACGGGTGGAACGTGTTGCGAGTGGGCGACGCAAACGATGTCGCCGGCATCGAGTATGCGCTAGATGTTTTCCGAAACAATAAGGGCAAACCCACATTCATCGTGCTCGACAGCCACATCGGATACGGTTCGCCGCACAAACAGGACACGTCGGCGGCGCATGGCGAACCACTCGGCGACGATGAAGTCCGACTGGTCAAGCGTGCTTACGGTTGGCCTGAGGACGCGAAATTCCTCGTCCCTGATGCCGTGTACGAGCACTTCGCTGCCGGGATCGGCAAGCGCGGACGCGACGCTCACCAGAAGTGGACGGAACTCTTCACCGCGTATCGTGAAAAATATCCAGAGCTCGCGACCGAGATCGAGCAGATGCAAAAGCGCGAGCTGCCTGCCGGCTGGAACCGCAACCTTCCAGTGTTTCCGGCCGACCCAAAAGGTATCGCAGGTCGAGACGCATCGGGCAAAGTGCTCAATGTTCTTGCGCAAAATATTCCGTGGTTCCTTGGCGGCTCCGCGGACCTTGCTCCATCTAATAAGACAACGCTCACCTACGAGGGTGCCGGGAACTTCCAAGCTGCCACGCCGGGAGGCAAGAACCTGCACTTTGGCATACGCGAACATGCAATGGGCGCAATTGTGAATGGGATGTCGCTGTCTAAGCTGCGCTCCTTCGGTGCAACGTTCTTCATCTTTAGTGACTACGCGCGCCCGGCCATCCGGCTTGCGGCGTTAATGGAGCTGCCTGTGATCTTCGCGTTCACGCACGACGCGATGGGGGATGGCGAAGATGGCCCGACACACCAACCTGTCGAGCACCTGGCTTCATTGCGTGCAATTCCCGGTCTCGTAACGCTGCGCCCGGCCGATGCAAACGAAGTGGTCGAGGCATATCGCTATATCGTTCAACTCCGACATCAGCCGGCCGTGTTGGCGTTATCGCGACAACCGCTGCCGACTTTGGACCGTAGCAAATATGCAGCCGCGTCCGGTGTTGCGAAGGGCGCTTACGTGCTCGCCGAGACGCCGGGCGGGGAACCCGATGTCATTCTCATTGCGTCGGGAAGTGAGGTCAGTCTTGCGGTAGAAGCCCACGAGAAACTCAGTGCTGATGGAATCCGGTCGAGGGTGGTTTCAATGCCGTCGTGGGATATCTTCGAGCATCAGACGGAAGAGTACAGAGACAGCGTTCTGCCTCCTGATGTGACCGCCCGGGTTGCGATCGAACAGGCCTCGACGTTTGGGTGGGAACGCTACGTCGGTTCAACCGGTCGGGTGATCGGAATGCATACCTTCGGGGCGTCCGCGCCCCTCAAAGAATTACAAAAGAAATTTGGGTTTGAGCCTGACGAGATTGTAGCCGCAGCAAAGCAGCAAATCATCCGCCGAGCAGCTTGATGAAAGAGACAACGTGATGAAAGCGATTACCGTAGAACCAAAGAAATCGGGCTCCGCGCAACTGGAAAATGTTTCGGAGCCCGACCTCCGAAACGGCTCGGTGCTGGTGGAAGCC
>WNEW01001200.1_pt1 | contig 12659 bp, 11 predicted proteins | sample 5399891 | NCBI WGS metagenome assembly WNEW01 (sample SAMN13153336, study PRJNA577476) | soil metagenome | isolation source: 40 cm grassland meadow soil pre-rain plot 5 | place: USA:California | collected 2015-09-08 | reverse complement strand
GGGGCTCATGTACAGGGGCGTTCCCACCGCGAGACCGGTCTCCGTCAGTTTGTCGCCAGCCGCCGCGTTGATCGCGCGGGCGATGCCAAAGTCCGACACGACGGCGTGACCCGATTCGAGGAGGATGTTCTCGGGCTTGATGTCGCGGTGCACCACGCCCTGGGCGTGGGCATAGCTCAGGGCATCCGCGACCTCGCGCCCGATCTGCACGGCATCCTCCAGCGGCAGCTGCCGCTCGCGGGTGAGGCGGTCGCGCAGCGACTCCCCTTCGACGTACGGCATGACGTAGTACAGGAAGCCCGCAGCCTCGCCCGAGTGGTGCAGCGGCAGGATATGTGGATGGGTGAGTCGGGCGGCGAGGTTGATCTCCCGGAGGAATCGCTCGGTGCCGAGAGACGCCGCGAGCTCCGGCCGCAGGACCTTCAACGCGACGGGGCGATCGTGCTTCACGTCGCGGGCGAGGTACACGATCGCCATACCCCCGTGACCGAGCTCGCGCTCGATCGCGTAGTGATCAGCGAGGGCGGCACAAAGGCGGTCCCGCTCATCTGCTTGCATTCCGATTCAAGCTACAGGGCGGCGCAAGACTCACAACGCGGTGAGCTAGCGGCCCGGGGAATGGAATCCCATTATAGAGACAGTGGCTGACGCTCTTCCTCGCCTCAAAGCAGCTCTCGCCGGCCGCTACACGATCGAGCGCGAGCTCGGCCAGGGTGGCATGGCCACCGTCTACCTGGCACGAGACGAACGGCATGACCGCCGGGTCGCCGTCAAGGTGCTCCGGCCGGAACTTTCCGTAGAGCTCGGGCCGGATCGGTTCGTGCGCGAGATCCACCTGGCGGCCCGGCTCAACCATCCGCATATCATGGCGCTCTTCGATTCGGGCGAGGCCGGCGGGTTCCTCTATTACGTGATGCCGGTGGTGGAGGGGGAGTCGCTGCGCGAGCGGTTGCAACAGGCGAAGCGACTGCCGGTGGAGGACGCCACGCAGATCGCGCGGGAAGTGGCGGACGCGCTCGACTACGCCCATCGCCACGGCGTCGTGCACCGCGATATCAAGCCCGAGAACATCCTCCTGCAGGATGGACATGCGGTGGTAGCGGATTTCGGCATCGGCAAGGCGGTGACTGCGGCGGCGAAGGGTGCCGCCGCGATCACGCGCACGGGCGTGACCGTTGGTACGCCTGCCTACATGAGCCCCGAGCAGGCAGCCGGTGAGGAGACGATCGACGGCCGGAGTGACCTCTACAGTCTCGGCTGCGTGTTGTACGAGATGTTGGCGGGTGAGCCGCCCTTCACCGGTCCCACAGCCCAGGCGGTGATCGCGGCGCATCTCACGGCAACGCCCCAACTGGTCGGTGAGCTGCGGCCCGACACGCCGCCCGCGGTCGCGGACGCGATCGCACGAGCGCTCGCCAAGGACCCGAACGCACGCTTGCGGACCGCCACTTCGTTTCGTGACGCCATCGGTGCGCCGGCAACCGCCGCCGCTCCTCAGCACGCTCACCCGTTGCGCGTGGCCGGGCTGTACGGACTCGCCGCGGCGCTCGTACTCGGCCTGGCGTATCTTCTCACGATCGAGCTAGGCCTGCCGAATTGGGTGATCTCGGGCGCATTCGCCCTGCTGCTCGTCGGTCTCCCGATCGTGATCGCGACCGGGCTCGGGCTGTCTCGCTGGCTCACCTGGCAACGGACGCTCGCCGGCCTAGGCCTGGCGTTTGGCGCCCTCGGTGTGGGAGCCGCGGGCTACATGGCCATGCGCCTCCTCGGGATCGGCCCGGTGGGCACCTTGGTCGCATCCGGGGTGCTCAAGAATCGAGAGCCCCTCATCCTCGCCGACTTCGTGAACCGTGCGCCGGATTCGACGCTCGGGCCGTCGCTCAGCGCGGCGTTTCGGGTGGACCTGTCCGAGTCGCCCAGCGTGCGGCTGATGGATGCGGTGGCGATCGCCGACGCGTTGCGCCGGATGGAGCGTCGCGCCACCACACCGCTCGACCCCGGGCTCGCGCGCGAGATCGCGCAACGGGAGAATGTGAAAGCCGTCGTCCGGGGCGATATCGATCCACTGGGGAGGGGCTACGTGCTGTCCGCGAGCCTCATCGCCGCTGCGGACGGCCACGTGCTCACGGCCTTACGCGAGACGGCCGACAACGATGCCGCTTTGATCGGAGCCGTGGACCGCCTGTCGCGGAAGCTCCGGGAACGGATTGGGGAGTCGCTCAAGTCGATCCGCGCCGCCCCGCCGCTCGAGCAGGTGACGACCGCGTCGCTCGACGCCCTGCGGCGGTACAGCGAGGGAGCCCGCGCCGAGCAGGAAGGGGACTGGGAGCGCGCGGCCGCGAGCTACCGGGACGCGAGCGCGCTGGATACCGGGTTTGCGACGGCCTTCTGGCGGCTGGCCGTCATGCTGTACGACGCTCGGGCGTCCGACAGCGCGTTCGCGGCGGCCATGACGGAGGCGTTCCGGCATCGCGACCGGCTGCCGGAGACCGAACGCTATCTCGCCACCGGCCGCTACTACGAGTACTACGCGCGGGCCGACGACGGCTGGCACAAGGCCAGCGCGGCCTACCGCTCCGTGCTCGAACGGGACCCGGACAATATCATCGCCCTGAACGATCTCTCGCGGGTGTTGTTCGAGGGGCGACGATATCAGGAAGCGGAGACGCTCGCGGTTCGCGCCATGGGCCTGAGCCGGAGGATAGGTCCGTTCATCAACGCCGCACTCGCCCAGATGGGTCAGGGGCGCTACGCCGACGCGCAGGCGACAGTGGATCGCTTCGCTCGGATCGCGCCGCACAATCCTCTCATCCTGGCGGTGAGCTTCACGGTGGCAGGCTCGCGCGGTGACTACGCCGCCGCCGACCGAGACGTCCGACAGCTGCGCGCCGAGCAGCGCGAGAGCGCCGTGTGGCAGGCCGCCTCCGCCGCAGGCCTGGCGTGGCTGGACGAAGTGCGGGGGAGGCTCGGGCAGGCAGCGCGTGATCTCGATGCCTTCATGGCGGTGAGCGAGCAACGGGGTGTGGCGAGCAGCTACGTGGTGGGCGCCATCCGCCGGGGCCTGCTCGACCTGCGGTACCGCCATCGACCGCTCGCTGCTTTGAGCGCTGTCGAAGCGGCCCTCGGGCGCCACCCCTTGAGCTCGATACCCACGTTGAACCGGCCGTACTCGGCGCTCGCCGCGTTCTACGCCGAGGCCGGGCGGCCGGAGGCGGCGAGGCGACTCCTGGCCGAGTACGAACGCCTGGTTCCCGAGCGAACGCGCCGAGGCCATCCTGGGCAACTCGCGGCTGCGGCAGCCATTGCGCTCGCCGAGGGGCGAGTGCGGGACGCCATTGTCGGGTATCGAGCGTGGACCGAGCAGGCTGAAAACCCAGCCGACGGGCTGTTCGAGCTCGCGACCGCCTACGAGCGTGCACGCCAACCCGACTCGGCGCTGGCCGTGTACGAGCGGAGCGTAACCGCGGGGGGCGTCAGGGCTCCGCTCGTGCTGTTTGATCCCGTCGACGCTCGCGCGTTCGCGGCGACGTTGCAGCGTCTCGGCACGCTGTACGCAGCGCGGAGTGACCACGCCAAGGCCCGCGACTACTATGGCCGCTTCGTGGACCTCTGGAAGGACGCCGACCCGGAGCTCCAACCGCTCGTCGCCGACGCGCGCGCCGCGCTCAAGCGGCTGCGCGAGGAGCCGCGAGAGGCGTCTCTCCGAACGCGTATACAATAGAAGAAGACGCAGGCGGAGGAACCCGTGTCCCTGCAGGTAGTCCTGGCGGATGATCACCCGATGCTCCGGCACGGCGTCCGCGCCTTGCTCGAGCGGCACGGCGTCGAGGTGGTGGCGGAAGCGTCCGACGGCCGGATGGCGGCCGCCGCGGCGCGCGAGCACCACCCAGACGTCGCCGTGCTCGACATCATGATGCCGCTCTTGAACGGCATCGACGCGGCGCGCGAGATCGCCGCGACGTGCCCGGACACCCAGGTCGTGCTGCTCACCGCGCTCGACCAGGAGCGTCTCGTGACGGAGGCGGTGAGCGCGGGGGTTCGGGGCTTCGTGCTCAAGACCCAGGCCGAGGAGGACCTGGTGCAGGCGATCGAGCAAGTGTCGCGCGGGGGGTTCTACGTGGGCGGGGGTGTCTCCCGAGCCGTGGTGGAGGCCTGCCGCGCCGCTGCGGCGCAGGACCGCGGCCGCCTGACCCCCCGGGAGCGCCAGGTCGTGCAGCTCGTGGCGGAAGGGAAGTCCACCAAGCAGGTCGCCGCGCTGCTCGGGATCAGCCTCAAGACGGCCGAGTTTCACCGCGCGCGCGTGATGAAGAAGCTCGACGTGCACGACGTCGCGGGGCTCGTGCGCTACGCCATCCGCGAGGGCCTAATCGCGCCGTAGCCCGGGTCTTCTCCCACCCCCGCCAGGTGTTTCCCCGGTTTTGCGCGTCTCGCACCGGCCCCACATTCGAGCGTGGCCCGTCGCGTACCGTTCAGCCGTGCTCCCGTCCTGCTCGTCGCCAACGCGTTCGGCACGTGGCTCAGCCAGGCGCTCGCCAACCTCGTCAAGGCGCGGGGCTATCGCGTCCACTTCGTGTTGACTGGGCGTGAGCTCCTGGACCAGGCGCCGACGCTGCGGCCCGACGTCATCGTGCTGGATGCTGACCTTCCGGATCTCGACAGCGTCGCGGTGTGCCGCACGCTGCGCCAGAATCGTGCCGCCTGGAACATGCCCGTCATCATGATCACGGCGACGCCCGCGACCAAACAACAGCGCCTCGCGGCGCTCGAAGCGGGGGCGTGGGACTACCTGAGCGTATTGCTCAACCCGGAGGAGCTGACCCTCAAGGTCGACGCCATGGCCCGTCTCAAGCTCGAGATAGACCGGGCGTTGGAGGAGAGCGCGGTGGACCCGACGAGCGGGCTGTACACGTTGCGCGGGCTCGAGCGGCGCGCGCGCGAGCTGACCTCGGACGCGGTGCGCCGGCGCGCGGCGCTCGCCTGTGTGGCGCTCGGCATCGGGCTGGACTCGAAGGGCGACGGCGCTGCGGTGCTGCCCGCGGCGGCGGCATACGCCGGGCTGGTCCTGCAGGTGAGCGGGCGGACGTCCGATTGCGTGGGAAGGCTCGGTCAGGGAGAGTTCGCGGTGCTGGCGCCCGGGACCGCTCCCCAGGGCGCCGCCACGATGGCCCAGCGGCTGTCGCGGGTGCTCGAGACGGCGGGACCGCGGCCCGCCGGCGTACCGCCGCTGCGGGTGCACGCGGGGTACGACGCCGTCGCGAACGTGCACCGGACGCCGGTCGAGCCCGAGAGCCTGCTCGAGCACGCGGGCACGGCGCTGCACGAAGCCCGAGCGGGAAGCGGCGAGCGGATTCGAGCCTACCGGGCGTAGCTTGCCCCGCTCGTCCGCACTGCGGTCCCCCTGTCCTGCCGCGTCCTCACCCCTGTCCCCTTCTCCATCCGAGTCCTCACCCCCTGTCCCCCTCTCCCTTCGGGAGAGGGGGAACTATGGGCGTGACTTTGAGCGCAAGAATCGGATCGCGGCAAGCGCCGGTTGCCGGTAGCCTTCGGTCATGAGACATCGCGGACTCTTGAAACGGCTCGACCAGGCGTGGGCAGCGTTCCAGCAGTCCTACGCGGGTCTATCGGACGCGGAGCTGATGGAGGCGGGGGTGACGGGCGCCTGGTCGGTCAGGGACATCATCGCGCACGTCACCTGGTGGGAAGAGGAAGCGCTCACGCACCTGCCGCTCATCCTCGCCGGCGGGAAGCCACCGCGGTATTCCGTCACGCATGGTGGCATCGATGCCTTCAACGCCAGGATGACGGAGCAAAGGAAGCACCTGTCGCTCGCCGAGGTGCTCAAGCAGCAGGAGGAGGTCCACCGCCGCCTGGTCGCCTTTGTCGCCGGCGCCCCCGATGACCAGGCCAGCGGCGAAACGCGCTTTCGCCGTCGCCTGCGGCTCGACACGTACGGTCATTATCCGAAGCACGCGCGCGCGATCCGCACCTGGCGGGAGTCGCGATGCGGGCCGGGCGACGCTGCCCCCCGCTAGCGCCGGCTGGTCACGAGGGCCTGGTAGACCAGCGTGGGAAACTTTCCGGCGATGTCGGTACGGTTCGGCAGCTGGTTGATCATGAACACGATGACGAGGTGCTCGACCGGATCGACGGAGTACCCGCTGCCGTACGCCCCACCCCAGCTGAACGTTCCCACCGACGCCATGCCGTTGGCACCGTAGCGCTCGGTCGTCTGGAACCCAAATCCAAAGCCGCGTGCACCGGTCGAATCGAACAGTAGGCCGACCTGGTTGTGCGTCATCAGGTCCACGCTGTGCGGCGCCAGGATGCGCACGCCGCCCAGCGCGCCGCCGTTCCGCAGCATCTCGAGGAAGCGTGCATAGTCGGCCGCGGTCGAGACCAACCCCGCGCCACCCGAGAAGCTCTTGCGCGGACCGTCCACGTAATTCCCCTGCCCACGCGGGCCGTCGGGGGCGCGCTGGGCGTGATTGGTCGAGTCGCTCAGGTACACGGTCGCGAGCCGGCTACTCGCTCCGCGCGGCACGAAGAAATAGGTGTCGTTCATCTTCAACGGACCCGTGATGCGGGTCCGGATCAGCTGGTCGAGCGGCATCCCGGAGACGCGCTCCGCGACGCAGCCGAGGATGTCGGTGTTGTAGCCGTACACCCACCGCTCGCCGGGCTGGGCGGTGAATGGCAAAGAGCCCAGCCGCTCCATTGTCGTGCAGATCGGCTCGTCCTTGTCGGCCGTATACCAGCCCCATCCCGCCGCGGGCCCGAGCCCCTTGGCGGTGTAGAGCGGTGCGATCGGGCCGTCGGTCCCGTACGAGATGCCGGCCGTGTGCGTGAGCAGATCCCGAATCGTGATCGGTCGCGCCGCGGGCTTCGTAACGAGGCCGGTGTCGCTCTTCGTCGCGACGGTGGTGTGCGCGAACGTCGGGATGTAGCGGCTCACCGGATCACCCACGGCGAGCAACCCCTCCTCTACGAGCGACAGGATTGCGACCGTCGTGAGTGCCTTGGTCTGCGACGCGATGCGGAACAGCGCGTCGGGTGTCATGCGGCGCTCCGTCGCCTTGTCGAGCCAGCCGACCGCATGCTGGTAGATCACGCGGCCGTTCTCGAGCACCAAGCCGACCGCGCCACCGATCTGTCCGGAATCGACGTACTGCTGCATGAACCGGTCGATGCGCGCCAGGCGCGCGGGCGCAAAGCTCGGTCGTGTTTGTGCGGGCAGGCCCGTGGGCGCGACGCAAAGCAGCGCAAGCGCGAGCAGCCGAGTGCGATCCATTCCAGCTTCACTCCGTGGGTCCCGGCGTGATCTTAACGCTTTCTGCTCCCTCGTCACGCCGCCCTGCGGTCCAATTCGGTACCGTCCACACTGAGCGTGACGTCGACGTTGCCGCGTGTGGCGTTCGAGTACGGGCAGCGCTCGTGGGCTCGACGCATCAGATCCTCGGCGTCGGCACGCGACAGACGGGGCGCGTGCAGGTCGAGGGCAGCCGTCAGGCCGAAGCCGCCGTGCCCGGTGGGACCGATCCCCACCCGCGCGCTAATGGACGAGTCGGAGGCATCGAGCTTCCGGCCTCGCGCCACCGACAGCAGCGCCGACTGGAAGCAGGCGGCGTACCCCACGGCAAACAGCTGCTCCGGATTGGTACCGGGCCCGGCCTCACCGCCCATCTCTTTCGGGACAGACAAATCGACGGTGAGGCGCCCGTCGGACGTCCTGGCATGCCCGGCCCGCCCTCCTTCGACCACTGCCTCGGCTGTGTACAGGATGTTCATGTCTCCTCCTCGTGCTCATTCATCACGGCGCTGAGCTCGCGCGCGGCGGGCCCGACCGCCCTCGTCGCGGCCGGCACCACCAGCAGTGAGGTAGGGAGATGGTTGATCAGTCCCTCGGTCACGCTACCCACCAGCATTCGCTTGACCAATCCCTTCCCGTGCGAGCCAACCACGAGCAGATCGGCGCGCCACTCGGCAGCCTCGCGCAGGATCGTGCGCCGGACCGCACCGTGACGGACGAGGGTCGCCACGCCGGGCGCGCGAATCAGAGACCAGATGTCGTGCGCGACCGTTTCTGCCAGGAGCCTATAGTACTCGGTCGCATCGGGCTGCGGCACTTCGGGCACGACGGGCAGCGGCTCTATGACGCTCAGGGCCCGCAGCTCGGCGCCGAACAGCGTGGCGTAGCGCTCCGCGGCGGCGAGGGTCGGCCGGGCCGCGTTCGACTGATCCACGGCGACGAGGACTCGCCGGATAGCGGGCTCTCCCACCATGACCAGCAACGGCACGCGGGCGCTGCGCGCCACGTTCAGGCTGGTGCTGCCGCCCAGCCAGCGCCCCAGAGGAGAATGGTGCTTGCCGCCGAGCACGACGAGCTCGGCTCCGAGGGCGGCCACGGCGCCGTTCAACACGGCAGCCGGCTGGCCGCCGTGAATGGAAAGCGCTGCCAATGCCCCCGGCACGCGCTGCCCGAGCGCCGCGAACACCTGCCGGCGTATCTGCTCGTCGCGCCGCGTGTACGGGTAGCGGCCACGCTCGGCCCGAGGCACCGCATGGACGAGGTGGAAGGTGGTTGCGGCGCGTTGCGCCGCCGCCACGGCGAATACGGCTGCGTTCGCAGCCTCCGGCGAACCGTCCAGCCCGACGACGATCGGTTTCCAAGACATGCTCCCCTCCCGCGAAACCATGCTCGGCCCACCTAGCTAAATCCCCGGCACTGGTAGGAAGTTCCGCGGGCGTGTACATTATAGTTAGATAATGAAACTATTAGACACACCAAGTACCACGCCGCCCACGCGTGCCGAGCTCGCGGCCGCGGTCGTGAACACGGCGCAGCTCGTGCTGCGGCTGGTCCGCGGCGCGGTGCGGCGCCAGCACCCCGTGAACCTCTCCGTCACCCAGCTCCGGGCGCTCGATTTCGTCAGCGCCAACCCCGGCACGTCCCTGTCGGCGGTGGCCGATTATGTGGGCCTGGCGCTGCCGAGCGCCTCCGTGCTCATCGACGGCCTGACGCGGCGTGCGCTCGTGGCCCGGCTGGTGGCGTCCGGCGACCGGCGCCGCCTGCGGCTCCGGGTGACGGCGGCGGGCCACGCGGCCCTGCGCAAGGTGCTCGCCGCGGCCCGCGCGGAAGTCGCCGGCCGGCTCGCGGATCTGACGCCGCGCGAGCGCGCGCTCGCCGCCCGGGCGCTGGCGCGCATCGGCGCCGCGGTGGCGCCCCTGGGACATGCCGCCCGCTCCCATGGCCGCTAGGCCCTCGAATAAGTGGGTCATCGCCGGCACGGTTATGACCGGCACGATCATGGCCGCACTGGACGCGAGCATCGTTAACGTGGCGCTCCCCGAGATGAGCGGCACGTTCGGCGCCACGATCGAGGAGATCACCTGGGTCGCGACCGGCTACATGCTCTCCAACGTGATCGCCATGCCGCTCATCGCCTGGTTGTCCGCCCGCTTCGGGCGCAAGCGGATGTACGTCGCGCCATGGCGGTCGTGATGCCGATCGGGGGGCTGTTGTACAACCGCCTGGGACCGCGCCTGCTGATCGCCGCGGGACTCCTGGTCAGCGCGTTCTCGTTCCAGGAGCTGTCACATCTCACGATCGCCGTCGGGTTCTGGGACGTGTTCGTGCCGCAGCTGTGGCAGGGGGTGGGGTTCAGCCTGATCTTCGTCGCGCTCTCGACCGCGGCGCTGGGCACGATCGAAAAGGCCAAGATGACGGCCGCGGCGGGCTTGTACAACGTCGTGCGCCAGGTGTTCGGCAGCGTGGGCATCGCGGTGGCGGCCACGACCCTCACCACCGGCATCGCCCGTTACCACGACTCCCTCGCCGAGCACGTGACCATGTATGACCCCACGACGCGCCAGTGGCTCGCCGTCGCGACCGCCGCGTTACGCGCCGCCGGGTCCGACGCCTACACGGCGTCGCGGCGCGCGCTCGACCTCCTCAATGGCGACGTCACACGCCAGGCGGTCGTGCTGTCGTATAACCACGTCTTCGCCCTGGTGATGCTGTTGTTCGCGATCGCGCTGCCCCTGGTGCTGTTGTTGCGCGCGACGGGGACGGCGCGCGACGAGGCGACTGCACTGATCGGAGAGTAGCCATGAGCACCAGCGCCTTGCTCGTGATGGACGTCCAGCGGGGCATCGTGGACCGCTACTCAATGGAGGACAACACCGGTTACCTCGCGCGGCTGCGTCGCGCCATCGACGCCGCGCGGGCGGCGGAGATCGGGATCATCTACGTGACGGTGCGGTTCCGGCCCGGCTATCCCGAGGTCAGCCCACGCAACAAGAGTTTTGCCACGCTGATTCAGGGCCCCGGATTCAGCGAGAGCCATCCCGCCACGGCGATCCACCCTGACGTGGCACCGGCTCCCGGTGATATCGTCGTCACCAAACGCCGGGTCAGCGCGTTCAGCGGCAGCGATCTCGACGTCGTGCTGCGCGCGGCCAACATCGACACCCTCGTCCTCACGGGCATCGCCACGAGCGGTGTCGTGCTCTCGACCCTGCGCCAGGCCGCCGACTTGGACTACAGCCTCGTGGTGCTCGCCGACGCGTGTCTCGATGGCGACGCCGAGGTGCACCGGGTGCTCACGGAGAAGGTGTTTCCTCGGCAAGCGGAGGTGCTCAGCGTGAACGGGTGGGTGGAGCGGCTCAGGCCCCCCTGATACCCACGTATATTGCTACTTCATGCGGACAAGCCTGATCGCCGTCGCAGCCGCCCTGTGCATCGCCTGTGAGGCACCGGTGCCGCAAGCACCACCGGGCAAGCTGGCGGGTGTGCGCGTCGTGGACTTGATCCCAGTCTCGCTGAGCGGGGAAACCTGGCAGGACGCCGAGCCTTTCCTGGCGTTGTACGTGTCCAACACGCAACTCCTGGCGGCCTCTGCCTTCACGCCCAATCCCGGCGGCTCCACCAGCGCGACAGCTCCCATCTTCGTTTCGAACGATGGGGGCGACTCCTGGACGCTCCGCAATACGCTCCCCAGCCAGTTGCAGACGGCCGATATCACCCACGCCGGGGGGGGCTCACCACCCGTCCTGTACGCAGGGATACTGAAGGTGCCCGGGTTCCCCTTGAACGAGCTCAAGACCGTCGACTTCTTCTCGCCCGCGACGATGACGCTGCAGGCGTCGCGCGCCGACATCGATCAGCCCTTCGTCCGCGCGACCGAGGTCTCGAGCGCCGATCGCGTGTACGTCGGTCTCAATGATTTCGACGCACCCGACGGGCGCACCGCCACCGTCGACGTGTCGCTCAACGGGGGCACGACCTACACGGCCCGTCGCATCGAAACCCGCAACACCCTGGGGCAGAATGGCCCCTCGATCCGTCCCGCCGTGGCGCAGGATCGCACCGTGTACGTCGCGTACTTTGGTTGGCGCTCGCAAACGGGATCGGATGTGACGAGCGACGTCGTCGTGGTGCGCGACGACAGCGGCGCGAGCGGCGCGACCCCGTTTCGGGACCTGCTCGACCCGTCGGACCACCTCCCCGGCCGCCTGGTAGCGACCCACGTGACCATCCCCTGGTCGAACGCGCCGACGCTGGGACAGGAGCGTATCGGCTCCACCCTGTCGATCGCGGTCGACGCGCTGCACAGCGACAACGTGTACGTGGCGTGGGCGGACCGCCTCGGGACGGGCGACATCTATACGGTGCACGTGCGGCGCTCGACCGACCGCGGCGCGACGTGGAGCGGCGACCTGCGCGCCCTCACGAACGCCACCGATGCGAGCCTGGCGGTCTCCACCAACGGCACGGTCGGCCTGCTGTATCAGCAGGTGACCGGGGCCGGGAGCGCCAGCCGCTGGGTCACCCGCTTGGAGCAGTCCAAGGACGGCTTCGCGACGCACCAAGATGTCGTCCTCGCCACCGTGCCGGCCACGACGCCGCCCTTCCAGTTCCTCCCGTACATCGGCGACTACAACGGCCTGCTCACCCGGGGAAGTCAGTTCCTCGGCATTTTGTCGGCGAACAATACGCCCGACTCCGCCAACTTCCCGCAGGGCGTGGTGTATCAACGCCGCGTGGACTTCGCGACGCATCGGCTGCTCGATGGCTCGGGGGCTGCGGTGGCCGTCTCGATCGATCCGTTCTTCTTCAGCGTCCCCGTTCTGCCATGACGACAGACGGTCGCAGTGAGGGCCCTATGCACACTCGGTCAGCAATTCTGCTCGCGGTCGCGCTGTCGTTCCTGGGCGCCGCCGCCCCCGGCCCCGCCTCCGCTCAGGGGGCCCGGGCAGCGCTCGTGAAGCAGTCCGACATCATCTTCATTGGAACCGTGACGAAGGTCGGCGCCGTCGCGGTCCCCGAAGTCCCCGCATCGGACCGGACGGTCGTGGTCCGAGTCGACCAGGTGCTCGAAAAGCCCGCCGCGGTCGCCCTGAGTACGGGCGATTCCGTTACCGTCCTGACCGAGCGGCGGGGCTCGCCGAAACCAGGCACGCAGGCGACGTTCTATACGACGGGCTGGATCTTCGGGCGGGGCGTGGCGGTGCGCGAGATAGGCCACGAGCCGGGGCGATCCCCGGTGGTGGTGGCGGACCAACAGGAGGCAGTGGCGCGGGCTCGTCGTGACGTGAACGACGCGGAACTGCGGGCGCACATTCAGAAGGCGGCCATGGTGGTCTCGGGCCGCGTGGAGCAG
>WNEW01002959.1_pt1 | contig 12665 bp, 10 predicted proteins | sample 5399891 | NCBI WGS metagenome assembly WNEW01 (sample SAMN13153336, study PRJNA577476) | soil metagenome | isolation source: 40 cm grassland meadow soil pre-rain plot 5 | place: USA:California | collected 2015-09-08 | reverse complement strand
GCCGTGCCCGTCGCAGGCAGCGCGTACACGTACGCCTATGCCACCATGGGCGAGTTCGCGGCCTGGATCATCGGGTGGGACCTGGTGCTCGAGTACGCCGCCGGCGCCGCGACGGTGGGGGTCGGCTGGTCGGCCCACTTCGTGTCCCTGCTGGGGCTGTTCGGCGTCCAGATTCCCGCGAGCCTCACGGCCCCGCCCACGCAATGGTGCACCGCCGCGCAGGCGGCCGCGCACGTCGCGGGATGCGCCCATCCCGCGCTGAACCTCACCGGAGCGGTCATCAATCTGCCGGCCGTTCTCATCGTGGCGCTGATGTCCGCCGTACTGGTGATCGGGATCAGGGAGTCGGCGCGTGTCAACAGCGTCATCGTGATCCTCAAGGTCGCGATCGTCCTGCTCGTGGTGCTCGTCAGCCTGTCGCACATCGATCGGGCCAACTGGACGCCGTTCATCCCCCCCAACACGGGTGAGTGGGGCACGTACGGCTGGTCGGGCGTGCTGCGGGGCGCGGGCCTCGTGTTCTTCGCCTATATCGGGTTTGACACGGTCTCAACCGCGGCGCAAGAATCGAAGAACCCCCAGCGCGACATGCCCATCGGCATCCTCGGCTCACTCGCGGTCTGCACGCTGCTCTACGTGGTGGTGTCGGCCGTGCTGGTCGGCGTGGTCCCGTATGGCGACCTCAACATTGCGGCGCCGATGGCCTATGCGATGGAGCGGATCGGCGCCCCCTGGTGGATTCGTGTCGCGATCGACGTCGGCGCGGTCCTGGGCATCGGCTCCGTGATCCTCGTGATGCTGCTGGGACAATCCCGTGTCTTCTACTCGATGTCTCGCGACGGCCTGCTCGGGCCCTGGGCCGGCAAAGTCCATCCCCGCTTCCGCACGCCCTACCTCTCCACGATCTACACCGGCATTGCGGTCTGCCTGGCCACCGGGATCTTGCCGCTGCAGCTGCTCGGGACCTGGGTCAACATCGGCACGCTGCTGGCGTTCATGCTGGTGTGCGGCGGCGTGTGGATCCTCAGGTCCAAGCGTCCCGACCTGCACCGCCCCTTCCGCACGCCCTGGGTTCCGGTCGTCCCAATCTTGGGCATCCTGTGCTGCTTCGGCTTGATGCTGACGCTGCCCGCCGATACGTGGATCCGTCTGGCCGCGTGGCTCGCGATCGGACTCGCGATCTACTGGAGTTACGGACGGAAACATTCGAGACTGAGGAAAGGCGTCTAGCAAAGGCGTCGCGCGAAAACGTCACGCGACACCGTCACGCAACAACGTCACGCAACAACGTCACGCAGAGACGTCGGACGCCTTCGCGTGACGCCCTTGCGCGACGCCTTTGCGCGACGGCTTCGTGCTACGCCCTTGCTCGACGTATCTTGTAGTGATGCTGAATGGAGTGCCGGTTCCGCCCGAGCGCGCCGTCGCTGCGAAGAGCGTCGCGGCCGTGCTCGCGCCGGGTGCGCGCGTCGCCTTGACAACGCACGTGAACGCCGACGGCGACGGCGTGGGCAGCGAGGTGGCGCTGTGGCACCTCCTCGCCGCGCGTGGGCATCGGCCGGCGATCGCGAACCCGACGCCGATCCCGGAGCGCTTCGGCTTTCTGGTTCCGAACGGGGCGGACCACTCCGATCGGGCCGCGAAGGAGATCGAGGCCGCCGATGTCGTAGTCGTGCTCGACATCTCCGACATCGGCCGTCTCGGCGACCTGCAGCGCGCCATCAAGCAGTCCCACTCCGTCGCGTGCATCGACCATCACGTCAGCCAGGGGTCGCTCCCGGAGGGACCACGGCTCGTCGCGCCGGAAGCGGCAGCGACCGCCGAGCTGGTGTTCGACTTCGCGTGCGCCGTCGGTTGGCCGCTCTCACGCGACGCGGCGCGGGCGCTGTACGTCGGCCTCCTCACGGACACAGGTGCCTTCCGGTTCGCGAACACGAACCCCCGCGCGCTGCGCGTCGCGGGGGCGCTGCTCGAGCGTGGTGTCGACCCTGAGTCGATCTACGAGTCGGTGTACGCCAGCGCGCCCGAAGGCCGCGTGCGGCTGATGACGGAGGTGTTACAGACGCTGGTGGTGGAGCCGGAGGCCGGTCTGGCGTGGGTAACTGTGCCGCCCGACGCGCTGCACCGCCACGGGGCGACGGCGGACGACCTCGACGGAATCGTCGAGTATCCCCGCTCGATCGCCGGCGTGCGTCTCGCCCTGCTGTTCCGCCAGATCGCGAACGGCCGGATCAAGGTGAGCTTTCGCTCCATGGGGGACGTGGACGTCGCGGACCTGGCGCATCGGTTCGGCGGCGGGGGACACAAGCGGGCGGCGGGAGCGTCGCTCGAAGGGTCGATCGCCGACGTGCAGCGACAGGTGCTCGGCGCAGCGCGCCAGTATCTGGCGAGCCGCTCCGGGAGCTAGCTGCTCGGCCGCAGGAAGGCGGTCACGAAGTTTCGCTTCGAGAAGTCTCCCCCCGTCCAGAGCCGCCAGAACAGATCGCTCCCGGGCAAGGCCCGCGCGATCTCGGCCTCGTCCAGCCCCCGCCGGCGCAACGTCTGGATGCGCTCGCCCAGCTCGAGGAGGAACTCGAGCTTGTGGCGGAGCCGGGTGCCACCGTGCTCCACCTGTCCGCGGTGCTGGCAGAACAGCGCCGCCGGCTCGAGCGCGATCAGGCGCCGCAGCGACTCGATCATCGCGTGCACGTCCTCGTCGGCCCGCAGATAGCGCAGCTTTGGCGCGAGGTAGAGATCGCCGCTGAACAGCCAGCCGCGCCGCGGCTCCCACAGGGCCACATGGTCAGGAGCGTGCCCGGGAGTGTGGATCACCTGAAACCGATGGTGCGGCGTCTCGAGCCATTCGCCCAGCGCGGCGACGCGGGCGGGCTCCCGCACTCCCCAGGCCAGGCGGCGGTACAGCTGCGGCGCCGCATCGCGCTGCGCGAGTCGCCCCGCCGCCACGGCGTGCGCCAGTGGGGTGATGCGCAGCGCACCCGCCAGAAGAGCGTGGTTGCCCGAGTGATCCTCGTGGTAATGGGTGGTGACGCACTGACGGACCCCGAGCTCGCTCACCAGGCGCCGCACGTCGCGTGCAAGGTTGGGCGGGCCCGAGTCGACGAGGAGCCCGTCTACGAGATACACGCCCGTCCAGTACAGCGCGCGGCCCAAGAACGTCCGGGCCATGCGGAAGTAGCGGACGTCGCCGTACGCGAGGCTGTGGATCACTGGAAGGAAGGAACTGGAAGGGCGGTGACGGCTAGCGGTCGCGCACCGCCACCGCCTCGATGTCGAACGTCACCCGGTCGGCTACCCGCACCATCCCTGCCGGCCCGCCCCGGAACGGCTTGATCCCGAAATCGGTCTGTTTCACCGCGAATGCGGCCACGGCGCGCAGCGTGTCCTGCCCGATCTCGACCCGCACCTCGACCGACAGCTCGCGCGTCTGGCCAACGATCGTCAGCTCAGCGTCGATGCGGTACTCGCCGTCCGACGGCGTGATGCGTTTCGACGCGAGCGTGATCTCAGGGTACTGGTCCACCTTGAGGATGTCGGTCCGCATCGCCTCGGTCACTTTGCGGATCTCCTCCGTGTCCGGAGGCGTGAGGACCTCCAGGCTGTCGGTGCGGACCACGATCTCGATGCGGGACAGCGCAGGCGCACCGGGGAAATACACGACCCGGCCGGAGAATCCCCGGGCGCGGATCAGATGCTCGTGGCCGGCGAAGCCGAACAGCCCGGCCTTGCCAGTCTTAACGTCCAGCCGGCTGGCGGGCGAGAGGCAGTAGACGACCGAGTCGCTGGAGGCGGCTTGGCCCACCGCGGGGGCGGGGAATACGGCGAGCGTTGCGAGTAAGGCGATCCGGCCCGCGGGCATGTGCACCTCACATTGTACCCCGCGCTGCGACACTCCGCCTGCACCGTTGACTCCTCGCGCGGGCCGTGCCATCAATAGGCCGCGTGCCCCACCTCCTGGCTGTCAGCCTGAAGAAAGCCTCGCCCGCCGGCGACGAGGCGGCGTTCCCCTTCTCCGTGCCCGCGATCCGCACCTTGCCCCGGCTCGATCTGTCGGCGCGCGTGACTTGTTTCGTGGGCGAGAACGGCTCAGGGAAGTCCACGCTGCTCGAGGGGATCGCGGCCGCCGCGAGCCTTCCCACGGTGGGGGCGGCGGAAGTCGCGCAGGACGGCACGCTCGCGGCACAGCGGCAGCTCGCAGCCGCGCTGCGACTCACCTGGTCGAAGCGCACCCACCGGGGCTTCTTCCTGCGCGCCGAGGACTTCTTCGGCTTCCAGCGGCGGCTCGCCGCCGAGCGACAGGAATTCGAGCAGCGCTTGTTGGAGATCGACGAGCAGTATCGGGACCGGTCGGCGGTGGCGAAAGGCCTCGCGGCCGGTCCGGTGCGGGCGTCGCTGGGCGACATGGAGCGGCGCTACGGCCACGATCCCGACGCGCGCTCGCACGGGCAGGCGTTCCTCAATCTGTTTCAGGGCCGGTTCGTGCCCGGCGGCTTGTACCTGCTGGACGAGCCGGAGGCTCCGCTCTCCCCGCAGAACCAGCTCGGTTTGCTAGCGATCCTGCTCGACGTGATCGAGCGCGATGCCCAATTCATCATCGCGACGCACTCGCCCATCCTGCTCGCGTTTCCTGGCGCGACCATCTACAGCTTCGACCGCCTCCCGATCGAGCCGGTCGCGTACGGGGAGCTGGATCACGTGGCCCTGACGCGGGCGTTCCTGAACGATCCCCAGACGTATCTGCGTCGCCTGCGCGACGGCGGGTAACGGGGGACATCACGCCGCGTTCGGCTCCTTTGAATCGCCGAAGATGTCGCGCATCGCGTCCTCCAAGGCGCGCCGGAGCTCTGCCGCCGTGGCGCCCAGGTGGTAAGCTGCGACCGCGACCGGGCGCAGCAGCCCCACCAGGTTCTCGGGACGCTCACTGGGCGGAACCGGCGACGGTGAGCGCTCGGCCACGCGAGTGCCCCGCGCTCCGTCCGTGACGACGATGCCGCGCCGCTCCAGCTCGCCGTAGGCACGCGCCACCGTGCCGGGGGCGATGTCGAGCTCGTCGGCCAGTTGTCGCACCGGCGGCAGCCGGTCCCCGGGTCCGAGCTGTACCGTCGCAACCGCTTCTTGCACCTGGGCGACGATCTGTTCGTAGATCGACCGGTCGGACGCGTCATCGATGCGAACTCGAAACTTGCGCGCCGGACCCTCCGCCTTACGCGGCACCGCCGACGGGAGACCCGCGAGCAGCCGCAGCGTTTCGGCCCGTGCGTTCTCCAGGGTCACGCCGGCCGCAAGCAACACCTGTGCGGCGATCCCTTTCTCCTCGTGCAACACGCCGAGCAGCACGTGCTCAGTACCGACGAAGTCATGACCCAGCTCCTGGGCCTCGCGCATCGCCAGCTCGATGACGTGCTTGGCTCGAGAGGTATAGGGAAGCTTGGGGTCGGCGGCCGGCTGCGCCGTGCCGCGCTCCACGGTCTGTTCGATCTGCAGTCGAATCTCGTCGAGGTCGGCGTCGAGATTCGTCAACACGGCTGCCGCGACGCCGCGGCGTTCGCGAAGCAATGCCAGCAGCATGTGCTCCGTTCCCACGTATCCGTGGTGCAGCCGCGACGCTTCCTCGCGCGCGATCTGGAGCACGATCTGGACGCGATCGGTGAACCCTGCTCTGCGGGCGTGCATGAGCCCTCCGACGTGGAGTGCCACTTGTACCACTGCAAGTGAACAATGATCGGCGCGGCGCAATGTGTCAATAGGAATGGTACAAGGCGGCGTTCTCGCTCACCCGGCGCACGGCGGGTGACAAACCCTCCGCCCCTGCGCGGCATCGTAGCCACGCTCTCGGCGACAGTCCCGAACCCACGAGTTCTACCTATGTGCAGGATGGCGGGCTGCTTCCTCACTGTTGTGACGCTCGCCGTGCGCGGCAGCACCGCATCGGGCCAGAATCCGCTGCGGGATTACACGGAGGGCGTGGAGATCCGGTTCGCCCGCACTCAGCCGATCGTCGGTTACACACTGCGTGTGGTCGCCGGCGACATTTCCGGGTTCGACGTCGAGCTGCGGCTCCGCAACGTCCCCGACACGTTCCGCCTCGCGATGGTTGCGCATCCCGAATACGACGACCGCTATTGGCGCTACGTCGAGGCGCTGCGCGTCGCGACGTCGAACGGCGCGGCGACGGTGACCCGCGAAGACAGCGCCCTGTGGCGTGTGGTCGCGCCGGGTGGCGAGGCGCTGGTGCGCTACCGGATCCACCTGCCGCCGGCCGAGTCGCCCCGCGCCGCCTGGCGTCCGTTCCTCACCGCCACGGGTGGGTTGGTCGGCGGGCCGCATTCGTTCATGTACGTCGTCGGCGCCACGCTCGCGCCGTCGCATGTGACGCTCGAGCTGCCGCCCGAGTGGGAGATTGCGACGGGACTCGAGCCGACGCTCGATCCGCGCACGTTTTTCGCGCCGAGCGTCGGCGTCCTGGTGGACTCGCCCCTGCTGGTGGGGCGGCTCCGCAGCTGGCGCTTCGCAGTGGACGGCGTACCGCACCGCGTCGTGTATTGGCCGCTCCCCGACGCGGCACCGTTCGATACGACGGCGCTCGCGGGCAATATCGAGCGGCTCGCCCGCCAGGCGGTCGCGCTGTTCGGGCGCGCGCCGTATCGCGACTATTCGTTTCTCCTGCAGGATGGTGCCTACGGCGCGCTCGAACACCGCAGCTCGGTCACGCTCGGCGCGCCGAGCGCGGACCTCGCTCGCGATCCCGGGGCGCTGCTCGGAGAGGTCGCGCACGAGTACTTCCACACCTGGAACCTGATGCGCATCCATCCGGTGGAGTACGGCGACGTGAGCTACCGAACGCCGCCGCGGGCGCGCGGGTTATGGTGGAGCGAGGGGCTCACGATGCTCTACGCCGATCTGCTACGCCGGCGCGCAGGACTGCCCGTGTTCGACTCCACCCGCGTCGCGCATCTGGAGGGGCTCATCGGGCGCTACCTCGCGAACCCGGGGAACTCCCGCTTCTCTCCCGAGAGCGTGAGCGTGATCGCCTACGGCGCTGAACCGGGCGCCCTCGGTGACTACAGCGCCAGCACGCACCTGCAGGGTGAGCTGCTCGGCACGATGCTCGATCTGATCGTGCGCGACGCGACGAATGGCGCCCGCTCGATGGACGACGTCATGCGCGCGATGCTGGAGCGCTTCTCGGGTGAGCGGGGGTTCGCGGGACGGGACATCGAGCGCACGGTGGCGGCGGTGTGCGGCTGCGACATGCGGCCGTTCTTCGAGACGCACGTCCGCGGGGCAAGGCCGATCGACTTCGATCGCTACTTGCGCCTGATCGGAATGCGCCCCCGGGTGTCGTGGCTTCCGGCGCTCGGCCGGGACGGGCGGCCCGCGGCTGACTTGCGGATCTACGCTTGGCAGCCGCCGCGCGACAGCGCTCTCAGCCTGTTGATCACGAACCCGGCCAGCGCGTGGGGACGGGCGGGGCTGCACGCGGGTGACCGGCTCGTCACGATGAACGGAACCACGCTCCCGAGCACGGCGGACTTTCGCTCGTTCGTGAACGGGCTGCGGATCGGCGATACGGTGGTCGTCAGCGTGCGACGCCCCACCAGCGCGTGGCGCGTGAGCGTAGTAGTCGCGGGCTACGCGCGGCCGGTCGTGCAGCTCGAGGAGATCCCGGAGGCTACAGAGCGCCAGCGCGGGCTCCGGGCCTCATGGGCGGCGGGGTCCCCACGCTGAAGCGTGGGCTCGGCACGCCACGACGCTGAAGCGTAGTGTGCTTCTGCACAGTGCTGCGCCGAGCCCATCCTTCAGGATGGGAACCGGGTACCGAACCCGGTGTTCGCGTCAGTCCACGAACGCCCACAGCAACGCCCGGCTGTGGTGGTCGAGCGCTCCGGGTTCGCCGAGGTGGTAGAGGTCCCCCGCCACGTCGCGGATCAAGAGGCCGCCGTGCGGCAGCAGCCGCGGCCAGGCGTCGAGGCGGGTCTGGAACGAGCGCGTCCCCTGCCGAGTCTCCACCCGCCAGTGCCGGATCTCGCCGCGAGGCGGGGTCGAGCTCGGCAGGGTCGCGCACCAGCGCGAACTCCCGCTCCTCATCGTCGCGCAGCGACACGAACCGCGCCGGCTCCGACCACGGAAAGCAGCGCCGCACCCACACCGCGCGCTCGGCGCCGCCCCGCACGGCCCAGAGGCGGCCGTCGGCGCGGCGCTCGAGCGTGAGTTCGGAGGCCACCGCGGCCACGGGTCTGCCCAACGTCGTCAGTTCCATAACCCCTCCCTCGAAAGGGTCGGCTGACCCCGGGGCGGCGCCCCGGGGTTGACCAACCGGGGCGCCGTTTGGGTTTACCCCGGGCCATCGGCCCGGGGTCAGCCGCGCTATTGCAGTTGCAATTGCATCTCGTACAACCTGCGATACCTCCCATGCGCCTTCCCGAGCAGCTCGATATGCGTGCCGCTCTCCACCAGGCGACCGTCCGCGATCACGAACAGGCGGGACGCCTTGCGCAGCGTGGAGAGCCGGTGGGCGATGGCGAACACCGTACGCCCAGCGATCAAGCGCTCCAAGGCCTCCTGAATCTCCCGCTCCGTCTCGGTGTCCACACTGGACGTCGCCTCGTCCAGGATCAGAATGCGCGGGTCGTGGAGGATCGCGCGCGCGATCGACACCCGCTGCCGCTCACCGCCCGACAAGGTGTGTCCCCGCTCGCCCACCACGGTGTCATAGCCGTGCTGGAGCTTGCAAATGAAGTCGTGCGCGTTGGCGGCTCGCGCCGCCGCGACCACCTGCTCGAGCGACGCCGCGGGCAATCCGTACCGGATGTTCTCGAGTATCGTGCCGTGAAACAGGTACGGGTCCTGCAGCACCATCCCCATCTGGCGGCGGTAGTGTCCGGTCTCGAGCCGCCGCAGGTCCACGCCATCGATGTGGATCGCACCGCCCGTGACGTCGTAGAAGCGCGCGATCAGATTCACGATCGTCGTCTTACCGCCGCCCGAGGGACCGACCAGGCCGATCAACTCTCCGGGCGCGACGTCGAAGCTCACGCCGCGGAGCACCTGGCGAACGCCGTCGTAGGCGAACGTCACGTTCTCGAACGTGACCCGCCCGCGCACCGGCTCGAGCCGCAGCGGGCGAGGCGCGTCCCTGACGTCGGGCTCGGTGTCCAGGACCTCGAACACGCGATGCGCCGAAGTCGTGGCGCGCTGCATGGTGCGCGCCATCTGGCCGATAACCTCGATCGGCCCGACGAACATCGTGGTGTACAAGAGGAACGAGACGAACGTTCCCGCCGACAGCGGCGGCCCGCCTCCCAACAGGCGCGGCACGGCCAGCACCCACACACCGAGCGTGGTCGCGTGCACCGCGAGCATCAGCAGCGGCCAGAACGTGGTCCACATGCCGTGCAGGCGGTTGATCTCGTCCGTCACGTCGTCGTTGTGGCCGCCGAACCGCGCGACCTCGCGGGCCTCCTGGTTGAATGCCTTGACGACGCGGATACCGGGCATCGTGTCGGACAGGACGTCCGTCAGCCGCGACCACTTGCGCCATACGCGCAGGAACGCCCGGTTGAGCGCCTCGCCGTGCCGGTAAATCGCCCAGCAGAAGAGCGGCACCGGGATGATCATGACCAGGCCGAGCCGCCAGTCGAGTGACACCAAGACGGCGCCGAGACCGGCCAGCATCACGAGCGACAGCGACACATCCACTACGCCGAAGGCCAGGAACTCCCAGAGCCGATCGGTGTCCGCCGACACGCGCGTGATCAGGCTCCCCGTGCGCTTGCGCGAGAAGAATGCGAGGCTGAGCCGCTGCAGGTGCTCGTACAGCTCAGCGCGCAGGTCCCGGGCGACCCACTCGCCCAGGACGGACATCAGCCGCAGACGCACTACGGCCGCCGCCTGGCGGACCACGTACACGAGCGCCATCGCCGCGACTGCGAGCCAGGCGATCGCGCCGGCGCGGCCGACGTCCAGCCGGCCTTCCTGCGCCGGCCGGACTACGCGGTCGATCACATACCCGGCGAGGTAGGGCGGCACCAGGCTTACGAGCGTGATCAGCGTCGCCGCCGCCATCCCGAGCGTGAGCTGCCTGCGGTACGGCGCGAGGTAGCCGAGCAGCCGACGAATCACCGCCACCCGGCGCCCGGCCACGAGGGCCTGGGCATCGCGCATCGGCCGCGCGACGCTCGCTGCGTACTCTGCGTCCGCGTCCGGAGCGGTGACGCTGCGCCCCTCGAGCGCCTCCTCCAGCACGAACTTCAGGTTTTCGAAAGCGCGCCGTTGGCGATGGCTGTAGCGCAGCACCGCGAGCGGGACATCGCCGGGACGCCCGAGGATCGTGAGCGTGGTGGCCGACAGACCGGGTGCCTCACGCACCGCCTGGATGCGGGCGCGCTCCACGCTTTCGATCTCCCACTGCTCGCCGCGGTCCACCCGCCGGGCCATGGCCAGGCGCCCGGGCCCGAGCGCGACCCACACCTGAGTGAGCCGCAGGGCGTGGTCTAAGTCGGCGAGCGCGTACAGCTGCACCGGCGCGCCGTTCCAGGACGCCTCGACTTGCCGGCGCAGTTCGGCGGGCAGCCGGGGCGGCTGGTCGGTGTAGCGCGCCACAATCTCGGTGTCGAGGTTGTGGAGGTGCGGAAGGTTGTGAGCGTCAGTAGACATGCACGTGATCCGTGTTCTAAGTGTCCAGACAACAAGAACGGCCCCCGGGGTTCAGTAGCGCACCCCGGAAGGCCGGATCACGGCAGTGGATCCTATCCTTCTAGGGGGCTCGTCGGCGCCGCACCGCGGCGTCGTAAGACGCAATACGCCCGTCAGCGCTCATCAGCGGGCCGGCCCGATACACGAATTCCCGGGCGGGCCGGCAGCGGAGCGTGAGTGACGCGTCGCGGAAGCGGATCATCGGAGAACAGTCCTTTGCGTTAGTGCCGGTGATGCTGCTGCAGCAAGCTACGAAGAGTGGCCAGTGACAGGCAAGGGGCCTCTTCCTTTGTCTCGCTGCGCGAGCGACCTTGTCATCCTGAGCGCAGGCACGAAGGAGGTTCACATGACCGCGAGTAGTGACGACCTGGACCGGCGGGACGCGCTGAAGCTGATCGCCGGCGGGCTCGGCCTCGCCGCCCTGGGCGGGACCGCGGCCTGCGCCCCGACCGTGCGCGCTGCGTCGGCCGCGCCGCGGCCGCAGGCCGGACTTGCACCTGAGCGGTTCTTCGCGGCCCCGCCGATGGACACGGTGCGGATCGGCTTCGTCGGCGTGGGCGGACAGGGGAGCGCGCACGTGCGCAACCTGCTCCACATCGAGGGGTGCGTGATCAAGGCCGTGGACGACATCGTGCCCGAGAAGGTGACCCGCATCCAGGACCTGGTCGAGCAGGCCGGCTTCCCACGCCCCGCGGGCTATTCCCGCAGCCCCACGGACTTCGTCCGCATGTGCGAGGACGAAGACTTGGATCTGGTCTTCAACGCCACCCCGTGGGAGTGGCACGTCCCCATCTGCCTCGCGGCGATCCGCAACGGCAAGCACGCCGTTACCGAGGTGCCGGCGACCTACACGATCGACGACTGCTGGGCCCTGGTCGAGCACGCGGAGAAGTATGGCAAGCACTGCGTCATGATGGAGAACTGCACCTACGGGCGCATGGAGATGATGGTGTTCAACATGGTCCGCCAGGGCCTGTTCGGAGAGATCCTGCACGCCGAGGGCGGCTACCTGCACGACCTGCGGTCCGTGAAATTCAGTCCCGAAGGCGAAGGGCTGTGGCGCCGGGCCCATTCGATGCAGCGCAACGGCAACCTCTACCCGACGCACGGCCTTGGTCCCGTGGCCAACTGCATGGACATCAACCGGGGCGACCGGTTTGCGTCCTTGGTCTCGCTGAGCAGCCCATCTCGCGGGCTCCAGCTGTACGCCCGCGAGCACTTTCCGGAGGGCTCACCCCAGCGGCAGGAGCAGTACGTCCTGGGGGACGTGAACATGAGTTTGATCCGCACGGCAAACGGGCGAACGATCTGCGTGAGCCACGACACGAACCTCCCGCGCCCCTACAGCAGAGTCCACGTGGTCCAGGGCACCCGCGGGCTGTTCCAGGGCTACCCCGACCGCGTCTACATCGAGGGGCGGAGCAAGCCGGACGAGTGGGACGGGGCAGAGACATACGTGGCCGAATTCGATCACCCGCTGTGGAAGCAAATGGAGGAGAAAAGCCGGGGCGCCGGGCATGGCGGCATGGATTACCTGGAGGACTACCGGCTCATCAAGTGCCTGCGCGAAGGGCTGCCCACAGATATGAACGTCTACGATGCGGTTGCCCTGAGCGTCGTCACGCCGCTCTCCGAATGGTCGGTGGCGAACGGCAGCCAGCCCGTCGAGTTCCCGGACTTCACGCGCGGGCGGTGGAAGACGTGGCCGCGGTTGGGGATCGTCACGGCTTGACCGGCACCGGGCTGCGGGCGCTGGTGACGGGTGGAGCGGGATTCATCGGCTCCCATGTCGTCGATCGCCTGCTGGCGGACGGCCAGTGCGTGTGCGTGCTGGACGATCTGTCCACGGGATCGGCCAGCAACGTCCCGCCGGATGCCCGGCTCCAGCGACTCGACATCTGCGATCTGGCGTCGCTGCGTGAAGTCTTCGTAGACTTCAGGCCGGAGGTCGTGTTCCACGCGGCGGCGCAGAC
>WNEW01004051.1_pt1 | contig 12709 bp, 14 predicted proteins | sample 5399891 | NCBI WGS metagenome assembly WNEW01 (sample SAMN13153336, study PRJNA577476) | soil metagenome | isolation source: 40 cm grassland meadow soil pre-rain plot 5 | place: USA:California | collected 2015-09-08 | reverse complement strand
AGATCAGGAACAAGTACAAGCTAGAGCTCGCCTATGAGCGAAGGTACAGCGTCTGCGTACTTAGCAGTGCCAAGAAAGCCTACTTTGGGATACTGCCCAACGGCGAAACTGAAATCAAAGGACTCACGGTCGCAAAGTCGAACTCTCCACGCTTCTTCCTCCAAACCTTCCAAGACTGCCTAGCCATATTAGGCAAGGGACGGACAAGCCCGCAAGAGTTTGAAACTGCAAAACTAGGCACGCGCGCGGTCGTGAACAACGCGTTATCTTCCTTGCGCCAAGGCAGAATCCCTCTCGCGGACCTCGAGTATCGTGTGGAACTTAGAGAGGATCCTAAGAAGATGATCAATGCTAGAACACTTCCCCAGCCATATCAGGCCGCTGTACTTGCCGCGGAGTCGGGGCAGAATGTATCCAGAAGACAGGAAGTAGGATTTGTCAAGGTGCGTCCCTTCATGCACGGAGGTCGAACGTTCACCGTCAAACCAACCGCACAAGCCAAACCTGGTGAAGTGAACGTAGATGATTATGTTCGCAATCTGCTTTCGTCGCTTGACCAGACATTCGAGCCGATGGGCATTAGGCTCGGGGCTCCTCCTCCTTCAGTTCCTAGCCTCTCTGAGTTCTAATCGTAGGATCGCGACAATAGTCAGCCAGCGGGAATAGCTGGTCCAGCTTTACGTGGAACCTGCACCATCTGCTTCATCAATCTCGCTCCAAGCGTCGCGCCTGCGGCCTTTGTCTTGGTAGCAAATGGAGATGATGGAATGCGGGCGTACATCATCATGTACGGAGCCATTGCAAGGATCACCTTGCTCTCGGCCTTTCGAACATGCTCTTCGAACGTGCTTCTCGGCTGCCCATACTTTTTCGCAAGATCATCCGCTGTTATGCGTCTCGGTATCTCATAATAGCCATTCTCGATAGCGGAGACCATTGCTCGCGTTTGCTTCTGCGTCAACTGGCCGAAAAGATTGTTGAAAGAGACTAGGAACGTATCATCAGTGATTCCTTCAGCGATCTCTTTCTTGTGAAGGACTTCCGTCTTTCCGACCTTGTCCAATCCTCTCAGCAATCCTCTGACGTCAGCATCATCATAGCCTACCAGCCGATGATATTCCCAGCCGCCGAAGAATATGATCGGTGGGACCTCCATGAAATTGTTACGATGAATCACAGGCCCGATAGGAAGTGTATTATCGCCTCCGCAGCAACACGTTCTAGCCACCAGTTGGAACTTGTCTTGGAGATAGGTTTTCGATATGATCTTAGAGTTCCGGACCTTCGAAATCAAGGACAGTTCTTTTTGTAGGCCTTCAAAGGATTCCAACCCATCGGCCTCGATCTCGAGAATATCGGTCTGATCATTGCACCAGAGGCTGATTCTTGTTCCTGGAAACTTGTCGCTCAGCTGGTTATGAATGTCGTAGTAGCCGTGTGTCGGCTGTAGACGCAAGAACAGTTCGAACAATTACGCTCGTGGCGTCCTTAGCCCTACCTAGAGTATAAGTCGTCTGCCGGCGGGCGCCGGCACGATAACAGCATCTCACTCCGGCTTAATCCGAGCCGGCGCATTCCGGTACAAGAGTAATCCGGTCCTATTGCTCTGATGAATAGTGGTGATAAGATATATCGATAGGTCGAGAATGGATAAATGCGATCCAGAACACTTCCAAGTTGCTCCACGCATTAGCCCGAGGATTGGAGATCCCAAGCCTTAGGATACGGAACAAGTCCAGAGCGGCGTCGATTATCATTCATGAGTCAAGTGCTGTGCCCTTCAGTGGATACAACCGCTTGATCGCTGACATGGAATGGAAGAAGAGTCAGGCCTACATGATCCAAAACAGAACCTCGTTGAGGTAACGGAAAGACAAGGATGTGTCCTACCGATGACTTCGCCGAGAACGCCTATAATCCCCTGAACTCAATACCTGGTTTGGAAGAGTTCGTGGAACCATTTTCAATGCTGGAGGGCTTCGTTCATCAGAAAACTGTACTTCTCACTACCCATCGCCGGAATGGAGACCCTGTGGCCACTCCCGTCAACATTGCAGTCGAAGGAGATCGCGCGTTTATTCGGACGTATGACAAATCTGGAAAGGCTAGGAGGATTAGGAACAATCCTATCGTCCAGATCGCCCCCTCTACGTTTCGTGGAAAGAGCACCGGGACCCCGATGCGTTTCAAGGCGAGGCTCCTCGATGATGACGAAGCGGCTTTGGCACGTAGTTTGATCAATCGCAAGTATCGAATACTGCAGGGAGTGGTCGTACCACTGGTGCATTGGCTTCGACGTACGAAGACGCTCCACTACGAGCTTACTCTCGTCGAGTGAGCGGTGAAGTCCTAGGGTCGCGCAAGACTAGAAGTCCCTTAGCTTTGACTGTTCAATCCTGTTGACGATATTTTGCAGCGTTTCCCAAGACCTCCTGACAATTGGGGGGAACACTTTATTCTCCTTGTAGTAGTCTTCTAGGAATTTTATGGTGCGTTCGTCCGTTGAATACCCTGAGCCAAATTCTCCGTATTGGGTTCTCAACTCTTGTACTCTCCGGTCCCGTTCGACTTTGGCCAATATGCTCGCGGCCGAGACGATCGGATAGGTACTGTCAGCATAGTGCTCGGATATGATCTTGGGCTTGTAGCTTAATCGGCCAAGAATGTCGCGTCCAAACCTGTCAGGCACAACATCGGATGCGTCAACATATGCGACCTCTGGTCTTAACTTCTCGATCACGCTCGCCATCGCCACAGCCTCAAGATAGTTCAACCGTTTCAACTTCGGGGCTCGATGCACTACCTCATCCAAGGCTTTCGGAGATAGTTCTACAAGATGGGATTCGATTACGAGGCGTGAAATCTCGATCGCCAGCTTCTCCCTTTTGACAGCTGGCAGGGTCTTCGAATCGCGCACGCCTAACTCCTTCAATTCTGAAACCTTCTCCTCTTCGACAAGTACGCCTGCTATGATGAGGGGACCGATGACAGGTCCTCGTCCTGCGTCGTCTACCCCGCAGACTCTCAAGTTATCTTCAATCCCTCCCTCCTCAACAAAGAATCCGCCAACGCAGTCAACTGGGCGAGAATAGCCTCCCTATTCTCTCGTGTGATGTTCAACAGGGTTGTAGATGGATCATCAAGACACTTGTCAACGATCGGATAGTGGGATCCTTGCTTGAAGGTCGCAACAATCGGTCCCGTTCTATTCTGCAAGAAACTAGAGATGGCTGCACTGAATCGCCTGCTCGACATCTCCATCGGACCAATCTCATCGATTAAGACAATATCCATGTTTGACTCAACCGGGGTCCGGAGTGCCCCTAGGGCTATATCTTCCAAGTCCTCGAGAATAATACAGTATCTGCCATACATTGGGCCGGAGCCTGGCTGTGCCTTGGCAAGCCATCCTTCCTTACCCGATCGTAAATCGGTGATCCGAAAACCAACCCTCTTCCCGTTTTCATTTACCTCTCGAGTAATGAATCCTCCGACCTTAGCCCCTTGACGCTTGTAGTGACGGTGAAGCTTCTCCATCAAAGTCGTCTTGCCTGCTCCCGGCTCTCCAGTGATTAGGATCAGGCGGGTCTTGGCTCGGGGCTGCGCAGTCTTTGCCTCTTTGCTTTCAGTCAAATTCTATTCAACGGTAACATCCCTATTCTTGCCGTCCTCGTCCCCAGCCTGACCTTCCATAACTTCTCGCTCCTTCGCGACCCAATTCCTGAGTCCAAGGCCTAGGAAGTAGATCTCGCTGCTCTCCGGTCTACTAGCTTGCGGCTTGTACAAGCGGCTCCGAAAGAACATCTTCCCTGCTTCTTCTTGAAGCCCCTTTAACTCGGGACCATGAAACATCTTGATCAAAGCGTTACCCTTAGGCCGCAACACATTCTTTGCAATAGCGATGGCCCTCCGGGCAAGGTCGATCTGTCTGGCGTGGTCCACGTCCCATGCCCCGATGATCTGGGGCGAGAGGTCGGACAAGAGAACATCTGCGAACCCACGAAGCTCGTTAAGGATCTTTTTCCCAATCTCAAGGTCGTAAATATCGGCTTCTATTAGGTGCACATTCGGGAATGGTATTGGACTGATCGGTTTGATGTCCAACCCGAGGACCAAGCCTTCTGGACCAACGATCTCTCTTGCAACCTGCAGCCATCCGCCTGGTGAGGCTCCAAGGTCGACTACTCTCTGCCCTTCCCGGATTAGATTGTAAGTCTTGGAAGCCTGTTTGAGCTTGTAGGCAGCTCGACTTCGATATCCTTTGATCTTGGCAAGGCGATAGTACTGGTCCCGCTTACGTTCCTGAATCCATCTGCTCGTAGCCTTGAGGCCTCGAACCGGGGAGTGTTCAGAGGCCTCTTTTCTCTCTTAGCTAGCTGAATTCGAGGGGCTACCTTCGGAAGGGCTTGGGGGAGACGGTTGTTTCAGGGTATCAACGTGGTGGACTGGTTCTGGTTCGAGGATTATGAAAGATGCACCGTATTGTGGCAGGACTGGCTGTCTCAGCGATTGTCCGTCGATACTGGCTGCATCTTCGGCTCCCTTTGCACCCCAAGCAAAGGTGTCCCTTTTCCTATCAAGTACCTGAGTGTATAGCCGGTGAATGCGGAGGTAAGTATTGCGACTAGGACCAATGTGACGAAGAATGTTTCCCCAATGATCCCAGCGCTGAACGCAACGCTCGCTAGAACAATGCCTGGACCACCGCGCGCATTCAAAGCGATTGCTAGGTTCATACTCGACCGCCAATTTCTCGTCCCGAGATAACCAGACACTAGAGTGCCCAGGCTTTTTGTCGCCACCGCAAATCCGAGGAACCCTAAGAAGAACAACAAATTGAATTGGTGTATCAGATCCAGCTGCAATCCGACGACGGCGAAGTAAAACGGCGTGAAGAGCGCTAGGGAGATGGATCTCACGTGTTGCCTCGCCCCTTCGAACACTGGCCTAGGCATCATTCCAACAGCTACTCCCCCAAGGAAGGCCCCAAAGACCACGTTCACGCTCAGCAAGCTAGCCGCGGCTACCATTGCAAAGCAGACGAATAACGCCCAACGAGTTGGAAAGGAGGTGATCAGGTCTCGGGTTTGTGCATTGTTAAAGATCCAAGCGCCTAGTCTCGGGAACACGATCAATCCTAAGGTAAAGAAGCCAACCGTGACGAGCAGAGTCCATGCCACGTCCGTAGCCTGGAAAACGGAGGAGGTGGCTAGACTGGTGGCGAACGCTAGAGCGGCGTATAGTATGACGTCTTCGACAGTTGCGATTGCGAGAACTACCTTTGCAAAGTGAGAGTCTAAAATCTTCAGATCGAGGAAGATACGCGATATTACTGGGATCGAGGTCACAGCTACCGCGATCCCCACTACTATCGACAATGCCGCACCACCACCGTTTGGTCCCTTGAATGGTGAGAAATCCACTACCAGTGGGATCAGTGAGCCGGCGAGGAAGGAAACACCAGTTGCACCTACCAGGACTGAGCTGACGATTCTCCTATCTGATCGTGTGAACGATTTCTGCACCTCGAATCCAGAAATGAACATCAATAGGATTAAGCCGAACCAGGATGCCAGCGAGATCAACTTTCCCTCAGAGTCTGATGCTGCGAAAAGCCAAGTCAGCAACGACGGGCGGAGGTATCCGAGTACTGATGGGCCCAGTACTAGTCCTCCGATGATCTCTCCTATTACCCGTGGAATCTTTAGTCGATAGAAAAGGTGGCCGAAGACGTGGGCGGAGAACAGGAGTAGAACCATTGCAACGAAGAATCTTGCCAGCTCAACGCTGGAAAGGCTTACAGAACTGGCAAGGCTCAAGGAATCTGCTACTCGGACAGCAAAATAATGGGCCCGAGTCTTTTATTCCTAGCCTCTCTTGCCTTGTTGATCTTAGCTGTCGCCATAACTAGCTAACCCTCGATCCGTCGGGAACATCTCGATCAAGCGTCAAAAGCGAGAGCTTCTCTCCCTCGCTAGCGGCCAGCAACATGCCTTGCGATAATTGGCCAGCGAACTTGGCCTCTTTTAAGTTACAGAGGAATACTATCCGCTTGTTCATCAGCTCCTCTGCAGCATAGAGGCCGACAAGGCTGGTTATCGTCTGCTTCCTTCCGTGTTCTCCAAGGCTCACCACGACCTTGAACAGTTTCTCAGTCCTTGGCACCCGGCTGACCTCGACAATCGTGCCCGCCCGCATTTCCAACCTTTTGAAATCCTCTATCGTAACCTCCTTCGCAGGATTTTCCATAGTGTGGAGCCGATCGTGAATCGGTATTTTAGCCGTTCTGAGCGGGCAAACCGAAAGAAGTTTTCCGAAGACTGTCAATAGCGAAGATGGAAAGGAAGAGAAGGGCGACGAACGTCTTCGTCGCGAAGACTACATTGATTTGCAGGATCCCTCCTGGATAACCATTGACCACATGATCGGGATTCGGCGTCTGGCTTAACATTAAGACCGACCATAGAGTGAAGTTGAACAGAACTTCGTAAACAGAGACGCTTAGACCCAACACCGCCAAAGTGAGTAAGAGCGTTCTCACGTGTGGAGGTAAGTTTGCGATTCTCTTCTTGAACAATGAGAAGAAAGAGTAGCTGAAGACGATGGATGCGGCGAAGAAAAGCGTCACGGGCTTAAGGTGGAAATAAGGAGAAACACTTGGTGGCGGGATCTCCAAAGGATCGCCACTAGGAGTGTTAACGAGCGCATCTCCGATTATCTTCCTCGGGTCTACGGCATACAATACAGTTACAAGGAGAAGCGATAAGCCAGACATCCCTAGTAGTATTATGAAAGTTCTCCGCTCCACCTTCGTCAAATTGGAACCAGATGTCGCCTTTGGAGGAATCCATCTATTCTTTGAGTGGAGCCCAGAGGATCGTGATCAGTTTCTCCTCTGTCCCCTTATGATCCGAAGGGTTGCAGACATACACATCGCCCGGTGGTCCCGCGAATTTTTCAGCTGGCAAGCTCGATAATTCCTTTCCAAATTTCGCCCATGCCTCGGGCAAACCCTTGTAGGACCCCTGAAACACATGCCATACGACCTTGCCTTTGACTCTCATCCAAGCCGGTAAAACACCAGTTTGGACCTTCCCATTCGCATGACGATCATATTCCCGATGAACTTCTTCGCATCTTGCCAATAATAGTCAGCTTGAGCGGCCTCTCATGCGCAGTGAATAAAAAGCGTTCCGCGAGATTCGACAGTCAGAAATAGGTAGGCAACGCTTTGCCAGCTTCATGGTCTTGATTGTTTCGAACAGGATACCAGTTGCGAAGGGTCACGAGGAAGAATTCGAGCGCCGATGGAAGGATCGTAAATGGACCATAACGAAATCGCCAGGTTTCATTCGGACAGAGGTACTACGACCTGTGAAGGGAGAGCACTACGTGGTCATGACCCATTGGCGTACTAAGGAAGACTTCGAACATTGGACTGAGTCCCAAGCTTTCATGGAAGCTCACTTGAACACTCCGCCAAAAGAGGCGTTCTCTGGTCCCAGCAAACTTGAGGTCCATGAAGTAATAGCAGAGAGTCCGTCGAACCCTTAGCTTTCTAGACCTTCAGCTTGGGTCCAACAATTACCGTCGAAAGCTTGGAAGGATCCAGATACCTCTTCGCCGTCTCAAGCAGCATCTCAGGGCCAATCTTCTCGTAAAATGCTCTTCTCTTCGAGAAATAGTCTAGGCCAAGACCGTAGTAAGTGAGATTATGACTTGTTCGCGCAACTCCTTCAGTGGATTCCAATTCCATCAAGGCAGACCCTATCTGGTTCTGCTTGGCAGCGTCCAACTCCTCTCTGGTGACCTCCTCCGACTGTGCACGTGAAATCTCCTCTCTGATCAGTCTGGTCGCCTTCTCTACGTTCTTCGGATTTACGCCTGAAAGGGCGGCCCAGTTCCCACCCAGAATTCCCGTGATTAGGAAGGATGTGGCGGAATATGCGAGGCCTTCTTGGTCGCGGACACGTTGTCCAAGGCGCCCCATGAAGCCTAGCTCACCGACTATGACGTTCAAGAGGTTCAAGGGCTCATAATCCGGGTCAGCCCTTGAACATGCTATGCAGCCCATCAAAATGTCCGATTGCGACTTGTGCTCCATCACAACTTCCTTTGTAATCCCTCCCGACACCACCCTCGTCAATTGATCTTTAACGTCGCTCCATACAACGGTCTCTTTCCGGCCAGGAAAGGTCCGATTGGCCCATTTCCCTGCCTTTTCAGCTTCGATGTCACCGGCAAAGGATAGTAGGACGGGGGCCTTGTTGACTGTGTTGTCGAAGTAGTCCTTGACGTCTTCCCGTTGGAGTGACTTAACTGACTGAGGTGTCCCATGTCTATCCCTCCGGTACGGATGATCCTTCGGATAAACGGCCTCTTGTAGCTCCCGCAATCCTCGTCTCGTTGTGTCCTCGTCCCTCAACCGAATATCAGTCAACAATTGCTCCTTCTCCTTCTCAAGATCCCGAGCCCTGAAAGCCGGTTTCGTCAAACACTCCGAAATTACTCCAAGCACCCGTTTCGTCCATTGGCTCGTCATCTTCGCATGAAAGGTGATATTGTCCTGTGTATTCCGGAAGCTGGCGACTGCTCCCACCGATTCTAGCCTGTTCGCCAGTTTTGCTGGTCCGATCTTTGCCGATCCCCGGACCAAGAGCCGTGCGGTAAGTTCTGCTAACCCAGCCTTCTCCGGGGGCTCGAACGCCATGCCCGCACGAATGCTACCGTATACAGTGAGTGTTGGATTCTGTTTGTTAGTATACACTAGGTATCGTACGCCCTCAGTCGCATCCTGGATCTTGACCAGATTTGGAAGCTCGGTGTCAAGACCCATATCGTATCATCTACTTTCTGATTCCCACGCATCTACAGACTGTACGATTCTGCGGGCTTAGGTATTTCCTTGCAGCCTGAGATACTTGTTCAGGGGTCACTTTGGAGAGCTTCTCGACTAACACGTCCATCGTCTCGAAGGAGGTGACGAGTTCGAATATCCCGATAAGAAAGCCCTGTCTTGTGACGCCGTCTAAAGCGTATGCGTATTGTGCCTTCACTTGTGATAAGGCTCGTTCCAGTTCATTCTTTCCCGGTGGCTTGTCCTGAATTTTGTCTATCTCGGCTAACAACAGTTTCTCCGCCTTGTCCATTGGGACCCCGTCCCAGACGGTCATGTCGAGCATGAATACGGACGGGTCGATGGTCGGCCAGAACTCGGAGGAGGCATAGCTCGCAATCTTCCTCTCTACTAGGGCCTTGTATAGTCTCAAACTCCTTCCTGATGTCTGCCCTGGCCCGAAAGCGAACAATCTGATCCCTCCAAGGACTGAGTCCAGCATTATCAATGGGTACACGTCTTCGTTCTCGAAACTTGGCGTGTGATATGCCACTTTCAAGTAGTCAGCTTCTGAAGGAACCTTGAGCTCCACGCGCCTCTCGCCAACTTGGGCGGGCTCAGCATTGACAGGATCGGAAGGCGGCTTCTTCGCCGCTAAGTTGCCAAAGTAGCCTTCAACTTTCGGAATGACCTGGGACGCGGGATAGGGACCCACGACAACAAGCACAGCATTGCTCGGCACGTAGTACCTGTGATAATAATCGACCAAGTCTTCCCTGTTAATCCGCATAATATCTTGTTTCAATCCGCCCTCGGACCATCGGTATGGATGAATCCGGTAGGCTGATAGGAACAATTCCTCCAGCGTCTGGAACTCGGGATCATTCTCATTTCCCTCTCTCTCAGAGAGCATCACGGTTCGTTCCGAGTCGACCTCCTTCGGGTCGAACGCTGCATTCGCCATCCTCTCTGCCTCGATCATCAGGCCGGTCTCGATCTGATCCGCCGGCAGAATCTCATAGTACGCGGTAAAGTCCTTGGTCGTGAACCCGTTGTACTCGCCGCCTAACCGGCTTACGAGCTTGCCGATGTCCCCCTTGCCGAGTTTGCCCCCTCCCTTGAACAGCATATGCTCGACCATATGACTGGTCCCTGTGATGCCGAGCCGCTCATTACGAGACCCGACACGATAGAGTGTCCAGCATCCTGACACGGCCGCGTTTGGAATCTCCCTAACGAGAACCTCCAAACCATTGTCCAATCGATGTCTTGTAATAGGAAGGAGACGTTTTCTCGATAGCGGGGATGCGAGTTGGCTTGTTGGAGGAGTGGTCACTCGGCCGTCTTCTCGCTTCTAGATCGTCTCTTCGTGCTGTCGACTATGCCGTCGTATTGAGACTCGTTTATGGCTTGTATGTCAAACAGTCTCCTCGCAATGTTCGATATTTTGGCGACGGAATGAAGCCTCAACCCTTCCTTCTTCAGATTCTCCTCTCCCCCTTCCTCTCTATCTAACAGTACCAGCACATCCTCCACGACACCTCCTTCTGCCCGGAGGCTTGATGCAGCATTCGAGATACTCTTACCACTAGTCACAACATCATCAATCACCAGCACTCTTTCCCCCGGAATCAAGACTCCTTCTACCATCTTCTCACGTCCATGATGCTTGATCTCCTTCCGGGCATACACGAGGGGCTTAGTTAGATTGTAGGCAAGGACGGAGGCCCAGACCAATCCGCCTGTGGGTATACCGCCGACCTTATCGACTCCGTCTATCTTACGGGCGTTTGTGGTCAGGAGTTTCGTGGCGGATTGGAATGCTCCCGGAAAACTCGGTATCACACGCATGTCCAGGTAGTACTGGCTTAGCTTTCCGCCTGATAGGGTGAATAGTCCGAACTTGAGGCTGCCAGTGTGAAGCAATACCTTCGCAAGCTCCTCCTCTTCGACGTTGCTAGACGAGTGCATAATACCGGTATACCGTCGCGTTTCGAGCTTGTGAGTGAATAGCGATTTAAAGACGAGCTTCTCCACTGCAATCTTCGATAGCTCTTGGAGTTCTGGGTACCTTACGGCACGACAGAGGTTCCAGTCCGAGTCCCAGATACGAACTTCTACCGCATCCTAGAACCTGCTAAACCTGCCGCAAACACTCTTGACATCAGCACGATGATGGGGAAGTCAATCGAGAATCCAGTAGGGAATATCTCCCTCAGTGCCCTGGTGAAGCAAGGCTCTACGATAGGAATTGTAGTTGACCCGGCGATCCCAGAGACGAGTCTTAAAACCATCGTGAACGATCTCCAATCCCGCCTCTCGAGCCTAGGCGCGATTGAAGTAAGGGTCTTTGTTCGGGCCAGACACTCATCTCAGATCCAATCTGAATGGAAGAAAATCAATCCACAAGAGGACACATTCGTTGAGGTGGGGAGGACCACTCACGGGACTCGCGTCTCGATCGAGCAGGGATTCCACTCTTGCGACGTAAAGATCCTGGTCGGTATCGTTCAGCCGCACTTCGCTAGCAGCTTTTCCGGCGGTCCAGATCTCGTTATTCCCGGTGTGTCGTCGTTACCAACTATTGAGGCAAACAGGAGTCTCTCATTGAACCATCAGGCCGATCCATTGCGATACTCCGAAAACCCGGTGTACCTAGATTCTCTAGAAGCCTCTAGAATGATGGGATCTACATATCTCGTAACTCTGGTCCCGGACGAATGGAATGGGGTTTCAGCCGTATATTCGGGTGATTTGGAGCCGACTTTCAAGGAAGCGGTCGCCCACTTTACACGAGAACATTCCCATCCGATCGAGAATCGTCCAGAGATAATCGTCGTCTCATCAGACGGACCAGAGTACTCGAACGATCTCTACCATGCAGTCCGAGTCCTTCCTTTCCTCTGGAACGTTCTGAAACGTGATGCCTCAACGATAGTCCTCGCGGGCGAATGCAAACAAGGAATTGGGAATGATAATTTCCTCAGATTCTCGAAGAACAGCGAAGATCGAAAGACGCTTCAGAACGAACTCAAGCACGACTTCAAACTAGGCGGCCACGTCGCACTATTACTGAAGGAAGCACTCGAAAAATCGCGCGTCCAACTAGTGTCCGTCCTTCCAGATGTATATACAAAATCATTCGGATTGAAGCCCTCAAGGACAGTTAGCGCAGGTGTTCAATCCGCGATCCGTGCAGAAGGAAAGGATAGCAAGGTATTGATCGTTACTAGAGGAAGCCTGATGATTCCTGTGATGCCCTCGTCCTAATATCTGACCATCTTTAAATCCAACCAAGATGTCCGGCTCGTCTCTATAGGAAGCGGTCTTGTTTTCTTGAGCAGGAAACGGACACTATCGATTATTCTATTTACCCTAATTCTCCTGTGTACTGTGCAGTTCGAGTCCGGATTGCACCAATTTACGGTGTCGGGAGTGTCGTACTCTTCCGGTTACAGACAGCCAACCTTGACAATCAAGTTGGTCTTCCTCGGTATTAACTCGTCCCAGATCGACTCATCTTATCTTCTGAGCGATCTAAACGTTCCGAAGGTGAAGTACCAGTCGGTGCTCCAAGGCTCCGTTAACACTGGGGTACAGTTCAACTTCAATTATCAAACAGTATTCGCTAACACGAGCGTTGTATCCAACTTCGTGAGCTACTTGGGCTCAGGGATTCAAGAAGTGCATGACCGATTGGCGGTATCCACCCCGTACACCTTCAATCCATATTTCAACAATGCAACGAGCGACATAAGGTACGTTCAGAATACTTTCTACAACACCAGCAGAGTCGAGAACTATTTCGCATCCAACTTGGATCTTTACGGGACCGCCCCAGTCCCTGGCTATACCCTGTTCATCGCGGATCTC